>Ga0123334_1000472_pt1 | contig 55152 bp, 44 predicted proteins | sample BiotimSIPDNA_FD_89706 | JGI IMG/M metagenome (GOLD analysis project Ga0123334, IMG submission 89706) | Anaerobic biogas reactor microbial communites from Washington, USA - Biogas_R1 time_0 SIP DNA | ecosystem: Engineered > Bioreactor > Anaerobic > Unclassified | place: Washington, USA...
AAATGCAAACCAACAAAATGTTATTAAAGAATGGATTACTCATTGATGGAACTGGGAAAAAGGAAGAAAAAAATGTATCTGTAGGTATCTTGAACAGTAAAATAGAATCAATCTATTATGAAAATATAGATTATGCCGTTAACGAATACGATAAAGTTATTGAATTGAATGGTTTAACGATATTACCTGGATTTATAAATACTCATGTACATTCGGGGTTCAAATACATTAAAAACGAACCATGCAATAATTTTCAGGAAGAGTTTTTAAGAATATGCCTAAGTGAAGGGATTACAACGATTCGCGATGAAGGAATGTTTACGGACAATTCTATTGAGGATGTTGTAAGCAAAAAGGAGTATCTAGCAAAATCAGGTTCTTTTCCAAGAATCATAACTACCGGAAAGTTCTTTTCAGCGCCAGGTGGCTATGGCGGAATGCAGCCTATTCATATTTCGTCGGTAGAAGAAGCAGAAAGGAAAGTAAATGAAGTACTTGATAAAGGGATTGATATGATAAAAACGGTGTTGGAGGATGGAATGGATCCAAGCACTTTTGGACTACCAAAGCTATCAGATGAACTATTAAAAGCCATCTGCGACCAAGCACATAAGAGAGGTGCGAAGGTATCTGCACATGTAACACAAGCACATAATCTCAAGAGACTTGTCGATGCTGGTATTGATGATGCAGGACATATGGTTTATGATGATTTGTCGGACGAATTGATTGATCAAATGATAAAAAAAGATGTTTTCGTTGTTCCAACCCTATCAGTATTAAAAATGATTCAAGACAAATATAGTGCACCGTTACTAGAAAAAGGCATGGAGAATGTATTTAGGTTTGTTCAGGCGGGAGGGAAAATTGGACTGGGCAATGATTTTATTGAAGAAGAGTTGCCATGGTACAGGTTAGGTATGCCCAAAATTGAGCTGCAGCTTCTAAAAGAAGCAGGCTTAACCAATATGCAAATTATTGTAGCGGCAACAAAGCATGCAGCAGAAATATGTGCAATAAATCAAGAAGTTGGGACCGTTGAAAGAGGCAAAATCGCAGATTTGTTCATTGTTGGAGGAAACCCGTTAGATGATTTAGAATGTATATATAACATAAAGATGGTTATAAAAGAAGGATGTATTGTCGTGGAAAAGTAGGAAAGGCTTTGGAGTTTTCGCCTACGCCATCCGTGGCTTCGGCAAAGGGCACAGTCCTTCACATATCAAAGCAGTCCGCGCGAGGGTGTGCATGGTCTGGGTCCCGGAATTGGCTCCTAGTATAATAGTTCCTGTAGCACACCACATTCCTTTACCGTGTGCAAGCACCGCCAGGGAGTAAGGCTCTGCAGGTTCGGTTCAGGAATGTCGCGACTGCTGAGCCGTTATGCGTAATGCGTTTCATCGGACGTCGCCCGGGCTTCCAGCCGTCGGGCGAAAATGGACGCCCTGCGAAATGGTTGAATTACGAACTATAAATCATTTATTTTCTGTTCTATTGGCAAAAATGAGGGGGATTGATATGATAAAAGCTATGTTCTTTGATTTAGATGGTACGCTCTTAAATAGCGAACGGATACTATCCCGACAGACAAGACTGACTCTTGAAAAGTGTAAAGAAAGCGGAATAAAGCTCTTTATCGCTACTGCACGGCCACCACTTTTAGACCGAATGCTTTCATGGGATGAAAATACATTGTCTCTTTTTGATGGAGGCACATACTATAACGGAGGATGTATAAAAATAGATGAGCAATCAGATTACCAGTTTGTGTCTAGTGAAATAGTTCAGAAAACTATAAACTATGTTTGTGAATATGATAATCTCAATGTTGCATTGCAATTGGATAGCGAAAAACATGCGTTTCGTTTTCCACTCGAGGATAAAGGTTACAAAAGCTGGGGTGTAACTGCTCAAGATGCACTTTCATTGCATCAAATCGAAAATCTCAAAACTATTAAAATACTTATATTTTTTGCTAACCTAATAGATTCAGTAACACCATTAAATGATGAGCTGATTGCTTCTTTAGAAGCATTATGCCATGAAAAAGCACAGTTTTATTTGACCGACAAAGGCAAATGCTTTCAAATAATGGGACAGAATGTTAATAAATTGAAGAGTATAGAAAAAATTCGAGTGTGTTTGGGTTTCGAAAAAGATGAAATAGCAGTCTTTGGTGATGATGTCAATGATATAGAAATGCTATCAGAATACAAGTATAGTGTTGCTATGGGAAACGCTGAAAGTCATGTAAAAGATGCAGCAAAATACGTAACTTATGATAACAATTGTGATGGTATTCATCATGCCATATGTAGAATTTTACGACTTATATAACTACGCATTCCTTATATATGTTGAAAAAAGTATGGTGTTGTGAAAGAATTCCGGCCTTGACTCCGCCGTGCGGCCGGAGGATGGACTACACATCGCAGAACAAAGCAGTCCGCGCAAGGGTGTGCATGGTCTGGGTCCCGGAATTGGCTCCTAGTATAATAGTTCCTGTAGCACACCACACCGATTCGCTGGGGCTGGTCGCAGGCAAAGCCTCATGTATGTTGTAAAGGTAATTCGTGCTAACGCTCTCAACATACTAGCTGCTCGCCCATGCAACCGGCTTCTTGTATGTTGTAAAGGTAATTCGTGCTAGCGCACTCAACATACTAGGTGGCGAGCACCGCCAGGAAGAAGGGCTTCGAGGGTCACTGCTCATCGGCGTCGCGACTGCTAGGCCGTTATATGAAAGATGAGGCGTTTGCCGCGACATCGTGTTGCGGATTGTCTTGGGAAAGGCTTTGCAGGATAGTCATTTCAAAATAGAACAAATGTTTGATAACTTATTGCATGCAAGCTCTTTATGGTATATAATGGATGAGTATAATACATTCAGGTTTGAGATGAGAGGGTAGTCTTGAAGGCTCCTTCCTAAAGATTCCCACACATAAGGGCGGCGATGTTATAGTTGTTGCAGGGAGTCTACAAAGGAAGGAGGTGGTTGAGATGAGTAAGGAATTCTACATCAGCATTGGTTATACAGTTGCTTGGTGTGTGAAATACATATTCATACCCTTTATGGTAGCAGTTGCTGCAAGAATTTTTGTAGAAAAGCTACTTCAACCACAGCCGGACAGACAAAAGAAAAAACGGTCTTATAAAAACCGTTTTAAGTAAAAACTCCCATTAAAACCTGACAACAACAAGCGTCGCCGTCCTTATTTATATTATAGCACATTTATTAGCATTGTAAACTGTATAATTGAGAATATTTGCTAGTAAAAGAATGAGCCAATACCAGCTTAGGGGGACGCCGTCCATGGCGTCCTCCGAGCAAGGATGGCCTCATCCATCGCAGAACAATGCAGTCAGCGCAAGGGCGTGTAAATAGTAAGCTGATTGGAGACTGCGGTTTTGGTCATACCGATGAACCTAGAGGTAAAGAGGTTCGAGAACCCTCATAAACATTATGTTGACCTTTCGAAGCCGCTGTGGGATCCCGAGGAGAGGTTGTTACAGGAGTATTCAATGAAGGAAGCTATATGCTAAATAATATTTGAAGAGGAGTTATTTGATGTATAAGTTATATTGCAGAATTTATCAGGCCATTTTCAGGCTGGTATCTTATCTCCTACCTTGGCGCCAGCCACAGCTGCTGGAGGGCGAAAACAGCTTAAATGCGCTTCCGGCGCTTATCAGGAGCAAGGGCTGTGACAGTGTGCTGGTGGTCACTGACAAGGGAATTTCTTCACTGGGACTGATGGATGGACTCCTTAAAGGTTTGGAGGAAGAGGGTGTAGCCTTCGTTGTATATGACAAAACAGTCCCAAACCCGACGATTGATAATATTGAGGAAGCACTGAAGATCTACAGAGAAAACAATTGCATGGGCATAGTTGCTTTTGGCGGAGGCTCATCTATGGATTGCGCCAAGGGCGTGGGTGCACGTGTTGCCAGACCTGGGAAGAGTATTCCTCGGATGAAGGGCGTAATGAAGATTTTGAAGGAGCTGCCGCCTCTGTTCGCCATTCCTACAACAGCCGGCACAGGCAGTGAAACAACGCTTACTGCGGTTGTCACAAACAGCAAAACTCATGAAAAGTACCCAATCAACGACACCGTACTTATTCCCAATTACGCTGTACTTGACCCGCTGCTTACAGTTAAGCTGCCGCGTCATATTACATCCACAACAGGAATGGATGCATTGACACATGCAGTTGAAGCATATATTGGCAGAAGCAATACAAGGCAAACAAAGAAGTATGCCAGGGAAGCCGTCAAGCTGATTTTCGAAAACATTTATGAAGCCTATTCCAACGGTACAAACATAGCAGCTCGTGCAAATATGCAGAGAGCCTCATACTTGGCCGGGCTTGCATTTACGCGTGCCTATGTGGGCTATGTACATGCGATTGCACATACATTGGGCGGCTTTTACTCAATGCCACATGGACTTGCAAATGCAATTATACTTCCCTATGTACTTGAATATTTCGGCAGTTCGGCGCACAAGCCACTGGCTGAGCTGGCAAATCTGGTAGGAATCACCTCGCCCGAGGATACTAACGAGCAAAAGGCAGTCAAGTTTATTGAAGCTATTAAGAGCCTGAACGAAAGCATGAATATTCCCCACAAGGTCAAGGACATTGCCGACAGCGATATTCCTCTTATGGCAAAACGCGCATTGGCTGAAGGTAATCCGCTTTATCCGGTCCCAAAGATTATGACTTTGAAAGATATGTTGAAAATGTATGAACTTATAAAGGAGTAGATGCTGATGTTTGGTTATACCGGGAAAATTGCAAGGATTAGTTTGAGTAATGGAGTGATTGATGACTATCCTATTTCCGATAAGGACAGAGAAATATTCCTGGGCGGTAAAACCTCAGCTGCAAAAATCATCTTAAATATTAGATCAACTGAAGTTAGTAGAAGAAAATGAAAAAGAGTATAAAAAGCATTTATAATTCTATTAAGGGAAACAACAAAACTATTTGGACTGTTGAAGATAGTAAACATGCAGAAATGTGGTTAGATTACAGATCTTAGTTATCGAATGGAGGCAATGGTGTGTATAAAGATTCCATATGGGCTAAGGAAATCATCAAAAAGCAAAACCATGAGGGCTCCTGGGGGTATTTTCATACACTAAGCGAGCCGAACAAGTACCCCATAACGACGGAGCAGGCTTTGCGGAGGTTGCAAATTCTCGGATATACGATAGATGACGAGCCGATAAAAAAAGCCGTTTCCTACATGAGTGATTGTCTTGTGGGGAAGAAGCAGATACCTGACAGGCGGGAGAAATTGCACAACTGGGATGTATTTACTGACCTTATGCTTTCAACGTGGATCAGGAGATTTACAAATGAGATAGAAAAGGCGAATTCAGTGGCAGAAACTTGGGCAAATATTGTTACACATGCTTTTTCAAAGGGGGAATATCTACATGCCGACTACGTGAAAGCGTACGAATCAGTCTTCGGGATGATACCAAGAGGAGGCAGGTTGGTCGATTTTACTTCGTTTTACCCCGTATCTCTTATGGCAAATCAACTAGATGAGTCCACGGAAGGAAAAGTTTTTGACTACATTTTAAATAAAGAGGATGGGATCTACTATATTTACGGCGAGTGTTTATCCCTTTTACCAGTTAACTTTACGTCAAAACAAGCCAGCAGGTATCTTGGAGCCATTGAGCTTATGTCATTGTATCGCAGGAATACTTCGAAATTCAGGTTTGTAACTGATTGGCTGGAAAGCAATAAAAACGAGTCCGGTTTGTGGGATATGGGAAGTAGTGCTAAGGACCATGTTTATTTTCCACTGTCTGATACATGGAGGCAGAGGAGTAACCGTGAGATGGATTGTACATACAGAATAAAGAATTTGCTTTTTGCGATTGTCAAGACAGAATAATCAAATGTAATATCTTTTCTTCAATAAGTATCGCTTGTAAAGCATTAAGATAAAGCATGTGTTATAGGGGGGGAAGTATGTTTTCTATCGATTATGTAACGCAAAATGATAAAGAATTTTGGTTTTCACTCGATGGGCATATGTCCGAGGACGAGTTTCTATTTAAAGTGAGAGATAAGAGAGGGTATGTCATAAGAGATGGCAAAAACCCGATTGGCATTTTAAGGTACAATCTATTTTGGGATAACATACCCTTTTTGACCATGATATATTTTGATGAGGATTATCGAAGAAAAGGGTTTGGGAGAAAGGCGGTTCTTCATTGGGAAGAAGAGATGCGAATGCTGGGCTATACGGCAATTATGACATCAACGCAGGCGGATGAAGATGCTCAGCATTTTTATAGGAAACTGGGATATAAAGATGCAGGTTGTCTGTTGCTAGATATTCCGGGGCTTGAACAACCTTTGGAAATGTTTATGATTAAGTCTTTGTGATAAGATCCACCATCACGCGGCCATAACAATTATTGTTAACTACTTACAAAAAAATATTAATGGAAAAATTGACGGATTGGTGAAAAGATCTGAAGATAGGACAACTTTATCTTAATATTGTCTATTGTATATTATCTATAATTTACTATAATTATAGTATTGCTTAGTAAAAATGGCGGAATGCGAAATGAAATATGAAGGTAAAAAGAGGGACCGCATAAAAATGGGTAAGCGAAAGCACTATCTTGTATGCCATGAGACTCCTGTCGGGCGTCGGATACTTGCACGTAAATTCCGCCGTACACAAAAAATGCTTACACAGGAAGGTGAAAGTGCAGTAACTCCCATAGGTAAGGATTACAAAACAAGAGGCTGGATAACGAGATAGGAGCCGCTATGGAACAGAAAAATGACCGCAACGTGTTTATCTACCACCCCGACCCTATTGCAACCGGTGCATTTCAAACTGGCGATGCCATTTGCGATTGTTGCAAATCACCCACAAGTATTTTTTACACAGGGCCTTTCTATGCAAAGGACAGTGATCTGATTTTTTGCCCGGACTGCATTAAAAGCGGTGTGGCGGCAAAGCAGTTTCAAGGCTGTTTTACTGCGCCTGATCACTGTGATCATATTGGCGATCCGGAAAAACAGGAGGAAATTTGCTATCGCACGCCCGGATACTACGGAATTCAGCAGGAACAATGGATAGCACATTGCGGCGACTACTGCGCCTACCGGGGTGAGATAAGCTATCATAATCTGACACCTGAGCTGCTCGCAGATTTCAAAGCGACCTGGAATGATCGCCCCCAACAAATATGGAATTTGGAGCAAGTTTTAGGTTCCCTTGGCCTAGCTTACGAAGGATATCTCTTTCAGTGCCTGCATTGCGGGAAGCATCTGCTCTATGCTCAACGGGACTAAGAATGGAAATATCGGTACCTTTATCAAATCGAAATATTTCATGTTGTTGAAGCTATTGACTAAAAAATTGTTCCATAGGAGGGATGAGCTTTAATGCAGGAAAATGTAAAAACACCACAAGCATGGCGTCTGGAGGTCAGCTTCGACGGAGAATGGGTTTTAGAGCGCAGGAATGATGAGGTTCTTCCCATAGATAACCTTTTAGATCAGCTGAAGAAAACTTTTTCAGAGCTTACAGTCGAGTATCAGCAAATCACCCGATGCTCTGTAATTATCCATGCGAGCACCGAACAGGAGATTATTGAAAAGCGCGATGCTATTTTGGCGGACATGGGCGCAGCAGATGCAGTCACGGCTGTTACTCTCATCAAGGAAGAGGATTTACAAAAGGAAGAAACGACTCTAGCTGAACCTGAGGCAAAAAGGGAAAAGTCGTTTCCCTCTGAAGGGAAGATCCGGCAACTCATTGGAGCTGAGGAATTCAAAAAGCTTGCCAAGGAGTTGATTGCGGTTGCACCGCAGATTTTGAAGCACAAAACCCTGGGATCATTTTTGAACAAAAGCTATCTCTTTACAATTGGAGACGGGTGCGGATTATCGACACAGCTAATGCTCTTTTCACAGCTTTTAGAAGAACTTGAACTCTTTAATGCAAAACAGAGGATTGAAGAGATTTCCTCAAATGTTTCCCTGGAGCTGATGATTGAACATGTAAAAAACTGTGGATTCACAGATTGGCTTGTTTGCATTGATATCAGCCAATGGATGGACAAAATCAGACAGCCTGAATTTCAAGTGTTTCTGCGCCAGCTTTCTGCAGTTCGAAAGGCTAAGATTTATGTGTTTCGCATCCCCTTTGTAGACGAAATAACACGCCGCAAGGTTCTGGCAGGTCTTTCGGATGTGCTAACCATACGGGAGGTCGTCACAAACCCCCATACCATGGATGAGGTCAAGCGATATGCGACACAGCTGCTTTCCGAAAAGGGGTTCAACATGGATGAAAACGCGTGGAAGCGGTTTGAACAGCGTGTGATCGGCGAAAAAAGTGATGGCCATTTCTATGGACTTAGCACCATTGAGAAAATAATTGATGAGCTTTTTTATCAAAAGCATATTTCAGTCTCGCAGAATCTTACTGACTTACCCGAAACTATAATAGGTGCAGAGGATATTCCATTATACCGAGGTGAAAGTATTGATGAGCGTCCTGCAATGGAGCAGCTTGACGAGCTGGTTGGAATTGATGCGATTCGCAAGCGGATTGATGAGGTTCTGGCACAGATTAAGGTGGCAGAGCTAGATAGCTCCATCAGACCCTGCTTACATATGCGCTTTGTTGGGGCACCCGGCACTGGCAAGACCACCGTTGCCAGGATTCTTGGGAAACTGATGAAAGAGCAGAAGCTGCTGAGTAAGGGTCAGTTTTTTGAGTATGCCGGGAGGGATTTCTGTGGACAGTACATAGGTGAAACCGCACCTAAAACCGCAGCCATGTGCAGAGATGCTTATGGTTCAGTACTCTTTATCGACGAAGCATATTCTCTTTACCGCGGGGATAAGGAGAACAGAGACTACGGCAGAGAAGCCATTGACACTCTTGTGGCACAGATGGAGAACCATCGTAATGACTTTATGGTTATCATGGCGGGATATAACGATGATATGAAAACGATGATGGAGGGGAATGTAGGCCTGGCAAGCCGTATGCCTTACACTATCGAATTTGCGAATTATGGACGCAATGAGCTATTTCAGATTTTCATGAAAATGGCGACAAAAGCCTTCAAATGTGAGCCAGAACTGGAGGCAGCCGTGAAAAATTATTTTGACATGCTGGAGGACAGTTTACTGGAAAGCAAGGAGTTTGCAAACGCAAGGTTCGTCCGGAATCTCTTTGAACGTACCTGGGGCAAGGCCTCCGTACGCCATCAAATGGAGCCTGAACAAGATTTTTGCCTGCGTGCCTGCGATTTTGACAAGGCCGCAATGGATCGTGAATTTTCAGAATTGCAGGAAAAAAAGCAAAGACAAATTGGATTTACGCTTTAAGGGGGCACTATGAAAACTGTTTTTGTATCCAGCACTTTTCGGGATATGCAGGCGGAGCGGGATATGTTGAATCTTGATGTACTGCCGGCATTACGCGCGCGGGCGGGAGAATACGGTGAAAGCATTGACTTTATCGACCTGCGTTGGGGTGTAAATACCGGGAATATGAGCGAGGAAGAGGCAAACCGCAAGGTGCTAAAGGTCTGCCTTAACAATATTGACCGCGCAAAGCCCTATATGCTGATTTTGCTTGGGGAACGGTATGGATGGATGCCGCCGCGCGACCTGCTGGATGATGCGTCGAATGAAAAAGGTTATAATCGTAAGTTTTCCGACGAGAGCGTTACGGCATTGGAAATTGAATATGGTGCGCTTGCGCAGGAGGACTTGAGTAATTGTATTGTCTGTATGCGGGAGCCTCTGCCGGAGGACGAAATGGACGAAGCCAGCAGACGCGATTATAAGGCCGAGAGTTCCGAACACAAAATCCGGCTTGAAAGAATCAAGAGCGAGTTGAAGGAGCGGCTCGGAAATCGGATTATTACATACAAGGTGGGTTGGGATTCCAAGAAAAAGCGTCCCTGCGGGCTGGAGGAGCTTTCAAAAAAATTGATTGAACGATTTACTCAGCTTTGGGAAGCTGACTGGAAAAGCAGCAGAAGCAGAGAATGGCAGGAGGTAGAGCTTAGAAGGTCTGAATCTTTTTTTGAGGAAAACCGGAGACGCTTTTCTGGAAGGGATGACTTGCTTGCCTCATATTTAGCAGACATCCTTGGGCCGTCCTGCAATCTATTTATACTTGAGGGAGAGACTGGCAGCGGAAAGAGCGGCATCATGGCTATGTTGGCCAAAATGCTGTCGACGCATGACTGCACTGTGATGCCCTTTGCCTGCGGAAATGGCGCAGCCAGCGTTACAGCAGAGGATTTCGTAAAGCAGGGTGTATGGTATATAGAAAACCGTCTTAAATCCGTGGAAGGATTATCTGACGAAGGATTTTCAGGAGAAAGGCTGAGCCCGCTCACAGGGGAAGAACAACAGCAGCCACCGGAAGCATGGTGCGAAAGATTCTCAAGGCTTTGTGAGATGTATGAACAAACGGAGCTGCCGCCGCTGATTTTTATGTTGGATGGGCTGGATAAGCTTACTAAAACTGAGATTCTACGCACCTTTGCATTTTTACCAAAACAAATGGGCGATAAAATACGCTTTGTCGTTTCCTGTGCAAGTGGATTTGAAATTCCGCAGGTATCTGCTGTGGAGCACAGTATCCGTCGGCTAGTTCCGCTTCTGGAGGACAAAGCGCAGGTGAGGGAAGTGGCAGAGGGTATCTTAAAGCATGCCCATAAAGGCCTGAATGAAAGAGTCTGGACACAACTGCTCCAAAAGACTGGCACGAAAAATCTACTCTTCACATCGATTCTGTTATGGCGTCTGATGATCATGGATTCCGATGATTTGGCGGCGGCAAAAAGCGGCGATGCCCTTGACGATGTGATGATTGATATTATCCGTAATAGCCCTGACGATTTATCCGGGATTTGCCGGGCAGTATTGCAGGAGGCTGCGCTGCGAATACAAGGAGATTTTGCGCATACCGTCCTGTCCCTGCTGGCAGCTTCCAGAAATGGCATACGCACAAGTGAACTCGAGCGGATTTTTGGGGTGCTTGGAATTGAATGGAGTACCTTAAGCTTTGCCAGGTTTACCAGATATCTTGCTCCCTATTTTATTTGGCGTGAGGACGGGAGACTCGATTTTGCACATCGATCCATTCGGGAGAGTTTTGAAATCAGCGATGGCGAAACCCAGTCTATGCATAAAGCAATTTTGTCCAGTCTGCTGGAGCTTCCGGATGATGATGGCATTCGCCGGACTGAGGGCTTTTATCATGCACGAATGGCGGATGACTTCCCGGCTTTTCTAACATTGCTGGCCAGCATGTGGCCGTACTCCCTTGATATGGAAAGGCAGAGAGAAGCCATTCAGGCGGCACAAAGCGTGTTGGCACTTTGCATGGAGGACAATGGGGCGTGGGTGTCACAGGGAATTGAACGATACAAGCATGAGGAAGCGTTCTGCAGAGCGTCTGCTTTTTTAGGGAATGTTTTCTCCCATGCGACCATCTATTTAAGCCAAAAGGAAACACAGACAGGCATAACTGTTTTAATGTCAGCATACACGGCGGCATGGATAAGATATGGCTCTGCCTCAAAGCAGGATATCAGCGAAGAGGAACAGCTGCTGCTCCCTGTCCTTGCCGAGCGTATTGGAAGCTGTTGGAGGCGTTTGGGCGAGGAACGACAGGCGGAGAATTACTTAAAGGATGCTGCAGAGGAATTCCAAAAGCTGTATGCATACTCGCCGTCATCTCTCAACCGGTCAAACTATATTTCCTCGCAATACAACCTGATACAGCACTATTATAAAGCGCAGCAGTACGAAAAGGCTTATGAGCTTCTACTGGAGCTTGAAGAGCCCTGTGACCAGGACTTTCGTGAGGAGCAATCTGTTCAGGCGGTTGGCCGTATTGCCTCGATACGTTGCTTGCTTGCAGAGGTGTGTCACAAGCTGCAAAAGTTCACAGTGGGCGTTAAGGTTGCTCAAAGCGCCGTGGGACTTTTTGAAATTTATCAAAGCATGACAGAGGATACGGCTGGTATTTCCAACATTATAGACGCGCGTGAAATGCTCATAGAATTCCTTTGTATTGAAAACAGGAAAACGGATGCGGTGGCTGAACAGAGAAAGCTTTGTAGTAATTTGGAGCAAATGTGCCGTCGTATGCCAGACCTTTCAAACACAATTCATTTGGCATTGCAGACTACGAAGCTGTATGAATGGCTTTGTGAGCTTAATCAAATGGAGGAAGCCGTTGAGGCTATTCAAGCTCTCTCTTCCCTGCACAGAGCAATCTTTGATGCGGCGCCAACAGTTGCCAACCTGTCAGCAATGACAGCTGGATGCTATCTTGCAGGGTGCCGGCTTAGTGAAGCCGGCAGATTTGAAGAGGCGGAGGAATATCTTGAGGATGCCGTTGCAGGAGCCCAAACATTATGTGCACAGCAGGATGACGCGCAAAACCGTCAAAGGGTAGAAAAATATATGCAGTATTTAGAAAATGTAAGAAAGCTTTTGGAACAGGATGTACAATCAAAAAAAATAGATGAGAAAGGAAGTAGTGACATGGATAACAATCTTGCACAAGCACAGAAAACCTTTGCAACCTTTTGCAAAATGATGGAAGCTAGGGAATGGAGTTTTGACAAGGATGAGGAAAACCTGCGTATCAAAACAGGTGTAAGAGGTGATGATCTCGCCATCCACGTAAATGTGGCAATTGACCCCGAGCGCAGCTTAGTGCTCATTTATTCTCCCCTCGAATTCAATGTACCACAAGAAAAGATGATGGATATGGCACTTGCAGTCTGTATTATCAACAACAGCCTGATTGATGGCAGTTTTGATTATGATGTAGCGAAGGGGAGCCTGTGCTTCCGAATGAGCATGTCCTTCCGTGAGAGCCTCATTTCGGTGGAGACGCTTGACTACATGATGAGCTATACAGTATATGTGGTGGACGAGTATAATGACAAGCTTTTGATGCTCGCAAAAGGGATGCTTTCTCCCCAGCAGCTTATGGAGAGCATGAACAAATAAGCAAGAGAAGAAAGAACACAGAGCTGGTGTTTGAGCAGATTATATGGAGGGAATTTGATGGAGTATCGGTATCCTTCAACAAATTATTTTGGTTTGGATGGACAGAGCTTATCTACTGAAATAGCAGGCTTAAGGGATGAAGCGGAAACCGAGATTGCGAACGCAATAGGAGCATTAGAGCGTGGCAGCCGCCCAAGAGCCGCCCTCCATTATCTCTCAGCAATGAAGCCGGCGGAGCGTTTGGCTAAGGAAATTAACATACGGGAGATATGGGAAGCATATGCCGAGCTGTGTGTTACGCTTGATGACTTTAAGGATCTTGGTGTGAAGGCCTTTGCCAAGGCTGATTTCAGAGATCGAGCAGAAGAGGTTTATACAACGCTTTTTGCGAAATACTATCGCGGTATATATCGAACACAGCTGGAAAAGCTCGGAGTCCTCGAACCAGATCCTATTGATTACTCTGTTAAGCAAAATCTGATTAATCGTCCGCTTTTGGATTTGAAGAGAATCGCAATATCTCTGCAAAAATACGATATTCTCGAAAATGACGATGGAGATATTATGATAAGCATTCCCATTGAACCGCAAGGCGAGGATCAAAATGCTGTTCTACTTTGTGACGGCGGTGAGCATGCGCTTTTGTTCAAAGGCCCTTATCGTCTTGTCATATGTGATTTTTTACACCCGGAGATGAGGAAAAAACTGCTTCTAAAAGAAGAGATACTTTGTTATGAATTCCTTCGGGAGAGTGAATATCTGGCGGAGGTTGTGAAATGTAGCGGAGTAACAGAGCTTGCTTATGAGCTTTTAAAGCTTGTATCTCCGTAATTATTAGGTTGGAGGGCGCCATGCATAATTGGAGATCCCTTGAGTAGGTCACGGGGAACATGCAATCATCCCATGACACGGTCTCGCACTGGTAAGCGCGTTGGTAATGGATCTTGATATTGCCTCAGCCGCCATTGTGCCTGCCAGGCTCAAATCGCAGTGAATTTCATTAGTAGCCATGGCAAATATGGTGTCCCCGTCAAGCATTGTGTGTACTGGATTTATTGATCTGGCAAAGCCGTTGTGCGCCATGGAGGCCAGCTTGTTTGCCTCGGCTTTTGTGAGGATGGCATTGGTGGCTACAACTGCTATGGTGGTATTATTCATTGGAAAAGCGGCAGGCCTTAATTGAGATTTCATGATGGAATATGTGTTAAGCATTTCCTTTTTTTCATAGTCATAGACTCCGGCAATCTGCTTTGCGCTTTCATAGTCGAAGATATCCCCGAAGCTGTTTACAGCTACGATAGCGGACACGACAAGATTACCGGCTCTGACCGTTGCACTTCCCAGGCCGGATTTCATCGCGTTGGCGGGGCCCAATATTTTGCCCACGGTAGCTCCCATCCCGCAGCCGACGTTCCCCTGCCTTTTCTCATCAATGCTTGCGCTCTTTGCTGCTTCATAGCCCATTTTGAAGTCTGGCCTAATCCGGTGGTCGCCCACATTTAAATCGAATATCACAGCAGAGGCCACGATAGGGACCTTTGTGATACCGGTATCAAAGCCAATATCGTTTTCTTCAAGGTAGTTCATCACTCCCGAAGCGGCTTCAAGTCCAAAGGCACTGCCTCCGGATAATACGACAGCATGTATTTTGTCCACAGTGTTTTCGGGCTTGAGAAGATCCGTCTCCCTGGTGCCGGGTGCACAGCCCCGCACATCAACGCCTCCTGTGGCGCCTTTTTCGCAGATGACTGCTGTACAGCCGGTCATTCCTTCTTCCGATTGACCGTGTCCTACCTTAATACCATCTACATCTGTTATGTATCCGGGGTACATCATTACTGTTACCTCCTAATTCTTCCTAGCTTTATTATGAACATCCTATTTGCATTATGCAAGGGTCATGACATAATTGCTTGGCTATAGGTACGATAATAAATGTATTCATGACTTTGCTTGCAGCCTATCCGCTTTCAAGGAGCATTGGTGCTTATATCCCTTTGTACAGAAGTATTTTGTAAACGGTGTAATGATAGGCTCAATCAAAGGATGAGCAGCAAATACTATAATATTTGGGCATTTTGCGATGTTACATGTTTTGAGTTCCGCTTCACAATATATTGCGGGTATGGATGAAAGTATGTCACTATATATTGTGCAGCTAAGTTTGATTAATGTTACATCGCAAAAGCCTTTAGCTATATATCAATTGAAAAACGCCTCTTTTTTTGATAGAATAAGCTTAGTACGAAGTAGTTATTTCGGAGGCATCATGGATACTATCGATTTTAAAGAAGTACTGCTTAGTGTTTACAGCATCGATTATCTTCTAAAATGCAAAGTTCTTGAGCATACCGGAGATGTTGCGAAAATAGCCCCAAGGTCTGGCAGGGTAGACATGTTTCAAGTCCATGACCCTGTGGTTCTGTTGATTAAAAGAGATAACAGGCTTGAGACGATTCCTGCTGACATTTCTGAAATAGATAGTAAGAACGGTCTTGTCACTGCATTTCTGCGATTGAAAGAGGTAGATGATGAGCGGCGCGTTTTTGAGAGATATCCTGTATCCCTTGCTGTAAGCGCACGTAAGAAGTTTTCCAACAGGCGTCTCCATTTTCTTGTAAAGGACATAAGCTTGTATGGAATGGGTGCAGTGTCCCAGGCGGATCTTGAGGTAGATGAATTAATTGACATAGATCTGATTACAGATCGGTCTATGTTTTACTTCAGTGGTCAGGTGGTGTGGAGAAATAATCTTGACGGCGGCTATGAATATGGCTTGAAGCTTACTAATTATGATGTCGCAACAAAGCACTCCTTTGAAGAGTACCTTGACAAATTGAATGAAAGCTATCAGAATATGATACCAAAAGCCAGGTAACGGCTCTGAGCAAATGCTTACATATCCTGATAGAACTCCAGATTCTTCATCAATACAGGGTGTAGTGTGCTATTCCCTTTAAGGTAATGCTTATAGCGGTTCTCCAATTCCTTGGACTGCCTTGTCTTTTGGAAATTTGTCTGCCTGATTAAATCTGTGTAGATGGGTTGCTTCTCTAGTTGATTCCTAATATCTTTTGAGAAGGGGCAAAACTTGAAGAAAATACTTCTGGCAACCTTGTTTAAGCGAGGGTTCCCCTTTGATTCGCTGTTAATCCAGATTTTATAGTCCGAGGTAAATATGTCACGGAGTCTGTTGTTATATCTGGTGATTAAGGATTTTACTTTTTCCTTTGCATCCTCCGTGAGATCGCGATTCTTTCGATAAAACTGAATATAGTCGGCATATTCAGACGTAAGGGAGCTTTGGGCAATATTATTCCATGCTGAGCCCATCATCGTTCTGCATAGTTCCCACCTAAAATTACCCACCAGAGTAAGCAGCATATCGTCGAGTTTTTCATCTGTAAACACTGGTAAAACGAGTCTTCCGGGGCTGTCTCTATGCCTTCCGGTGATTTCCTGTAGCATCAGAGCCCTGGTGCCATAGACTGGGATGAGTATGATATCAGGTATCACCTGCATCATTACGATTTCCTTTTCTATAGTGCCAGAGGGGTCCTTGTAGTATATTTCCCTGTGAAATGCGGAGTAATCTATTTCGAGAATCCTTCCCAGCTTTTCGCATATAAGCTCCGGCGTGACCACAGAACGGCTCGGATTCAAAGGCGCCATGTCTTTGTGGAGTATGGGGAAGTAAAATGCTATTTGACCATGACATATTTTGTGGTTCATTCGAAGCATGTGAGTAATTTCGAAGGAAAGTCGCCCTTCTATATCGTTATTATAGGACAGCTTGTCTTCTTCTGTCAGCTTTCCGCGCTTCTTCAGCTCACGGAACGTATCATGATAATCCTGGCCCAGGTTGTTGATCGACGGATCCTTTTCCATAGAATAGATCTTTTCCAGCCATTCATGCATAAAATAAACATTTGCGACGCCTGTATCATAGCTCATGCCGGCCAGCTTGTAGATTGCCATGATTTGATCGTAATCCAGGAGCTTCTCATCCATGTAACCGTAAGAGAGAAACATCCTGATAAGCCTTGATTGATCCTTGGTTCGTTCAGCTCTTCTAAACACTTCCTGATAAATCTCGAAATATTGCTCGGCTATGGCATTGCGGATTGCTCTTACTGTTTCATCGTTTGACAGGCGATCCTTGAGGTTTCGAAAGGCAGTCAGATTCATCATAAAGCTGATAACTTTGTCTTCAGATACGCCCGAATACTTCAGTATCTTTGTTGCGCTGTCTATCAATTCTTCAGGCAGAGTATTGTGGCTACCGATGTCTGCTGATGCCGAGCTGTTGTCACTTAGCTTTGAAGGTCTTTCGATAATCGATGCGATGCAGCCCTTGTGAGCATGCTCCAGATACTCAAAATCTATGCCGATACTATGCCTGTATTCAAACTCGATATATGAGGAAATCTCTTTCAGCTTCTCGTAAATATATGTGAAGGCATCCAGTGCTGGACTGCAATCCAGGCAATCATCTCTCATGCGGGTAGCAGCGTCGAAGAATGCCTTATAAGCGTTTTCGCTGCTATCGTCATATAGCATCGTAAGGGCTTTTTCCAAACGCCCGACAGTCTGGCTGAGCTTGTCCAGTAAGAGATTTAGGCATGCGGAAGACTCAGCAATGTGCTTGTGGGTTATGTATCGGTCTGCTGCGAAGAATGCCTTGCTAATCTCAGGGGGGACGTTGAACAGGTGGGTATAGTATTGTGTATACTCCTTCAATTCGGAGACTTCAGGACAAGATTCTACTGAATCAGCGCTTTGCGCCTCAATGAACTGCTTGCTGAAATAGACCGGTACCTGTATTTCATTTTTCTTATATTCGGCCAATAAGGTCGTGCCTTTTCGAGAAATATCACATTCAACAGGATCAAAATATTGCTCCTGCAAAGCGGAGTAGTAAACAGATAAATTGTTGTAGAGCTTTTCTATCATGAGGCAATAGGAGTGGATATTCACAAAAGCTTGATAGGAACTATTAATTAGACTGCTAATGGAATTTATAACGTAGGCACCGTAATCCTTTTGGTTATGGATAAGGTTCATCAAGGTCTGAGTATCGCCTGCTTCATAGGCAAATAAACTACAATCGCTGGCTGCTGCAACAGTCAGGCTGCTAGTTTCGGCCTTTAGTAAATCATTAACGCAGATAAAAATATTTTGATCCATTTCGAACAATCTGTAGCTTTTCTGAACTAAATCCCCAAAGACGACAGGAGGAGCCTTTTCAGGAGATGAAATGTAAGCATCAAGCTTACCCTGGAGCAGTAAAAGCATGGATTCGGGCTTCGAGCCCTCAAGGGCTACAAGCCTGCCTTTCTCCACAGAAAAATTCCCGCTTTTATGAATGACCAAACTCATACCAATACCACCTTGCCTCATTTTTGATTTTTCAATATAAAAAAGAAGACAATATGCACTATTATGTATAGGCAATTCCATTATACACTATTTTGAAGCATTAGAAAACCGGTATTGTGAATTACTTACTTCTCGCCTGCTTGATTTTCACTAGGCATATCTTCGAGGGACAGCCCCTTATTTCTTTCCAGAGCCCAACGGATGCTCCAGTCATTCTCAAACAGCAGTACAATGCGGCCGCTGTCGTCCTCAACAATCATCGTCGAACTCGTCAGATTCAGCTTACTTAGGTCTGCTACCTCGGAGGAAAGCCATCTGGCAAACCTAAAGGATAGACGCTGGATTCGCAGGTCTACCCCATACTCGTGCTTAAGTCTGTGTTCAAGTACTTCAAACTGAAGCTCGCCGACTGCGCCTGCAATAACAGACTCCATCCCTGTGTCGGGCTGCTTGAAAAGCTGAATTGCGCCCTCCTCGGAAAGCTGATCTATGCCCTTTATGAATTGCTTTCTTTTCATGGAGTCTTTAGGCGAAATACGAGCAAAATGCTCTGCGGGGAAGATCGGTATCCCTTCGAATTTAAAGCGAGCGGTTCCTTCGCATAAGGTATCGCCTATTTTAAATATACCCGGATCAAAGATGCCAATGATATCACCGGGGTAGGCCTCTTCAACGATAGCACGTTCCTGCGCCATAAACTGCTGAGGCTGTGCCAGCTTGATCTCCTTGCCTGCCTGGACATGGTGAACCATCATCCCTCTTCTAAAGCGGCCGGAACAGATGCGAATGAATGCAATTCTGTCTCTGTGGGCAGGATTCATGTTAGCCTGAATTTTGAACACAAAGGCCGAGAAGTCCTCCGATTCGGGGTCTATATCTGCATCGGTCGTGCCTCTGAACCCGGGGGAAGGGGCAAGTCTGATGAATTCCTCTAAAAATGGCTGTACTCCGAAGTTTGTCATTGCACTTCCGAAAAACATCGGTGTCAGCTCTCCGCTTCTGATTTTGTCCATGGAGAACTCGTCCCCTGCAAGATCAAGCAGCTCAATATCCTCGCAGAGCTTGTCATGGTAGTGGCTTCCCAGTAGATCGGCAAAGACACTATCATCTACTCTTCCCTTAATGGAGCTTACCTCGGAACGGCCATGTTTGCCGCCCTCAAAGAGCTCAATCTGCTCATGTTCCCTATTGTAGACGCCCTTAAAGTCACCATCGGTACCGATTGGCCAGTTCATTGGATAGGAGCGTATACCAAGAACATTTTCTATTTCTTCCATAAGCTCAAAGGGATCCTTACTGGCTCTGTCCATCTTATTGACAAAGGTAAAAATCGGGATGCCTCGCATTTTACATACATGAAAGAGCTTTATTGTCTGGGCCTCCACCCCTTTTGCACCGTCAATGAGCATAACGGCACTATCTGCGGCAACCAGAGTACGATATGTGTCCTCACTGAAGTCCTGATGGCCCGGTGTATCAAGTATGTTTATGAAATGGCTGCCATACTCGAACTGCATTACACTTGAGGTAACGGATATACCTCTTTGCTTCTCGATTTCCATCCAGTCTGAAACCGCATAGTTGCCGGCCTTTCTAGCTTTAACGGTACCCGCAAGCCTAATGGCGCCTCCATAAAGCAGTAGCTTTTCTGTAAGTGTGGTTTTACCTGCATCCGGGTGTGATATAATCGCAAAGGTTTTTCTTCGCTTTGTTTCCTTCTCTATTTTATCTCTAATCTCAGACATCTATGAAGCATCCCTTTTATTCTCAAATTATTTTTTTGCATCTCATATTAACTTATTTCTAAGCTTCCTGTCAAATACTCTGTAAATATTATATAATAGGTATAGCAACTATTCAGCCCCTATACGTCAGCACTGACAGTAGCTGGCTAATTCGATTATATATTGTAGTATTACAAAAAATATAAGGAGAGGGACAAATGACAGACACATACAGGCAAATCAGGATTATTATCGATAAGACCAAGGAAGTACTCATCCAGGCCGGTACAACGCTGCTTCAATTGTCGGAGGATTATGGAGAGTATCATAGCCAGCCTATAATAGCAGCGAGAGTTGATAATGATATAAAGGAACTGAGCTATGTGTTGAAGAGGGACTGTGAAGTAAAATTCATCGACCTTCTGGAAGAAGATGGCATGAGAATTTACAGGAGGAGTCTCTATTTTATCTTTATGAAGGCTGCTAATGACCTTTATCCGAACAAGCGTGTAATCATAAGTCATGCTATCAGCAAAGGCCTTTTTTGCGAAATCAGAGGAGATAAGGAGCTTGAGCCCTTTGAGGTTGAACGGATAGAGGCCAGGATGCACGAGATTGTGGAAATGGCCATACCCTTTGAGAAGAGAGAGATACCTCTGGAGGAAGCGGAGGAGCTGTTTAGATCCACAGGGAGAATGGATAGGTATCACACAGTAGAGCATAGGAAGAAAAGCCTGGTGACCATTTATAATTGTGATGGCATGGATGACTATTTTTATGGCTATATGGCTCCCGACACGGGATATATAAAGGTGTTTGGGCTCAGATACCATTTAGGCGGACTAATCATACGCTTCCCGCTCAAATCATCTCCGCAGACCTTACCCGAATATGAGGAGCAGGAGAAGCAGTTTAATATTTACCTTGAATTCAAGAAATGGGGGCGGATACTGGAGGTCGAAAATGTCGGGGCCTTGAATGATTTGATACTGGCAGGTAAATCCACCGAAATTATCAGGATTTCCGAGGCGCTCCACGAGAAGAAGCTGGCGAGCATAGCTGACATGATTTATGATAGCGGGCATGCAAAGCGCATTGTGCTTATATCAGGCCCATCATCTTCCGGCAAGACAACCTTTGCCCAAAGGCTTTCCATACAGCTGCGAGTAAATGGGTTGAAGCCGGTGACGATTTCATTGGATGATTATTTTGTAGACCGTGTGAATACACCAAAGGACGAATTTGGAGAGTATGATTTTGAAGCACTGGAAGCGGTTGATGTGAGGTTATTTAATGAGCAGCTGCAGGAGCTTATTAGTGGTAAAGAGGTAGAGGTGCCAATATTCAACTTCCACACAGGTAACAGGGAAGCGGTGGGCAGAAGATTGCAAATAGATGATGATAATATTCTTGTTATCGAGGGTATACATGGCTTGAATGAAAAGCTCACACATGAGATACCAAGGCAGCTGAAGTTCAAAATATATGTCAGTGCCTTGACATCCATGAATATCGATGATCATAACAGAATCCCGACAACTGACAACAGAATTCTCAGACGTATCGTAAGAGATCACCAGTTCAGAGGCAACAATGCTCTGGGCACCTTAAAATGGTGGCCTTCCGTAAGACGCGGCGAGGATAAGAACATCTTCCCATTCCAGGAGAGTGCGGATGTGATGTTCAATTCCGCACTTATGTATGAACTCAGTGTGTTAAAGCAATATGCGGAGCCGTTGCTTAATGAAATTGACAACAGTACGGAATATTATTCCGAAGCGAGACGTCTGATCGAATTTCTCAGCTATTTCCTGCCGCTTGATTGCAAGGATGTGCCTTCTAACTCAATCCTCAGGGAGTTTACCGGAGGTGGCTGTTTTTAGTGAGTAAATGGATAGTTGAAGATGAAGGAATATTATTTGCTATTGGTATAATAATAGTAGAAGAATAGTGATCCTTTATTTTCAAAAATCGTTGTGTATTTCACAATAAACATGTATACTTAATAATATAATATTACAAAGTCAGAGATAGGGGTGAGTCTTATGGCATATCTATTAGGAATTGACATCGGGACTTCCGGTACAAAGACTGTTCTTTTCGATGAAGTGGGAAATACCATCTCCAGCGCATTGGAGGAATATCCGCTTTATCAGCCTCATATCGGTTGGGCGGAGCAGGATCCGGAGGACTGGTGGCAGGCAACCGTAGGCGGTATACGCAGTGTGCTTGCCAAGAGCGGAGTAAAAGCAGCCGACATCAGCGGAATAGGCCTGTCGGGGCAGATGCACGGGCTTGTGCTTTTGGATGCGGATAACAAGGTGCTTAGGCCGTCCATCATTTGGTGCGACCAGAGAACGACTAAGGAATGTGAGCAGATTACTTCGATAATCGGTGCGGAAAGATTGATTGAAATTACCGCAAATCCTGCGCTTGTTGGGTTCACTGCATCCAAGATCATGTGGGTGAAGAATAATGAACCGGCAATATACGAAAAAGCGAGAAAGATTTTGCTCCCCAAGGATTATGTGAGATTCAGGCTGACAGGAGAATTCGCCACTGAGGTATCTGACGCCAGCGGAATGCAGCTGATGGATATTCCGGGCAGATGCTGGAGTGACGAGGTACTATCAAAACTGGGAATTGACAAGAGTATGCTTGCTGAGCTTTATGAATCTCAGGAGGTTAGCAGCAAGGTTAACAGCGCTGCGGCAGCACTTACTGGGTTGCGTGAGGGTACGCCGGTAGTCGGCGGAGGTGGTGACCAGGCGGCAGGCGCAGTGGGAAATGGTATCGTAAAACCAGGAGTTGTATCTTCAACCATAGGCACATCTGGAGTTGTATTTGCATATCTGGATAAAATTAGCATTGATCCAAAGGGAAGAGTTCAGACCTTTTGCCATGCCGTTCCCAATACATGGCATGTGATGGGTGTTACTCAAGCGGCAGGCTTTTCGCTGAAATGGTTCAGGGACAATTTGTGCAATGCTGAAATAGCAACTGCAGAGCTTATGGATGTTGATCCCTATGTATTAATGGATCAAGAGGCAGAAAGGGTTCTGCCGGGAAGTAACGGCTTGCTATACCTGCCCTATCTGATAGGTGAGAGAACTCCTATTTTGGATTCTGATGCAAAGGGTGTCTTCTTCGGGCTTTCGACGCTTCATAAGAAGAGAGATATGATTAGGGCTGTCATGGAGGGTGTTACTTTCAGTCTTAGGGATTGCATGGAAATTATCATGGAGATGGGTGTCAATATCAGTGAGGTCAGGGCATCTGGCGGCGGCGGCAAGAGTAAGCTGTGGAAACAGATGCAGGCAGATATATTCGGTACTCCTATCACGACAATAAATTCTAGCGAAGGTCCTGCACTAGGTGTTGCTTTGCTGGCTGGTGTCGGCACAGGTGTCTATAGTAGTGTTGCGCAGGCCTGTGACACGGCAATCAAGATAAAGAATGTTCAAGAGCCTGTTATGGAGCTGTACGACAAGTATACCAAGATGTACGGCCTTTATGGACAACTTTACAGATCGCTTAAGAAGGACTTCAAGGATCTATCAGCGATTATGAACAGTGTCTACGGGGATTGAGATATGACAAAGGGCAAAACCGGCAACAGCAAGTTTCTTAAGGCTTATAACGAGACATATATACTAAATCTGATACGTGTTAATAAGAGCTTGTCAAGAGCCGATATTTCAAAGGCAACCGGATTGTCGCCGACAGCGGCTGGTGGGATTGTTTCCTCGCTCATTGAAAAAGGTTATCTGTGCGAAAACGGCACAGGCGAGTCTAAGGGCGGAAGAAGACCGGTGATGCTGGAGCTCAAGAAGAATTCCCGTTACTCTATAGGGCTCGATGTAGACGTGGATAGCGTGACATTTATCTTAATGGATATCAAGGGGCGAGTTGTATTTGAATGGTCCTCAGCCCTTGTCGACAATAGGCCTGCTGCAGTGGCTTCCTTAGCTGCGGAGGAAATTGAGAGGGTTCTGTCAGACTGTCGTATACACAAGGATAAGCTGCTTGGCATCGGTATTTCTGTGCCGGGCATGGTGGATGCAGAAACACGAAGGGTAGTGCTGGCACCGAACCTCAGTTGGGAGGATGCGGATTTCGGGAGAATGCTCAGAGAGAAGATCGAGCTCCCGGTTTACATCGAAAATGAAGCCATGGCCTCTGCTATCTGTGAAAACTGGATTGGTGCATGCAAGAGTGTTGACAATTTTATTTGCGTGAATATTAAGTCCGGTATAGGGGCAGGAATATTCACCGGTGGCAGGCCTTACAGGGGGACAGGCGGTAGTGCCGGCGAGGTCGGACATATCGTAGTCGATGAGAACGGACTAGCTTGCGGATGCGGAAATCATGGATGTCTAGAGACGATTGTATCTACCGGCAGGATTGTGGAGAAGGCTGAAAAGTTAATCAAGAAGGGTCTTAAGTCACAGCTCAATGAGATTGAGAATGTGAGTAAAGTGCGTCTCAGCAATATTGTAGATGCCGCCAGGAGCGGTAATCAGGCAGCAGGAGGGTTGCTGGAGGAGGCCGCAGGCTATCTTGGCATTGCCTTATCATACCTGGTGAATACGCTTAATCCCTCGAAGATTGTTTTAGGAAAGGATTTTGTGGTGTACGGTGATCTTGTAATGGATACCCTGAGGCGTGTTGTCGATCGCAAGGCATTGAAGCGTCCTGCTGCAAATGTAGAAATAGCTGTTTCCGAGATAGGAGAACGTTCATCTACCTTAGGGGCGGCAATTATACCATTAAAGATTTTGTTTGGGAGTTAGGCATATAAAACTTTATAAAGAATGGAGGATTTAAGACATGGCAGATGTATTTAAAGGTATTGAGAAAATCAAGTTTGAGGGAAAGGGTTCCGATAACCCGTTGGCATTCAAGTATTACAATGCCGATGAGTTAGTTGCAGGCAAGAGGATGGAGGATCACCTGAGATTTGCCGTGGCATACTGGCATACCTTCCAGGCGAGGGGAAATGACCCCTTCGGAGTTGGCACAGCAATTAGACCTTGGGACAACATATCTGACCAAATGGAGCTTGCCAAGGCAAAGGTAGAGGCAAATTTTGAGTTTTGCGAGAAGGTGGGAGCGCCTTTCTTCTGCTTCCACGACAGGGATATCGCCCCTGAGGGCGACACTTTGAAGGAGACAAACAAGAGGCTGGACGAAATCGTTAACCTAATCGAGCAAAGGATGAAGAGCAGCACCGTGAAGCTGTTGTGGGGAACTACTAATGCCTTTGGCCATCCCAGATTTGTTCATGGCGCTTCCACATCTCCTAATGCAGATGTGTTCGCCTTTGCAGCTGCTCAGGTTAAGAAGGCTATGGAAATCACCCATAGGCTTGGCGGAGAGAACTATGTGTTCTGGGGCGGCAGAGAGGGATATGAGACACTGTTGAACACCAACATGAAGCTTGAGCTTGACAACTTTGCGCGGTTCCTGAGCATGGCTGTTGATTATGCTAAGGAAATCGGCTTCAAGGGACAGTTCCTGATTGAGCCAAAGCCAAAGGAACCCACTAAGCATCAGTATGACTTTGATGCAGCTACAGTCATCGGCTTTTTGAAGACCTATGGTCTTGACCCATACTATAAGCTGAATATTGAAGCTAATCATGCGACTCTTGCAGCACATACCTTCCAACATGACCTGAGAGTAGCTCGCATTAATGGTATGCTTGGAAGCATTGATGCAAACCAGGGTGATCCTATACTTGGCTGGGATACGGATCAATTCCCGACCAACCTCTATGACACTACACTGGCTATGTATGAGGTTCTTAAGATGGGCGGACTTACTACAGGTGGATTTAACTTTGACTCCAAGGTCAGAAGAGGATCCTTTGAGGCAGCAGACCTGTTCTATGGTCACGTTGTAGGAATGGATACCTTCGCAAAGGGATTGAAGGCCGCTGCAAAGATGATAGAGGACGGCCGGATTGATAAATTTGTAGAAGAAAGATATAGCAGCTACAACAGCGGCATCGGAAAGGATATTGTTGAGGGAAAGGTTGGCTTAAAAGAGCTGGAGAAGTATGCTCTTGAGAACAGTGAGATCGTCAATACTTCGGGCAGACAGGAAATGCTTGAGAACATCCTGAACAGTTATATACTGGAGAGCTAATAAGCGACCCGGTGAACAGAGGGGTGCGTTCTGCAGTGATGCAGGGCGCATCCCTTTTTCAGAATTGATCATACATGCTCATGAACTCACTGGGCGTGCATTTTTTCACCAGCTTGAAATTTCTATTAAATGAGGATAAGCTATTAAAGCCGGACATTGAAGCCACCTGTGTGATAGAAAGACTGCCGCTTATGAGCATATTCTCGGCTTTTGATATACGCACGCTGTTTACATAGTCATTAAAGGACATGTTCGTAAACTGCTTGAAAAGCCTTGAAAAATGGAATTTGCTGTAGCCTGCGCTGTCGGCTATGGATTCAAGAGAAATATCATCGGCAAAGTTTTCATTAATATAGTCCAGTACATTTGTAAACTTAACAATATACTCCCTACCCTTATCTACCGTAGTTTTAGGGAATAGACGCGAAAACTTCGTGTACTTTTTTGCTATAAGAACAAATATGCGTATCAAATTGGCATACATGGCAGAGCTCGCAAAATCTTCTTCATTGACGTGCTTATCCCTTATGTCCTGTAAGCAGGCAAGTATATACTTATGGATATCCGGATCCTTATCCTTTGTTATTAGTTTGACCGAACGAAGGATAGGCACCGATGGTCTCATGTCATCCAGATTGTTTATCAGAGAAAATGGAAACTGCAAAACCATAACTAGATTGTTGCTGCTTTTCTCAAGTGTATGAAGCTCTCCAGGGTATGAAAACAAAATATCATGCTGGTTTAGAAAATAAGGGTTCATATTTAAGTTAATTCTCACAGACCCTTCAAGAGGTAAAATAATCTCCGCCTCGTTATGCCAATGATTGCATATAAATTCATTATTCCTTAGCAGAGAGACATTTATATAGGAGCCGGAATTAAAGTTAAGCTGTTCTTGTAAGTTTGTTTGTATCTTCATGTGCATATACCCTTCTACAATGGCTAAATATCCCAAAACCAGTAAAATAACGGGGAAATATCGTTCAGTCTGCATTTCTTTTGTATATTCTGTGTATTTCTACTTATATAATACCATATTTCTTATGCAATATCGCAAGAAATGCTTTAACATTCGCAATATATGAGGAGACTAAAAATTTTGGGGGTTGTATAATTAATATGTAAATTAATTTACAGATGCAAGCAAACAACTTAACTGCTCCGGAGGCAGGTGGGCTAAAAATTATAGCTGAAAGGAAGGAATTAAATGAAAAAGAGAATTTTTGCATTATTGATTTGCGTGCTTATGATTAGTTCGTTGATTGCCGGCTGTGGTCAAAGCAATACAAATAAACCAGCTGACGGCACCGCAGCACCGGATAAGACAGCCGAGAAGACTGCAGACGCTTCAGGGGAACTATCAGGAACATTTACCTATTGGTCTTGCTTCAGTGGTGATTCCATGATTTGGGATCAGGGACGTGTGGATTCATTTAATGCGGAGAATCCCAATGTAAAATGTGAAGTACAGTTTGTTACGGATTCGGCAGGGATTAACAACGGTAAGCTGCTGGCTGCTATCGCCGGAGGCAATGCGCCGGATTTAATTATTGCTGACGACTATTCTTCTGCTTACTCTTATGCCGCTAATGGATCATTTGAATCCTGGGAGCCTTATCTGGAATTTACAGGCCTTAGTCTTGATGATTTCATTAAGGGATATCAGGATGTTATGTACTATGATGGCGTTCCTTATCTGATTCCTCAGGACGGAAATGCCCTTATGCTATACTACAATGTGGATATGTTTAAGGAAGCAGGTCTTGATCCAAATAATCCACCGACTACATTAGCACAGTTGGATGAATATGCTGATAAGCTCTCGGTTAAAGATGCCAGCGGCAACTATACGACCTTTGGCTATATTCCATGGCTTGACAGTGGAAATGATGCATTTGTGTGGCCCTTCTTCTTTGGTAACAATGTATATGACCAGGAAACTAAGAAACTGACCATTACTGAGCAGAATGTCGTTGATACCTATGAGTGGATGAGAACATATGCACAGAAGTATAATCCTGAAAAAATACAGGCATTCGTATCCGGAGCAGGCGGAATGTTCTCGCCAGATCATCCGTTCATGACAGGTAAAGTAGCAATGACATTGACCGGAAACTGGTTCACAAATGCACTTAGAATCTATGCACCGGATGTAAATTATAAGGTAGCTCCTGTGCCGGTACCGGCGGGTGGCCGTGCTAATAGTACAACGGTTAATGCCAATGTATTTGGTATTCCCAAGGGAGCGAAAAACCCCGAGCTTGCGGCTTACTTCCTTAAGTACGCTATGCAGCCTGCGGTTAATGCTACCAATTTTGACGAATGGCGTTCTGTACCGACAATAGATGCTGCATTTGACGAAATTAGCTGGACAAAGGCTGGAGACGAAATCTATTTAATGGAGAGAAAGCTTGTTAATTCTCCTGATTCAGGAATGCCGGCTCTTTGTAAGGTCAGCGCTCAGTTGTCTGTTGATATAAACGCTTTGCGTGACAATGTTATTTATAACAATGCTGATCCGCTCCCGTTATTGCAGGCATTGCAGGATAAGATGCAGGCAGAGCTGGATAAGTAACTGATACTATACAGTTTGTCCAATTCAGATTATAGAAGATTGATATTGGGAGATGGCTGTTATTGCCGCTGTCTCCCAATATGGGACAGTGGGGGGAATTTATATGCGTGGTGTGGCAAAGTTACACAGAAAAATGAAAAGATCTAAATTGGCAGGCAATATTGAGACTGCAATTCTATACTTGATACTGATTGCGGTATCAATTTTGTTTGTCATACCGTTTTTATGGCTCCTTTTTGGCTCCTTTAAAGAGGGAAGTGAACTGTTCAGAGCGCCCTTTAGGTGGCTGCCCGATCGCATCCAATTTGACAACTATAAGCAAATGTTTACAGCAATACCTTTTTTAAAATACTTGAAAAACACACTGATCATTGTCTTTTTTAATATTGTGGGCTCTACCGTGTCCAGCTCTTTTGTAGCATATGGATTTGCACGGCTTCACTGGCCATTGAGGAACAAGGTTTTTATGATCGTACTGGCAACAATGGTATTGCCTTTCCAGGTAACGATGATTCCGCTGTTCATAATGTACACAAACTGGGGATGGATAGGAACCTTTTTACCCCTGACGGTGACCTGCTTCTTTGGCAATCCATTCTTTATATTTCTCTTTAGGCAGTTCTTTGTTGGTTTGCCCAAGGAACTTACCTATGCAGCCAGAGTGGATGGCGCTAATGAATTCAGAATATATTCGACTATTATTATGCCTCTTGCCAAACCCTGCATTACTACAGTAGCTATATTTGCCTTCATGCGTACATGGAATGATTTTATAGGCCCGCTGGTATTCCTGGCAGACGATGATTTGTATACATTATCGCTGGCGGCGCAGCTTCTTCGTTCAAATCTGGATCCGAGATGGCATATTTTGCTAGCATTAGGAGTTGTTATGGTAATGCCGGTATTGATAGTATTCTTTTTAATGCAGAAATACTTCATCCAGGGCGTAGCCATGTCAGGAATTAAGGAATAAGGAGAAGATACAATGAATATGACTAGAAAAAATAGTATAAGGAAACCGATGCGTGCGGAGAAAAAGGAAGCACTGACAGCTATGGTATTCATTGCTCCGTGGGTGGTGGGGTTTTTAGTATTTACCTTGTACCCTATTTTATCATCACTTTACTACTCAATGACTAACTATAATGTGCTAAATTCGCCGTCATTTATTGGATTTGAAAACTACATCAATCTGCTAAAGGACAAGGTATATCTGAAAAGCTTGACCAATACTCTATATATGATAGTAATCGGAGGCACAATAACTATAATTGTTTCACTGATAGTTTCTATCATAATGGATAACAGAAAATTACGAGGGATATCATTATTCCGTGTCTTTTTCTTTATGCCAACGCTTGTTCCGACAGTTATTGCATGTGTTCTGTGGATTTGGATGCTGCAGCCGACTACAGGTGTGGTTAATACATTACTCGGCTATCTTGGAATCACAGGCCCCGGGTGGATTGCGAGCCCCACATGGTCGAAGCCGGCTATGATACTAATGATGATTTGGGCATGCGGAAACATCATAATAGTAAATATGGCTGGCTTGCAAGATATTCCACAGAGCATGTATGAATCGGCGTCCATTGATGGTGCGAATTTCTTCCAAAAGGTAAGGACCATAACGATACCATTGCTAAGGCCTGTCATTTTATATAATTCTGTCACCCTCATTATCAATATACTTCAATGGTTTGCTGAACCGCTTATTATGACAGAAGGCGGGCCTGATAGTTCAACCCTGTTCTATTCACTATATCTTTACCAGAATGCATTCCAATTCTTTAAGATGGGTTATGCATCTGCAATGGCTTGGATCATGCTGATTATTGCATTGGCTTTGATAATATTTTTACTAAAGTTCTTAAAGTTCGGCGAAAGCGAATAAAAATAAAAAATGAAAAGTGAGGTATACTAAATGAAAAAGAATGTTATGGAAACAAATGTGGTAACACAAATCGGAATACTGGTAAACAATATCGATGAAACAGCTCAGGAATATGCCGATTTATTTGGTGTAGAGAAGCCGCAAATAGGTATTACTGAGGTTCCTGAAATTGCTCAGACTCTTTATATGGGGAAAGCTACTAATGCTCGTACAAAGCAGGCATTTTTCAAGGTAGGCCCAAATATTGAAATTGAGCTGCTGGAGCCTGACCATGAGCCCAGCACCTGGAGACATGACCTTGACAAGTATGGAGAAGGCATCCATCATATCGCCTTTAACATAAACGGAATGAAAAAGATTGTCAGCGCTCTTGAAGAAAAGGGCTTCAAGGAAATTCAAAAGGGCGAATGGGTTGGCGGACGCTATTCCTATATTGACGCGAAGGATAAGCTTAAACTAACACTGGAGCTATTGGAATTTGACAAGTAATAAAAGCAACCAAGAAGGGGAGATGTAGGATGATCGGTTTAGTTACAGGCGCCAATAGAGGATTGGGCTACGAGCTAGTAAAAATGGGGCTGGAACGCGGTTATGACATGATTGCCTGCTGGCTGGGAAGTCCGGAGGATGATTCTGATTTGCTGGAGCTTAAAGACCAATATAAGCAAAAGCTTATGATCATTCAAATGGATGTAACCAAGGAAGATGAAGTGGATGAGGCAGCAAGGAAGTTCTCTGCACTTTATGACCAACTGGATTTTATTGTAAATAACGCAGGCGTACTGTTTGAATCTAAGTTTGATACCCGCGACCAGATAAGAGATCTGGATGTTAAGATGCTCCGAAAGACAATAGATGTAAACACTGTAGGCCCGGCCATCGTGCTCAAAGCATTCATACCCTTTATTTACAAATCCCAGGATCCATGCATTATTAACATTACATCAGAGGCCGGGCATCTAGGAAATGCTGGGTATACCTACCTAGCGTATGGGGTCTCGAAGCATGCTGCCAATATGTACACACAGAAAATCAGAAACTACCTTGTTAATAAGTATGGTAAAGGCAGGGTTAGAGTATTTATGATGCACCCGGGACGTATGCAGACTGTCATGGGCGCCGAAAATGCACAGATTTCCCCGGTAGAATCAGCTGAAGGTATCTACAGGGTAATTGACAAAACGCTGAATCCTGACCTGGATATTCCATTTATTAATTATAAGGGTGAGCAGATGCCTTATTAAAATGTTCGAACACATCAACTATCAGAGAGGAAGAAAAATATGAGCAAACCAACAATTGACTTAAAGAATCTTATGCAGATAGCTATCGTAGTAGAGGATATTGAGAAAGCAGCTAAGGCATGGAGTGAAGTATTTGGAGTTGAAATGCCTAAGATTAGTCCTGTTTCACCACCGGAAGAATGCCAGATCTATTATAGAGGTAAAAAGACAGCCACAAGAGCTAAGATTGCGTGCATTGAATTAGGCCAGATAACCATAGAACTGACAGAGCCGGATAAGATGGATTCATCATGGAAGGAGTTCCTGGAAGAGCACGGAAATGGTGTCCATCATCTCGGATTTACCGTGGGCTCTGATGAGAACAGGGATAAAGTCATTAAGATGTTTGAAGATAGCGGAATGCCGGTACGCCATTATGGCTATTATCCTGGTGGAAGCTATACATTCGTAGACACTGAGGATCAACTTGGTGTAAATCTTAATATCAAACCACATGCCTAAGCTAACAGGATGATTATTGGTGTAGTAAAAGGATAAAATTTGATAAATTGAGGGGGAAGATATGGAAGATAAAAGAAAATTTGCAAAAATGTTTGATCACACGATTTTAAAGGCTGATGCTACAAGCCAAAAGGTTGTGCAGCTGTGTAAGGAAGCGCTGGAGAACGGTTTCGCATCGGTTTGTGTTAATTCATGCTATACGGCGCTGACAGTAGAGCAGTTAAAGGGCTCTGATGTAAAAACCTGTGTTGTTGTAGGATTTCCTTTAGGTGCCATGTCTACAAGGGCGAAGGCTTTTGAAGCAAAGGACGCGGCTGAGTCGGGTGCACAGGAAATCGATATGGTAATCAATGTCGGGGCTCTGAAGGAAAACAATCTGCAGTATGTAGAGAATGACATCAAAGCAGTAGTTGATGCGGTAAATGAAAAGGCAATTGTAAAAGTAATTATAGAAACCTGCCTGCTAACTGATGAGGAAAAGGTTACGGTATGTAAGCTGGCGCAGAAAGCCGGCGCAGACTTTGTCAAGACATCAACAGGGTTCAGCACCGGTGGCGCAACACAAGCAGATGTATCATTGATGAGAAGGACAGTGGGAGACAGCATGGGTGTAAAGGCATCCGGCGGAATCAGGGATTACGAAACCGCTGTTGCAATGATAAAGGCGGGAGCAAGCAGGCTGGGGACCAGTGCGACAGTAAAGATAGTGAATGGATAATATTAATTGAAATTGTTATAGATGAGGTGTTGTTATGCAAGAAAAAATGAGAGCAGTACAGTTGTTTGCTCCGGGTGATGTACGTTGTCAAAACGTTGATGTACCTGCGATAAGCAAACCGAATGATGTACTTATTAAAGTAAAAGCCTGCGGCGTTTGCGGCTCAGATATACCGCGAGTAATGTCCAGAGGAGCATACCATTACCCAATCATAATCGGACATGAGTTTTCCGGAGACATAGTAGGAATAGGGCAGGACGTATCCAGTGTAAAAGAGGGCGACAGAGTAACCGTCATGCCTCTGGTCAATTGCAAAAAGTGTAATTATTGTAAAATCGGGCATGCCGTTACATGCGATGACTATGATTACTATGGATCACGCATCGACGGCGCTATGGCGGAATATATCCTTGTAAGTGATGACAACATATTAAAGATTCCCGATAATGTAAGCTACTATGAGGCTGCAATGACTGATCCCGTATCCGTAGCGTTGCACGCCGTCAGAAAGGCAAATATTGAGGCAGGTCAGACAGCAGTTGTATTTGGATTGGGCGCTATCGGCTTTATAGCAATCCAATGGCTGAAAAATCTGGGCTGCAATAAAGTGATTGCAGTAGATATAATCAATGAGAAACTGGAGCTGGCCAAAAAGCTTGGAGCAGATGTTGTTATCAATGGAAAAGAGTGCGGTGTAGCAAAAGCTGTCTATGACAATACCGATGGACAAGGTGCAGATGCAGCTATTGAGATTGCAGGAAGCAAATATACACAGGTACAGGCAATCGAATGTGTCAGAAAAATGGGAACGGTCGTATATTGTGGAATTTCCTATGATGACCTATTACTGCCAAACAAGGCGTTGGGCAAGATACTCAGAGGTGAACTGAACGTAATAGGATCTTGGAATTCATCCATTGCTCCTCTTCCGATCAATGAGTGGGAAAGCGCACTTATGTTCATGAATTCTGGCAAGATCAAGCTCAATGATCTGATTACTCACGTTGTAAGTTTGGAAGAATGCCAGTCTGCGTTTAACATGATGTATAACAGGACTGAAATGTTTACAAAGGTGATTTTCGATCCCTCTAAATAATATTGATTACAGGAGATATAGATGCTTTCTTATGTTTATTTTAAAGACGGGAAATTTAAGCTTCAGGATAGATCGATACCTGTCATGCAGGCAGGCGAAGCTCTGCTTAAAGTAACGGCCTGCTCTATTTGCGGCACAGATATAAGAACCTACCGCTTTGGAAGCACCAAAATAGATGACGGCAGGATAATAGGACATGAGGTAGTTGGGGTGATATCGGAATTGTCAGATGGTGTCTCCGCCGATTTCCATGTAGGAGATCACATTGCCGTCGCACCCGCTATTGGCTGCGGAGTTTGCTACAGCTGTAAAAGTGGGCATACCAATATGTGTGATGATTTGAAGACCATCGGATACCAATATGACGGCGGTTTTGCCGAATACATGCTCATTCCGGCACAGGCGTTTAAAATGGGCAATGTGTATAAACTACCGCAAGTGGAGGACTATACAATATATACCCTGAGCGAACCGCTGGCCTGCGCCATCAATGCGCAATCTTACCTGCATATAGGGAAGGAAGACGATGTCGTTATCTTCGGATCCGGTATTGTTGGGTGCATGCATGCGGAACTAGCTTTACATGCAGGCGTAAAGAACGTTTTCATCATCGAACCCTCCACGGAGCGTATCAGAGAAGCAGCAGAGCTCCTAGAAAAGGTTCACTTCATCAACTCTAGGGAAACCGACTCTGTTGCGGAGATACGAAGGATGACAAGCGGGAAGGGAGCCGATGTAGCTATCATTGCATGTTCGGTGGGACAAGCCCAGACGGATGGGATGAATTTACTGGCAAAACGCGGAAGGATATCTCTCTTCGGCGGCCTTACCGGTGACTCAATGTGCTATATCGACAGCAACCTGATACATTACAGGGAAATCAGTGTATATGGCGTCCATGCTTCTACACCCGAGCAAAACAAGCAGGCTATGGGCATGATATGCCGCGAAGAGATTTGTGTAGAGAAATATATATCAAAGAGATATGACCTCAATGAAATTGAACAAGCTTTTATTGACATTAATGGCGGTAAAGTAATGAAAGCCGTTATTGTAAACCGATAACAGCATGATTACGGAAGGGGCGTATAAAGATTGCAGAGGAAATATATTGCGGCAATTGATCAGGGGACGACCTCAACAAAAGTAATTGTAGTAAATCATGAAAGTCAAATTGTTGAGCAGGCATCACGAGATATCAAACAATATTATCCGCAGCCCGGTTGGGTAGAGCATGATGCTGACGATATCTGGCAAAGTGTATTGGGCTGCTTCAATGAGATTTTTGCGAGAGATATCGTTAAGCCGGAAGAAATTGCGGCCATTGGTATTACGGATCAGAGAGAGACTACAACATTGTGGAACAGCAAAACGGGAGAACCCGTTTATCATGCCATCTGCTGGCAGAGCAGACAAACGGCGCCGATCTGTGAACGAATGAAGAAGCAGGAAGGTCTGGAAGAGCTGATCAATCAAAAGACGGGGCTTCTGATAGACCCATATTTTTCTGCAAGCAAAATTAGATTCATCCTTGAAAATGTATCCGGCGTTCAGCAACAAGTCGATGCAGGGGAAATCATGATGGGCACCGTCGATACCTGGCTGATGTGGAATCTGAGCGGTAAGAGAGCCCATGTCATAGATTATACAAATGCATCTCGTACATTGCTGCTTAATATCCACACATTGGACTGGGACGATGAATTGATTGACAAGATCGGTGTACCAAAAAGTATTTTGCCTCAATTAAAGCCTTCTTCGTGCGAAGCACTTGCGATGACCGATCCTGATGTGTTTTTTGGCCAGGAGATTCCTATTTCCGGAGATGCAGGAGATCAGCATGCCGCTACAATCGGACAGACCTGCTTTGAGCCTGGAATGGCTAAAAATACATATGGTACTTCCATGGCGCTTTTCATGAATATTGGCGACAAACCGCTCAAGTCAAACTATGGTTTGACAACGGATCTTGGCTGGGTGATAAGCGGAAAGGTACAGTATGCATTTGAAGGTGTTGTCTTTGTCGGTGGAGCAGTTGTGCAATGGCTTAGAGATGGGCTGGGTATAATAAAAGAATCAAGGGAATGTGACTTGCTGGCCGAGAAGGTTGAAGATACAGGCAATGTATACCTGGTCCCTGCTTTTACAGGAATGTGTGCTCCCTATTGGGATCCATATGCAAGAGGAATGCTGATCGGGGTTACTCGTGGGACAACAAAGGAGCATATATGTCGTGCCGCTCTTGAATCGATGGGATATCAGACGAGAGATGTCATTGAGGCAATGGTGGCAGACACTGGTAAGGAATTGCCATCCCTCAGGGTAGACGGCGGAGCGACAAGAAGCGAATTTTTACTGCAATTCCAGGCAGACATCCTGGGAATCCCTGTAGAACTGCCGGAGATAACATCAATGGCTGCATTGGGGGCAGCGTATCTTGCCGGTCTGGGTATCGGATTCTGGAAAGATACATCGGAGCTAAAACAACATTGGAAGATCGCTAAAACATACTATCCCAGGATGACAAAGGAAAAGCGCGATGAACTGTATGCGGGCTGGAAAAAAGCCGTGGAACGCTCGCTTAATTGGGCAGAAAAATAATATATCTATTTATTGAAAAGGAGGCATTGTAATGATTACAAAACAAAAACCAAGAATCGGATTCTTGGGTCTGATGCAGGGCTTGTATGACAAATCCCAGCCGGAACTGCCAAAGATGCAGGAAGCATTTGCAAGACAGGTCGTTGACCAGCTGAAGGATGCAGCTGAAATTGATTTTCCCGGACCTGCAAAAGAAAGGGAAGATATCGAAAGAATCGTGAAGCACTTCAATGACAAGGAATATGACGGCATCATGATCGTAAACCTGTTATACAGCCCCGGAAACAGGCTGATACAGGCAATGAAGAAGAATAATCTGCCTGTCCTGTTGGCAAACATTCAGCCTCTGCCCGATGTAACTTCAAACTGGGACTGGATATTATGTACGACCAATCAGGGAATCCATGGCATACAGGATACATCCAACGTTTTGATGCGCTGTGGGATTAAACCTGCAATCATCACTGAGGACTGGAAATCAGATGCTTTCAAGTCCTTCTTTGAAGACTGGGCTACTGCGGCAAACACCTGTAATAGGCTGAAGAAAACAAAGGTAGCCATATTTGGGCGTATGCACAACATGGGGGATATCCTTGGAGATGATGCTGCGTTATGCAGAAAATTCGGGATAGAAGCAAATCATGAAACCATTGGGTCTGTCTATAATAAGATGGAGGCCGTAACCGAGGCCGAAATAGATCGACAGATAGAGGAAGACAAAAAGAATTTTAAGATAGACCCGAAACTGCCGGTTGAGAATCATCGTTATGCAGCCCGTATGCAGCTGGGCTTTGAAAAATTCATGGTTGATAACGGATATGACGGTTTCTCGCAGTTCTTCAATGTCTACAAGGATGACGGTCGCTTTAAACAGATTCCAATTCTGGGGGGGTCGTCATTGTTGGCAAAGGGCTATGGATATGCAGCTGAAGGCGACACAAATGTATTACTCATGACTGTAATAGGTCACATGATGATAGGCGATCCACACTTCACTGAAATGTATTCTCTGGACTTTGGTAAGGATGCAGCGATGCTGAGCCATATGGGTGAAGGCAATTGGAAGGTTGCACGTAAGGATCGCGGTGTTACATTGATTGATCGCCCGCTTGACATAGGCGACCTTGACAATCCACCTACACCTAAGTTCAATGTTGAGCCCGGAGTATCGACTCTGATATCGCTGGTAGCCGTAGAGGGAGAGCATTACAGACTAATCGTTTCAAAGGGAACGATACTTGATACGGAAGATCTGCCGGGTGTTCCGATGAATCATTCGTTCTTCAGACCGGATTCCGGAATTAAAAAGGCGATGAACGACTGGCTGACATACGGCGGGACGCATCATGAGGTTCTCTTCCTGGGAGATTGGAGAAGCCGCTTCAACGCACTGTGCAGGATTCTTGACATAGAGTATGTTGAAGTATAATATTTAGTATATCTAACAAAATTTGCTAAAGGGATAGATTAATGTGAGCGGCAAAATGCATTTGATGGTGGAAGTATCCAAGATGTATTATAACTATGGTATGAGTCAGAAAGAAATCGCTGCTCAGCTGGGAGTTTCGTGCGGCTATGTCAGCCAGATCATGGAGAAGGCGCGTAAGATGGGGATAGTTGAGATCAAGGTCAACGATCTGTTGGAAGATGAGACTGAACTTGAGCGCCATATCATAGAGCTTTTCGGTCTGGAAAAGGCTAAAATTGTGAGCAAGCAGCACATGAAGGACGGGCAGCACCTGACCTCGGAAATTGTAAGAGAGGCCTGTAAATATATTGAAACCATCATCAAGAGTAATATGACAATTGCATATACATGGGGATCAACCGTATATGAGATTTCAACTAAAATGCGCAAGCGCACGGATATAAAGAACGTTACATCTATACAATTGTGCGGCGGAACAACGAATCTCGATAAGAAAATATACGTAGCTGAAATCTCCACCAATATTGCGTCGGCATACAATGGTACTCCGTTATTTATTCCCCTGCCTGTACTTGTTCAAAGCGCAGATATAAAGAAAGCAATATATAGCGACAGCAATATGAGTAACATTCTCAATATGAGCAGGGGTGCTGATATTGCGCTATTTACGGTAGGCAGCTTCGGGGAAGAAAACGTGTTGTATCGCGGTGGGTACATTGACAATGAATCATTGCAAAGATTGATCCGGAAGGATGCTGTTGGGGACTTGTGCGCGCATTTTATCAACCAGTATGGCGAAGTGTGCGATCGGGAGCTGGATGAAAGGACGATTTCGATTGACTTGGACTCGTTCGCAAAGATTAAGAAAAAAGTATGCGTTGCAACAGGCCCTAATAAGATGAAGGCGCTTTTAGGTGTATTGAGGAAGAAATATGTTGATGTACTAATAACTGATGAAGAGACAGCACAGAGTATTCTAAAAATGAGCTAGGGATGTGGAAATATGAAATTATTAGGATTGGATCATATAACGATAAACTGCATTGATATGGAAACCACACGTAAATTCTATGAAAATGTATTTGAATTAAAGAGATTGAATGATGTAGATCTTGGGGATCATGTATTGCATTACTATCAATTACCCGGTGTCAAGCTGGAGCTGATTGAGTACAAAAATCCGCAAAAGAGCTGGAGGACCGGCAATACTGACACAGGTGTATATAGGCATTTTGCCATATGCACGGATGATCTTTCTGAAATAGAAAGACGTTGTGAGAAGGAGGGATATGGTATCAATCTGCATCCGACACATATCCCGCAGATCGACAAGACCGTTATGCTGGTAGTTGATCCGAACGGAGTTGAAATCGAAGTCATACAAGCATAATGAAATTTAACTTTGTAACTAAAATTGCAGGAGGTATATTTAATGAAGCTGGCAAAAATTGTGCTAGATAAAGACTACGTTATTTCAAAGATAGATGAAAAGGTTTTCAGTTCATTTGTTGAGCCTTTAGGAAGATGCGTATACGGTGGCATCTATGAACCCGGTCACCCTACGGCGGATGAAAAAGGGTTCCGCAAGGACGTTCTGGAGCTGACAAAGCCTCTGAATCTCACCTTGAACCGATACCCCGGAGGAAATTATACGTCTACATTTCGATGGGAGGACGGGATAGGTCCAAAGGAAGAAAGGAAGAGGAGACCGGAGGTTGCCTGGCAATGTATTGAAACGAATCAATTCGGCCTTAATGAATTTTATGAATGGTCAAAGCTTAACGGATCGGATGTCATGATGACTGTCAATCTTGCAACCAGAGGAGTTCTGGAGGCTATGGACTGTGTTGAATACTGCAATTTTACTGAAGGCACCTACTGGTCTGACCTAAGAATCAAACACGGTTATCGGGATCCCCACGGTTATAAATACTGGTGCCTGACCAATGAAATTGATGGTGTCTGGCAGGTTGGACAAACGACAGGGACAGCGTATGGAAGACTAGCAAGAGAAGCGTCAAAAGGCATGAAACTGCTGGATGACAATATCAAAACCGTACTCGCAGGCTCATCTTCACCGGGACAGGCTTCTTTCCCCAGCTTTGATGCTGATGCGCTGGAAGAGTCATATGATTTTATTGATTATTTATCCATTCATCAATATATCGGTAATGCAAAAAATGATACACCGAATTATTTGGCAAAGTCATTGATAACAGATCAGTATTTTAAGACAGCGATTGCAACTATCGATTATATCAAGGCAAAGAAGGGAAGCAACAAAAAGGTCAATATATCCTTTGATGAGTTTAACACATGGCATTCTATAGCTGAGGAAGCACGATTCGATGATAAATGGAAAGTCGTAAAGCCGCTTCTTGAAGACGTTTACACTATGGAGGATGCATTGGCGCTTGGCAGTATGCTGCTTACAGTACTAAAGCATGCTGATCGTGTAGAAATAGCATGCATGTCAGAGCTGGTAAACTGCATCTCGCACATCCGCACAAGAGACGGAGGGGGCGCATGGGTTCTGCCTCCATACTATACATTTCTTATGTACTCTAAGTATGGAAGAGGTACGTCGCTGCTGACATCGGTCGATTCGCCTAAATATGATTCAACTGATTTTGCCGATGTGCCTTATCTTGACGAGGCAGCTGTAATGGATGATAACGGAGATATTACGGTATTTGCCATAAACCGCAGTATCGATGAGGCATTACCTGTTCAGATAGATCTGAGAGGCTTTGGAAACTATGCTGTTGATAAGCATATTGTACTCGAGAGTGAAAATGCCAAAGATACAAATACTGAGGAGGATCCCAACCGAGTAGTACCTCACAACAATGGCAATGCTCAGATGGATGGCAGCACAGTGACAGCTTCATTACCGAAGCTCTCGTGGAATGTTATTCGTCTCAAGGCAATTAAATAAGCACAAGGAAAGGGACTCATTTTAATTGGGTTTGGTAAAATGGTATGAATAAAACGATTGTTGTCACCGGAGCCGGACGCGGGTTAGGATACAATATTGCAATGCTTCACCTGGAGATGAAAGATCACGTCTATGCATATGATTATGCACTTACTGATGAGTTGAAGCATCTGGAGGAAGGGACGGATCTATTGCGAATCCAGCAATGTGACATTGCTGTCACAGATAGTGTTGTAAATGCAATGCAGGAAGTTCTTGAAAATGGTAAGCAAATTGATATACTCTATAATGTTGCCGGAGTATTTAGCTATAAAGAGAAAGTTGGGCTGGCAGAAACTGATCTTGACATGTGCACATCTATGTACAACATTAATGCTGTTGGTGCTCTTAGGGTATGTAAAGCAGCATTACCGCTCTTAAGCAGCGGCACAGTAATTATCAATATTTCATCTGAAGCAGGCAGTATAGGCAATTGCTGGAGGGAACAAGAGTATTCATATTGCATGTCTAAGGCGGCATTAAATATGGGATCTAAAATTATGTCGAATGAGTTTTCAAAACGGGCTGTTCGAGTCCTCAACTTTCATCCGGGTTGGATGCGTACTGCTATGGGCGGTCAGCCAGCTATGGAAAGCAGTAATTCGGTATCCCCCGAGGAAAGCGCCAGAGATATTGTTAAGATCGCTCTTGAAATCGATAAGATTCCGAAGGATCAGTTATATATGGAGCACACAGGTAAGCCGCTGCCATGGTAATATAGTGAAACAGTCACGACACAATTTGTCATGCTGCTCAATATCGCCCTGACGCATGATGTCTGCATCTGTAGCCAAGCTTTTAAATGTATTGGAGCAACTGCTGTATGCAGACATCATCCTCTACTGCATAAATTAATTCATTTGGCATCTTTTCACCCTTCCTTCAGTTACCTACTTCTGGGACGGTTCTCAGTCTAGCAGCATAGTATATAGTGATGAGCTTACAGACATACCCGCAATATATTGGGCTGCGAAGTTTAGGACTTGATACATCGCAAAATGCGCTAGTTGAGAGGAATGATCATGAGACACCTGTCAATACGATCATATGAAAGGCGAAAGGCTGTGGAATATGCACATAAATGGGCTTATGCAAGAAATCCCGCCTACTTGGACTTTGAGAATATTGGAGGAGATTGCACAAACTTTGCCTCACAGTGTATCTTTGCCGGTTGCGGCATCATGAATTATACACCTGTATATGGCTGGTACTACACAAGCTCCTATAACAGAACGGCATCCTGGACCGGTGTTAACTATTTGTATGACTTCTTAATCAATAATAATGGGCCGGGACCATTTGCACAGGTCACGGACGCAGAGCACGCAGAGCCTGGTGACATTGCACAGGTCTCCTTCTCCGACAGTAAACGCTTTGATCATTCTCCGGTCATTGTTGATACGGGTAACCCGTCGGGAAGGGACGGCATACTTGTTGCCGCCCATACCTTCGATACGGATTATTATAGACTGATGGATTTTGAACCTTCATTCATCAGATTTCTTCACATAATTGGGACACGCTTGTAATCCTACTTCATTCGGCTTTCACAAAATCTTCTGCATCCTTATTGGATAAAACCTTCTCGGAGTCGAGTATCATGATAAGCCGATCATCAACTTTGGCGGTTCCACTTAAGAATCTATCCTTCAAATTGGATAATGAACTTGGCATTGGAGAGAATTGATCCTCGTCTACCTTGACTATTTCATGCACTTCATCAACGATAATACCGATTTCCGCTGAAGAGGTATTGACAATAATAATCTTTGTGTCGTCATCAAATTCAATACTGGGCAGATTGAAGCGCTTTCTGAGATTGAATACCGTGTGTACCTTGCTTCTCAGATTTGCCAGACCTTCAATATAGTCAGGTGCATTTGGTATTTTGAAAATTTCGAGCATTTTCTCTATGCTGCTGATATTTTCAATGCTTAGGCCAAATTCCTCTCCATCGATAGAAAATACGACATATTGCTTTGTGCTCATACTGACCCCTCCTTGTTAATAATATAGTACATCTGCAAACGGTTACTATGAACGATAGCTTGAATTAATTTTAACATATTCCAAGGAAAAATCACAGGTCAATACTCGATCCGAATAAACGCCCTTATTTATGTTGGCAAGTAGCTTGACCTCGTCCTTTTTCAGGGCCTCCTTGGCGGCTCCTTCATCGAAATCTACTGCACACCCGTTTTTACAGACTAAAATATCCCCTATATATATATCGGTATAGTCGGGATCAAACTCAACACCGGAATAGCCAACTGCAGTAATAATTCTGCCCCAATTGGCATCCTCTCCAAAAACTGCTGTTTTGACCAGAGGAGATGTTGCGATTGTAGAGGCAGCCTTGTGAGCATCCTCGGGGCTGGCGGCGTTTTCAACCACTACCTCGATGAGCTTTGTTGCACCTTCGCCATCTCTTGCAATGCGCCTACTTAGATAATTGCAGACTTCCTCAAGACCCTTTTTGAAGGCTAGGTAATCATCGTCTTCATCAATAATGCCTGCATTGTCTGCCATGCCGTTAGCTAGTATCAGCACCATGTCACATACGCTGGTGTCACCGTCGACGGTAATTCTGTTGAAGGTTTTTTCTACGACCTCTTTTAAGGCCTTATCCAGCAGCCTCCTGGATATGTTGGCATCGGTTGTAAGCACTCCGATCATTGTTGCCATATTTGGATGAATCATGCCGGACCCCTTTGCCATACCACCTATTACTATGCTGCTGTCTGTCAGTTCAACCTCTACCGCAATTTCCTTGAAAATCGTATCGGTAGTCATAATGGCTTCCTGCGCATCATGGCCTCCTTCGGGCTCCATTCCGGACACAAGAGCCTCCAGCCCGGGGCGAATCAGTTCCATATTCAGCGGCTTGCCTATAACGCCTGTGGATCCTACTAAAATATCATTGGGCTCACATTCCAGAAGGCCTGCGGTAATTGCTGCAATTTCCAGGGCATCGGCATAGCCCTTTTTGCCCAAGCATGCGTTAGCACAGCCGCTGTTAATTACAATCGCATTTGCATAGCCGCTTTTAATGTGCTCCATCGTAAGCTGCAAGGAATGTCCCTTCACCCTATTAGTCGTGAAAACCCCTGCGGCAGCGGCGCTATCCTCCGAACAGATAATTGCCAGATCCTTCTTCCCATTCCCCTTTATTCCGCAGGCTATACCGGTAGCAAAGAAGCCCTCCGGAGCCGTGACTCCACCGTTCAATTTATTCATTCAATTCACTCCAAGCAAATTCATTATTTTTTTACCTTTCGCATCAAGCAAGTAAATTATACAGAAATATGGAGCCCCACACAATAAAAATAATGAAAATAAAGACGCGACTTTTCCCTTGACACATTTTTTCATTTCGTATAATATCATATGTAACTAAATACGGTATTTGACCATGATCGGGAGGAGTAAACGATACATGCCCTAAAGAGAGAAAGGTTCACTGGCTGAGAGACCTTTTGGGAATATGGTGTTGAAGGTCGCCCGGGAGTTCTGCAGAGGATTATGGAGTTTTTCCTTACAAACTGCAGCGGTAGGAGCCGTTATTTCTATAAGCCGCCCCAATGGCAGGAAGCCCGATGGGGAATTTTGGTGGTACCGCGGAGAATAGCCTTCGTCCAAGAAATTATTTGGACGAGGGTTTTTTTGTATATATAAATAATGCTTTTGAAGGATTTTCATGTAATAGAGAATGAACTATAGGAGGAATACAAGATGGAAGAGACAAAGAACTTAGCGAAGACCTACGATCCGCAGCAGGTAGAGGATCGGTTATACAAGGAATGGATGGACAGGGGCTACTTTCATGCCGAGCCGGATGAAAGCAAAAAGCCTTTCACAATAGTGATTCCGCCGCCGAATATTACAGGCCAGCTTCATATGGGGCATGCTCTCGACAATACAATGCAGGACACGCTGATACGTTGGAGAAGGATGCAGGGCTATTGCACATTGTGGCTGCCCGGCACCGACCATGCCAGCATAGCAACTGAGGCGAAAATAGTTGAAGCCATGGCTCAGGAGGGCATTACCAAGGAGCAGATTGGCAGAGAGAAATTCCTTGAAAGGGCCTGGGAATGGAAGAGAGTCTACGGGGGAAGGATTGTTGAGCAGCTTAAAAAGCTAGGCAGCTCCTGCGACTGGGAAAGGGAAAGATTCACCATGGACGAGGGCCTTTCCAGGGCTGTAGTTGAGGTCTTCATAAACCTCTACAACAAAGGACTTATATACAGAGGAGACCGCATTATCAACTGGTGTCCCAAGTGTCAGACATCCATCTCGGACGCTGAGGTTGAGTATGAGGAGAAGGATGGCAGCTTCTGGCATATGAAATATCCGATAAAGGATAGTGACCAGTATATAATCGTTGCAACCACAAGGCCGGAGACCATGCTGGGCGATACTGCTGTGGCAGTTAATCCTGAGGACGAAAGGTACGCCGGGCTAATCGGAAAAACAGCCATATTGCCTCTGATGAACAGAGAAATTCCAATTATAGCCGACTCCTATGTGGATAAGGAATTTGGTACCGGTGCGGTAAAAATCACTCCTGCCCACGATCCAAATGACTTTGAGGTAGGTTTGAGGCACAATCTGGAACAGATAAGGGTCATGGACGATGAGGCGAAAATGAATGAGGCGGCAGGCAAGTATGCCGGCATGGACAGGTATGAGGCAAGGAAGCAGATTGTTAAGGATTTGGAGGCACTGGGCCTGCTGGTAAAGATAGAGGCTCACAAGCACAATGTTGGCGCCTGCTATAGATGTGATACGGTTATCGAACCAATCATGTCAAGACAGTGGTTCGTAAAGATGAAGCCTCTGGCGGAGCCTGCAATAGATGTTGTTAGAAATGGCACTGTTAAGTTTGTACCGGAGAGGTTCTCCAAGATATATTTCAACTGGATGGAGAACATTCAGGACTGGTGCATATCAAGGCAGCTGTGGTGGGGCCACCGCATACCGGCTTATTATTGCCTGGAATGCGGAAACACTATGGTTGATAAGGATCGCCCTGAGTCTTGTTCCAAGTGCGCCAGCACTAAGCTTGAACAAGACCCCGATACGCTTGACACATGGTTTAGCTCAGCTCTTTGGCCTTTTTCTACCTTGGGCTGGCCGGACAAAACAAAGGATCTTGAGTATTTTTACCCTACCAGTGTGTTGGTTACCGGCTATGACATCATATTCTTCTGGGTGGCAAGGATGATTTTCTCGGGGCTTGAGCAAACGGGGAAGGAGCCCTTTTCCCATGTCTTCATACATGGCATGGTCAGAGATGCTCAGGGCAGAAAGATGAGCAAGTCTCTTGGCAACGGCATTGACCCATTGGAGGTTATATCGGAGTATGGAACCGATGCACTGCGTTTTGCGCTTACCATCGGCAGCTCTCCGGGACATGATCAGCGCTTTTCAGCCGAAAAGATAGAGTCCAGCAGAAACTTTGCCAATAAGATTTGGAACGCAACCCGCTTTGTTTTAATGAATTTTGATGAAAATGTTGATTTTGGCGGTGTTGATAAGTCAAAATTAACTGCTCCGGACAAGTGGATTCTAAGCAGGCTTAACAGCGTAATTGCTGAAGTGACTGAGAATCTGGAGAACTACGAGCTGGGTATTGCCCTGCAGAAAATATATGAATTCATATGGGATGAATTCTGCGACTGGTATATAGAGCTAGTCAAGCCAAGGCTCTTTGACACGGAGGATAGCACCAGACTGGAAGCGCAGTGGACTTTGAACTATGTGCTTGGTAATGCAATGAAGCTGCTGCATCCTTATATGCCCTTTATCACGTCGGAGATCTACAAGCATTTGATTAATGACGACGAAAGCATAATGATTTCAGCATGGCCTCAGTATGATGAGAAGTTGTATTTTCCTGAGGCGCAAGAGGAAATGCAGCTGATAATGGATGCCATTAAGGCGGTCAGGAACCTTAAGGCGGAGATGAATGTACCGGCATCCAGGAAGAATAAGCTGATTTTTGTGACCGGGCTTGCTAATGGTCAGGTTTTAAGTAAGGGCGAAAGGCTGTTTGAGCGTCTGGCGGGAGCTTCGCAGATAGCTGTACAGCAGGATAAAGCCGGCATACCTGCCGATGCGGTGGCAGCAGTGATTGCAGGTGCGCAAATTTATATACCTCTTGAGGACCTGGTAGACATAGAGAAGGAAATTGAGAGGCTTGAGAAGGAAAAGGCTAACCTGGAGAAGGAGCTCGAAAGGGTGGAGGGTAAGCTGAATAATGCCGGATTTGTGGCTAAGGCCCCCGCAAACGTAGTCGAGGAGGAGCGGGCTAAGAAGGTTAAGTTTACCGAAATGTATGAAAAGTTGTTGGAGCGCATCAGTAGCCTGAAAAAGTGATATAATGTAAGGGGACACTTCTTCAAATACCATAACACGAAATGTCCCCTAAATGTACGGGGGACACTTCTTCAAATACCATAACAAGAAAGGTCCTCTAAATGTACGGGGGACACTCCTACAGATGCAATAACAAGAAATGTCCCCTTAGAGAATGTCCCCTGGAACAAAGCTGAGAGGAAGCGGTGGATGATGGATTATGGATTTGTGAGAGTTGCCGCGGCAGTGCCGGAATTGAAGGTGGCTGACTGCAGCCATAATGCGGACAGGATTATAGGGCTGATAAAGGAGGCGGATGAGGCCTCTTCCCAGATTGTAGTCTTTCCCGAGCTGTCATTGACGGGTTATACCTGCGGCGATTTGCTACAGCAGGATTTACTTCTGAGAAGGTCTTTGGAGGAGCTGATAAGGGTAGCGGAGAGCACAAAGGCCTTGGATATAACTGCTATTGTCGGCCTGCCTGTGCATGTGGATGATCAGCTTTTCAATTGCGCTGCAGTACTGCAAATGGGCAAGATTCTGGGCATCGTTCCTAAGATAAATATTCCCGGGTACAGAGAGCTTAACGAGGAGCGCTGGTTTGCATCGGGAACTCAAGCAGTTGATCAGGCGGTTAGGCTCTTTGACTCGATAAATTTTTTGAATAGAGACATAAATTTTGACAAAGATATCCCCTTTGGCATCGACCTCTTGTTTGAATCGGCTGGGCCAGAATCGGTATGCTTTGGAGTTGAGATTTGCGAAGACCTATGGGCTCCGGTTCCTCCAAGCTCATATCAGGCCATGGCCGGTGCAGTGCTGCTATTTAATCTTTCTGCCAGCAATGAGATAATTGCTAAGTCCGAGTACAGGCGAGAGCTGGTAAGGCTACAGTCCGGCAAGTGCTCCGCGGGCTACATCTATACATCGTCGGGCGTCGATGAGTCTACGACTGACCTTGTATTCGGCGGGCACGCAATGATTGCCGAGAACGGCGAGATGCTTAAGGAGTCTGAAAGGTTTTTGAGGAAAGGGCATTTGACCGTTAGTGAGATAGACGTACAGAGGCTTCGGAATGACAGGATTAAGAATAGCAGCTTTAAGGAAAACATCCCCGTGAGGAGCTTTAGAAAGGTGCCATTCAAGCTTTGTCCTATTGGCCTTGATAAGTCCGAAAAAGAAAAGGTGAAGGTGAAGGGTTCAATAGCCCATGCAAAGCTGATTAGAGCCATTGACCCCCATCCCTTTGTGCCTTCAGATGAGACAATCAGGGACAATCGCTGCAAGGAGATATTCGACATACAGATGGCGGGCCTGGCCAAAAGATTGGTACATACCGGCATAAGGAATGCTGTGCTGGGCGTTTCGGGAGGACTGGACTCTACGCTGGCATTGATTGTCACAGCAAGGACCTTCGATATGCTTGGGATTCCCAGAGAAAACATAACAGCGGTTACCATGCCCGGCTTCGGCACAACAGATGCTACTTACGAGCATGCAATAGAGCTCATTAAAGCCTATGAAGTCCTGCTTCGTGAAATCGACATAAAGCAGGCATGTCTCCAGCATTTTGCGGATATTGGACATGATCCGAATAATCATGATGTTACCTACGAGAACGTGCAGGCAAGAGAGCGCACGCAGATTTTAATGGATATTGCCAACAAGCAGGGAGGTCTTGTAATAGGTACAGGAGATCTTTCAGAGCTGGCTTTGGGATGGTGCACTTATAATGCAGACCACATGTCAATGTATTCAGTTAACTGCAGCATTCCTAAGACACTTGTAATACATCTTGTAGGCTGGGCTGCAAGCAACTTGTCTGACCGGGCAGCATCAGAGGTTTTACTGCAAATCGCAGAAACCCCGATTACGCCTGAGCTACTGCCGCCTGACAATAATGGCGGAATACAGCAAAGGACAGAGGATATTATTGGCCCATATGAGCTGCATGATTTTTTCCTTTACCATATCTTGAGGTACGGTGCGGAGCCTAAGAAAGTGCTCTTTCTAGCAAAGCAGGCATTTGACGGAAAATGTGAGCCGGAGGAAATCTCTAAATGGCTAAAGCTGTTCTATAGACGATTTTTTTCTCAGCAATTCAAACGCTCCTGCTTACCGGATGGCCCCAAGGTTGGCTCAATCAGTCTTTCTCCAAGGGGAGACTGGCGTATGCCCAGCGATGCCTCGGCTCAGATGTGGCTGAAGGACCTGGAATGATTTAACGATTGCTGCCGGACACCAACTATTGAGTATAGCGAAAAAGCTCGACAAGATGAATCAATAGAAACAGGGGCTACTATGCAGTAGCCTGAAATATAAACCAGCCATCCTTGAGCGAGAACTGGAAAACACCGCCATGCCTCTCCACGATATGTACCATGCTCTTTGTGCCAAAGCCATGTCCCTGCTCATTGGATATCGGAAGCCCCTGATGAAATGTCGGCTCTGTCTGGTAGCTGTTGCGAAGGTCTATGCACAGCTTATTATTCTTGGAGTACATTTGCAGGCGGATGATGCGTTTATTGATGTCCGCTATCTTTTCACAGGCATGGATAGCGTTCTCCAAAGCGTTTGACAAAAGCGAACACAACTCAGTATCACTAAAGTGCAGGGAGTCAGGCAGCTTCGCATCTATCGTCAGCTGGATTTGTGCGTGTTTTGCTTTAGAGTCGTAGGTGGACAAAATCAGGTTGACGGTCTCGTTTTCACAAAAGCGCGTAGGTGTGATTGCATCCATATCGGCCTGGGCAGTCTGCAGATATTCTTTGATTTCGGCGATGTGTTCCTTGGAGGCCAGTCCCTGCAAAAGGGCAATATGGTGGCGCATATCGTGCCGATAGGACGCGGCATTCTGCTGCATCTGTCGTAGTGAAGCAAACTCTGTCTTGGCCAGCCGAAATTGCGCATCCAGCATATCCCGTTCTCTTTGGAGGGCTGCTTGCTTTTGCGTCTCAGTGTAGTAAAGGATAACAAACACAAAATAAAAGACGGATATTGTTGAGGGCATGAACTGCACAGCCCATTCTGCGCCGCTGTAAAGCATATCCGTGTATATGGTGGTAACGTAATCAAATATATAGTAGAAGAGTGGTACTCCGCCTAAAAACAAACAGGACTTATTGGATTTCTCCATCAACTGCTGGACTGAGGCAGCTACATATCTTTTCAAGAAATAATAGGAGAGAAAGACGGCTACAATATAAAAAACATGATCCGCAAGTTTGTTACCAAAGGCAGCGCCGGCAAGGAAACCGACCCAGCGCGGTGCCTGGCAGCAAAGATAGCCCGAAAGCACGCTTATAGCGGATATGAGCCAGGGACGTTTGTAGTGCAAGGAGAATATTATGATCAGCGGCAGGTGAATAATCAACGGGTACAGCTTTGATGTTAAATCCAGGCCCAAGAGCCACCAGCTCGTGGTCTGAACGAGAAGAAAAATTACACAGAGTAAGGCTGTAACAAGCTTGTTTTTCCTTGTGTTTCCTATTCCCAAAAAGAGAACTGATACCACTAGGCCAAAGACCAGAGAAACTCCGAATCTCAAGAGCCCTATTACTGTTAAAGCCATATTTAAAGCACCTTCCCCCATTTGATTATTCCCTCTCCATCTGATAGGCCAGATACTGCTGTTTGATTTCCTTCGCCTTCCCCTGGGCAATAGGAACAGAGGAAAGAGTCTGTAATACTATCTGGTGGTTTGCGATGGTGTCCACATACTGCATGTTCACAAGAAAGGAGCGGTGAGGCTTGATAAAACACCCGTATTTCATAAGATTGTCGCAGACAGTTGAAAAAGGCTCCGTACATTCGATGACCTTGCCGGAGCGCAGGTGATAGAGCACATTTCTACCGATGACCTCGGAGAAGACCAAATTGGAAATCAATATTTTCTGAATACCTTCGCTGCTCTTTACAATAATGGCATCCTCATCTCTTTCTACCCCTACTTGCTCCAGCAGCTCGTTAAGAGTGAGGAAGAGTTTCTCCTTTGAGATTGGTTTTAGTACATAGTTTAAGGCTTTGACTGCATAGCTCTCCAGAGCAAATTCGGGTGATGATGTAAAGAATAAAATCGGCGCGGTTTTGTCAAAGCTACGAATTTCCTTTGCGACATCAATGCCCGTAAAGCCCGGCATAATAATGTCAAGACAATATACATCAAAACGCTTTCCTTTATCCAAGGCCGAAATCAGCTCAAAGCCGTTGGAGAAGACGGCGTATTCGCAGCTCAGCTGCCTTGATGTCCGGTAAAGATCTATAAGCTGTACCATATTGGACAGCTCGTCAATATTGTCATCACATAATGCAAGCTGCAGCATAAAGTGTTCCGCCTTTTGCAATGAATTTTGCTTCTCAATAATAATTTATCACAAAATCGGGTTTTCGACACTATTATTCATGTTAAAAAACAATGTTTCATGCATTAGGCTTTTTTTGGTGAGTTATTTTGCAGGCGTATGAACACAAAAGCGGGAAAACCCTACTTGACAAAAGCCCTGCCGTGTCTTAAAATAGCATATGTCTCTGAATATCGCCACAGTTGCGGTGGGCTTAGCTCAGTTGGTTAGAGCGCCAGGTTGTGGCCCTGGAGGTCGTGGGTTCGAATCCCATAGTTCACCCCATAAAAGCGGAAGGTAGATAAAACTGCCCCCGCTTTTTTATTACCAGCTGCCGGTATAGAAAGATATCATTAAAATTTGTTGACAATTACACATAGAAAGGTCTGATGAAAGATTATATAATTGTGAATGAAGGCATTTTGCTGGTTATATAGTAAGCAAAGGAGGACTTGAAATGATAGCATCAAGTAATACAAGCAAGCAGGGCTTAAATCCTTATCTACCATCCTGGGAGTACATACCCGATGCAGAGCCATATGTCTTTGATGGAAGGGTCTATATTTACGGCTCCCATGACCGTTTTAACGGTTATGTGTACTGCCTGAACGATTATGTATGCTGGTCGGCACCGGTGGAAAACCTCGCGGATTGGCGTTACGAGGGTGTTATTTACAAGAAGACTGATGATCCCCTGAATCAGGACGGCAGCATGTGCCTTTATGCACCGGATGTTACTGTCGGACCTGATGGACGTTATTATTTATTCTATGTTCTTGATCACCTCTCGATTGTATCCGTTGCTGTGTGCGATTCCCCGGCAGGCGAGTACAAATTTTATGGCCACGTACATTATCAGGATGGTATACGTCTAGGAGAAAGGGCTGGAGATCAGCCTCAATTCGATCCGGGGGTGCTGACTGAAGGAGAAAAAACCTATTTGTACACCGGCTTTTGCGCAAAAGGAGACAAATCAAGAAAGGGCGCCATGGTGACAGTCCTGGACAAGGATATGCTTACGATTTTAGAGGAACCGGTATTCGTTGCCCCAAGCGAGCCCTACAGTAAGGGAAGCGGATTTGAGGGGCATGAGTTTTTCGAGGCTCCCTCAATACGGAAAAGGGGAGATACCTACTATTTTGTATATTCCTCCATCGTATTCCACGAGCTGTGCTATGCGACCAGTAAGAGCCCAACGAAGGACTTTGTATATGGTGGTGTGATTGTAAGTAACAGTGATCTTCATATCGATACATACAAGCCTGCTCAAAAGCCTATGTTCTATGGTGCCAATAACCATGGCAGCATTATTGAGATCAATGGAAACTGGTATATTTTCTACCACAGGCACACTAATGGAACTAATTTTAGCCGTCAGGCATGCGCTGAGCCAATAAACTTTCTGGAGGATGGCTCAATACAGCAGGCAGAGATGACATCGTGTGGACTTAATGGTGGGCCGCTTGTAGGGAAGGGGGAATACCCCACCTATCTGGCTTGTAATCTGTTTTGCAGCGAGGAGTCCATGTACACGGACTGGACTGCATCATGGATGAACAATCAATTTCCGAAGATCACACAGGATGGAAGAGATGGCGACGAAGAAGTTGGCTATATAGCTAACATGAAGGACTCGGCCACAGCAGGGTTCAAATACTTTGATTGTAAGGGCATTCGGAAGGTAAAGATCAAGACGCGTGGATATGCAAATGGCTGCTTCGAAGTGAGGACCTCCTGGGATGGCCCTGTGTTAGGAAAAATTCAGATTGAATTTTCAAATATATGGAAGGAATACTCTGCCAACATCAATATTCCTGATGGCGCACAGAGCTTGTATTTTACATATACAGGCCCCGGAAGCGCGAGCTTTGCTTCTTTTGAATTAGAGTGAGGGAAATAGGGCATCGGTTTCTTGTGGGGTTTGTGTTTTTGTATAATGCGCTTTTTTGAGTTTGCGTTTACGATTTTTCGAATTCGTGTGTGCACTTTTCGGATTCGCATGCCTTGACAAAATGCCTGATGCCCTTTATAATTGACTTTGCGCAAAAAAAATGTTGGGATGTAGCCAAGTCGGTAAGGCACAGGACTTTGACTCCTGCATTCCGCTGGTTCGAGTCCAGCCATCCCAGCCATATAAGTCATTTCACTAAAGTGAAATCTGACTGAAAGCGATGGGATTTGATGTCCCGGAGCTTTCCATTTTTGGGCCATTAGCTCAGTCGGCAGAGCACTTGACTTTTAATCAAGGTGTCCCGCGTTCGAATCGCGGATGGCTCACCAATTAGAACCTCTGGAAACACTATGTTTCAGGGGTTTTTGATTTTCGGGGATGAAGATAAGTTATCAGGGAAAGTTGAATCTTAGTTGAATGGGAAAAACTTTTGGCGGTTTAGCGTTAGTAATAAATATCCTTCTGTACAGTATTATATGATGTATGAAGTCTAATATACCTTATTCTGGCTTTCTTAAATTCATTTATAATAGTAGTATAAAACAAATAAATGAATTGGAGAGTTAAGCTTATTTACGATACATTAGCGACATTATTCGACAAATTATAACATATAGGGAATCTATTAAACAAATATGTTGAAATATGTCACTGGGTATGGTAACATAATACATATTATACATAGCAAGTAATTAAAATACATGTTTTGGGCAAAGATTCTTTTTATCGCCATATGAGCTTCTTCACACATAAAAGCTATAACGAAGAATCAATATATCTTTCGATTTTGTATCCTCTATGTATAATATCAGGTGTAATAGCGACATAAGTCAGCACTATTGTATGTGTCGTTTGATGAGTTTAAAGCACTTGTTAGAAGTTGGGGGGTGGGTTCCCTGATGGAAGATGAGGAATATACAGTGATTAGCTCTTAGTGTACTAGAATTGGAGAACAATGTAGACGAAAGGGCGAAGCTGTGCCTATCTTGGCATATCAAAACTCGAAAAATTATATTAGCAAAGATGGTTTTTGTAAGAAGAATAAGGGGTGAGTCCCTTAATGGTTGATAAGGATTAAAGAGCGATTAACCGATAGTGTGTCTATTTGTGAAGAGGTAGCAGACGAAAGGGCGAAGATTTATCTGTCAGTTATAAACAGGG
>Ga0123334_1000475_pt1 | contig 54808 bp, 50 predicted proteins | sample BiotimSIPDNA_FD_89706 | JGI IMG/M metagenome (GOLD analysis project Ga0123334, IMG submission 89706) | Anaerobic biogas reactor microbial communites from Washington, USA - Biogas_R1 time_0 SIP DNA | ecosystem: Engineered > Bioreactor > Anaerobic > Unclassified | place: Washington, USA...
CGGGGCTGGTCGGCGCACGTGTCCGAGGGCACCGTCCTCGGCAGTTGGGCGCGCGTCGTGGGCGAGGACATCGCGGGACACGCGCAGCCGACGACGCTGCGCGACGGCATCCTGCACGTGTCCGCGGAGTCGACCGCGTGGGCCACCCAACTGCGCATGATGCAATCGCAACTGCTCGCGAGCATCGCGCAGGCGGTGGGAAACGGTGTGGTCAAGGAGCTTCGGATCACCGGCCCGACCGCTCCGAGCTGGCGCAAGGGCGAGCGGCACATCCGCGGTCGCGGACCACGCGACACGTACGGGTGAGGTGGCGCGATGCGTAATCGACCCCCGAACGACCGGAAACCCGCCCGGATAGGAATTCACCCGACCGGTCGCGCGTCGTGTCGACACCGTGGACGTCAGCGGGGCGACAGGCGCCTTCTGGCGTAACGCTCGGAACGACACTCGGACACGTAGAATGAACCGGAATGCGTCGCGCACCCCTGCGCGGAGCAGAGGCGGAGAAGGAGAGCTACCGACCCGTGGCTGCGCAGAAGTCGAACAAGAACAGTGAGTACGGTGCGTCGTCCATCACCGTCCTCGAGGGACTCGAGGCGGTGCGCAAGCGCCCAGGCATGTACATCGGCTCCACCGGTGAGCGCGGACTCCACCACCTCATCTGGGAGGTTGTGGACAACTCGGTGGACGAGGCGATGGCCGGCTACGCCACCAAGGTCGAGGTGACGCTCCTCGAGGACGGAGGCGTCCAGGTCGTCGACGACGGCCGCGGTATCCCGGTGGGCATGCATGCTTCCGGTGCCCCCACGGTCGAGGTCGTCCTCACCCAGCTCCACGCGGGCGGCAAGTTCGATTCGGAGGCGTACGCGGTCTCCGGCGGCCTGCACGGCGTCGGTATCTCGGTCGTCAACGCGCTCTCCACACGCCTCGAGGTCGAGATCGACGTGGACGGCTATCACTGGACGCAGGAGTACCTCAACTCCAAGCCGCGTGAACTCGTCAAGGGCGAACCGACGAAGAAGACCGGCACCACGGTGCGGTTCTGGGCGGATCCCGACATCTTCGAGACGACGGTCTTCAACTTCGAGACCGTCGCGCGACGTCTCCAGGAGATGGCGTTCCTCAACAAGGGCCTGACGATCACGCTCACCGACGAGCGGGTCCAGCCGGAGGAGGTCACCGACGAGGTCGTGTCGGAGACCGCGGAGGCACCGCGGAGCGCCGAGGTGGAGGCCGAGGTCGCCGCCGCGGAGACCCCGAAGATCAAGACGCGGGTGTACCACTACCCGGGCGGTCTCGAGGACTACGTGCGTCACATCAACCGCACGAAGACCCCGATCCACAACTCCGTCGTGGGTTTCACCGCGAAGGGCACCGGCCACGAGCTCGAGCTCGCGATGCAATGGAACTCGGGCTACTCGGAATCCGTCCACACCTTCGCCAACACCATCAACACCCACGAGGGCGGAACCCACGAGGAGGGCTTCCGTGCGGCGCTCACCTCGGTCGTGAACCGCTACGCGAAGGACAAGAAGCTCCTCAAGGACAAGGATCCGAACCTCACGGGAGACGACATCCGTGAAGGTCTGGCGGCGATCATCTCCGTGAAGGTCGCCGAGCCGCAGTTCGAGGGCCAGACCAAGACGAAGCTCGGCAACACCGAGGTCAAGTCGTTCGTGCAGAAGGCCTGCAACGAGCACATCTCGCACTGGCTCGAGGCCAATCCCGCCGATGCCAAGACGATCGTGACGAAGGCCGTGTCGTCGGCGCAGGCGCGGGTGGCCGCACGCAAGGCGCGTGAGCTCGTGCGGCGCAAGAGCGCGACCGACATCGGTGGACTGCCGGGTAAGCTTGCGGACTGCCGCTCGAAGGATCCGAGCAAGTGCGAGATCTACATCGTGGAGGGTGACTCCGCGGGGGGGTCGGCGAAGTCCGGCCGAGACTCGATGTACCAGGCGATCCTGCCGCTGCGCGGCAAGATCATCAACGTCGAGAAGGCGCGTATCGACCGTGTTCTCAAGAACGCCGAGGTCCAGTCGATCATCACCGCGTTCGGCACCGGTATCCACGAAGAGTTCGACATCGCGAAGCTGCGCTATCACAAGATCGTGTTGATGGCGGACGCCGACGTCGACGGCCAGCACATCGCGACCCTGTTGCTGACGCTGCTGTTCCGGTTCATGCGCCCCCTCGTCGAGAACGGGCACGTCTACCTGGCTCAGCCGCCGCTCTACAAGCTCAAGTGGCAGAAGGGTGCGCAGCCGGAGTTCGCGTACTCGGACCGTGAGCGTGACGGACTGCTCGAGGCCGGCCTCGCCGCCGGCAAGAAGATCAACAAGGACGACGGCATCCAGCGTTACAAGGGTCTCGGCGAGATGAACGCGAAGGAGCTGTGGGAGACGACGATGGATCCCAGCGTCCGCGTCCTGCGTCAGGTGACCCTCGACGACGCGGCTGCGGCAGACGAGCTCTTCAGCGTGCTGATGGGTGAGGACGTGGAGGCGCGCCGGAGCTTCATCACCCGGAACGCGAAGGATGTCCGATTCCTCGACGTGTGAGGGTGCCGATCGGCGTCGGTCGGTCGTATGACCGGCGCCGCACTGTAGTGAGAGTGCGGCGCCGGTAGCGGCCGACACGCTCCGATGCGAGCGGATTGTGTCGTAAATCACGATGCGGGTGCTGCATCTCGGTCGATTCGTCCGAAATCTATGCCTACACACCGATTACCGGTGAGTACACTTCGATACGGCCATACGTAGGTGTGGCAGCCGAACGAGGGTACCGAGGGGACACACCCGGTCGATGGGAAACCCGTCTTCCATATTCGCTGTATGTCCCGATATGGTGCCCTCACCCAGGAACGTCTCGTTCGACTGCACTCCCGTACATCGCAACCCCACTGTCGCGTGGGTTGCCCGAGAGTGCTCGACGCCCGGCGCGAACGGGGTGGAAGGAGAGCTGTAATCCATGAGTGACGAGTCGCCGCCCCGGCAGCGGTGGTGGAACATCGAAGGGTGGGGTCTTCGCAGGAAGGTCACCGCGGTTCTCGCCGTTCCCGTAACAGTGGCGATGGTCCTGGGCGGTCTGCGTGTTGAGAACGAACTCAGCAACGCGGTGCACTTCTCCTCGGCGGCCGACCAGGTGGCAGCCGTACCCGAGATCGTGGAGTTCTCCACCGCGTTCGCCACCTTCGCCGCGAGTGCGCTCGCCGCCACGGTCAGCAAGGAGGACATGGAAGCGCTCGAGGAGCGCTTCGCCGAGATCCGCCCGGTCGCCGAGAACCCGGAGTTCGATCCGGAGGTCACCGCCGAACTGACCCGCTCCATCACGGCGGCGGAGGGCCTGTTCACCAAGCTCAAGGCCGGTCCGGTCCCGATGGTCGAGAACGCCGCCGTCTCCAACGACGTGCGCGACTCGCTCAATCGCATCGTCGAGACGATCCTCTCCGAAGTCAGCGACGAGACTGTGCGTGAGTACGGTGAGCGGCTGACCACGGCCTGGTATTCGCAGCGCCACATCTACAGCCAGGTGCTCGGCATCTACCGGATCCTCGAGGATCCGACCACCCCCAGCACCGACCTCGTGTCCGCGTCCGGTGGCGAGTTGGCGATGCTCGACCTGCTCGCTTACCTCTACCCGGCCGGCGACACCCAGATCGCCGAGCTCCGCAACGGCGTCGAGCAGCGCACCGCGATGGTCGACGCCGCGGGCGAAGGACCGCTGCCGATCCTCACGCTTCGCGAGTCGATGCTCGAGAGCGTCGCCCTGTACAACGGGATCATCTCGGACTCCACCAGCAACATCACCACGACGATCGACGCGCTGGCGTCCGAGACGCGTTCCGCCGCGCTCCGCGACACCGCCATCGTCCTCGCGACGCTGCTGGCGGCGCTCGTGCTGGCGCTCCTGGTGTCGCGGTCGCTGGTCGGCCCGATCCGCCGGCTCCGCTACGGCACCCTCAAGGTGGCGCGTCAGGAGCTTCCCGAGGCCATCGACCGGATCAAGGTCGGCGACAGCATCGAGGACATCGAGTTCACCCGGGTTCCGGTGCACACCGCCGAGGAGATCGGTCAGCTCGCCCGTGCCGTCGACGACATGCACGGGCAGGCCCTGCGCCTGGCCGGTGAGCAGGCGCACCTGCGTCTGCAGATCAACGACATGTTCGAGACGCTGGCCCGCCGAAGCAAGTCGCTCGTCGAGCAGCAGCTCGGCGTCATCGAACAACTCGAGTTCCAGGAGAAGGATCCTGAACGCCTCGAGAGCCTGTTCCGTCTCGATCACCTCGCGGCACGTATGCGTCGAAACGGCGACAACCTGCTGATTCTGTCCGGAACTCGGATGCGCCGCGGGCATTCGGCACCCGTTCAGCTCGGCGACGTCCTGCGCGCCGCGATGTCCGAGGTCGAGGACTACCAGCGTGTCCAGATCGGGTCGACGCCCGACGGCGCGCTCAGCGGCGCGGTGGCGACGGACATCGTCCACCTCCTCGCCGAACTCGTCGACAACTCGCTGCGCGCCTCTCCGCCCGACAGCGCGGTGACGTTCAGCTTCGCGCGCGCCGTCGACGGTGGTCTGCTCGTCGAGATCGCCGACCGCGGTATCGGCATTCCGCCCGACGAACTCGAGCTGATCAACGAGCGGCTCGCCAAGGGCGGCCAGGTCAGCCCGGACACCGCCCGTCACATGGGCCTGTTCGTCGTCTCGCGACTGGCCGAACGTCACGGATTGACCGTCCGCTTGCGCCCCACCTTCGACACGGCTCGCAACCCGGGTATCACCGCCAGCGTGCACATCCCCGACGTGCTGCTGGTGTCGCCGCTGGCGTTGTCCCAGACGGGACCCCAGTCGTTCGCACCGATCGTCGACGTCGAACCTGTCGAGGTCGAATCCGGCTCGGCGCGCGCCGAACTGCCGGCTCCGACGCAGGCGTACGACCAGGCCCAGGCGTACGACCGACCGCGCGACGACGCGCCGTCGTTCGAGAAGGAACCCGACCCGGGATCGGGCGCAGTGTCGCCCGCCTCTGCATCCGCGACGGTCGACTCCGGCCGTTCCGGTGCCCCCGATCGGGTCGAGTCCGCGGACGACCATCCGTCGTTGCCGGTGCGGGATCGACTCTCCGAGGAGATTCCGGTCTCGCGTGAGGGTTCGGTGGATCCGGGTGCCCGTTCGGGTCCCATCCCGGCGCCCTCGGCGCAGCAGGTCCGGCAGTTCACGTCGCCGGCGCCCGATCGTTCGGCATCCGGTCTGCCGCAGCGGAATCCGGGTTCCACCCCGGGCCTGCCGCAGCGCAGCCCCGGTTCCACGCCCGGCCTGCCGCAGCGCAGTCCCGGTTCGACACCCGGTCTGCCGCAGCAGGACTCGCAGTCCGCGCCGCGGCGTATCCAGCCGGACGCGGCAGCCGCGTTCGTGACGGCGCTGCCTCCGCGCGCGAATCGCGCACCGGTCGAACCTCCCGCGCAGCGTGAGAACCGCCCGGACGATGCCTCCCCGCAGCCCGACGCCGGCAACGGTGCAGATCCGCGTCCGCGTGATCAGTTCGATTCCGGTCTGCCGCAGCGGAATCCGGGTTCCACGCCCGGCCTGCCGCAGCGCAGTCCCGGTTCCACGCCCGGTCTGCCGCAGCGCAGTCCGGGAGCCGGTCCTGGTCTGCCGCAACGTCCCCAGGGTGCTTCACCGGAACAGTCTCCGCAGGCGGCGCCGGGCGCGCAGCAGCATCCGGTGACGCAGCAACCCGGCGTCTTCGGTGCTCTTCCGCGGCGACGTCCCGGTGCCACGCCGGGACTGCCTGAGCGCCCGGATGCGGGCCGCTCCCCCCGCGGCGAGGCGCAGACGCCCGTCGTGCAGCCGTCGCGTCCGCGACCCGCCGACGCGCAGCCCCAGCAACCCCAGCAGCCGGATGTCTCGCGGTCGGGGATGCCGTCGCAGACCCCGTCCGGGCTGCCTCGGCGCAACCCCGGTGCCACCCCGGGCATGCCCGCCCGTCCCTCGGTCGACGCCGGGCCGACGGTCACGGCCGGACTCCCGCGTCGCGACCCGGGTGCCACCCAGGGCCTGCCCGATTCGCGGATGCAGGCGGCGAGCATCGCGGACGGTGGTTCGGTGTCGTCGAACAGCGATGCGCAGCAGGCCGCTCGCCATCGTTACCGGACGAACTCCGCCAAGACGGCGTCGTTCTTCCAGCCGCGGCCCGATGTCAACGCGCTCCGCCCGCATCCTGCGGCGGGGATGCCGATCTTCACCGACATGATGTCGGACTGGCTCGTCGACCCGACGGAACTGCCCGAGGATCGACGCAAGCGTGAATGGCATTCCGCCGCCGACGCAGGTTGGGAGGCGGCGCAGCACGCCACCGAGGCACCGGTCGCCGAGCACACCACGGCCGGCCTCCCGCGGCGAGCACCGGGTGAGCGTCTCGTGCCGGGCGCGGTACGGTCTCCGGCGACCGCGGAACAGCGAACGATCCGTCGTCGTGACCCGGAAGCCATTCGGGCCAACCTCAGTCGCCACCAGCAGGGTGTCCGCAACGGACGTGCTTCGGCGACGGCAAACAATCGCGAGAACGTAAGCGATCGCGAGAACAATGAACAGGGAGTTCGATGAACATTGATCATGGTTCCGATGCAGCACGTCCGCTGGATTGGTTGGTGTCCAACTTCGCTCGTGAAGTCCCCGGTGTCTCGCATGCGGTGCTCGTGTCCGCCGACGGCCTCCTCATGGCGGCGAGCGCGCATCTCCCGGTCGATCGCGCGGAGCAACTCGCGGCCGTGACGTCCGGGCTCGCGAGCCTGTCGAACGGTGTCTCGCAGTTGTTCGACGGCGGCGGCGTTCTGCAGTCCGTCGTCGAGATGCAGCACGGGTACCTGCTGCTCATGAGCGTCGGGGACGGATCGCACCTGGCCGCGTTGACCGCGTCGGAATGCGATATCGGACAGGTGGGTTACGAGATGGCACTCCTGGTCGACCGGGTGGGTGCGTCGGTCGAGGCGACCCCGCGGGTCGGCCTGGGGTCCTGACGTCGAGGTGGCCATGGAATCGCGTAAACCGGAGTCGGTGCCGGATCAGCCCAGCCTGGTCCGGCCGTACTCGCTGACTTCGGGACGCACCAGTCCTGCGGTCGAACTGGCGTTGGAAGCCCTGATCCAGGCGATTCCGGGGACCGACGACCGGGCTCGGGATCTGGACAACATCAATGCCACGATCTTGGAACTGTGCAAGGAGTCCCCGTCCGTCGCCGAGATCGCGGCGCGGGTCGGCGTGCCCATCGGTGTCGCGCGTGTGCTCGTTGCCGACCTCGTCGAGGCCGGGCACGTACAGATTCTGGCCACGCTGAAAGACGATTCGAGCGACGCGGAGCGTCGCGAGCTGATTGAAAGGGTCCTCAGTGGACTTCGCGAACTCTAACGCCACGAAGCGCGTCACCTCGACCAAGATCGTGATCGCCGGCGGTTTCGGTGTCGGCAAGACCACGCTCGTCGGGGCCGTGTCGGAGATCGTTCCGCTCCGGACGGAAGCGCTCGTGACGAACGCCAGCGACGGTGTCGACAACCTCACCGCGACGCCGCAGAAGGCGACGACGACGGTGGCGATGGACTTCGGTCGTATCAGCCTGGCCGACGACCTCGTGTTGTACCTGTTCGGCACTCCCGGCCAGCACCGTTTCTGGTTCATGTGGGACGACCTCATCCGAGGTGCCATCGGCGCGATCGTGCTGATCGACACCCGGCGCCTGGACGAGAGCTTCGCCGCGGTCGATTTCTTCGAAGCGCGGAACCTGCCGTTCATCGTCGCGATCAACGAGTTCGACGATGCCCCGCGGTACCCGATCGAGGACATCCGTCAGGCGATGGCGATCTCCGCCGAGGTGCCGATCGTGTCGATCGACGCCCGCGCACGTGAGTCCGCGAAGCAGGCTCTCGTGACGGTCACCGAGTACGCACTGCGTAAGCTTCACCAGCCGGTGGCTCAGTAATGGACGAAGGCCTGCAGCTCTTCACGATGGGGATCTGGGTGATCGCTCTGGCCTTCATGACCTCGACGATCGGTGTGTTCGTCGGTGTGACGAGTGCGCGCAAGGTGCGCACCGCGTCCACGGACGGGCTGCGCCTGTGGTGGCTGGTGGTGGCCACCCTGGTCAGTGGGGGAGTGGGGGTGTGGCTCGCGCAGTTCCTGCCGATGGCCGGTTTCGCCGTCGTCGGAAGCGCGGTCCGCTACGACGTCGCGTCCATCGCGTTCTCGATGACCGTGGCGTTGGTGAGTGTGTTCATCGCATTGCTGATCGCGATGCCCTCGTACGGGGGTGGTAGCACCGGGAGAACGGTTGCGGGGGCGCTGGTCCTCGGTGCCGGACTCGCCGGTGTCCACTTCACCATCCTGTGGTCGGTGCGGATCTCCGGCACCATCGGATACTCGGCGCCGCTCGTCCTCGCGACGATCGCGCTCGCGATGGTGACCGCCGTCGGATTCATGTGGCAGGTGCTCGGCGCCGACACGTGGCCCAAGCGCCTCGTCATGAGTGCCGTCGCCGGCGCCGCGGTGGTCGGTGTCTATTTCGTCGGTGTGGCGTCGGTTCGCGTGGAGCTCGACGCATCCGTTCCACCGAGCGGCTTCGAGGTGTTCTCGATCCTGTTCCCCCTGTTCGTGGTCGGCCTCCTCCTGCTCGCCGTTCCCATCGTCGCGGTCCTGCTCGCGCCGGATCGCATAGCGGCGCAACTCGAGTCGGAGTCCGAGCGGTGGGCGTCCGATCACGTCGACGAGTCGGATGTGGACTTCGTCTCCTGACGGCCGGGTCTATCGACTTCGTCTCCTACAAGGTTTTCGCGCAACGGTTCTCGATGCAACGGGACTATTCTCTATGCGACCGTCGGGGGTCGCGCTGCATCAGGAGACCGTTTGCGGCGCGCCACCTCCGGTAGCGGGTACGGTGGCGTGCCGCCCTGCGTAGGGGAGATATGTCGTCGCACGAGATCCACCACTTCTCGATGGGGACGTGGGTGTTCCTTCTGGCCTGGCTCGTATCCGCGATCGGTTCGTATGTGGGCCTGGCCTGCGCCCACCGAGCCACGATCGCACCGACACGTTCACTGCATCGGCAGTGGACCTGGCTGGCGAGTGTGTCGATCGGCGGGGTGGGCATCTGGCTGATGCATTTCATCGGCATGATGGGGTTCGCGGTGCCCGGGGAGACCGTGCGATACGGGTTGGTCGAGACGATCGCCTCGGTGGCGTTGGCGATCGGCGCGACGTGGTTCGGTCTGCAGATCGTCGACCCGAACTCGTCGTGGATGCCGACGGCACCGCGCTTCGTGCGATTGGGGATCGGCGGAGTCGTCATGGGCTGCGCGGTCGCCGCGATGCACTACACCGGCATGGCTGCGGTAAGGGTTCCCGGCGAGCTGATCCAGGACTCCGCGTACATCGCGGCCTCCGTCGTGATCGGAGTGGTCGCGTCGCTGGTCGCGCTGTGGTTGTCCCAGGCCGTGGAGAGCCCGTTGATGCGGGTTCCGGCCGCTGCGATCATGGGCTGCGCGGTGGTGGCGCTGCACTACACCGGAATGGCAGGTGTGTCGGTGCACATCGATCAGTCGGTGCCCGATCCCAGCGGCATGACCGTGATGTCGCTGATGTTCCCGGGATTCATCCTCGGATTCCTCGTTCTGGCGCTCGTGCTCCTTCTCCTGCTGGCGGCGCCGAGTGACGCCGACATCGATCGTGAGGACCAGATCGCGGACTGGTCGCAACCCGTGGTGTGACGGCCCCGGAGGTCCGTGACCCGTCCGCGTGCGGGTGTCGGGGCGATGGTGAGTGCGCAGAAAGTGGATGTCCTTCACGGCGGTATCTGACCTGCACCTATAGACTCGGGTGGTTGCGAGACGTCCGCTGTCGGTGAGTCCGGAGCAGACGTTCGAGCCGAGTAGAAGAAGGAGCTCATGACCGACACCACGTTGCCGCCGGACGGGCCGGGGCACGACCGCATCGAGCCCGTCGACATCCAGCAGGAAATGCAGAGCAGCTACATCGATTACGCGATGAGCGTGATCGTGGGCCGAGCCCTGCCCGACGTGCGTGACGGTCTCAAGCCGGTCCACCGCCGGGTCCTGTACGCAATGTTCGACAACGGTTTCCGGCCGGACCGCGGTTATGTGAAGTCGGCGCGCGCCGTCGCGGAGACGATGGGCAACTATCACCCGCACGGCGATTCCTCGATCTACGACACGCTGGTGCGTCTCGCGCAGCCGTGGTCGATGCGTTATCCGCTCGTCGACGGGCAGGGCAACTTCGGTTCGCGCGGCAACGACGGTGCTGCCGCCATGCGGTACACCGAATGTCGCCTCACGCCGCTCGCGATGGAGATGCTGCGCGAGATCGACCACGACACGGTCGACTTCCAGCCGAACTACGACGGGCGCACCCAGGAACCCACGGTTCTCCCCAGCCGTATCCCCAACCTGTTGATCAACGGTTCGGGTGGTATCGCGGTCGGCATGGCGACGAACATTCCGCCGCACAACCTCGGTGAGGTTGCGGAGGCCATCTACTGGGCACTCGAGAATCACGAGGCCGACGAAGAGGCGACGCTCGCGGCGGTGATGGAGCGCGTCAAGGGCCCCGACTTCCCGACGGCGGGACTGATCACGGGTTCGCAGGGCATCCACGACGCGTACACCACGGGCCGCGGTTCGGTGAAGATGCGCGGTGTCGTGGAGATCGAGGAGGATGCGAAGGGTAAGACCAGCATCGTCATCACCGAGTTGCCGTACATGGTCAACCCGGACAACCTCATCACCTCGATCGCCGAGCAGGTGCGCGACGGGAAGATCGCCGGGATCTCCGACATCCACGACGAGTCCTCCGACCGCATCGGCATGCGCATCGTGGTGACGGTGCGTCGCGATGCGGTCGCGAAGGTCGTCCTGAACAACCTGTACAAGCACACGCAGCTGCAGACGAGTTTCGGCTGCAACATGCTGTCGATCGTCGACGGTGTGCCGCGCACGCTTCGCATCGACCAGATGATCCGGTTGTACGTCACCCACCAGATCGAGGTCATCCTCCGCCGCACCAAGTACCTGCTGCGCAAGGCCGAGGAACGTGCCCACATCCTGCGCGGGCTGGTCAAGGCGCTCGACGCCCTCGACGAGGTCATCGCGTTGATCCGCAGGTCGCAGACCGTCGACATCGCCCGCGAGGGCCTGATGAGCCTGCTCACCGTCGACGAGATCCAGGCCGATGCGATCCTCGCGATGCAGCTGCGCCGCCTCGCCGCGCTGGAACGACAGAAGATCATCGACGACCTCGCCGAGATCGAACGCGAGATCGAGGACTACAAGGACATCATCGCCAGGCCCGAGAGGCAACGCGCGATCGTCCGGGACGAACTGGTCGAGATCGTCGAGAAGTACGGCGACGACCGCCGCACGCGGATCGTGCCGGCGGACGGCGACGTGTCCGACGAAGACCTCATCGCGCGCGAGGACGTCGTCGTCACCATCACCGAGACCGGCTATGCCAAGCGCACCCGCACCGACCTGTACCGGTCGCAGAAGCGTGGCGGCAAGGGCGTCAAGGGTGCCGACCTCAAACAGGACGACATCGTCAAGCACTTCTTCGTGACCTCCACCCACGACTGGTTGCTGTTCTTCACCACGAAGGGGCGGGTGTACCGGGCGAAGGCCTACGAGTTGCCCGAGGCGAACCGCACGGCCCGTGGACAGCACGTCGCGAACCTGCTGGCGTTCCAACCGGACGAGCGGATCCAGGGTGTCATCCGGCTCAAGACGTACGAGGACGCTCCGTACCTGGTGCTCGCCACCCGCAACGGCCTCGTCAAGAAGTCCCGGTTGTCCGATTTCGACTCGAACCGGTCCGGTGGCATCGTCGCGATCAATCTGCGTGGCGACGACGAACTCGTGGGTGCGGTGCTGTGCTCGGCCGACGACGACCTGCTGTTGGTCTCCGCGAAGGGCCAGTCGATCCGGTTCTCCGCGACCGACGAGGCACTGCGACCGATGGGTCGCGCCACGTCGGGTGTCCAGGGCATGCGGTTCAACGAGGACGACGAACTGCTGTCGTTGAACGTGGTCCGCGCCGACACCTATCTTCTGGTGGCCACGTCCGGTGGGTATTCGAAGCGCACTCCCATCGAGGACTACGTCGCGCAGGGCCGCGGCGGCAAGGGCGTGCTGACGATCCAGTACGACCGGAAACGTGGCACCCTGGTCGGTGCGATCATCGTCGACGACCACGACGAGTTGTACGCGATCACGTCCGGTGGCGGTGTCATCCGTACCGCCGCCAAGCAGGTTCGCAAGGCGGGACGCCAGACGAAGGGTGTGCGTCTGATGAACCTGGCGGAGGGCGACACGTTGCTGGCGATCGCACGCAACGCGGATGAGCCCGAGGAGACCGACGCATCCGAAGCGAAGGAGTCGTAAGTGAGCACTCCCCAGGGGCCGAACGGGGCCGAGCATCCCGGTCGGAATCCGGAGGACCGGAACGGGCACACGGTGCCGTCCGAGAACGATCCGGCTCGCGCGGAATCGGCGGATGCGCCGACGGGAACCGCTCGCGGCGGCGAGGCGACGAAGAAACCGGACGAGGCGCCGGACCGTTCCGCGCCGGCGGCGAAATCCGAGCCCACCGCGCCTCCGGAGAAGCCCGCCGAGGCGGCAGGTGATTCCTCGGGCGAGGCCACGCAGGCGGTGAAGGGTGCCGCCCAGAAGCCGGCCGGTAGCGCACAGGGGGGAACACCCGCGCAGCCGAAGGTCTCGAAGCCGGAGAAGAAGCCGGCGAAGACGGGACCCGACGGGCCGGAACCGGCCCCGAAGCAGGAGCCCGGTCAGGTGACCCGGCCGGTGCAGCAGGGCCGTCCCGCGGGTGGGCAGACTCCGCCGTGGCAGCGAGGTCAGCAGGGCGGTGGTCAGCAGGGCGGTGGGAAGCCGGGTAAGGGTGGTCCGACCGGTGTGCCGCAGTCTCCGCAGAACGTGCCGCAGACCAACGTTCCGGGCGTCGGCGCGGGATCCCAGAAGGGTGGGGCACCGAAATCCCCGAACCGGCCGGGTGGTCCTTCGCAGCGTCCCGCCGCGGCGGTAACAGCACCCAAGTCCGGTCCCGCGACCGGTTCGCGGCCCGTGGTGACCGGCACGGCCGCGCCCAAGCCGACCGGCGGTCAGGGTGCCGATCGCAGTGCGGCGAAGGCCAAGGCCGCGGTGATCGACGGCCCGACCCGGCACATCGAGCGCAAGGATCTCGCGAAGGATCTGCCCGACCTGTCGTCGGTCAAGCATCCGACCCCTGCTGCGGCGGCGGCAGCGCCCGCGGCGTCCGACACCGGGCATGCCTCGCCGACGGTGATCCCGGCCGCGGAGGGCGGTGATCCGTTGCGCGCCACGGTGCAGGTGCGCCGCATCGACCCGTGGTCGATGCTCAAGGTGTCGTCGGTGATCTCCGTGTCGCTGTTCTTCGTGTGGATGATCGCGGTGGGCGTGCTCTACGGTGTGCTCGCGGGAATGGGCGTGTGGGAGCGGCTCAACAGCGCGTTCACCGACATCGTCTCGGACGCGGGCAGCGACGGGCTGATCACCGCCGGTCAGGTGTTCGGCTACGCGACGGTGATCGGTCTCGCGAACATGGTGCTGATGACGGCGTTGGTGACTCTCGGCGCGTTCATCTACAACCTCTGCACCGACCTCGTCGGTGGGGTGCAGGTCACCCTCGCCGATCCGGACTGACCTGCGGATGTGCTGCCCGACCGGGGCGATTTGGTAACTCGCGGCCCGGTCGGGTAGTGTTCCATCTCGGTTCGAGGGCCTATAGCTCAGGCGGTTAGAGCGCTTCGCTGATAACGAAGAGGTCGGAGGTTCAAGTCCTCCTAGGCCCACTCCCCGTGCCGAAAGGGCAGCCGGTATGAAGGTTCTCATCGCGGTGGGAAGCGCAGTGCTGGTGGTTTTCGGAATCGTTCGGATGCTTCGGAGCGAAGACGAATGGCACGCGGTACCCGGACGGTGAGCCGGTATCCGGGGCCTTAGCTCAGTTGGTAGAGCGCTGCCTTTGCAAGGCAGATGTCAGGAGTTCGAATCTCCTAGGCTCCACAGTTGAATATGCAGGTAGAGGGCGTTTTCCCGGATCCGGGAAGATGCCCTTTCCGCATTTCCGGCGGCACCCCTCCGGGGTCCCGAGCGAACGTATCGTTCGCTCTACTGGTTCGAGCGCACGGTACATTCGCTCGAACGGACGCGGATGCGGATGCGGATGCGGCGGTGTTTCACGTGAAACGGCGGCTGTACGACGTCGCGTAGTAAATGGCCTATCCTGGCACCGTGCCCACCGATCGGATCCTTCTGGCGCGGTTGCGCGGTGGGTTCGTGGGCGCCACGTCCGGTGCGGTCGGTATCGCCGCGCACGCACTCGGTGGTGGCGGTCTTCCGGGGCAGGGCACGGCTGTCCTGCTCGTCGCCGCGGTAGTCGTGGCGGGAACGATCGCCGCGAGCACCCGGATTCCCGTCGTCGTGATCCTCGCTGCCGGTCAGGTCCTCGGACACGGCACTTTCACGCTCGGGTCCGGGCATGCGCACGCGCCGAGCCCCGCCATGATTGCGGCGCATGTCGCGGCTGTCGGCGTCGCGGCGCTGCTGGTGTCCGGCGCCGAACGCGGGTGTCGCCTTGCCGTGAGCGCGGTGGGCAGACTCGTCCGGAACGTCCTGACCGTCCCCGCGTCGCAGGTGTCCGCGACCGTTCCGGTTCCCGAACGTCCCGACCGGCTCCGGGTCGTCGTCGCGCTCGTCGGTCGGTCCGTTCGTGGACCACCCGCCGTCACGGTCTGACAGCCCGTTCACCTCCGCCGCACCCGGGTGCGGCGGCGATGCGCGCATGCGCGCCCGACTTCCGGAGACACCGTGACCGTTCGTTCCTCCCGTACCTCCTTCGTTCTTCCCGCAGCCGCCGCCGTGGCGACCCTGCTCACCGCGTGCGGTGCGACCGATACCGCTCCGGCCGATGCGCTGAGTGTGTCGGCCGCGTGGGCCAAGGCCGCCGATGACGGCATGACCGCGGCGTTCGCCGACCTGCAGAACACAGGCGACTCCGATCTGCACATCGTGTCCGTCGACAGCGCGGTCGCGCGCAGCACCGAGCTCCACGAGATGGTCTCCGACGGTGCCGGGGGCATGGTGATGCAGGAGAGCGACGAGGGATTCGTCGTTCCCGCCGGCGGCACCCACCGGCTCGCGCCCGGCGGAGACCACATCATGTTCATCGGTCTGCTCGCGCCGCTCACTCCTGGTACCGACGTGCCGATCACCGTGACGTTCGCCGATGGCTCGGCCGTGGAGTTCTCGGCGCAGGTCCGTGACTATGCGGGCGCGCAGGAGGACTATGCACCCGGCCACGGTGAACCGGCAGGCCACGATGAGTGAGTTCAGCCGTCGCCGACTCCTCGGTACGTCGGTCGCTGCACTGGGGGTCGTGGGGCTGGGTGCTGCCGGAGCAGGTGTCGCCGCGGCCGCCCGGGAACCCGAGCGGATGGGAACCCGTACCGTGCCGTTCGACGGTGACCACCAGGCCGGAATCGACACCGAACCCCAGGCGTTCGCGGCGTTCGTCGCACTCGACCTGCATCCGGAGGTGGATCGGTCCGCGCTGATCGGGGTCATGAAGGTGTGGGCAGCCGATGCCCGTCGACTCACCCGCGGCGAGCCCGCGCTCGGCGACACCGAACCGGAGCTCGCCGTCGATCCGGCACGGTTGACCGTCACCGTCGGGTACGGTCCGGCCGTGTTCGACGCGGCCGGGCTCGCCGCGCAGCGACCGACGTGGTTGCGACCGCTACCCGCGTTCTCGGTGGATCGGCTCGAGGACCGCTGGTCGGGAGGCGATCTGCTGCTGCAGGTGTGTGCCGACGACCCGATGGTCGTGTCCCACACCGTGCGGACTCTGATCAAGAGCGTGCGGTCTCGGGCGACGGTGCGCTGGACCCAGCGCGGGTTCCGTCATGCCGTCGGTACGCGGCCCGACGGCATGACCATGCGCAACCTCATGGGGCAGGTCGACGGCACCGTCAATCCCGATCCGGCGACACCGGATTTCGCGCGTCAGGTGTGGAACACGGGTGAGCCCGCGTGGCTGGCCGGTGGAACCTCGCTGGTGTTGCGCAGGATCCGCATGGAACTGGACACGTGGGACGAACTCGATCCCCCCGCGCGTGATCTCGTGATGGGCAGGCGTCAGTCGGACGGGTCGCCGCTCACCGGAAGCGACGAGTTCGACGACGCCGACTTCGATGCGCTCGACGCAAACGGTCTCGAGGTGATCCCACCGCAGTCGCATGTCGCGCGGGCCCGTCCCCGCCACGGCGACGAACGGTTCCTGCGTCGCGGCTACAACTACGACGACGACGGCGTCGGCCTGCTGTTCGCGGCCTACCAGGCCGATGTCGATCGTCAGTTCGTTCCGGTGCAGCGGCGTCTCGACGAGTTCGACGCGCTGAACACGTGGACCACACCGGTGGGGTCGGCGGTGTTCGTCCTGCCACCCGGATGCGGACCGGACGGCTACCCGGGAGATCGTCTGCTGGACGGGTGACCGAAACCGGATTCGGATCCGGAGTGCCGGGGCTACCCTGATGTGTGTGACCGGGGTTACACGACAACATCAGGAACGTCAGGGGTTCGCATCGCTGCGGGAGGGCGGTCTCAACTGGGACGCCTTCCCGCTGCGCCTCTTCGCGAAGGGCAACGGCAAGTCCTGGGACCCGCTCGACCTGGATTTCTCCCGCGACGGTGAGGACTGGGCCGGGCTGAATTCCGAGCAGCAGCGCAGTTCGACGTATCTCGTCGCCCAGTTCGTCGCCGGAGAGGAGGCCGTGACGCAGGACATCCGGCCGTTCATCGCTGCGATGGCCGCGGAGGGCCGGATCGGCGACGAACTGTATCTGACGCAGTTCTGTTTCGAGGAGGCCAAACACACGCAGGTGTTCCGGCTGTGGATGGATGCCGTCGGGTTGACGTCGGACCTACACCCGTACGTCGCCGACAATCCCTTCTATCGCCAGTTGTTCTACGAGGAACTTCCGCACTCGCTGCGTCTGCTGGAGACGGATCCGTCGCCCGCCAACCAGGTTCGGGCGAGCGTGACCTACAACCACGTCATCGAGGGCAGTCTCGCGCTCACCGGCTACTACGCGTGGCAGAAGGTGTGCACCACCCGCGGAATCCTGCCGGGCATGCAGCAACTGGTGCGGCGTATCGGCGACGACGAGCGACGCCACATGGCATGGGGCACGTTCACCTGTCGTCGACACGTCGCGGCCGACGATTCCAACTGGACTGTGGTGCAGGAGCGGATGAACGAACTGTTGCCGCTCGCGCTCGGCATGATCGGGTGGGTCAACGACCGGTTCGACGAGCAACCCTACGGACTCGACTCCGACGAGTTCGTCTCGTACGCGGCCGACCGTGCCCGGAGGCGACTCGGTGCCATCGAGTCGGCGCGCGGCCGACCCGTCGAGGAGATCGACCTCGACTTCTCGCCGGAGACACTCGAGGAGAAGTTCGGGGCGGAGGATGCCGCCGAACTCGAGACCCTGACCGTGACCGAGGGGTGACGGAGCCGGGAGCGACGCGGTCGGGGCGACGAATTCGATCATTCGATCAGAGGAACAGTGCGAGCGCCACGAGCACGATGATCACCGTCGCGGCGCCGGCGAGCAGGTAGGTCTTGGCTGCGACGCGGGGTTCGGTGCCGGGCTCCACGTCGGTGACGTCGAGGGGTTCCGACGCGCCCGGTCCCGGTTCGGTGCCGGTGATCGGTAATTCGGTTTCCACGCGGGCCGCCGCTTCGCGCATGCGTGCCAGACCACCGGTGAGAACATCGGTCTCGTCGTAGGACGGGGGAAGTCCGATACGTGCGTTGCTCACCCGGGCGGGAGTGAACCCGGTCGCGAGGATCGCTGCGCCGAGGGCAGCGGTCTGTTCGGGGCCGGGACCGACGAGGCTGCGCACCATCAGTTTCGTCGACAGGCTGTTGGCGATCTCCTGCACGTGGGTCCGGTCGCGTGCCACGAGGCCGTCGCCCATGACGACGACGGCATCGAGGTTGTCGGGCATCCACCCGAACGAGCCGAGTGCGGTAGCGAGTTGCGCTGCCGGCGACGGCGCGCCTTTCGACGTCACCCGGAATGCCTTGCCGACGGGGATGCCGGAGCGGACGAGTGTGACGGTGGATCCGGCATCGTCGATGTGATAGACCCCGACGAGTTGCCCTGGGGTTTCGGAGATTTCGGAGGCGTACCAGCTGGCGGCAGCCTGCGCGTCGGAGGTCAGATCGACGTGCCGCAGGTCTGCGTAGTCGAGGGCGGCGCGTAGCGCCGCGACGGTCGCGGGATCCCAGTACGACGGGTAGGTGGCGGTGTATCCGGGGTCGGTGTCGTGGTCCATGCCACCGAAGGTCGGCAGTGGGTGGCATTCGGAGAGCAGGCAGTGGACGGCGGTGGCCATCGCGTCTTCGGCGCGGTACACCCGTCCGTCGTTGGGTGACGCCGGCGGGATCGCCCACGCGGGGAAGGAATCCGGTGAGGGTGCGTGCTTCGTCGAGGTGGCGGGCGGAACCGCCGAGTGCGGGGGTCTCGTCGTGGTCGATGTGCAGGACGGTGTCGCGGGCGATCACGACGGGATCGGGTGTGCCGGGTTCGTTCGACGCGACCACCGCGGTGGACACGACGCTTCCGATCCGGAGTCCGACGCCGATTGCCATGACGATCCTTCCGTAACGATTCGCTCACATCCTGCTCTTCGCGGCCGGTTCGGTGGTGGTGCCGCGCCGATGTGGACGTTACTGTGCAAAGTTTCTGTGTGCTGCCCTCCGGTTCGGGAGGGTCGTCGTTCGGCGCATCGTGTTCCCGGCTGCGGGGGGAGCGAAACTTACCGATGGGTAAATTTGGTGTTACAGTGCGTACCGCCGTGATGGGCGGCACAAATTCCTGAACATGTTGGAGGGATCATGGCGGTGGGTCGCGCCCGGAAGTGGGGGGTGTCCGCAGCACTGTCTGCGGCTCTGGTCGGCGGAGCGTTGACCGCGCCCGCCGTCGCGTACGCGGAGGGCGACTTCTATCAGCCGCCCGCGGTGCTCGATGGCGAGTCCGGTGATCTGATCCGCACCGAACCCTCCACCGTTCCGCTGGGTATTCCCACCGGTGACGGCCAGTTCCCCGCCCAGGGCACCCGGTTGCTGTACCGCAGTCTCGACGCGAACGGGGCGCCCAACGCCGTCAGTGGCACCTACCTCGAGCCGTCCGTGCCGTGGAACGGGCCCGGCGAGCGCCCCCTCGTCGTCGTCGCACCCGGCACCCAGGGGCAGGGCGACCAGTGCGCACCGTCGAAGGTGTTGAACAGCATCGTGCAGTACACACCGCCGCTCGACGTGTTCTCCGAGTACGAGATCATCTCGATCGACGCGATGCTCCTGCAGGGCATGGCAGTGGTCGTCACCGACTACGACGGCCTGGGAACACCCGGCCACCACACGTACGTCAACCGGCTCGCCGAGGCCCACGCCGTCCTCGACGCGGCACGTGCGGCACAGGCGCTGCCCGACACGACCATTCCCGCCGACGGGCCGGTCGGCCTGTTCGGATACTCGCAGGGTGGCGGCGCGGTCGCCGCGGCGGCCGAACTCGCCCCGAGCTACGCTCCCGAACTCGACCTCCAGGGTGTGTACGCGGGTGCACCGCCGGCCGACCTGCTGGAAACGCTGAAGCAGATCGACGGCACGGCGCTGACCGGCGCGATCGGATACACGATCAACGGCCTCTCCGAGGCGTACCCGCAGGTGCACGACATCATCGATTCGGAGGTCACCGACAAGGGAAGGGACATGCTCGGGGCCGTCGCGAACCAGTGCCTTCTCGAGACGATGGTGACGTTCGGTTTCCAGCGCACCAGCGAGTACACGCGGACCGGTGAATCGCTCGATGCCGTGGTGGCGCGCACCCCGGAGATCTTCGAACTCCTCGACGCCCAACGTATCGGCCGGGTGAAGCCCGAGGTGCCGGTGCTCGTGCAGCACGGCACACAGGACGACATCGTCCCGTTCGGTCAGGGCCGCCAACTCGCGGTCGACTGGTGTGCACTGGGCGCGACAGTCCAGTTCTCGTCGAACACGACACCGCCGATCCTCCCCGGACTCGCCGTCAACCACGCGCTGCCGATGATCGCGGGTCTCCCCGAGTCCGTCAGCTACATGAACGATCGCTTCGCGGGTGTCCCGGCGCCGTCGAACTGCGGGGCGTTCTGACCGGCAGGCCTCGGTGACGATCAGGTCCCGCGCCCGAATCGGGCGCGGGACCTGATCTGTTCCGGATCCATGGCTGTTCCGGATCTGTTCCGGATCCATGGCTGTTCCGGATCTGTTCGGGGTCAGGATGATCCGACCGGCAGATGCCGCGCGACGTTCTCGTGCGGCGACGGCCCCGACTCCCACTCGGCGATCCACGGTCCCGTCCCGTCGCTGGGGTCGAGCACTCCGTTCTCGAGCCAGGTGTACCGTGACCCGAGAACATCGTGGGCGATACGCCGATCGGGATCGTCGGTGTTGTCCCACAGCGCATCGAAGAGCGCGTCGACCCTTGCGCGTGACTGCCGACAGAAGGCATCGGCCAGTTCGCGGGCACCGTCCGCGCCGGGATGACTGTCGGCGCGTTGCCGTTCCGCTCGCACGCAGGACGCCGACATCGCGAACAGTTCGGCGCCGATGTCGACGATGCGGCCGAGGAAGTTCTGCCGCTTCTCGAGTCCGGCCTGCCACCGTGCCATGCCGTAGAAGGTGCATCGTGCCAGTCGTCGGCTGCTGCGCTCGACGTAACGCAGATGCGGTGCGAGCGGACCGAACTCGGAATACGAGTGAGGGATCTGTCCTTTTCCGGCGACGAGCTTGGGCAGCCACTTCGCGTAGAAGCCGCCGGCCTTCGCGGCGGCCCTGGCCTTCGCCTCGGTGCTCGCCTTCGGATCCGCGAGGTCCCCGGCGGCCCGCAGGTGCGCGTCGACCGCCTCGCGCGCGATGAGCAGTCGCATGATCTCGCTGGACCCCTCGAAGATGCGGTTGATCCGCAGATCCCGCATCAGTCGCTCGGTGGGTACCGCTCGTTCCCCGCGCGCCGCAAGGGATTCCGCGGTCTCGTACCCGCGACCACCCCGGATCTGGACGAGTTCGTCGGCGATCCGGCAACCCATCTCGCTGGCCCACAGCTTCGCCAGGGCCGCTTCGATCCGGATGTCGTTGCGGTGTTCGTCGGCCATCCGCCCGGACAGTTCGACGATGGAGTCGAGCGCGTACGTGGTGGCGGCGATGAACGCGATCTTCGCGGCCACCGCCTCGTGCTCGCCGACCGGCCGGCCCCACTGCACGCGTTCCGTCGACCATTCGCGGGAGATCTTCAACGCCCATTTCCCGGCGCCCGCACACATCGCGGGAATCGCGAGACGACCCGCGTTGAGGGTGGTCAGCGCGATCTTCAGACCGTCGCCCTCGCCGCCGATCAGGTTCTCGCGCGGCACCCGAACCCGGTCGAGACGGGTGACGCCGTTCTCGATTCCCCGCAACCCCATGAACGCATTGCGGTGCTCGACGGTGATGCCGGGCGAATCGGCCTCGACGACGAACGCCGAGATCCCACCCCGATGTCCCTCGCTGCGGGGAACACGGGCCATGACGACGAGCAACTCGGCGATCACCCCGTTGGTGGTCCACAGTTTGACCCCGTCGAGTTCGTAGGCGGTGCCGTCGTCGACGGGCGTGGCGGTGGCCGCCAGCCGCGCCGGATCGGAGCCCACGTCGGGCTCGGTGAGCAGAAACGCCGAAATCGCGCCGCGCGCGCATCGCGGCAGGAAGGCGGCCTTCTGTTCGGGGGTGCCGGCGAGTGCGAGGGGTTCGGGCACACCGATGGACTGGTGTGCGGACAGCAGTGCGCCGAGGCTCGCGTGCACGCTCGCGACCAGCGTCAACGCCCGATTGTAGGCGACCTGGGAGAGTCCGAGCCCGCCGTATTCGTCGGGAATCTTCATGCCGAAGCAGCCGAGTTCGGCGAGACGAGCGACGTATTCGTCGGGGATCCGCGCGTCCCGTTCGATGCGTTCGCCGTCCATCTCCGTGCACGCCGCGCGCAGCGACGTGAGGAACTGTTCGGTGTGCGCGTCCTCGTCGGGTGTGGGTCGCGGGAACGGGTGCACGAGATCGAGCGTCAGGCGTCCGAGGAACAGTTCCTTCGCGAACGACGGCTTCGTCCAGTCACGTTCACGTGATTCCTCGGCGAGTGCGCGCGCCTGTTCTTCGGTGACACGTTGTTCGGTGACACGAGTGGATCGCGCCATGGGTATCCCTCCCCGGAAGGTGGTCCTACCGGCGAGTATCCCCATGTTCGGTGATGTCGACCACCGGAACCGACGATCGATACCGGGCGGTAACCCGCGGCGGTCGCGGGTAACGGTCCGGTTCCGACTCAGCTCTCGGCGGGCACGTCCTCCGCAGCCACCGGCCGCGGCTGCACGCGCGGGGGTTCCGCCGCGACCGGCGGGTGCGAACTGCGCCGACTGCGGGAGAACACGAGACCGCCGAGGGCGACGGCACCGATGGCGCCGGCGACGATCAGCGTCGTACGGCCCTTGCGGCGCGGCTTCTCACCCTCGGACTTCGCCGCTTTCGACAGCGACTTCGCCTTCGTCACCGCCTTCGATTTCGACACCGCCTCGGACTTGGACACCGCCTTCGATTTCGATGCGGAAACGGCGTCCTCGAGCAGCGGAACCACCTCGTCGCGCGCCCGTTGGGCGGCTTCCTGCCGGGCCCGACGTGCCCGCGCGGCGAGATCCTTCGTGACGTCGATGCCCTTGCGGGCGACGAACAGGCCGGCCGCCGTCGAACCCTGCGCGAGCGCGACCGCGCCCTCACCGGCGACGCGCAGCGCACCGCCGAGGCTGCTGGTGTCGTCGATCGGATGTACGAGGTCTGCCGCGGCACTGTCGGGTCGGGACTCGCTCACACTCGTCATACGCCCTACAGTGCCACACGCGCCGGGTGTGAGTGGATGGACCGTGACGTCCGGAACATCCGGGGATGGCACCATGGGGGAGTGACTTCACCGCTTCAGACAGCTACCGCAACCCTGCACACCAACCGCGGCGACATCGTCATCGCGCTGTTCGGCAACCACGCGCCGAAGACCGTCGAGAACTTCGTCGGCCTCGCGGACGGTTCCAAGGAATACAAGACGGCCAACGCCAAGGGTGAGAAGAGCGGCCCGTTCTACGACGGCGCGATCTTCCACCGCGTCATCGACGGCTTCATGATCCAGGGTGGCGACCCCACCGGCACCGGACGTGGTGGCCCGGGCTACCAGTTCGGCGACGAGTTCCATCCCGAACTGCAGTTCGACCGCGGCTACCTGCTGGCGATGGCGAACGCCGGCCCGGGCACCAACGGCTCGCAGTTCTTCATCACGGTCGGCCCCACCCCGCACCTGAATCGACGGCACACCATCTTCGGTGAGGTCGTCGACCCCGCCTCGCAGAAGGTCGTCGACGCCATCGCCACCACCTCCACCGATCGCGGCGACCGTCCGGTCGACGACGTGGTCATCAACAGCATCACCATCGCCTGAGAGATTTCATGAACAACCCCGGCTGGGGCGCTTCGGCCGAGGGGGGCGGCCTCCCGCCCCAGCCGCGGTGCGTCCGTCATCCCGACCGTCCCACCCTGCTGTCCTGCACCCGGTGCGGACGACCCTTCTGCACCGAATGCCTGCAACCGGCTTCGGTCGGGCACCAATGTGTCGACTGTGTCGCGCAGGGGCATCGCAGTGTTCCCACCGCCCGCACCGTCGCCGGTGCGCCGGTGCGCACCGACCGGCCGACGCCGATCGTCACCTATGTGCTGCTCGCGCTGAACGTGCTGGTCTTCGCGATCACCGCGATGCAGTCCGGCAGCGTCCTGAACAACGAGCGGTCGTCGCAGTTGTTCGTGGACTGGGGACTGTATCCGCCGTACATCGTGTACGGCGGCGAGTACGTCAGGTTGCTCGGCAGCGGATTCCTCCACTTCGGTCTCATGCACCTCGCCGTGAACATGTTCGCGTTGTGGATCATCGGCCGCGACACCGAGATCGTTCTCGGCCGGCTCCGCTACCTCGGTGTGTATCTCGTGTCGATCCTCGGCGGGTCGACGGCCGTGATGTTCCTGCAGACCCAGGCCCTCACCGCCGGTGCGTCCGGCGCGGTGTTCGGTCTCCTCGGCGCCCAGACGGTGATCCTGCTGCGGCTGCGTCGCAGCCCCACCCCGGTGCTCGTCGTGATCGCACTGAACGTGTTCATCAGCCTCACCATCCCCGGCATCTCGCTCGCGGGGCACCTCGGCGGGCTGGCAGCCGGTGCCGCCGCGACCGCCGCATTCCTGTACGGGCCGCAGCTGCTCGGCGCGGGACGGGACCGCGACCGGATCGTCCGGACCGGGTGGGTCGCGTTCGGCGTGGTCACCGCGGTGACCCTGGCCCTCGTCACGCTCTCGGTGCTGCAGCCGAGCGTGTGACCTGGTTACTCCGGCACCAGGCCACGGGCGGCGAGCACGTCGAAGACGTCACGCGGGTCGGTACCCAACTCCCAGCGCCCGAAGATCAGCAGCCCTTCGCTGCCGGTGGAGGGGTCGACGACGTCGATCTCGAGCATCGGGACGCGACGACCCAGCCGCGGATACTGCACGATCCGCACGCGGGTCAGTGCGCTGCGCGGGTACTCGCGTCGACCGGTCAGCCGGGTCGCGGCGATCCCGGTGTCGCCGGGGAGAACCTCCAGTCGGGGACGTTGCCGGGCTGCGAAGGCGGCCATCGCCAGGGCCAGCAACCCGGCGGCGCCGACCAGTGCCCGACCCACCGCGTCGGGCACGGCGGCAACCGCGGCGACGAGCAGAACACCGCCGCCTGCGGCGAGTGCGCCGAGCGCCGCGGGCCGCGTCGACCACCGAGCTGCAGTGTCGCTCATGCGCCCGCCCGTCGGGTTGTGCACAGGGTTGTCCACAGGTGGGGATGAATCACATGTGTGTAATCCACGAGGGGTGACGTGGTCAGCGCCATTTCATGGTCATGATCAGTCCGGCGACCATGAACCCGAAACCGATCAGGAAGTTGTAGGCGCCGAGCGAGTTCATCCACGAGATCTGTTCCGCAGCCAGGTAGTACACCACCAGCCACAGAAGACCCAGGACCATCAGGGCCAACATCACCGTCACGTACGCGGTGCTCGACGGTGCAGCCTTGACCTTCACCGGTGTCCGGCTCACGGGCCTCGCCGCGTGATCGGTCTTCTTCCGTACCTTCGACTTGGGCATGGTTCCTCGCTCGTACGACTCCGCACTCCCGGGGGCGGACGGAGTAGGTTGGGCATCTACCTGTGCATGTCTGTGCACACACGCTGTTCCGTACACGCTAACGCAGAAGCCGCACCGGAGGTTCGCCGTGTCGACCTGGACGTTCCGTCGCGTGGCCTGGGGTTCCGCGACGCTCGCCGTGTGTCTCGTCGCGGGACTGCTCCTCGGTACCACCCGCGGGGCATCCCACGGTGACGAACTGCGGGTCGGGGACTCCCCGCGCCTGTCCGACCTCGTGCGCGCTGCTCAGGCGGAAGCGGACGGACTCGCCGCCACCCGCGACTCGTTGAGCGCCGACGTGTCGGAACTGCAGGATCACACCGCTGCAACCGACGACGACGTCGCCGGAGTGCTCGCCGAACTCGAGGCTCTCGAGGATCCCGCGGGACTGACCGCGCGGCGCGGTCCGGGGGTGACGATCACCCTCACGGACGCCCCGCGCGGCGCCGACGGACGGTATCCGTCGGATGCGTCGCCCGATGATCTCGTCGTGCACCAGCAGGACGTGCAGAGCGTCCTCAACGCGGTGTGGTCGGGCGGCGCCGAGGCGGTGTCGATGCAGGATCAGCGGATCGTCGCGACGTCCGCGCCTCGCTGCATCGGTAACACCCTGCTGCTGCACGGCCGCACCTATTCGCCGCCGTACGTCGTCACCGCGCTCGGGGATCCCGCCCGCATCATCGCCGCGCTGGACGCCGAGCCCGGCATCCGCGTGTACAAGCAGTACGCGAGCCGGTACGGGCTGGGGTTCACCCAGCAGCCGGGCACCGACCTGACCGTCCCCGCGTACACCGGAGGTGCGTCCGCTCGGTGACCGGTACCCGGATCGGGCCGGGACCGGCGGGTACGCTGCCTCCATGCGCATCCTCGTCGTCGACAACTACGACAGCTTCGTGTTCAACCTGGTGCAGTATCTGGGCCAGCTCGGAACGCGGGCCGAGGTGTGGCGCAACGACGACGAGCGTCTCACCGGTCCGGGTGCTCTCGCACAGGTCGTCGACGAGTTCGACGGAATCCTGCTCAGCCCGGGTCCCGGCACCCCCGAACGCGCCGGCGCGAGCATCGACCTGGTGAAGGCATGCGCGGCGTCCGGGACACCTCTGCTCGGGGTGTGCCTCGGTCACCAGTCCATCGGTGTCGCGTTCGGGGCGACCGTCGACCGCGCCCCCGAACTCCTGCACGGCAAGACCAGCGTCGTGCACCACAACGGAACCGGGGTGCTGGCGAATCTGCCCGACCCGTTCACCGCCACCCGCTACCACTCGCTGACGGTGCTGCCGGAGACGGTGCCCGCCGAACTCGAACCGACCGGGCACACCGACACCGGCATCATCATGGCGCTACGCCACCGCGAACTACCGATCCACGGCGTCCAGTTCCACCCCGAGTCGGTACTCACCCAGGGCGGACACCGGATGCTCGCGAACTGGCTCGCCGTGTGCGGGGAGGCGCCGGCAGAAACCCTCGTCGCCCGGCTCGAGGCCGAGATGGCTCGCGCGCTCGACGGCGGGGCCGCCTGACCCACCTCCGATGGTGTGAGCGGCCGACCACCTCCGATGGTGCGAGCGGCCGACCACCTCCGATGGTGCGAGCGGCCGACCACCTCCGGTGAAGTGAGCGGCCGACCACCTCCGGTGAAGTGAGCGAACGTATCGCTCACTCCGATCAATCGATCGAACGGTACATTCGCTCAGTCCCGACGGAGGAGGACGCACCGCCCACACCGACGGAGGAGAGGTCAGCGGATGCCGAGTACGCCCACCCCGACGGTGACGGTGCCGGACTTGGAGATCTCCGATCCCGGAGGTTGCTGCTGAGTGATCACCGTGCCGACCAGTCCCGCGTCGAGCGTCGCTTCCCGGGTCTGCACCAACTGGGCGGCAGAACCCGTCCAGCCCGCGGCACGGAGAGCCGACAGCGCCTCCGACACCGACCTGTTCGTCAGTACGGGCATCTCGATGCGGTCGCCGTTGGACACCGAGACCGTGACGGTCGTGCCCTGGTCGGCATTCGCGCCGCCGGCCGGGCTCGTGGACACCACGGTGCCGGCCGTCTGACCGGAATCGATCTCCTGGACGACGACCTCGAACCCGGCGCCCTCGATGTTGTCGCGGGCGACGTCCTCGGTCTGACCGACGACGTTCGGCACCCGCACCTGTTCGGGGCCGGAACCGAGGGTGATCGTCACCTCACCGTCGACCTCGATGCTCGCCCCCGACGACGGGTTCTGTTCGACGACCTTGTCGACGTCGTCGGCGTCGGACGCCGCGGTCTGCACGTTCGGGTCGAGTCGCAAACCCACGTCGCGGAGTGCCTGTTCGGCCTTGTCCTGAGTCATTCCGGTCAGTCGCGGGATCTGGACCTGCGCCGGCCCGGTGGAGACCTCGAGCGTCACGGTGGATCCCTCGTCGGCCTGCGAACCGGCGACGGGTCGGGTGTTGACGACGTTGCCCTCCGCCACCACCGCATCCGGTTTGTCCTGCACGGACACCCGGAATCCTGCGTTCTGCAGTTGCGTCTCGGCGGCCTCCGCGGCGAGATTGCGGACGTCGGGCACCGTCACCTGCGCGGTCGAGGAACCGGGACCCAGCGACCACAGGAACACACCGACGATGCCGACGACCACGACCGCCGCGACACCCAGCAGCACACGTTTGAGGACGGCGCCGCTGCCACCGGAGTCGTCGTCGTTCCCGGACGCGCCACCGGCGGGCGCCGCGGCGACCCGCTGATGCCGGCCGGTGTTCGGGTCCGCATCGTCGATCAGGGTCGTACGGTCCTCGTCGGTCATCACCATCGGCGCACTCGGGCGCTGCCCGCTGAGTACGCGGATGAGGTCGCTGCGCATCTCCGCGGCGGACTGGTAGCGGTTGGCGGGGTTCTTCGCCATCGCCTTGAGGATCACCGAGTCGAGCTCCGGCGGGACCGACGGATTCACCGACGACGGCAGCGGCGGATCCTCCCGGACGTGCTGGTATGCGACGGCGACCGGGGAGTCGCCCTTGAACGGGGGTTCTCCGGTGAGAATCTCGAAGAGCACGCATCCCACGGAGTACACGTCCGAACGCGCATCGACCTGCTCGCCGCGCGCCTGCTCGGGCGACAGGTACTGGGCGGTGCCGATCACGGCGGCGGTCTGCGTCATGGGGCTCGAGGCATCGGAGATCGCGCGGGCGATCCCGAAGTCCATGACCTTCACCGCGCCCGCCTTGTTGATCATGACGTTGGCGGGCTTCACGTCGCGGTGCACGATCATGTTGCGGTGGCTGAAGTCCAGCGCCGCACACACGTCGGCGATGACCTCCATCGCCCGTTTCGGTGACATCGGACCGGTCGACCGGACGATGTCGCGGAGCGTGTCACCTTCCACGTACTCCATGACGATGTACGGCAGCGGCCCCGATTCGGTTTCGGCTTCGCCGGTGTCGTAGACGGCGACGATCGCCGGATGATTCAGGGCCGCCGCGTTCTGCGCCTCGCGGCGGAACCGCAGATAGAACGTGGGGTCGCGCGCCAGGTCGGCGCGCAGCACCTTGATCGCGACGTCGCGCCCCAGCCGGAGATCCCGCGCGAGGTGCACCTCGGACATTCCACCGAATCCGAGGATCTCACCCAGCTCGTAGCGGGAGGAGAGCTTGCGCGGGGTCGTCATGAGGTTCCTAGTGGGTCCGTCGGTCCGGTGTCGGTACCGTTGCTTGCTTCAGGATTCGTGTTGCTGTCCGAGCCCCCGTCTTCGGAACCGCCGTCCGTGCCTCCGGCCTCGGGTTCGCCCCCCTCGAGCGCCGTGTCGGTGGTCGTGGTCACCTCGGTGGTGGTGGTGGTGACCGGTGCGGTGGTCGTGGTCGTGGTGGGCTCGGTGGTCGTCGGTGCCGTCGTCGTGGTCGTCGGCGCCACCGTGGTCGTGGTCGTCGGCATCGGTTCGAGCGTGGTCGGCTCCACCGGCGGCGGCACAGGAACCTCCTGTGTCGTGGTCCGCGTCGTGGTCTCCGGCGGCCTCGTCGTGGTGGTCGTCGGTGCCGTCGTCGTCAACTGCGTGGTCGGTGACGGACCCGTCGTGGGCTCGTCGTCGTCGCCTCCACCGAACAACACGACGCCGAGCGCGATGAGTGCGAGCACGATCGCGGCACCCGCCGCCCACATCAGGGCCTTCGGGCTCGGTGACCGGCCATCACCGCCGTTCGCGCCGGTCGGCGGGGCGTTGTTTCCGCCGACCGGAGGTTGCCCCGTCGTTCCCGGATTCGGGGACGACGCGTATGCGGTGGGTGCATACTGGCGGGCCGACGGCGGAGGCTGCGACGAACTCAACGGCACCGTCGTCGTCGCGCCCGGCACGCCCGGGGGAAGCACGCGCGTCGCGCTGGTCACCGGCGGCACGTTTCCGGGTGGCGGCGCCGGCCGTCCCCCACGGACAGCGGCGACCGCGTTCGCGAACTCCCCGCCGCTGGAGTACCGCTGCGCCGGGTCCTTCGCCATCGCGATGTCGATGAGGTCGCGGACCTCGTGCGGCAGTTCCGCGGGAAGCGGCGCCGGGGTTTCCTGCACGTGCTTCATCGCGACGGTGACGACGCTGTCGCCGAGGAACGGGCGGCGACCCGACAACGCTTCGTACCCGACCACGGCCAGCGAGTACACGTCGCTCGCCGACGTCGCCTCCTGACCCAACGCCTGCTCGGGCGCGATGTACTGGGCGGTGCCCATGACCATCCCGGTGCGGGTCACCGGCGATGCGTCGACGGCCTTCGCGATCCCGAAGTCGGTGATCTTCACCTGTCCCGTCGGGGTGATGAGGATGTTCCCGGGTTTGACGTCGCGGTGCACGACCCCGGCGTTGTGCGCGGCCTGCAACGCGCGGCCCGTCTGCTCGAGCATGTCGAGGGCCTGCGGCAACGACAACCGGCCCACCCGGGACAGCACCGCATTCAAGGGTTCGCCGTGCACGAGTTCCATCACCAGGTACGCGATGGATTGGCCTTCGCCGTCCTCCGTCTCGCCGTAGTCGAACACCCCGGCGATACCAGGGTGGTTGAGTTGGGCGGTGGTGCGGGCCTCCATCCGGAACCGTGTCAGGAAGTCCTGGTCACCGGACAGTTCCGCCTTGAGTACCTTGACCGCCACCCGCCGGTCGAGTCGTGTGTCGAGCCCTTCCCACACCTGACCCATACCGCCGGTGGCGATGAGCCGCTGCAGGCGATAGCGGTCGGCGATCATGGCGCCGCTGTACAAAGCCATGTCAGCCTCCCTGTAATCCGGCCGCGATCACGGCCCGTCCGATTGGAGCGGCAACCGACCCGCCGGTTGCAGCGAGAGCGCGGTCACCGCCGTCCTCCACGATCACCGCGACAGCGACCGTCGGCTGCTGTGCGGGTGCGAAGGCGATATACCACGTGTGCGGCGGAGTGTTGCGCGGATCGCTGCCGTGCTCGGCGGTTCCCGTCTTCGACGCGATCTGCACACCGGGGACAGCGCCCTGCCCACCCGACCACTGTTCGGACCCGAGCATCAGTTCGGTCAGTGTCGCCGCGACCGCCGGATCCATCGCCTGCCCCATCGATTCGGGTGTGGTCTCCTCCAGCACCGACAGGTCGGGGCCCTCGAGTCGGTCCACGAGGTAGGGCTGCATCCGTACTCCGCCGTTCGCGACGGTCGCCGCGATCACGGCGTTCTGCAGCGGCGTCAGGGCGACGTCGCGCTGGCCGATCGCGGACTGGCCGAGCGCCGCGGAGTCCGGGATGGCTCCGAGGGTGCTGGGGGCGACCGCCAGCGGAACATCCATCGCCTCGCCGATACCGAACGCTTCCGCCTGCTCCATGAGGCCTTCACGACCCGTGTTCAGGCCCATTTCGACGAACGCGGTGTTGCAGGACCGCGCGAACGCCTCCCGCAGGGACACCGTGGGGGCGTCTCCGCAGTGTTCGCCACCGTAGTTCTCGAGTGTCGTCGCCGTGTCGGGCAGGGTGATCTGCGCGGCGGCCGTGAGTTGTGTGTCGGGCGTGACGCCCGATGCGAGCGCAGCGGCGGTACCGACGACCTTGAACGTCGAACCCGGTGGGTACGTCTGGGAGATCGCGCGGTTCACCATCGGCATGTCGGGATCGGCGTTCAGTTCGTCCCACGCCGCGGACGTGGCCGCACCGTCGTGCCCCGACAGTCGGTTCGGGTCGTAGCTGGGGGTGCTCACCATCGCCAGGATCTTGCCCGTGGCCGGTTCGATGGCCACGACCGAACCGGTGTAACCCTTCGACGTCAACTCGTCGTAGGCGACCTGCTGCATCGCCGGGTCGATGGTGCTGACCACGTTCCCGCCGCGCGGGGTGCGGCCCGACACCAGATCGAAGAGACGTCGCCCGAACAGCAGGTTGTCGGACCCGTTGAGCAGCGCATCCTCGTAGCGTTCCAGCCCGGTGCTGCCGTACTGCATGGAATAGAAGCCGGTCACCGGGGCATAGGCCAGTGGGCTCATCGGCTGTTGCGGTGTCGACGGGTATTCGCGCAGATACTTGTAGCGGCCGTCGGTGGGCACCGAGACGGCGAGCGCCTGCCCGGCCGCGGAGATCTGCCCACGCTGACGGGAGTACTCGTCGATGAGGACCCGCGAGTTCCGCGGGTCGGTGCGCAGATCATCGGCTTTGATGACCTGCACGTACGTGGCGTTCGCCAGGAGTGCGACGACCATGAACATCACGGCCGTCGCGACCTTGCGCAGCGGAGTGTTCATTCGCGCCCCATCATTTCCGTCGGCGCCTCCGCGATGGGCGTCGGTGCCTTCTTCCGGGGCCGCGCGGGTTCCCGCGCCGAATGCGAGATCTTCATGATGATCGCGAGCAACAGGTAGTTGGCGAGCAACGACGACCCGCCGTACGACATGAACGGCGTGGTCAGGCCCGTCAGCGGGATCAGTTTCGTGACGCCACCGACGACGACGAACAGCTGGATCGCGAGGGTGAACGACAGGCCGGCAGCCAGGAGCTTGCCGAAGCTGTCGCGCACCGCCAGCGCGGTCCGCAGTCCGCGGACGATCAGGATCAGGAACAGCAGCAGGATCGCGGCGAGGCCGATCAGGCCCAGTTCCTCACCGATCGTGGCGGTGATGAAGTCGGTCTTGGCGAACGGCACCTGTGCGGGCCGTCCACTGCCCAGACCGGTCCCGGCGACGCCGCCGGTCGCCAGCCCGAACAGTGACTGGGAGATCTGGTAACCGGTGTTGTTGTAATCGGCGAGGGGATCGAGCCATGTCTCGACCCGCACCCGCACGTGCCCGAACATCTGGTAGGCGAACACGAAGCCGATCGCGAGCAGCGTGAATCCGATGATCAGCCACCCGACCCGCTCCGTCGCGATGTACAGCATCACGAGCACGGTGGTGAACAACAGCAGCGACGTGCCGAGGTCCTTCTCGAACACCATCACGCCGATCGACAGGATCCATGCGGCGAGGATCGGGCCGAGGTCGCGGGCGCGCGGGAAGTCCATCCCGAGCACGTGTTTGCCGGCGGTGGTGAACAGGTCGCGTTTCGCGACGAGCACCGATGCGAAGAAGATGATGAGCAGGATCTTCGCGAACTCGCCGGGTTGGATGCTGAAACCGGGCAACCGGATCCAGATCTTCGCACCGTTGACCTCGGAGAACTGCGCCGGCAGCAGCGCGGGGATCGCCAATGCGATCAGACCGAGGAGACCGAGGGTGTAGCTGAACCGGGCGAGCAACCGGTAGTCGTGCAGGAACACCAGCACCGCGATGAACAACGCCACCCCGATCGCCGTCCACAGCACCTGCTGGGTGGCGTCCGGGGACGGTTCGGGCAGGCCCAGGTAGCGTGCGTTCTCCTGATCGGCGAGGTCGAGCCGATGGATCAGCACCAAGCCGAGCCCGTTGAGCAACGCCACGATCGGCAGCAGCAACGGGTCGGCGTACTTCGCGTACCTGCGCACCGCCAGGTGAGCGAGGAGGAACAGCGCGGCGAACGTCAGACCGTACTTCGCGAGGTCCATCGTCAGGGACTGTTCGAGGGCCGCCTCGACGAGCATGAGCGAGACCGTGGTGATGGCGATCGCGCCCAGGAGCAGCACGAGCTCGGTGTTGCGTCGTGTCGACTGGACCGGAGCCGGAGCGAATCCACCCGGGGGACTCGGGAAGGCCCCCGTGCCATGGGTGACCGACATCAGGCGCCCACCCTGCAGTTCTGACCCGGAACCTGAGGCACAGGGGCCTGTTCCGGTGCCGCATCCTCGGGTGCCGCCGGTGCCTCGGGAGCGCCGTCCGCGGGGGCGGCGTCGGTAGGCGCCTCCGCTGGTGGTGCCTCGGGTGTTTCCTCGGGTGGCGCCTCGGGCGCCGAGGTGTCGGGCGTGGCGGGCGCCGCCGGGTCCACCGGGGCCGACGTCGTCGCGGGCTGCTCCTCCTCGACCCGACACACCGGAAGCAGATCCTGCTCGGCGAGGCGCTGCATCTGGGTGACGGTGTCGTCGAAGGTCCCGGACGGGAGACCGGCCCGTACCTGTTCACGGGCCGCGGGCTGCAGATCGTCGACCATCATCACCCGGCACCGCGCATCGTCCGGACTGACGAGCGACAGTTCACCGTCGTCCGTGACGCATCCGACCTGCGCCACTTCCTGCAGGGAGTACCCGAACACGTTCCCGGGGATGCCGCGCAGCACGGCGACGCGACTGTCGTCGGCACCGACGTAGTAGTTGTTCTGCAGCAACCGGAGGCCCACGTAACCGCCGCCGCCGATGAGTGCCAGCACCACGACGACGATCAACGGCCACCACAGGCGGCTGCGTTTCTTCTTCTCCGGCGTGGGCGCCTGGTTGACGATCCGTTTCGGGGTGGCGCGCGGTGGGCGCATCGCTGCGGCGCGGCCCGCGGCGGTGTTCGGAGGGGGAGCGTCCTCGTCGTCGTGTCCCGATGCGGCGCCCGCGACGATCGGGTTGCTCTGCCCGTAGTCGAGGTCGATGACATCGGCGACGACGACGGTGACGTTGTCGGGGCCGCCGCCACGCAGGGCGAGTTCGATGAGGCGGTCGGCGCACTCGTCGTGGCTGCCCTCCCGCATCGTGTTCGCGATCGTCTCATCGCTCACCACGTCCGAGAGACCGTCGGAACACACCAGGTAGCGGTCGCCGGTGCGGGCCTCCCGCACCGTCAGGGTCGGCTCGACCTCGGTACCGGTGAGTGCGCGCATGATCAGGGACCGCTGCGGATGCGTGTGCGCCTGCTCGGCGGTGATGCGTCCCTCGTCGACGAGGGACTGCACGAACGTGTCGTCGCGGGTGATCTGGGTGAGTTGATCGTCGCGCAGCAGATAGGCGCGTGAGTCACCGATGTGTGCCAGACCGAGCTTGCTGCCGGCGAACAGGATGGCGGTGAGGGTGGTCCCCATGCCGTCGAGTTCGGGTTCTTCTTCCACCTGGTCGGCGATCGCGGCGTTGCCCTCGCGGACCGCGGCGGCGAGCTTGCCGAGCAGGTCGCCGCCCGGTTCGTCGTCGTCGAGGTGGGCGAGCGCGGCGATCATCAACTGCGAGGCGACCTCACCGGCGGCGTGGCCGCCCATCCCGTCGGCGAGCGCGAGCAGACGCGCGCCGGCGTAGACGGAGTCCTCGTTGTTGGAGCGGACGAGACCGCGGTCGCTGCGGGCGGCGTAGCGCAATACAAGTGTCACGGGCGGAGCTCGATCACGGTCTTGCCCACCCGAACGGGTGTGCCCAACGGAACACGGACTGCGGTGGTGACCTTCGCGCGGTCGAGGTACGTGCCGTTCGTCGACCCGAGGTCCTCGACGTACCAGTCGGAACCCCGCGGTGACAGACGGGCGTGCCGGGTCGACGCGTAGTCGTCGGTGAGGACGAGCGTCGAATCGTCGGCGCGACCGAGCAGCACGGGTTGCGTGCCGAGTGTGATGCGGGTGCCGGCGAGGGCCCCCTGCGTCACCACCAGATGTTTCGCGACCTTGCCGCGCCCGAGGGACGGCAGCATCGACTGCTTCGGCGAATAACGCGGAAGCGGCCGGGCTGTGCCCGCGTAGATGTCGGAACGCAAGGTGCGGAGCACCGCCCATACGAACAACCACAGCAGGAGGAGGAAACCTGCCCGGGTCAGCTGCAGAATCAGCCCCTGCACGGCTCTTCCTCCTTCGGCGTGTGCGACCGCTGCGCGGTCGTCCGGATCGGTGCGATCACCCACAATACGGACACCTGCCGACTCCATGACGAGTCCGACGCGCTGTCCGCGCGCCGCCGTGTCACCGGAGGCTGGGAGGAGTCGTGGTTGCCGCAGTTCAGAGGATGCGGACCAGGATCTCCGAGTGGCCCGCGCGAACAACGTCACCGTCTGCGAGCTGCCAGTCCTGCACGGACGACCCGTTGACGGTGGTGCCGTTGGTGGAGCCGAGATCGGAGAGCATCGCGACCTGCCCGTCCCAGCGGATATCGATGTGGCGGCGCGACACACCGGTGTCGGGCAGTCGGAACTGGGCGTCCTGCCCGCGGCCGATGATGTTGCTGCCGTCGCGGAGCTGGTAGTAGCGGCCGCTGCCGTCCTCGAGCTGCAGCGTCGCCGTCAGCACCCGTCCGGCCGCGGGGGACTGGTAACCACCCCCGGCGGGCGCATAGCCCTGCTGCTGGTAGCCCTGGTCGTAGCCACCCTGCTGCTGGTAGCCGCCCTGGTCGTAACCCTGGTCGTAGGCCTGCTGCTGGTAGCCGCCCTGGTCGGCGTAACCCTGCTGACCGTAGCCCGGATCGGCGTAGCCCTGCTGGCTGTAGCCCTGGTCGTAGCTCTGCTGGCCGTAGGCCTGATCGCTGCCGTAGTCCTGGCTGTAGGCCTGCTGCTGGTAGCCGCCCTGGTCGTAGCCCGGATCCGCGTAGCCCTGACCTTGATCGGCGTATCCCTGGCCCTGGTCGGCGTATCCCTGACCCGGATCGGCGTATCCCTGCCCCTGGTCGGCGTAGCCCTGCTGGCGGTAGCCCTGGTCGTAGCCGCCGTGGGCGTCCTGCTGGTAGCCGCCCTGGTCGTAGGCCTGGTCGTAACCGCCCTGCTGCTGGTAGCCGCCGTAGCCACCCTGACCCATGCGCTGATCCTGGCCGACGTGCGCGTGACCGTTGCGTGCGTACTGGGCTTCCGCGTCTGCGGGGTCACGGCTGGGGTCGTAGCCGGGGTTCTGCGTCATGGGGACAACTCCTGGTTCCGGGGTCACGTTTCGGCGGTTCTGCGGGTTCCGCGACTGTTGGGCGGGCGCCGGTGGACGCCCAGCTTCGGGATCGACCGAGCCGCGCGTCCGGAACTGCCCCGTGTGCAGTGCCGGCGACGACTCGAAGACGACCTGGACATCACCGTAGGTCTGCCATCCTTGGTCACGGATGAAGTCCTCAAGGTGACGGGAGAACGCCTTGACCGTCAAGTCCCGATCCGCAGCGAGGGCGTCGTGATCGGATTCACTGATGGTGATGACGTAACTGTTGGGAGCCAAGGTGTGGCCACGATCGAGTTGCTGGATGCCGCCGGAAGCCTCCTGTTGGAGGGCGGTTTCCACCTCCTGGGGGACCACGCCGCCACCGAAGACGCGTGCGAACGCATCGCCGATCGCAGACTGCAGCTTGCGTTCGAAGCGTTGTGCGATACCCATGGCAACCCCCTTTCCGGTCTTCAGCGTGTCGCTACGCAGATGTCGCTACTGCATGGTATCCACTTTTCCCCCGATTCGATCGAACGGATTCCGGCGAGTGTCCCAGTAGACACATCCGGGCTCGTCGCCGAAGCGGTTTTGTGGCCGTGACCAGGCGAATCGGAGATTCGTTGGAGGGTGTGTTACTGTTTTCTGCGTTGCTCGGGCGAGTGGCGGAATGGCAGACGCGCTGGCTTCAGGTGCCAGTGTCCTTCGGGACGTGGGGGTTCAAGTCCCCCTTCGCCCACATCGAAGATGAGGACACGAACTCGGAAGAGTTCGTGTCCTCATCTTTTTGTCGTCGATGGATCCATCAGCGGTCAATGGTGATCGCAAGCGATCAGCGCGCTCAATGGCGATCCCCGCGGTGAATTTCCTGTCCGGATCACCATTCGACGCACTTCTGGGGCGGCCGGCTGTCCGCACTCGGCCTGGACGAACGCCCACCCACCTGACAACATCTGTTGTCAATACGTCGGATCGTCGGAAGGGCGCCGCATGGGCACCGGAATCCCGTCACGTCACCCCAGCACGCCCTGCAACGTCCCGGCCGGAATCAGGGCATTCGGTTCGATGCTGGGTCTGCACCGCCCCGACGCCGCGCAGTTCCGCCGCATGGGCGAATGCCTCCTCGTCGGCGACGCACCCGCCGACCGGTTGGTCGAGTGGATGTACACCACCGGTTCGGGCCCGGCACGGGCACTGTTCGAGAAGGCCCTCGCCGCCGGAATCGACAGCATCGACGACGCACCCGCGCCGCTCCGCGAGTTCTTCACCGAGGTCGAGGCGGTGTCCGACCTGGTCGACTGGGACAAGATCGAACTCGGGGCGCGGGTGATGCGCAGTGGCGGTGCCGACGGTCTCTACATCGCGCGCGACGTGGCGCTGCTCGGCGGCTACCTGTTCGCCGGATTCAACCAGACCCTGTTGCGCACCGGTGCGCTCGAAAAAGGGTCGAACGCGCGGTTCGCCGAAACCTCGCAGTGGGCGCTCGACGTCATCGGTGAGGGTGGTCTGAGGCCGTTCGGCGCCGGCTACCGCTCGACGGTCCACGTACGGCTCATCCACGCGATCGTCCGCCGTCACGTCGCAGCCATGCCGGACTGGAGCACCGAGCGTTGGGGTGTCCCGATCAACCAGACCGACATGGCGGCCACCCTCGTCGGTGCGCTCGTCGCGCCCGTCATGGGTGGCATCGGGGTGGGAATGATCAACCGGCCCGCCGAGTACGAAGCGGTCGCACACCTGACCCGGTACGTGGGGCTGCTGATGGGCGTCGACGACGAGTTCGTGCCCGACGACTTCCGTGACTGCGTGCGGGTGCTGCTCCACACGTCGTACGCGTTGTCCACGCCCGACGAGACCACGAAACAACTCTCCGTCCCGATGATCGATGATCCGCTGTCGTGGAATTACCGCACGCTACGGGGGACGCGACGCAGAATCGCTCGTTCGCAGCATCTTTCGATCACCGCGGCATTTCTCGGACCGAGCGCGATGCGTGCCCTGGGGCTGCCGAGGTTCGTCGTGCCCTGGTACCCGTTGATCCGGTTGCCGCTCAACCTCATCCGTTCTGCGGCAGCGCTGAGGCCCGGTGGACGTGAGCGCGCCGCCCTGCGAGGCATGCGGGAACAGGGGAAGTTCATGGACACCATGGTCGGTGGTACCGCGACGATCGGACACTCGGCGACCGCCATCACCCACCGCGCGACCTGAACTGTTTCCCGCGGACTGAACTGTTTCCCGCGGTCGCAACAACGGCCGCAGGAAACCATCGGAACCGCCGGAACTACCCGGCTACCCTTGGAGGATGTGACCGCCCCGCACACACTGGATCCGCTGGCGCTCGTCGGCCGGTGGGATTTCACCCGCACCATCGACGACCGGTTGGCCGGTGCCCAGAGCACCGTCGTGGGGCACACCGATCTCGTCGCCGAATCCGACGAGCACGTCCGGTGGCACGAGGAAGGCATCCTCTACAGCGACGGCCGCGAACTCGAGGTGTTCCGCAACCTGCATGTCGTGCTCCGCGACGGTGCGTGGATCGTGACCTTCGAGGACGGTCGTTTCTTCCACCCGTGGGCTCCGGGCGAACAGGTCGAGCATCCCTGCGGCGCCGATGTCTACGTCGGGCGCATCACCGCTGTGGAATCGGATGCGCCGGCCTCGACCGTCGTGCGATGGACCGTGCAGTGGAAGGTGAGCGGGCCGCACAAGGACTACACGATGACGACGTTCCTCACCGCCCCGGCTGCCGGCTCTGCGCGCTGACCGTCAACTGGGGAACACCAGAGTCTGCCCGGAGAACAGCGCGTCGGGTTCGGCGATGCGATTCGCCGCGGCGACCACGGCCATCCGGGTCGCGACGTCCGCGTCCCCGTACTCGAACCTGCACAGGGATTCGAGGGTGTCGCCGGAGACCCGGTGCCGACGATTCAGCCCCGGCACGATCAGCACCTGACCGGGTGTGACGGTGCCGTCCGGCAGATGGTTCGCCAGTTCGATCAGCAGGGCGAGATGGTCGTCGCCGTACCAGCGCGCCGCCAACCCGGCGAGGGTTTCGCCGGCGACGACGGTGTGGTGACCGACGTCGCCCAGCTCGGGCATCAGAAGCCAGGCGCCGCGCTGGATCTCGCGTTGCGCGACGCCGTTGACGATCTCCCAGGCGAGCTGTGTGGAACTGTCGGTGACCCCGTAGTGGAGCTCGGTGATCTGTTTCCGTGTACCGATCGAATCGGTTGCGTGCATGCGGTGCCGGAACGTCACGTACGGGATCAGCAGTTGCTGCCCGACATCGATGACGTTCGGGTCGGCGAGATGGTTCTGCCGTGCGATCACCGGATACAACGTGCCGTCGCCGTACTCGCGGCGCGCGATACCGAACAGGGTGTCGCCCGCCTGGACTTCGTAGGTCTTCATCGGTCCCGATCTCTTTCTCGCAGGATCCCCCACACGACACGAACTGTGCCCCGCGACGGCGGTGTTGCCACGCGTAGTCGACTACGCGAATCCCCGTCGGCGCCGCATCCGTTGCGCCTGTCGTCCGACCGGATGTCACATCCGCGCCGCGGCCGGTGTCTTCATGTCGACGGCACTCACAACGGAGGTAACGATGACCACGCGAATCCCGGCAGCAGAGATGACCGGCCTCTACGGCGCGCTCGTCCGGCGCCTGGCACGACGGATGACCGGCGATGTGCCCGACGGGCTCGGCGTCCTGTGGCACCACCGCAAGGTGATGAACTTCAGTTTCGGTGTCGGTCGCAGGGTCAACGCCTGGGATCGATGCGACGGCAATCTGAAGGTGTTCGCCCAGATGGCCGTCGCCTGTCTCGTCGGATGCGAGTTCTGCCTCGACTACGGCTATTTCGAGGCGCACAACAAGGGGCTCGACGTCCGCAAGGCACACGAGGTGCCGCGGTGGCGCGACTCGGACGTGTTCACACCGCTCGAACGCGATGTCATGGAGTACGCGGAGGCGATGTCGCAGACACCGCCGACCGTCTCGGACGAGCTGTCGGCCCGGCTCCTCGACGCACTCGGTCCGGCGGCACTCGTCGAACTCACGTCGTTCATCGCGTTCGCGAACTTCGCGACGCGCTCCAACATTGCGTTCGGGGTGAAATCGCAGGAGTTCGCGGCGAGCTGCGACCTCACGCCGCTCGACGTAGCGTCGACGTCGTGACCGACGACCCCTTCGCCACCCACCGCAGTCTGCTCTTCACGGTCGCGTACGAGATGCTCGGTTCGGCGGCCGACGCCGAGGACGTCGTTCAGGACGCGTGGTTGCGGTGGGCCGCTGCGGGCCGGACCGAGGTGCACGACGCTCGGGCCTACCTGGTCCGGATCGTCACGCGCCTGTCGCTCAACCAGTTGCGATCCTCGGCGCGGCGTCGCGAGGAGTACATCGGTGACTGGCTGCCCGAGCCCGTTCTGACCGGTGGCGATGTCGCCGACGATCTCGATCTGGCCGAGAACGTCTCCACCCGCGATGCTCACCGTGCTCGAGGCGCTCGGCCCCACGGAACGCGCGGTGTTCGTGTTGCGGGAGGTGTTCGACGTGCCGTACGACGAGATCGCCGACGCCGTCGGGAAGTCACCGGCAGCGGTTCGGCAGATCGCGCATCGGGCACGCGGACACGTCGTTGCGCGCCGACCACGGATGGACGTGGATCCCGGCGAGCAGGCGGCGGTCGTCGAGAGATTCCTCGCCGCCGTCACGACCGGCGACATACAGGCACTGATGGACGTGCTCGCACCCGATGTCATCGCGATCGCCGACGGCGGTGGACTGGCCCCGGCGTCGCGCACACCGATCGTGGGTGCCGAACGACTCGCGTCGCTGCTGATCCACTATCCGAAGGTCCGGGGTTTCGAGGTGGCGGGCGCCCACATCAACGGGATGCCGGGCGCGCGACTGTCCGCGCGGGGTGCCTCGGTCGCGGTGAGTCTGGTGGTCGTCGACGGTAGGATCACCCACATCTACGGCATCGCGAACCCCGAGAAACTGGGGCACATGGGCGACGAGGTCGAGTTGCGGCGTTGAACGGCAGCGGTTCTGGAGGGCGACGGTGACCGTCGCGCGCGACCGGATTCGTCGTTCGGTGACGGATGTTCGGATCATCTGCCTCCGATTCGCGGTTCCCGGTACACACGCGCAGCCCGGGCCGCACACTGTAGCAATCGAGAATCGGGCAGAGGAGACTTCATGAACCGAGTTCGACACGTCGTTGCTGTGACTGCGTTGGCAACCGGTCGCCGCCCTCATGTCGCCGGGCGCGGCGTCGGCGCAGGAGGAGCCGGGACTGCGTGAGGGGCCGGTGCAGTTCTGGGCCGAGGGAAACAACCTGTGTGAGGTCACCTTCCACACCCGCAACACCACCAACGCCACGTACATCGTCGACTACATCGTCGACGACGAGGACCCGGCGTCCCTCGCGGGACAGCCCGGCATCTGGTCGACTGCGGGACTCGTCGTCAACGTGACGATCGACGGCACTCCCACCTCACGGACAGTGGGGCGCCGAGGTCTGGCGACCGACGCCGATGAGCCACATTTCCAGGCTTCGACTCCGGGAAATCCGGGTGTCGGATACGTGCGGGATCGTGAACCCGTCTACACCACCGCGACGATCGGCCTGCGTGACCTGGCTCTGCTACCGAATGCCGGTGCCGACGCACACACCGTCACGTATCAGGTGACTCTCGGCCCCGACACCCGCGACAAGGGTTGGGATCCGGTCACCAAGACCTTCGCTCTCTTCACCACGAACGTCACCGGATGCGCGGACAACGGAGGGTCGGGCAGCGGGTCGGGCAGCAGCGGATCGAGCAGCGGCTCCGGATGGGGATCGGTGGACCTGGGATCGGCGTGGGGCTTCTGACCGCAGCCGGGGGTCGTCCCACCGGGATCGTGAGCATCGCGATCGTGAGCACCGACGACCCGACGCGACAGCGACGCCGGTGACGGCAGCGTCGTCGGCGTGTTGCCGGTCCCCGGCCGATGCGTCGACGACAATCGCACGATGGTGTCTGCGTTCCGCTACTTGCTGCTGGTGATCGGTGGTTTCACGGCCGGTGTGGTTCTGGCTGCGCCGAGCGAGGAAACCTATGTCGATGCCATCGGTTTCGGTGGCGGTTCGCTGTCGGATGCCGACGTGACCGCTGTCGCGGTGGGTGCCGTCGCGGCCGTTCTCGTCGCGATGCTGTGTCGGCGGCGTCGACAGGTGGTGACCGTACTGCTGCTGGGGTGCGTCCTGACGGGGGTGGTCGCGCTGCCGGGTGCGTGGAGTCACGACATCCACTTCGCGACGATCGGTGCCGGGTTGCTGCTCGGCGGTCTGTCGGTGCTGTGCCTCGGTCCGCAACGGCTGCAGCGGCAGACCGCGTTGTCCGGTGCTGTCGTCGCCGGGCTCTGCACAGCAGTGCCGATCGCCGAGTACCGCGAGTTCGCGGCGGCCGTTCCCGGCCGGTACGCCGAGTACGTCGCGGTGAGCGAACAACCCGCGAACCCGGTGTGGCTGTGGGCGGCCGTGCTCGTCGTCGCCGCGCTGGTCGCCGCGTCGGTGTCGGGTGCGCTCGACCCGGCGGGTGACGCCGTGGCGCGGTGGGACATCCGCGAACCGGTCGTCGGTGCAGTGCTGTCCGTCGTCGCCGTCGTGCTGTACTGGTCGCTGGACCGCGCCCTGTATTCGTCGACGAACGATGCCGGTGGTGGGCGGTGGTGGTTCGGGGTCGTGGTGGTGCCGGTCGTGATCGTTGCGGCGCTGTGGTTGCGACAGAGGACCGGGATGGTGCTCCTCGCCGGTGCCGCACTGTTCGTGTCGCTCCGCGATGCGGAGAAATGGGTTCCCGCCGTGTGGCCGATGCTGCTGGTTCCGGTGGTGCTCGTGGCGTTCGGAACGTGGCTCGCCCGTCGCCGTCCGATACCGCTCGCGGGGATCGCTCTGCTGGCGTTGTGTGCTGCATCGGCCGTCTTCGAGCATTCGCCGTGGGACACCGTCCACATGGCGGCGATGCTGTTCGGTGTGCCGTTCGCGGCCGCGTACACGATCGTGGCGGCGCTGCCGTCCACCGCACCGGTGACAGCGACATCACTGGCGCTGCCGGCGGTGATGTCGCTGCCGCTGATGGTGGAATTCGGGTGGACGTCCTACACCCCGCTCACCGACGACACCGGTTGGACCGCGTACAGCTCGGCGCCTTCGGGCCCGAGCGCGTGGACGGTGCTGTCGGTGAGCGTGTCCGTGGTGTCGCTGCTGGCGTGCGGTGCCGCGATGGCGTGGCTGCAGCATCGCAGGTCGGGTGGGGGCGTGGCTCCCTAGCCGGTGCGGTGTGTCAGGGAACGACCACTTCCGTGGAAACCGGAATGCTCGGCCGGTCGGTCCGCAGAGTGAGTGCTACCCGACCCGGACCCGTGTACACCTGCACGTTCATCGGCCGGGTGCTCGTGTGATGCGCGGGCACGAACCGGCTCACGGTGCCCGTGTGCCCGGTGTCGAGGTTGTGCCAGTCCACGACGACGGTGACGTCACAGGCCAGGATGGTCGGTGCCCACTCGCCCAGCGGTGAGAAGCCCTGCGAGATCCGCAGATCGATGGCGTGGGTGGCGCCCGGAGCCGGGGAGTACTCCCACAGCGGTCCGTCGTAGGCGGTACCCGACGCACTGAAGATGCCCGCACAGATTCCGTCGCCCAGGGTCAGCACCGGTGCGGCCCGCACCTCGTTCATCTGGCAGCTGCGGGGGCCCACATTCGACCATCCGAGCTGGCACGGTTCGGCGGCGCCGGCCACACCGGGCGCCACCAGGAACATTGCGCCGCCCATGAGACCGGCAGCGGCGACGGAGACGAATCGACGCGTATTCTTCACGACCGGTACATCGCATCGCGCACGGATTGCATTACACCGGACCTGTCTTCGCGACGCACAGCGCCCGTCGTCGTCACCTCCGTGGCCGCGGGCCGCCCGATGTGAGCAGCGCCCGTTGGGCACGCCGACCCTGCGCGACGACGAGGGGTATCGCGCGCAGACCGAGTCTCGGAAACGCGACGGCGAACCGCGAGATCGCGCCGCGCCAGCGGGGAAGCGATGTCACAGGTCGTGGTGCGTCGAGGACCTTGCCGACCGCGGCCACTACCTGCTCGGGTTGCAGCAGCACACCCGAGAACGACAGTGCGGACGCGGGGTCGTCCAACTTGTCGAACAGCATGGGTGTCCAGATGCCGTCCGGGCACACACAGGAGATGTCGATGTCGGTGATGCCGGCGAGTTTCAGATCCGCCATGGTGCTCAGGCTGAAACCGAGTGCTGCGTGCTTGGATGCCGCGTACACGGCCTCGCCGGGAACGGATGTCAGGCCGGCGAGCGACACGATGTTGACGATGTGTCCGCCCTCTCCGCGCATCGCGTCGATAGCGGCGAGGGTGCCGTTGATCGTGCCGAGTGCATTGACCTCGAGCATCATCCGGTGCGCGGTCGTGTCCTGTTCCCAGGCGGGGCCCGTGATCAACACTCCGGCGTTGTTCACCCACACGTCGAGCCGTCCGGCGCGGGCCACGAGCGCCTCGCGTGCGGCCTCGACCTGCGCGCGGTCGCGGACGTCGACGGCCATGGCCGTGGCTCCACCGCCCAGTTCTCCCGCTGCCGCCTGCGCGGCTGCCTCGTCCACATCGGTGATGAGCACGCGGTACCCGCGTTCGACGAGGAGTTGCGCGATCTGCCGGCCGAGTCCGCGACCGGCACCGGTGACGACGGCACCCGCGTGCGCCCGGTTCATCGCAGACCGCTCTCGATGGAACCGTACGAGATCCCGCCGTGGACGTAGGTGGGAACCACCGGCCAGAATCGTTTCCACGGGGCGAGTTCGGTGGACGGCAGGATCTGCAGCCAGCGCGGATCGTTCTTGCAGGGGTCGGCGAGTGTTTTCTCCTTGACCATCGAATCGTACTGGTCGAGGGAGTCCTCGAGGGTGTTCGCGTTCGGGCACACTTCCCGCCCGAACTTCTCGTGGTAGCGGCGGACCCCGGGGATCTTCGACAGGTCGGGCTGCCAGTTGTCCAGGGAGATACCGTTTTCCGATGACACCCACACCCCGTCGGGTGTGTTGAGCAGCAGGGAGTGGTTGCCGTCGGTGTGGCCGGGTGTCCACAGCAGCGAGATGCCGGGTCCGAGTTCGATGTCGCCGTCGAAGGTGACGAACTTGTCGGGGTCGACACCGCCGAGTCCGCCGTCGACGTACCAGGCCCATTGCATGGGGTGCAGCGACTGGAGGGTGGCGAGTTCGCGGCTGTGGACGAGCATCTGTGCGTGTCCGAACAGGGGTGGCCGCGGCGCATTCTCACCGGGAATGATCTCCGTCGAACCGAGGATCATCCGCGGATCCTGGACGTGCAGGTGATCGAAGGTGCAGAAGTCGACGTCGTCCGCGGTCAATCCGACGGCTGCGAGGGCCAGGTCGGGTTCGGTGTAGTACTCGAGCACGAGTTTCGACGCGAGGTTGCCGCCCGGGATCCTGTCGATCAGGCGCTGCAGGTTGCTGTAGAACGGGGCTTCGGCGGATCCGTCCGGCACGGTCGGTTCGAACACGAGGGTGCGCGCCGTGCCGTTCCAGTCGTCGTACTGGACGACGATCATCCGGTTGATCATGGAGATCAGCGGGAAGGTCGGCACCGACACGGCGTCGTGGAAGGCGTAACCGACGGGATACGGCGCGGCGGCGATGTCCACGGATTTCACCGCGTGGACCTGTCCCTGGGAGGTGAACCGTTTCTTGTATGCCGTCGCCGCCTCGCGTACGGCCCGCAACCGTTCGCCGCGTGGCCACACGTCGTGCACACCGTCGAATTCGGGGATGGGTCGGGCGCCGATGACGGTGAGGTTCGAGCTCGTCGCCTGAACTGGTTCGACCATGTGATCACTCCTGCGTGTGTCCTGCCGTTGTGATGGAGCTTGCAGCCTCCCGATCCGAAAAACTTGTTTCAGCGCGACAGTTCGGTGGTGGTCGAGGCGCGGAGCCGCCGTGGCGAGACGCCGTACCAGCGACGCACGGCGTGGGTGAGCGTGGACTGCTCGGTGAACCCGACGAGTTCGGCGACCTGCACGAGCGGCAGATCGCCGGTGGTGATGAGCCGGTACGCCGCATCGCGCCGGACGTCGTCGAGAAGCGCTTCGAAGGTGGTGTCCTCGGCGGCCAGCCGACGCTGCAGCGTGCGCGGATGCACCGCGAACAGCCGGGCGACATCGGCGAGGGACGGCGTCGTCGCGAGGCGCTCGGCGACGACGCGGCGTACCCGACCGCGGGTCTGCCGGTGCGGGTCGGAGTAGTTCTCGGTGAGGAATCGGACGGCGATCTGCCGGATCGTCTCGTTCGCATCCTCGAACCGGGCCTCGAGAACCCGCCGCTCGACCCGCAGCGACGCGGCGGGTCGCTCGAATCGGACGTCGCATCCGAAGAACTCGACGTAGTCGTCGACGGGCGACAGTGGGCCGTGCGGGAACTCCACGGAGCGCAGGCCGATGCGTCCGCCGACGAGCAGTTCCGCGATCCGGAAGAACAGCCCGACGCCGAGTTCGATGCCCTGCTGCGAGTACACCGATTCGCACAGATCCTTGCGGTAGGTCAGGGAGACGATCCCGCGCTGTCCGTACGGGTCGGCTTCGACGGCGACGCTGAGCGCGGGGCTGTGCACGAACAGGAAGCGCGATGCACACCCGAGGGCGTCGTCGACGGTGGAGGACGCCTGGATGGCGAGCGCGAGCGGCCCGAGGATCGTGAGGTCCTGGCGGACCGCGAGGCGGCGGCCGAAGTCGGGGCAGTCGAGTTCGGCCGCGGCGGCGTCGAGCATCAGATCGTGTGCGGTGATGGGGATCAGCGCTTCATCGTCGGCGATCATCTGCTGCGACATCCCGAACCGGTCGAGCAGTCGATCCGGATCGCCGCCGAGTTCGTCGACCAACACTGCGAATCCCCGCAGACTGGCAGCGCGGATCATCGGGCCCATGCGGATCAGGTTAGGTGGTCGGCTACCGATACACCGGTGGCCGTCGACCGAACTGGCAACCGAGCGAGGGTTCAGGCGGTGAGTTCCGCGAACAACGCCCGCGCCGCGCGCACGGCGGCGCCCTCGTCGCCGTCGATGACCGCGGTGACGAGCGCGGTGTGCTCGGTCTCGAACGTGAGCCCGGTGACGCGGACGTGCCGGTCGATGGTGCGTCGGATGGTCGGGAGCAGCGAGTCGTAGAACTCGAGGTAGACGGCGTTGTGGCTCGCTTCGACGATGCCGCGGTGCAGGGCGACGTCGGTGTCGACGGCGGCGTCGACGTCGGAGCCGGCGAACAGTCGGGTGCGTTCGGTGAGGAGTTGCTCGAGCCGCGCGGCATCGTCGGGGGTACGTCGGCGCGCGGCGAGGACGGCGGCGGTGACGTCCAGGGCCTGCCGAAGCTCCAGAACATCGTTCTCGTGGGCGGTGGCGAAGAATCTGCCGAGGGTGCCGCCGACGGGAGAGGTGGCGACGACGTACGTGCCGGATCCCTGGCGGCGTTCGAGGAGGCCGCTGTGCACGAGGGCCTGCACGGCTTCGCGGACGGTGTTGCGGCCTGTTCCGGTGAACTCGCACAGCTGCGGTTCGGTGGGGATGCGGTCACCGACGGCCCAGCGTCCGCTGCAGATCTCGGTGCGTAGTTGGTCGGTGACCTGCTCGATCAGGCCGGGGCGCCGAATCGGTTTTCCCAAAGTCATCCCATCATCCTATGATTTGTCGCGTGAGTGTGCTTCGTGGTCGTCTGCTGGTGTTCTGTGCGATCGCGATGTCTGCGCTCGTCCTGCGGCTCGCCGTCACCTCGTTCAGTCCTCTCGCCTCGATGATCGGCGAGGAGATCGGCTTCTCGTCCACCGTCGTCGGTGTGTTCGGCATGGTGCCGACCGCCATGTTCGCGATCTTCGGTCTCGCGACCCCGATGATCAGCCGGCGGCTCGGACTCGAACGCACCGCGCTCGTCGCGATGCTGCTCGCCGGGATCGGCATGGCCACCCGCGCGCTGATGACGGACACCTGGAGCCTGCTGATCCTGTCCGGTGTCGCACTCGGCGGCATGGGCATCGGCAACGTCGTCATCCCCCCTCTCGTCAAACGCTACTTCTCCGACCGGCTGGCCCTCGTCAGCTCGGTGTACATCGTCGGCGTGCAGCTGGGCACCATCGTGCCCGCATTCGTCGCGGTCCCCCTCGCCGACGCCTTCGGGTGGCGCGTCTCCCTCGGCGTGTGGGCACTGGTCGGATTCGCGGCAGCGTTCCCGTGGATCGGTGTCCTGCTGCGACGTCGTGGCAGCGACGTCCACGACGCACCCGCCGTCGAACAGCACGCCCCCGGCAGGGTGTGGCGGTCGCCGGTCGGGTGGGGCATGGCCGGCATGTTCGGGATGACGTCGCTGGTCACCTACTCGATGTTCGCGTGGATCCCCGACATCCTCACCGACGCCGGTGCCAGCGCGGCATTCGGTGGTGCGATGGTCGGGCTGTTCTCGCTGCTCGGCCTGGTCGCCGCGCTCGGCGCCCCCGCGCTGTGCGCGCGGCTGGAGAACCCGTTCCCCGTCGTCGTGGCCTGCGCTACCTGCTTCCTGATCGCGTTCGCCGGACTGTGGATCGCACCGATGAGCGCGCCCATTCTGTGGGTGGTGCTGCTCGGTCTGGGGCCGAGCACCTTCCCGATGGCCCTGACCCTGATCAACCTGCGGTCGCGCACCCACGTCGGCTCCGCGGCCCTGTCCGGGTTCACACAGGGCGTCGGCTACAGCGCGGCCTGCCTCGGCCCGCTGCTCTTCGGTGTCTTCCACGACCTCACTTCCGGTTGGACGGCGTCGTTCGCGTTCATGGCGGTCGCCGTCGCGATCCTGCTGCTCGCGGCATTCCAGGCGTGCAAGCCGCGCATGGTCGAGGACACTTGGCACGCGGACGAAGTGAAGGGCACCCTCGCGAGCGTCGCGTAGCGACACACGGCTTCGCGCGGGCCGAAGTGTTTCGCGCCCCGACAATTGCAGCCGCGTCGAGCCTCGGGGTCCGCGAGAGTGCGAACCGGTGCGGGCGACGATCGGGCGTCCATGTTCCCGGCCACCGGCCACACCCTTGCCCCGGCGCCACCCCGCCCGGTAGTTCTGGAACAGGTTCCTGCTGTGCCGGGGATGTGAGGGCCGGGTCGCGACAGGCGCGTCTCGGGGAAGGAGTGGCATGACCACCGTCGAGGAGAGACTTGCGCGTCTCGAGGCACTCGAAGACATCAAGATGCTCAAACATCGCTATCTCAGGGCGTGCGACGCCAAGGACCCGAAGGCGATGCGCGACTGCTTCGTCGCACGCGGTGCCGATATCCACTACGGACCTGCGCTCGGCAGCTTCGACGACGCGGACGGGCTCGTCGACGTCTACGCCCGCATCGCCCTCGAGAAGATGGACGAACGGTACGTCGTCCTCGACATGCATCACGGCATGCACCCGAGCATCGAACTGACCGGATCCGATACCGCGACCGGGCAGTGGACGCTGCGGTTCCGGCAGGTGGATGTGCGGGGGCGCGCCGAACGGGTCACCGCGCTCGAGTACGCCGACGAGTACGTCCTCGAAGACGGTGACTGGAAGATCTCCAAGTGCCACGTGACGATGCTCTGGACCATCGAGCGTCCCGTCACCGACGACGTGAAGGTGGTGCAGTTCCTGTGACGGATCGGAAGGTGGCGCTGGTGACCGGCGCCAGCCGCAGTGTCGGCAAGGGGATCGCGTGCGCGCTCGGATCCGACGGATGGACGGTGTATGTCACGGCGCGCGGCCCGGTCGGGGTGGACGGACCTCTCGACGCGACCGCCGCGGAGGTGACGGCGCGCGGCGGTGAGGGCATCGCGGTGCAGTGCGATCATCGCGACGACGACGAGATCCGGGCGCTGTTCACTCGGATCGCCGACGAACAGGACGGCCGACTCGATCTGCTCGTCAACAACGTGTGGGCGAGCCCGCCCGGCTTCGCCGGCTTCTCCGATCCGTTCTGGAAACGACCGGTCGACGACTGGGACAGCCTCATCGGGGTGGGGCTGCGCGCCCATTACGTGGCCTCGGTGGAGGCCGCGAAGCTGATGGTGGCGCGCGGTGGCGGCATGCTCGTGAACATCTCGTCGTTCGGTACCCGCGGGTACCTGCATTCGGTGCTGTACGGGATGTCGAAGGCCGGGCTCGACAAGATGGCGGCCGACATGGCCGTCGACCTGCGTGACACGGGTGTGACGGCATTGTCGCTGTGGCCGGGCCTGGTGAAGAACGAGGCGATGATCGCCCGCGGGCGCGATGATTTCCAGGGGTTTCCCCTCGCGAACGCGGAGACACCCGAGTTCATCGGGCGGGTGATCGTGGCCCTCGCGAACGACCCGAAGGTGAACGAACGCAACGGGCACACACTCATCACCGCCGAGGCGGGCGTCGACTACGGCGTGACGGACGTCGAAGGGAACCAGCCGGATTCGCATCGCAGTGTTTTCGGTGGGGGTCCGCTGTACTGAGATTTCCGGCCGCGTCACATCCCCGATCGAGGAGGTGACGCGGCCGTCAACTCGGGGTTGACCAGCCTGGTGCCGTCAACTTATGGTTGACGCATGGTTGAACCGACGCGCCCCACCAATCCGATCCGCCTCGACGACCTGATCGACGCAATCAAGAAGGTCCATCCCGACGTCCTCGACCAACTCCAGGACGCCGTGATCGCCGCCGACCACCTCGGTGAACTGTCCGATCACCTCATCGGCCACTTCGTCGACCAGGCCCGCCGTTCCGGCGCCTCCTGGTCGGAGATCGGTCGCAGCATGGGCGTTTCGAAACAGGCCGCCCAGAAACGATTCGTACCCAAGAACGAGAACGATCTCGATCCCGCCCAGGGATTCAGCCGCTTCACCCCGCGCGCCCGCAACGTCGCGGCCGCGTCGATGAACGAGGCACGCGCCACCGGCAACGCCGAGATCACCCCCGGCCACCTCGTCCTGGGGTTGCTCACGGAACCGGAGGCGCTCGCCGCCCGTGCGCTCGCCGCCCAGAACGTCACCCTCGACGACCTGCGCGCCGCGGTGCGCGCGACCCTCCCCGCCCGTGTCGACGAGATCCCCGAACTGATCCCGTACGATGCCGACGCCCGCAAGGCGCTCGAACTGACGTTCCGGGAGGCACTGCGCCTCGGGCACAACTACATCGGTACCGAACACATCCTTCTCGCTCTTCTCGAACACGAGAACGGGGAGGGCCCGTTGGCTGCATCCGGTGTCGACAAGGCTGCGGTCGAAGCGACCGTACAGGCGGCGCTCGCCGTGACCGCCGAGCAGAAGCAGGGCTGACGCCGCCGTCGACGGTTGCGGCACGACCCCGGCGGGTACACCTTCGTGCATGAACACGAGAAGGACAGCCCTGATCTCGGGTGTGTGCCTCGCCGCGCTCGTCACCGCCGCTTGCAGCGACGACGGTGACGAGGCCGTCGTGGAAACCCCACCCGTCACGACCACTCTGCCCACACCGGCGCCGGGCATGAGCGGTGACGCATTTCAACTGCCGGAGACCGCCGACGCCGACGCGTTCACCTACGACGACCAGGCGGTGCCCGTCGGTTCCACCGTGGACATCGACTCCGACGACGAGGACGGGCGCACCACCGTCACCCTCGCCGTCACCGGCCTGGAACCGAACCGCGCCTTCGGTGTGCACGTGCACACGCAGCCGTGCGGACCCGAACCCGCCGACTCGGGACCCCACTACCAGAACAACCCCGACCCGGCTGCGACACCGGACTCGCCGTCCACCGATCCGGCCTACGCCAACCCGCAGAACGAGGTATGGCTCGACATCACCACCGACGCCTACGGTGACGCACAGGCGTCGAGCACCGTCGACTGGGAGTTCCGCGACGGTGAGGCACGGTCCGTGGTGATCCACGACCACCACACGATGACCGGACCGGGCGAGGCCGGGACCGCCGGAGACCGCCTGGCGTGCATCGACGAGGACTTCTGAGCGGGGCCGCGCCATGAGAGTCACCCGGGCGTCGCGGCAGGCTCACAGGGCCGCTGCACGGTTCACAGCGCGACCGGCACGCCGGTAGCTCTGTGAGCCGTGTATTCCTTCTGTGAGCTCCGGTTGTCGTTGTGATCGAGTTCACGGGCACCGGGCCTTACGAACTTCGGGAGGCCCAAGTTATTCTTTCGTTACCTCTGGTCGCAGCTGATATTCTCGCTGCGGCCAGTTGTTGTTCACGGGGTGTTCACCAGCGATTCTCGAATCCCGGGTGTAGCCGCGGCCCGCCGTCGTATCGGGGTTCCGGTCGACGACGCGGCTCCGGATCGGGCGTGTGTGCTGCCGTCATGATCCGCCGGATCCGTGGATCGTCGGCGAGTACGGACCGCGCCGATCGTGCCTGTTCGTCCGCATCCCCTTGGGCGGCGGTGTGCGCCGCGATGAGGCGGGAGGCGAGTTCGCGTGGTGACAGGCTGTAGGAGCTGACGGGGATGTCGACGTCGATGATCTGTCCGGTGGGTGTCACCGTCATCACGATCCCATCCGCAGTTCCGCGTCCGCGGATGGCCTCGATCTCGTCCTGAACTCTCCGGACGGTGGAGGACAGTTCTTCCGGGTAGATCATGGTTTTCCTTTCTCACCAGCCGGGGTAGGCGGGCAGGGTTTCGGGTGGGACTGTGGTGTGTATGAGTTCTGCCGAGTCCGGTGGAACGCTCGGCTCGATACTGCGGCCCCATGCTTCGCAGCGCGCTAATGGTTCGCCGAGGTCGGAGCCGAGGTTGATGGTCCATCCGGTTCCAGTGAACAGGTCTTCGGTGGGAGCGGCCCACTGATAGTCGGTGTCGGGGGTGGGAGTGGAAGTGGAAGTGGGAGGTGTGTGCGGCGATGATGGGGGATCTGTATGCGGAGGTTGCTCGAGAGCATCGGGGTTGTCGGAGATGAATTCGACGAATTCGTCACGACCGGATGCGTTGTGGATGTGGTAGATGCCGTCGGGCCAGCGGAGCGCGAAGTTCGATTTCTGTAGACAGACGGTTGCTTTGAACCCGGTGTCGGTGTCGAGTATCTGGAGGATGTGGGCGCGGATGGTGCCGGCGAAGTACTGGTCGGTGCGGGTGTTGATTTTTCGGGCGTAGTCGCGGCTGAGGGCTGTGTTGAAACCGGGGTAGGTGGTGGTGAGTCCGCCGTAGTAGGCGATGAATTTCGATTCCTGGGCGGCGCGGATGAGTTGTCCGCGTTGGTCGAAGAGGTCGATCTCGGGTGCGGCGGACCAGACGATGGTGCCGCCGCGCACCTGGGGTGGGGGTTCGTAGATGGCCGGGACGCCGGTGGGTTCGACCGCGGGAGTGCATGCTGCTGCGGTGAATGAGAGCAGTGCGGAACCGACGACTAGTCGATATTTGACGCCTTTGTTGACTTTCACGCGTTGTGCTCCCACTTGTCGATACCATTCTTGAGTGCGTTGTTGATGAGTACGTCGTTGAACAGGTCAGTTCCCATTTCTGTCGTCCCGCCGAAGTGGTCGGTCGTGTCCTTTTCTCCGCGTTCGACCCATTGGTTGAACCGGCTGATATCGGCGACTCCGGATTCTTCGACAACACGTTCTAGATCGTCGGAAAGCTGAGATTCGGATAGCTCTGTCTTTGGCAGGAGAGTTCCACGGTCTGTCCAGTTTTCAGGGATTTGTTCTACTTCAACGATGTTCGTCTCGACGAGTGTTTTCAGGACATTGTAGGAGTGCGAGTTTGCGACCCCTGTACCACCACTCGTCGACAACAGATCGACCCCGTCGACCTGTTGATAGTGCCCCACGTACGCGCCCTCGGCGTTGATGATGTCACTGGAAATCAGCACCCCGGTCGAGTAGACGAGCGGGCCGGTGACCATCCCACCCGGGTGGGCGGACGCGAAGCCGGTGACGATCGTTTGCGCGACCGCGAAAGCGTCTGTTCGCGCTTGATTTCTGCGGTCGATGGCTTCCTGGTTCACGACACGATCGTTCTCGTACACGCCGTTGATGCCGATCTCCGTCAGGGCGTGGAGACGACCGGAATACGTTCCATAGCTGTACTTCGTTTCGCCTTCGAGTGCCCGTCAGGGTCCCGTAGTTGTTGACCGTCAGGGCGGTGACCTGCTATTTCATCCTTCCAGGATCAGGCCGACGGCCTGATACGGGTCTGCTGCCAGGCGTCGGCAGGCGCGGGCGATGTTCGAGTGA
>Ga0123334_1000476_pt1 | contig 54807 bp, 53 predicted proteins | sample BiotimSIPDNA_FD_89706 | JGI IMG/M metagenome (GOLD analysis project Ga0123334, IMG submission 89706) | Anaerobic biogas reactor microbial communites from Washington, USA - Biogas_R1 time_0 SIP DNA | ecosystem: Engineered > Bioreactor > Anaerobic > Unclassified | place: Washington, USA...
TACCGGCTGTCCTGATATCGACCGGAGCGGCGGCGCTGCTGTGCATGATATCGTATCTGATAAGCGTCAGGATTTATGACAGGAAGGAAAGCGATTAAGGGTTCTACCATCCCTGGCCGCTGTCGGCTGGTCACAGGCATAGCCTGCTGCCCGCCCAAGCGTCCCGAGCAGTAATTTTCTGAAAAGAGGAGAAAGTGCCGATGGAATCATAAAGGTCCGCGGATTCATAACGCGGACCTTTATCTACAGTTTATTAGCCGCACTCAAGGACGAAAATCGCACGGCAGCATGAGAGGCTGTGCCCGGAATGCCGTACGATTGAAATCCCGCGGGCGAACATGTTCACCCGCGAATATCAGTTCATCCTGCTCTGCTGATCCGCAAGCTGCAGCGCTTCGATCATCTCGTCCATGTCGCCCTCCATGAACTGGTCAAGCTTATACAGCGTCATGTTGATGCGGTGGTCGCTGACGCGGCCCTGCGGGAAGTTGTAAGTCCTGATCCTGCCCGAACGATCGCCGGAGCCCACAAGCCCCTTGCGCTCCTGCGCCCTCTTTGCTTCGGCCTCGGTCTGCATCATGTCATAGAGCCTCGTCTTCAGGATGCGCATCGCCTTTTCGCGGTTTTTGATCTGCGACCGCTCATCCTGGCATGTGACGACCATTCCCGTCGGCTTGTGCGTCATGCGCACCGCCGAGTCGGTTTTATTGATATGCTGGCCGCCCGCGCCGGATGCGCGGTATGTGTCGATCTCGACGTCGTTCGGATCGATCTCCAGCTCGATATCCTCCGCCTCGGGCATTACGGCGACCGTCGCGGCGGAAGTATGGATTCTGCCGCCCGATTCCGTTTCCGGTATTCTCTGCACGCGGTGCACACCGGACTCGAACTTGAGCCTGGAATAGACATCCTTGCCGCTTATGATGAGCGTTGCTTCCTTGCAGCCGCCGATATCGGTCTCGTTGATGTCGGCAATCTCGACCTTCCACCGCCGGCCTTCCGCATAGTGCGTATACATCTTCAGCAGACTCATCGCAAACAGTGCGGCCTCCTCCCCGCCGGTCCCGGCCCGGATTTCCATGATAATGTCCTTGCCGTCGTTCGGATCCTTCGGAATGAGCATAAGCCTGAGCTGTTCCTCGAGGCTGTCAAGGCTTGTCCGAAGGCCTTCCTCCTCCTCGGCGGCAAGCCCGGCAAGCTCCCTGTCCGGCCCCTGCATGATCTCGCGGAGATCCGAGAGTTCGGATTCCGTCTTGAAATAGAGATCGATCTTTTCAACAAGCTCCGCAAGGTCGGCCTGTTCCTTCAGCGCGGCCTTCCACCGCTGCTGGTCGGCCATGGCGTCAGGCTGCGAGAGAAAGCCGGTCAGCTCCTCATACCTCGATTTGATTTCCGTTAAATTATCCCTGAACACAATTACCACCACTTATTTCTGAATCATCGCGATTCTGTCAATCCCCCGCAAATCCCTTTGAAACATGATACTCAGGGGAGAAAAAAGTTTTTCGATCCCGTTCCGCTGCCCGGCGCCTATTTCAAAGGCCATGCAGCCCCTGTCCGCAAGGCATCTGTCCGCCAGATCACGGAGCACCCTGCAAAATCTAAGTCCGTCCGGGCCGCCGTCCAGCGCCAGGTGCGGTTCATACAGGCGTACGCTGTCGTCAAGCGCATCCAGATCGGCGCTCGCAATATACGGCGGGTTTGACAGTATCATGTCGTATCGGCCGCTAAGCTCGCGCATATCGCAGTTTTCAATGACGACATCGGCATTCAGCAGCCGCGCATTCTCCTTTGCCAGGCTGCATGCGTCCTCCGATATGTCATAGAGCTCGACCGCCGCATCAGGCCTCAGTTTTTTAAGCGTAATGCCGATGCATCCGGTGCCCGCGCCAAGGTCAGCGACACGCGGCCCGGCAACGCCTTGCAACAATCCGAGCGCGGCTTCAACAAGAAGCTCGGTTTCCGGCCGCGGTATCAGGGCTCTTTTGTCCACTTTGAACCGGTATCCGTAAAAATCCCAACTGCCCAGTATATACTGCACAGGTTCGCCCTGCCTGAGCCTTGCGAGGATTTCATCAACATGCGCGGACTGTTCATTTGACAGCGCGCCGTCAAGATTCAGAGCGCTTTGATCGCCTGTGATATGCTCAAGCAGCCATCTCGCCGCCTGCTCCCCGGCAAGGCTTCCAAGTGCATGGCAGGCCTGCCTTTTGTTCAAACGGTCTCCTCTTGCCGCTCCGGGCTCTCTGTAAATTCCTCGGGCATCTCATAGCCTTCGGGCATCGCCTTTTGCCGCCATTCACCGGGCATCACGGAAAGCGCCGAAGCGATTGCCGCCCGGATCATGTCGTCATCGGGCTCGCGGGTGGTCATCTTCTGCACCTGCATACCGGGCCAGCGGATTGCCCTGACCAGCAGGTTGTCGAACCTGGCAAGCCCCATCAGTGCCTCATAGGATATGGAAGCGACCGGAATGATCAGCGCAAGCCTGATAAGGAGCCTCTGCCACCACACCTGACCTGCCCAGCCGGTCAGCGAGAATACGATGACGGAAATGATCATCACCAGCACAAGGAAGCTTGTGCCGCACCGCGGGTGCGCGGTCGACTCCTGCCGTACATTCTCGACGGTGAGCTTCCTGTCCCTTTCAAATGCATTGACCACCTTGTGTTCCGCGCCGTGGTAGGCAAAGAAACGCTTGATGTCCTTCATCAGCGATATAAGCGAAAGATAACCGACGAATATCGCAAGCCGGATCGCGCCTTCGATCAGATTCACGGCCAGCGAGTTCGACATCTGCCGGGAAAGGAGCGATGTGATCAGGTTCGGCGTCACGATAAAAATCACGATCGCAAGGCCGATGCCGAGCACCATCGAAAATCCGGAAAGTATGTCCATGGCATTCTTACCGGTCTTTCGGGCCAGCCATTTCTCAAACCCGGATGGTTCCTCTTCCTCGAGGCCCAGCATTTTGACCGAGTCGTTCAGACACTGCACGCCGAGTTTGAGCATGCTGCCGAAATTGATGACGCCCCGGATGAACGGCCACTTTTTGTACACTTTGCCGTCCGGCGCGGAGGGCTTGTAGTTCTTTATCACCAGCCTGCCCGAACTCTGCCGGACGGTAACGGCCATATTGCTGCCCGAACGCATCATCACGCCTTCCATAACAGCCTGGCCGCCTACAACAGGTCTGTTGTCCATTGCTTCCTCCAAACTGCCGCGTATTGCGGCGGGTCGTAAATCCCCCGGCGGCCGGTTTGATTGCCGCCCGAAGATTGTACAGGTTATTAAGTAAAAATGCAGAACGAAAAAACGTCCTGCATTTCAGATTCATGTTATATCCGCTATATACCGTAGCGCTTTTTGAAACGATCCACCCTGCCGCCCGAATCCACCAGCTTCTGCTTGCCGGTAAAGAAAGGATGGCACTTGGAACAGATTTCAACGGAAATTTCCTTCTGTGTGGAAATGGTTTCGAAAGTCTCTCCGCAGGCACAGCGGACAGTACACTTCTCATACTTGGGATGTATATTCTGTTTCATCTGTCTCACCTGCCTCGCAATTCATAATTTCTTGCGTCTTTAAGACGCAAAAAATATTATATCATAAATATAGTAAACGTCAATGATTATTTGGAGTATGTTTTCGTCGCCCGGCAATCCTCAGTTATCGTTAATGGGGTCTACCATCGAGCCGATCATCAGTATACCGCCGCTCTGGTTGTCGACGATCATAAATATCATGGTAGTGCACGCATTGAAGAAATACTCGCCGCTGTTGGCGGCTCGCGTGACATCGACCGATGTATACCCGCTCTCCTCTTCGCCCTCTTCAATCGCCCTGATCTGAACGGCCTGGTAGATGTCATCCAGATAGAAATGATTGCCCATCGCGCCGAACTCGGCTGTCATCGGGTCGAACATGGACCCAGCGCCCATTTCGGTGATCGGCTCTCTGTAGGAGTTGACCTCGACTAGGTCGATTCTCGGTATATAGCACCAGAACTCGCCGCTTGTCGACATGGTTTTCCACCTTTCAATGTCCTCGGCGGTCAGCGCAGCCAGAAATTCGTCAATCGTCTGATCCTCGGGCGGCAGCAGTATCGCCATTGTGATATTGCCGCCCGAAAGCGGTATGAAGCCGACCTCGGCGTCGTCGCCTAGGTAATGGAACATCTCGATCCTGCCGCGCATGGTCGGGAATGCGATGCCCTTGCCGTCATCGAGCGTGAACGGCATGGACCGGGTTGCCTCGGGGTTGAAGCCCTTCTGCCATTGGCACTCCACGGCCGAAGCGCTTAAAAGCAGCACCTTGGAGTCCGCGGGGAACTCGTCGACCGCGAATAATTCGTCGATGCGCCCCGTAGTGGTCTGGCTCGCCCAATCGTTGACGGTGGTCAGCGCTTTGGGGTCTCCAAACGGCATGAATTCCAGATGCAGGCCGAAGTAGTCCTCCATGATTACTGCCTGGTTTTCAATGATCGAGGGCCCCTCGCCTACAAACAAGCCCGTGCCGGTGTAATACAGCAGACCATCCAGCTTATCGAGCTGTTCCGAAAGCGCGAGGCTGTCATTGATGATCGAGCCGAAGTTGCCGAACTGCATGCCGAGCACAGTCTCGATTTGCCCGGCGGTTTCGCCCTCGGCGCCCAGGCGCATCATCGTCAGTGCCATGCCGATGGAAAACGGGCTGACGATGCGGTTCTCGCCCGTGTTCCTGGTGGTCTTGAGCAGATTGATGGCAAACTGGTTGTAGGTCGTAAAGTCCGCATGCTCCACAACGGGCAGCTCGGCCGTGGCCTGCTCCGGTACCTCATAGGTGCAGCCGGAAAAAAGCACCAGCACCGCGCATATGAAAGACAGAATCGTTTTTTGCAGTTTCATGTGGATGATTATATCATATATTCATATATGAAAAAACCCCGGAACATTGCTCCGGGGCTTATTTCAATCATTAAAATTTTCCGATATTTTCAGATATTAATAGATCGGGAATGTATACTGTACATCCGATGAGATTTCCTTGGCTTTTCCGTTTTGAATGATGTAGAGGTCACCGCCGTCCTCATCCATATCGGCCAAGACATACAGTGTTCCGTCATGGGCCGGGTAGAAATCGAAGAAATCCTTGACAAGTCTCTCCCCGGCGTCTTCCTTCAGCGGTGAAATATACAGGTCGCCGTCGTCGACATAGTACACTTTGCCGTTAGAGTGGGTGAAGAGTTGTATCTCTTCGGCGTCATCATTGATAAGCCTGGGCTTCTTATCCCCGAACTTCGCCGCGAAAAGCTCGTCATCCACGCTGATAAACAGGAAAATGCCGTCGTAGTAGGACAGGTTGGCATACCCCAGATCCTCCGCGTCGATTTTGTAGCTGTCGGTTTTACCATTCTTGAACAGATACCGGTTGATTTCATCATCATCCGCCCAGTAGATTGCTGTGTCGTCGACGAATTCCCATGCGCTGTAAACATCGTCATAGAAATTCTTAATGATCCTCTCCGGGTTTTTGCCCTTCAGGTCGGATCTGTACAGGTCTCCATCCTTGTTGTAGTACGCATAGCCCGAAGCGGTGATATCAGCGCTGTCATAATAGGCAAAGTAACTGTATCCGTCACCAAATACCAGTATGTTCTCGACCTCGTCATCGATGTCAACGGGCTTTTTACCGTAGGCGATAAAGCTCAGTTCGCCGTCTTCATCAACTACCAGGCAATCCATCGTCTTGGGATCATACACAACAGAGCCGACCGATTTTGCAATCCTTTGATCCTTCTTGCCGTCGTACAGGTAAAGATCGCTGTCTTCATCCAGCCAAAAGAGTTTCTTATAGTCTACCGATACGCCGACTATTTGCGCATTATCGGCAAGTTCCTCGACCTTACCGCCCTGTGCAAAGCACGCGACGCTCGCTTCCTTGTCCACGACATTGAAGTAAGCCAGCTTTGCGTCCGTGGAGCAGAAATAATTCCGGCTGTAATCAATATCCTCGCCGACTTCCGTGACCTTGGTGCCGACGCAGGAACAGAGTATGACTTCATCCTTGTCCAGTCTGGCATACCAAAGCACTTTTCCGGCCGTTTGCAGAGAGCCCACAATGACGTCTTCATCGATATCCTGGTACTTGCCGTTTTTGCCAATCAGAATCAGGTCACCCGTCTGATAATAGGTTGCCTCGTCCCGTTCGACGTCGGTGATGAGATAGTACGACTTGAAATCGATCGTTGCCAGCATCGAAGACAGATCCTGATAATCGATGTCGTCCGAGAGATCATCATACAGCGGGGACAGTTTCTGACCGTTAAGTATGTAGAGTTCTTCGTCTACGACCGCGCCGAGCTTGTAGGGCACCTTGCCGTTATCCCCGCCCGGTATTGCCATGATCCCGAAGACGGCAAGAACCAGAACCACCACGGCTGCGGCCGTGATCAATATAATTTTTAGCGCGTTTTTATCCCCGGCTTTTTCCGCCGCATCGCCGGCGGCATCGGATACCTTTGCGGCGGCGGCCTTGGTAGCATCCGCAGCCTTGGTGCCGATCTTCCGGGCTGTGCTGCCGACCTTCCTGCCGAAATTCTTCACAACATCGGCCAAATCGGTTTCCTTTTTATCCGCTTGTTGCTCCGGCCGGGCAGGCGCTGCTTCGGCCTGTTTGGCGGAAGGCTGCTCCTTGGGCAATTCCTTTTTCACCTTTCTGCCGGGTGCGGGAGCTTCGGCGGCCTTCGCACTTTGCGGAGGAAGGCTCCCTATGATCCCCTGTTGCTCGTTCCCATCCTGCTGGTCTGGAAAACTGATTCCGGCGCTCAGTTTGATGCCATCACTGCCAACATCTGCACCGCACTCGGGGCATGCTTTCGAGTTTTCCGGTATGTCCTTTCCGCAAATCCTGCACTTCATATGCTACACTCCTTTTTACAAACTATCCTATAATATAAATATGTAATCATAATTATACTATATAAATATATTTAGATTATAGCATCTATGCAGATGAGAGTCATATTTTTTTCTAAAATTATCCGTATCAGGGCATCATACCAAATCGGCGCCGAGTCTCATCGCTTCGATGTTGGCGGGCATGACGGCCGGTTTTTTACCGCCCAGCACCCTGGCGAGCGAGTCCAGCACCGATTGTGCCTTTACGATGCCCGCAGCCTTCAGGTACGCTCCAAGCACCGCCATACCTGCTGTTTTCGGGTTCCCGACCCTGGCGGCGATTTCGTTGGCGGGTATGTAATAAACCTCGATATCCTGCCTGCGCGCTTTTTTTAAGACAAGCGACGAGTTGATAAACAGCCTGCCCCCGCGCTTGACCATCGGCTCGAACTTATCAAGCGACGGCATGTTCATGATGATGACGCTGTCGGCCTGCGATATGACGGGCGATGCGATCGGCTCGTCGGAAATGATCACCTGGCAGTTCGCGGTGCCCCCGCGCATCTCAGGGCCGTATGACGGCAGCCACGATACCTCGCGTCCCTCATCAAGGCCCGAATAGGAAAGCATCTGGCCGAGCGACATGATACCCTGCCCACCGAAGCCCGATATGATAATCCTTTCGATCATTCTTCAGCCTCCTTGATAACTCCCGGAACATAGTACGGCAGCATGTGCCGATCGACCCATTCGAGCGCTTCGACCGGCGTCATGCCCCAGTTGGTCGGGCATGTCGACAGGATCTCGACCAGCGAGAAACCCTTTTTGTCAATCTGGTTTTGAAAGGCCTTCACGATGGACTTTTTTGCGTTCATGATGTTTTTAACGCTGTTGGCCGCGACGCGCGCGATGTACGAAGGCCCCTGCAGCGTCGACAGCATTTCCGCCATGCGTATCGGGAATCCGCAGTGCGCGGTGTCCCTGCCGTACGGCGACGTGGTCGTGACCTGGCCCGGCAGCGTGGTCGGCGCCATCTGCCCGCCCGTCATGCCGTAGATTGCATTGTTGATGAATATGACGGTGATGTTTTCTCCCCGCGCCGCCGCGTGCACGATCTCTGCCGCACCGATGGAAGCCAGGTCGCCGTCGCCCTGGTATGTGAACACGATGTTGTCCGGATGAACGCGCTTGATGCCGGTCGCAACCGCGGGCGCCCTGCCGTGGGCGGCCTCATGCATGTCGCAGTTGAAGTATTCATAAGCGAACACCGCGCAGCCGACCGGTGCGACGCCGATCGCGCTGCCGCCGGCTCCGAGCTCATCGAGGGCTTCGGCGACCAGCCTGTGTATGATGCCGTGCGTGCAGCCGGGACAGTAGTGCATTTCCTTACCGGTCAGCATCTTTGTTTTACGAAAAACCAAGGACATTTTGATACCTCTTTTTTACGCGGATTGCCTGCTCCAGTATCTCCTCGGGCATCGGGACCATGCCCCCGGTGCGGCCGAAGAACTCGACAGGCTTTTTGCCCGCAACCGCGATCCGGACATCGTCAACCATCTGCCCGCCCGAAAGCTCGACCGACAGCACGGCCCCGACTTCGGGCTGCGCGGCAAGCCTTGCGATATCGCCGGCCGGGAACGGCCACAGAGTGACGGGGCGGACAAGCCCGATCTTCATGCCCTGCTTTTTCCCGAGTTCGATCACGCTCTTTGCAAGCCTGGCCGTCGTGCCGTAGGCAACCAGCAGCACCTCGCACCCGTCGGTGTTTACGAGTTCTGCCCTGGTTTCATTAAGCTGAATGCGGCGGTGCGTATCAAATATGATGTTGTTGACCTGTTCGAGCTCGGCGGCGTCCAGATACAGGGAGTTGATGACGTTCGGCTTCCTCTGCCCCTTCGTGCCGTCGGTGGCCCACGCTTTTTGCACGGCTTTGCGGGGACGGTATGTCCCGAACTCGACAGGCTCCATCATCTGCCCGAGCATGCCGTCGCCCAGCAGCAGCACGGGTATCCTGTACTCGTCGGCAATATCGAACGCAAGCGCCGTAAGCTCGGCGGCTTCCTGAACCGACGCGGGCGCCAGCACCACCGTGCGGTAATCGCCGTGACCCCCGCCGCGCGTGGCCTGGAAATAATCGCTCTGTGCGGGCTGTATGCCGCCGAGCCCCGGGCCGCCGCGAACCATGTTGACGATCACGCAGGGCAGACGCGCTCCGGCGATGTAGGATATCCCCTCCTGCTTTAGGGATATTCCGGGCGAGGAAGAAGACGTCATGACCCTGGCGCCCGCTCCGGCAGCGCCATAGACCATGTTGATCGCCGCGATCTCGGATTCGGCCTGTAAAAAGCACCCGCCGACCTCGGGCATCCTCCGCGCCATATATTCGGGTATCTGGTTCTGGGGCGTGATCGGATAGCCGAAGAAAAAGCGGCAGCCCGCCAGTACGGCGGCTTCCGCGATCGCTTCGTTCCCCTTCATCAGGCACTTTGGCATACGCCCGCCTCCTTATACACGGTGATGCATACATCCGGGCACATAAGGGCACAAAAAGCGCAGCCCGTGCACCGCCCGGCATCGGTGCACGCCGCGGTATGAAACCCTTTGGAATTAAGCGTATTCGCATCAAGGCGTATAATGCCCCGGGGGCATGCGTGCACGCACAGCCCGCAGCCCTTGCACCGCTCCGTATCGACTGTAATGCAGGTCATTTATTTAGACTCCCTATTATTTTGATATTAAAAGTATTTTCAAATGGATTATATTTTAAAATCCCGGCGTTGTCAAACGCCGCGCCAATTGGTGTCCATACTTAAAATAAACAGGTGGATAATTTTATTGTGGTTGCTTTTATGTAGTTTAAAAAAAGTGTGCGCCGGGCGCCGTTCCCGGGCGGTGCTACCCCATCCAATCCGGCCTGTTTCTCAATTTGATGGGTCTGATTTTATCCCCGTACCTGCATACAAAGTCTTCGGGCAGAGCTTTGATCACACGCGGCAGGCCGCAGATGAGCTCAATCTTCAAACCGAGCCTGCCGGCAGCCTCTTCGATGATCTCCTGGCCCTCGGTGATATCGCCCGGCTTTGTATTGAGCGCGAGGTTGGTATTGTTCACGAGCGCATTGACGCGTATGCGCGACCTGCGCTCGATCATGCCGATCATCTCTACGATATCGTCCGCAGTGGATGTAAAGGGCCGCCTTGCGTTAACGACGCAGCGGACATGCGCGCCGCTTTCGGCCAGGTCCCGGCTGAACCGGCCGAGCGCCGCCGCGCCGGACGGGTCGCCGCCCGCATCAAATACAACATCGCAGTCCTGCAAAAATACCGAATTGATTTCGGCGGGTATCGACGGCACGTCGACATTGGTCCCCTCGAAATTCGGCATGATCACCCGGACGCCCGTGCGCTCAAGCATTTCCCAGTGCTCGCCGGACCGGAAATACGGATTGACGATATCCAGATCCACAAGCGTGACCTGTTTCCCTTTTTGCACGGCGCTCAAGGCGCTGTCGAGCGACAGCTCGGTCTTGCCGCTGCCGTAATGCCCGACATGTACCAGCACGCTGCCCATTATCTGTTTCTGTTCCCGCCGGGCGTTCCCAGCCCCAGCCTGGCTTTGGCCTTTTTCACGAGAGCGCGGAAGCCCGCCATGAACCGCAGCGCCTGCACTCTCTGCTCCGGTGCAGACCAATAAAGTCCCCAATCAATCAGCGTGCACAGTATAATCAGGAAGATTGCCCACTTGAACATATTGAAGGCGGCGCTTTTCAGCTGGTCGTTTTCAACCATGCCCATGATTTTCTGAACCCAGCGGCTCAGGGTTTCGGAGCTGAACCATTTGGAGAACAGCCTGACCAGCGCCCAATTCTGCATACTTTCGAACATCGTGTCCTCCGGGGGATTACCCCTCTTTGAACTTGTACTTCTCTATTATATAACGCGCAACCCCCATGCCGTCAACTGCCGATGACATGATCCCCCCGGCATACCCGGCGCCTTCCCCGGCCGGATACAGCCCGGCAATGCTTTCGGAGCACCCGTCCGCGCCCCGCAGGATCCTCACCGGCGAGCTTGTCCTGGCTTCGATTCCGGTCAATACCGCGGGCCCCTTTGCAAATCCCCGCAGGCTCGCCTCGAGCTTCGGGATCGCGCATTTAAGCCTGGATGATACATCATGCGGCAGCAGCTTGTCAAGGTCGGCCGGGTACGCGCCGGGCCTGATGCTCGGCGCAACCTCATCGAAGCTCCCGCTGACCCGGCCCTGCAGATAGTCGCTGAGCCGCTGGGCCGGGGCCAGATAGCCCCCGCCGCCCGCCCGGTACGCAAGCGCTTCGTATTTTTGCTGCAGCCTTAAGCCGGCCAGTTCGTCACCCTCCCCGAACTCATCGGGCGACAGCACCGTTACGATCGCCGAATTGGAGTTGGCGGCGTCCCGCGCACGGTCGCTCATGCCGTTTACGCACAGCATGCCGGTTTCGGACGATGAATTGACCACCCAGCCGCCCGGGCACATGCAAAATGAAAACACATTGCCGCCTTCCGTACGGGCTTTGACGGAGTATGCCGCCGCGCCGAGCGCGGCATGCCCGGCAAGGTTCTTATAGACCAGATTGTCGATGTACTCCCGCGGGTGCTCGATGCGCAGCCCCATCGCAAACGCCTTGCGCTGCATGGCCGCGCCCCTTTGAAGCAGCATGCGGTAGGTATCGCGCGCGCTGTGCCCGGCAGCCAGCACGATTACCCCGGCATCGATGGTGCGGCCCCCGGCGACAACCCCGGCCGCGCTGCCGCCGCTTTGCAGTATATCGTCGACCCGGCAGCCAAATTCAAAGCCGCCCCCCAGGGAAATGATATGCGCCCTCATACTCTTTATGACCCGCTTGAGCAGGTCGGAGCCGATATGGGGCTTTGCATCGTACAAAATATCTTCCGGCGCGCCGAATTTGACAAACGTGTCCAGCGCTTTATGCACAAGAGCGCTGCCGATGCCGGTCGTAAGCTTGCCGTCCGAGTACGCGCCGGCGCCGCCCTCGCCGTAGGCGATGTTGGCTTCCGTGTCGAGCTTCCCGGTTTTATGGAACGCGTCGACCGCGGCATCGCGCGCATCGATGGCGGGCCCCCGCTCCAGAATGAGCGGGCGGTATCCGTATTCGGCCAGAAGCAGCGCGGCAAACAGCCCCGCGGGCCCCGCGCCGATTATGACAGGCCGGTGCCTGAGCGGAATGTCCCCGGGCTTTAGCGGCGGCTCCGGAATTTCTTCGATGACCGACGCGCCGGGCGTCCTGCTTGCGGCCTTGCTTTCATCGCCCCTGAGCCTGACATCGAGCGTATAGCAAAAACGCACCGCTTGATGGCGCGCATCAATGGAGCGTTTTCTGATCTGAATGCCCGTTACATCCTCCGGGTTCACGCCAAGCTTTTGCGCCGCGAGCGTCCGCAGAGGCTTGCCGCCCTCCACCGGAGAATAAATATTGCCGATCCTGATCATGTTTTCGTCATCCCAACAATTCTATCGTGGCGACCGGGTCGGCGATCACGGTCGATACGATACCGTATTCATCCGAGACCTCGACTGCAACCGGCAGTTCATGCTCGCCCGCCGTCAGCCCCTGCAAATCGATGAACAGCGTGATATGGGATGCGGAAATGCTGCCGATGCGGTTCATGGGCGCTTTGATCGTCAGGTCGGTCCTGAAATTGAAGTTTTGTACCTTAAGCCCCGCAGGAAGATTCCTGTAAAGCACCTGCATACCCTCGAACACCTTCTCCTGCAGTATCTCATCGATGCGCACAAGCGCGCCGACGGTATCCGATGACAGCAGCGTGACGCCCTGCGGAACGAATATTTTGATTTCGGTTTCCACATCCTCGCTCTGTCCGGCTATGTCGATGACCTCGGTGCTCAGGCTCTGCAGGCTGTTGAGAAGCTCCGCGGGCCCCGTAACCTCGACGCTTGCCGGAAACAGCTCTATGCTGCTCATCATGTAACCTGGGGGCAGCCTGTCAATTCCGGTGACGGCGCTGTTCGGATCGATGATCAGAGTTTTTTTCGGCGTAACATCCATCGACATCAGCGCGCTGTCGGCCGACATCGTTACGGCCGAGTCGTTGACCGCATTGCCGTCGGCATCCACCAGCGTAAACTTGCTGGCTTTTGCAACCTGCGATTTGACTTCGCTCAGGTCCAGCGAAAGCTGCGCCTTTTCGATCTGCTGAATGATGCTGTCCGGCCCGCTGATCTGTATGGAGCTGGGCGAAACCGTCAGCCTGCCGGCATAATAGCCGTCCGGAACCTGGGATATGGTTTTGCACTCGACCGGTATGATGCGCGAGCTTCTCTTGTCAACCTCGAGCGTAATGCTCTCGGGAATGATCTTTTCAATGGTGCCGAGGTTTGAATAGGCCGTTAATTTAACCTGCTGCGGACCGATATCGTAGATGCGCGAAAGATCCAGGTTGACCTGTACATCGCTTTCATTGAAGTAAACAAGATCGCTGCGGTACAGCCTGATATTGACCTTGACCTTGGTCAGATACGCGGCGATGTCATCGAGCAGCGCAAGCCCGTTGTCGGCCAACTCCTCTTTGCCGAGCACCGTGATCTTGATATTGTCGACCTGCCGCTCGATGGTCGGGTTTGTTTGGGTTATTACAGAGTTCCACAGCAGCACCGCAAAGAATAAGGACAGCAACTTAAGGCCAAGGTTGTTCTTGAGCCTCTTCCATATATACGAGAAAACTTCCGCTACTTTCTTCACTCTTCATTCCTCCACCACAACAGCGACGACAGTCTCTTCTTCTTATGCTCCGTGTTGCTCAGCTCCTCCAGCATCTTGCGGAGCGAATTGCCGTCGATGTATCTGGAAAGCTTTCCTCCGCGGGCGACCGACACGATGCCGGTTTCCTCGGAAACGACGATCACGAGCGCGTCGGTGCTCTCGGATAGCCCCAGCGCGGCCCTGTGCCTGGTGCCCATTTCCTGCTCCAGGTACGGATTGGCGCTCATCGGCAGAAAGCACCCCGCCGCTATGATCAGATTGTCCTTGATGATCATCGCCCCGTCGTGCAGCGGCGTGTTCGGCGTGAATATGTTCTCGATGAGCGGGGCGGAAACCCTGGCGTAGAGCTGCGTGCCGCTCTCGATGATGTCACCGAGCGGCTCGAGGTTCTGCATGACGATCAACGCGCCGGTATGGTGCCCCGACATCCTCTGCACGGCGCGCACAAGCTCGCCGATGTATTCATTCGAGTCCGCATCGGGCTCGTACCCGGAAAGCCGCAGCAGCAGCCTGCCCCGGCCGATCTTTTCAAGCGCACGGCGAAGCTCGGGCTGGAACAATATCACGAGCACGACGGCCGATGCTTCCAATATATAAGCAAAAATCCACTTAAGCGCTGAAAATTTAAGCCAATCGCTCAATTGCGCGATGATGATGATGACTGCGATGCCCTTCAACACCTGGTTGGCGCGCGTCTGCTTTGTAAACTTCAGGAGCTGATAGATCGCAAAGGTCACAATCAGGATGTCGATATAGTCCCGCCATCCTACCTGGGCCTGCAAATCTCTAAACCACAGCACAATCGAACTCATACTCTTATGCTCTCCTAATCACTTCCTGCTTACCAGCAGCATTGCGATGTCGTCCGTCAACTCCCCGTCGGCGCCTGCGCTTATCTTTCCCCAAATAGTGTCAAGGCACTTGTTTGGTTTTTGCTTTAAAAGGCAATCCCTGGCAAGGCTGTCGGGGCTGTCGATTTCATCGGAATCCATGCTTCCGTGGAACATTCTCCAGGCATCGGAAAGACCGTCGGTGTACAAAAGCAGCCTTCCTTTTTTCGGAAGCACGGTCGTCTTCTGGCTGTAATCGGCCTCGGGCATCCACCGGCAGATCGGGTATCCCGAAAGCTCGAGCGGTACGATCTCCTTTCCGTTATAAAGCAGCGGAGCCACGATATGCCCGGCGTTGCTGTATATGAGCTCGCCGCTGCCGAAATTGAGCACGGCAAGCCAGACGGTGATATACAGGTGCTCTTCGACGCCCATCTGGTCGAACCTGCGCCAGACTTCGTTCAAAATCTCCCGCGGCGTGATATCCCCGCGCACGCTCTGCATCATGGACCTGATCGTTTGCGCAAGGAATACGGTCAGCATGGCCGAGGCCACGCCGTGGCCCGAAACATCGGCAATATAGAACATGCATTTTGTTTTGCCGACCGGGAATACATCGTAAAAATCGCCGCCGACCGCCTGACACGGATGATAGTGGCTGTAAAAACTGTAGCCCCTGGCCTCCGGGAACCGGTCGCTCAGCATCGAAAGCTGCAGCTTCCTGGCAAGATCCAGGTCGTTGCGCAGCATGTCGTTCTGCAGAGCAAGGCGTTCATTTAGCCGCGTGTGGCCCGTGATATCGGTCCATACGCCGAGCGCCCGACCCGGCGGCGGCCCGATCGGCACGAATTTTACGGAAAATATCCTGCCCTTGTAGGATACGCTGGTTTCCTGCTGCACATGTGTTTCTATCGCCCGCCCTGCAAGCTTGTGTACGCTGCACAGCCCCTCGGATGGGCAGCAGGCGCCGCTTTTGCAGCCCATGATGCTCTCAAGTCTTGAATTGGCCCTGATAATGTTCCCGTATTTGTCCACCAGGCACATCATGTGGGGCATGTTGTCCATGATGCTGTCAAGCAGGGTTTGCTCATCCGGTTGATTCAGAGTATCATGCATAGTCAAATATCTTCCATGACCTTTTTCATATATCTGATCTTAAATTCCACTCTGGCCATTGTTTGATCCAGATCGGAAAATTCATTCAACATGCTGTCATTCAGGCTTGACATCATCAACAACTCGCCGTTTGCCGCATAGCATTTTCCGCCTCTGTCGTTCAGCGCCTGATTATAGGTTTCCCCGAGTTTTGATGAATACGTCTTAATCTTGCTTTGCAGTATCAATAAACTATCGGATAAATGCATCCGCAGTTTCTCCAGTTCAAGGAGATCATTTGGCAAGTCATCCTTATCCGTATATTCCTGGCGCAAGATTTATTCTCCCTGCATATATGCCTTTAAATATATAATACATCATTATCAAACCGAGTGCAAAGCCTTTGATTTTCGTGCCAAATTCGTACATGATTCGCCATATTCCGGCATACCTGCCGCCGCAGCAAAACCCGCGGACGCACATTGGCGCGGAATCGTTGTAATAAAATATGTTAAAATGTATATCATAGTATTCGATTGACTTACTTATAATATCTTAGGTATAGTATAGTGATAAGTCCGCACATCTTTCTCCGGGAGGGCGCTTGATGAGGAATATCGTACTGACCGGCGGCGGCACCGCAGGCCATGTCATACCAAATATTGCGCTGCTTGACAAGCTTAAGGAGGCCGGCTTTGCCGTACACTACATCGGTTCCAGAGACGGCATCGAGCGTGGGCTGATGCAGGGCCGGCCGAATGTCAAATATCATCCGATCTCTTCGGGCAAGATACGCCGGTATTTCGATGTCAAGAACCTGTCCGATCCATTCAAGGTCATCGCAGGCGTGCTGCAATCCTTCAATATCATACGGCGCGTTGCGCCAAGCGTGGTGTTTTCAAAGGGGGGTTTTGTGTCGGTGCCGGTCGTGATCGCCGCATGGATGCTTCAAATACCGGTCGTGATACACGAGAGCGATATCACACCCGGGCTTGCAAACAAAATATCCCGCCCGTTTGCCAGGGTCATGTGCACAACATTTTCACAGGCGGCGCTGGCGGCAGGCAAAAAGGGCGTCACGACGGGATCTCCGGTGCGGCCTGAAATCATGAACGGCGACCGCTACCGCGGGCTTGTCATGAGCGGGTTTGAAAACGGGCGCCCCGTGCTGCTCGTGATGGGCGGCTCCTCCGGCTCCCAGGCCATCAACCACGCCGTTGACATGGATCTGGATGCTCTGCGCCGCAAATACCAGGTCATACACATCCGCGGTAAAAATGATATACAAGCCCATATGGAGGGCGTTCCGGGCTACAGGCAATTCGGTTATATCGATGAGGAGCTGCCGCATATACTGGCCGCGGCCGATGTTGTGATCTCCCGCGCGGGCGCCAACGCAATATTCGAGCTTGCTGCGCTGAAAAAGCCGATGCTGCTGATACCGCTGCCGCTGTCGGCAAGCAGGGGCGACCAGATACTGAACGCCGAGTATTTTAAAACCCACGGCTGGGCCAAAGTGCTTGATCAGGCGGACATGGAGCGCATCGGCTTGCTGCCCGCGCTGACTGAACTGGAAAGGGACAAAGATAGGCTCACAGCCAACCTCGAAAAAAGCAGCCTGTCAAGCGGCCTTGATAAATTGTTTGCGCAAATCATGAAGGCTGCCCTGAAGCACTGACCTCCTGCGGCTGCGCGCCGCACCTTGCCGCAAGGAAATCACCGAACGGCTTGCGGAATATGAAAAATGCAAGAAGAACGATATTGACCGCGCCGCATATGGGGACGATCCACAATATCGGGTAATACTGCGCCAGCAATCCGCCGAGCAGGTACGATACAGGCATCAGTCCGTTCATGCCCATGCCGATGATCGAATACACCTTGCCGCGCATATAGGAAGGCGTTCCCTGATGAAAAGCGGTCCGGAACAGCACATTGAACACCGCCATGCCGGCCGAGCCAATCACCAGAAGCACAAACATCACTGCAATATCAAAATGAAGCATCAACGAAAAACAGACGCTTGTCAGCACCCAGGTCAGCCCGAAAACAACCGTGCGGTGCTGCTCCCGGATATTCACAAACGTCGTAAAGAGCATGCCCGCACCGCTGCCCGCCGCCATCATCGCGACCGCAAGGCCGTAATAGGCCGGACCGAGGTGGGCGCTCTGCTGAAAATACGGCAGCAGCAGGAATATCATGACGGTGCCGAAGAAATTCGCCAAAAGGCAGAATATCAAAAACGAGCCGATCCCCCTGGATCTGAGCATGTATCTGAATCCTTCGCGGCAGTCCTGCAGCAGTATCTTCCATCTGCTTTTCCCGTCCTCCGCGAAGCTCATCTGATGGACGGCGACGATGAACTTCTCGCTGAACGCGGACAGAAGGAAACTGACGCCGTTCAGGAGGAACAGCAGCGGCGCTCCGATTGCGGTATAGAGCATGCCGCCGATCGGGCCGCCGACGAGGTCTTTCAGGCTGTCGGAGTAGCCGATCATCGAGTTGGCGCGCATCAGTTTGTCGCTTTCCACGATATCGGGTATCATGCCGTTGACCGCCGGAACAAACAGGGACGAGCTGAGTCCCATGACCACAGCCGCAGCAAACAGGTGCCACAGGCTCAACACGCCCAGGTAAGCAGCCGCGGCGACGGCGAGTATGGCAAGCCCGTGCGCGACATCCATCCAGATGATGATCTTCTTGCGGTCCATCCTGTCGGCAATCGCTCCGGCAAACGGCCCGAACAGCACGCCCGGCAGTATGCCGACGGCCATCAGCGAGCCCATCAGCGCCGTCGAGCCGGTCAAATCCAGTACATAGAATCCGAGCGCAATGTTGTAGAGCGCGTCGCCGACACCCGATACAAACTGCCCCTGGAAGAGCAGCAGAAAATTCCTGCCGAGGCCTTTTTTTTCTTTTGACATCTCGCAATGCTCCATATCAACCGGTCGTAATGGTGATGCCGCCCTCTGTAAAGTCGACTGCAATCGCTCCGTCCCTGTCTGTTCTGAATACATTGATATTGCCGTCGCTCAGCTTGCCGAGCGTCTCCCTGTGGGGATGGCCGTAGTCGTTGCCCGCTCCGCAACTGATCAGTGCAAACTCCGGGCTGATCGCCGCAAGGAATGGATCCGAGGTCGAGCTCACGCTTCCGTGATGGCCGACCTTGAGCACATCGACATCCTTTATGAGCCCCGTATCCAGCATACGAAGCTCTGCATCGCTCTCCGCGTCGCCCGTCAGTATGATGGAGCCGTACGGATGCTCCACCAATATGCATATCGAGTAATTGTTCAGGTCCTCAAACACATCTCCGGCATCGGGATGCAGGAATGTGATCTCCATATCCCCGACCCGTATCTGTTGGCCCGCTTCGGGAATGACGACATCGACATAGGCATCTGCAGCGGCGTCCATCACATCGCTGAAAAAGGCCATGCCGCTGTCAGCATCCGGCATGTAGAGGGTATCGACGGGCATTGCATCCAGGACATTGTCGATGCCGCCGATATGATCGCTGTGCGGGTGCGTGCCGATCACCGCGGCCAGCGATTTTACGCCGTTTCGCTTTAAATACCTTGCCACATGCGAGCCGTAATAGTTTTCGCCGGCGTCGACAAGCACGCTTTCACCGCCGCTTGTCAGCCATATGGAATCCCCCTGGCCGACGTCGATCATCGTCACGCGCATGACCGAGGGGTCGGGGAGCCTGCGCTGAATCCATACATCCTGAAAATCATCGGCCAGGTCGCCGAAGTTGATAAACACAATGACCGGCAGCAATACCGCCGCGGTGATCAGCCAGAGCTTCCTTTCCCTCTTTTTACCCGAAGCTCTTTTTCTTGCCGCCAATTACATGCATCCTTCCAAAAACCCTATGATATCGCCCATGACCTCATCGCGGTTCAGCTCATTCAACAGCTCATGCCTTGCATCCTCGTAAACTTTTGCCTTAACATTGAGCCCCTGCTTCCTAAAGGTCTCATCGAGGAATGAAGCATCTTTCCCGAAATTGCCGCACGGGTCCTTGGCGCCGGATATGATCAGTATATCCAGTGCCTTTGGTATCCGTGCAAGGTTCCGGGGCTTCAGGGTACGGACAAGCAGCACGGACAGGTCCTGGAAAAGCGCGGGCGTCGCGACAAAGCCGCAAAGCTCGTCGCTGACATATTTGTCGACCTCGGCTTCATCGCGGCTGAGCCAGTCGAATTTGGTGCGCGGATGATCAATCGCCCTGTTGTAGGAGCCGAACGACATGTTGTCAAGAAACCCGGACGGCTTGTCGTGCCCGAAGAGCTTGGCGGCCCAGGCTACGGCCGGGGCTATGCCGCGCGTTCCGGGAACGCCTATGGTCACGCCGGACAGCACGCAGGCGCTAAACTCGTCCCCGAACTCCTCGATGGCGGCCCTTGCAAAAATCGAGCCCATCGAGTGTCCGAACAGTATGCACGGCAGTCCTTCATGCCTGCCTTTGGCATATCCGGCCAGCGCTCCGATATCCTCGAGCACGGTTCGGTATCCGCCGCTTTTTCCGAACCAGCCGCGCGCCGCGCCTATGCTCTGCCCGTGGCCGCGCAGATCGACAGAATAGGCCGCAATGCCCGCTTCATTCAGTCTTTGGGCAAAACGGCCGTATCTTTGCGCGTGCTCCGCAAGCCCGTGCACCAGTATCATGACTGCCTTCGGTTGCTCGATGTCCCAGGAATAGCCGGCCAAATCCGCGCCCGGCCTGCGCAATATGAAATGCTCCATATTCCCCTCCTGATAAATCCGTACTCTATAACGGCTTGTGCAGAAACAGCGCCACGTCTCCCCTTTTGATGTCGTCGTTGGTGTAATACCTGGTATTGATGCCTGTAATGTCAAAGCCCATCGCCCTGTAATAATCGATGGCCGCGCCGTTTTTGGACTGCGTCTCGAGCATGACGCCCCGGAAGCCCGCCTGCTGCGCCGCCTCTTCGAGCGTCTGCATCAGCGCAGTGCCGACGCCGCGCCGCCTGTGTGCGCCGCCGACATACAGATACCGGATGAACACGATATTGTTCCAGCGCTGCCTTTCGCAGATGATGACGCCGACAGGCGTATCTTCGATCATCGCGACAAAGGACAAACCGTCGCTTCCGGCGATCGACGACAGCCAGCCGATATCTCCGTCGGTGCTTGCATCGCGCCAGATACAGTCGCTTTGGAATTCCCTCTTTACAAGCGTGAACAGGGTTCCCCGCGCGCTCTGCTCCCAGGAGACCGCGTATTCCCACGGGCTCCTGTATTCATTTCCGAGCTGCTGCTCGAGCTCCCTGTCGTAGCCGGTCAGCGGAACAACATCGATCGTCGCCATTCAGATGCCTTTTTGAACGAGCGCGCAAAGGAGCCTGACCGCTCCCTCAATGTCGCCGATATCCACGGTCTCCGTCTGCGAGTGAGTGTATCTGCACGGTATCGAAACAACGCCCGAAGGCACGCCACCTGCTGTCTGCTGTATCATGCCGGCGTCGGTGCCGCCGAAGGTCAGGACCTCCCGCTGCCACTCGATGCCGGCTTCCTTGGCCGCGCTCTCGAGCATCGCAACGACCGACGGGCTGCAAATGAGCGAACGGTCCTTGATCTTGACCGCAGGGCCCTTTCCCAAATCGACCGTAAACGGCATGCTTTCGGGCGTGTCCCCGGCCGGGGTCACATCGAGCGCAATGCCGATATCGGGGCTGATCGAAAACGCCGAGGTCTCAGCGCCGCGCATGCCGACCTCCTCCTGCACCGTAAACACGAAATAGAGGTCGTCGGGATTTGATTTTACGGTTTTCATGAGCTCCGTCAGCACAACGCACCCGGCGCGGTCATCCATCGCAGCGCTTGACAGCCTGCCGCCCATCTCGGCAAACTCGCTTGTGAATTTGGCCACGTCGCCGACGCTGACGAGCTTTTGCGCCTGGCCGCGGCTCCCTGCGCCGATGTCGATGAACAGCTTATCCATCGTGATGTCTTCGGCCTTTTTTATGTCCTTTGTCTGGCTTGCGACCACGCCGCGGACGCCGTTTTCAAACACAACATGCCTCCAGCGGCTGCCGAGTATCGAAATACCGCCGACCGGCGCGATCCGGAGGAAGCCGTTTTCATCGATATGCGTCACCATCAGGCCGATTTCATCCATGTGGGCCGCCAGCATCAGCTTTTTGCCGCTCACACCCTTCTTGAGCACGATCAGGTTGCCCATGACATCGGTCGATATTTCGTCGGCATACTCCCTGACCATATCGGTTATGGTTTTGGCTATCACATTCTCGCGGCCTGTCGGGCCGTAGGCCGCACAAAGCCTTTGAAGATCACTCTTAATTGACATTCTTTACTCCTTGGGTTTCAAAATATTGGTCCATATTGCCAAGCACCGTGATGAACAGATTCTTCGCATGTTCAAAATCCGATTTTTTCATGGCCGATACCGGCGAATGGATGTATCTGCACGGCGTGGATATGTGCGCGACCGCCGCGCCGCCCGCGGCGCGCTGTATCGCGCCTGCGTCGGTTCCGCCGAATGCGCCTTCCCTGTACTGCCAGGCGATGCTGTTGCTGTCGGCCACCGAGGTGATGAAGTCCCGCAGCCTCGTATTCGGTACCGTCGCATTGTCCATGACAGTCACCGCCGCGCCCTTTCCGACCCTCGTGACGCGCATATGGTCGGCAACGCCGTGCATGTCGGCGCAAGTGGTGCCCTCGAGCACGATGGCCGCATCGGGCCGCAGCGCGTAGCTTGCAGTCCTGGCGCCGTGCGTGCCGACCTCCTCCTGCACGGAGAACACCGCGGCAAAGCCGGCCGGGTAATCGCGCTTGAGCGCTTCGAGCAGTATCGCGCAGCCGACCCGGTCATCCAGCGCCCTTGACTTGAGCATGCCGTCGCCGAATTCGGTGATCTCGCCGTCGAATATGACGGTGTCGCCGATCTCGACATGTTCCTCGGCGGCCTTCTTGTTATTCGCGCCGATGTCTATCGCCATATCCTCGATATCCTCGGGCGTCTCGAGATCCTTTTCATCCAGGAAATGGATCGCCACAGAGCCGATCACGCCGGGCAGCCTCTTGCTGCCGACCAGCACGCGCTTGGACAAAAGTATTCTCGCGTCCATGCCGCCCACCGGCTCGAATTTCAACAGGCCGTCGTCCTCGATGCCCGTAATGATCAGGCCCACCTCATCCATGTGCGCGCAGCCCATCACGAGCTTTTCCGGCATCCGGGTGCCCTTTTTGACGGCTATGACATTGCCGAGCGCGTCGATCCGTACATCGTCGGTCAGCTTTTTGCACTCCTCATAGATAAAATCGCGTACTTCCCGCTCATCGCCGGATACGCCGCGCTTTTTTAACAGCTCCCGTAACATCATCCGGCTATCCTCCAGTTCTCGTCGATCATCATTAAAAATTCCGCGAGCAGGCGCCCTGCCCTCTTGACGGTCTTGTAATCGATGGTCTCGACCGTGGTGTGCATGTACTTGACCGGAACACCGAGCACGGCGCACGGTATCCCCGGCCCGACGATCTGCAGATTGTCGGCATCGGTGCCGGTGTAGCTGCCGGAAACATCGTATGAGAGCTCGACATCGGCAGACGAGGCGGCCTTTTTCAGCAGCTCAAGCAGCCGCCTGTCGCACATGGGCCCGACGCCCACCGGAATGCTCTTGAGCTCGAATGTCCCGTGCTTCGGCGAATCCTTGAACTTGCCGTGCGTCACATCGATGGCGACCGCGATGTCGGGCATGACCCTGTAGCTGCCGACCTGCGCGCCGAGCGAGCCGATCTCCTCCTGCGAGGTTGCGCAGAACACCGGGCGGCATTTGATGCTGTCAAGCTCCAGGTGCTTTACGGCCTCGAGCATGACCATGACGCCCATCCTGTCGTCGAGCGACTTAGAGGCCATTCTGGAAGACAGCAGGCTGACGGGCGGCGCATGGAAGGTGACCGTGTCGCCGATGCGCACCTTGCGGCGCACCGTTTCCGCATCGAGTCCGAGGTCAATGTATAGATCATCCATGCCGATGCTTTTTTTGCGTTCCTCCGCCGACAGCACATGCGGCGGCTTTGCGCCGACGATGCCGTACAGGCACTCGGTGCCGTGCACCCATACTTCCTGCGCGGGAAGTATGCGCCGGTCCACGCCGCCTACGCGCGTAAAGGAAACAAAGCCGTCGTCGTGTATTTTGGTGACCATCAGGCCGATTTCATCGATATGGGCGGCGCAGAATACAACCGGGCCCTTCTCGCCGAGGTTCATGAATACATTGTTGAACGTATCTCTTGTGACATTGGCGGTGATCTGTTTAAACTGCTGTTCGGTCAGCTCCGCGGCGCTTTGCTCGAAGCCGCTGACCGAAGCGGACGTTAATAGCTTGTTAAAAAATGTTCTGTTGTCCATCATTGCTCCTAGGTGGAAATATATCCAATTATAGCATTCAAAGCTTGCCCTATCAACATAGAATGCCCCCAAAACAATTGCATTAAACCGCGGTTGACATTAAAATGGATGGGTATGATTGATGGAGGAACCATGGATATCAGGGCAGTGATATGCGACATGGACGGCGTGCTGTTCGACACGGAAAATCTGGCCGTCGACTGCTGGATCAAAGCGGCGGCAGGCTTCGGATATGACTTGCCCCGGCAGGCGGTCATCGACACGATCGGCATCGACGCCAGGGGCAGCAAACCGATTCTGTCGGCCTATCTTCCGGCCGGATTTGATTATGATGCGACGCGCCGCATAAAAACCGAACTGATGGCGGAATTCATCCGCGCCCGCGGCGTGCCTGTCAAGGACGGCGTGCGCGAATTCCTCGCCGCGGCGAAGCAAAGGGGCTACCCGATGGCGGTCGCGACATCGACCGAACGGAGCAGCGCGTTGATGCGCCTTAAGTCCGCGGGCTTTGACAAGCTGTTTGACCGGCTCGTATTTTCGCAGGATGTAAAGCGGGGCAAGCCCGCGCCGGATATCTTCCTGCTGGCCGCGCAAAAGCTCGGCGTGCCGCCCGAAAACTGCCTGGCGGTCGAGGATTCGCCGGCGGGGCTCGAAGCGGCCAAAGCCGCGGGGATGACCACGGTGCATGTACCGGACTTGATGCAGCCGAATGAGCGGATGAAGGAGAATTCGGACCATATATTCAGCAGCATACGGGATGCGATTTCGTTGTTATAGCTTACGCGGACGCGTTGCATGCCGCTGCGGCCCGTACATCTGCAAATCAGTAAAAGTATCATGTAACTTTTCATATCACAATTGAGAAAAATTCCGAATACGATAAAAATTAGCGTGAAAAGCAATGCAACTTGTATTATTATAAGGGAAATATTATAAATATATAAATTCATGCATTGCATGCGGACAGGTGAGAAATGGGCAAGTATTACACTGAGAACACGGGATTCTACAAGGGCATTGCGCCCGAAAAGCTGGTCGCCGAGTACGGCAGCCCTTTGTATGTATACAGCGAGGACATACTGCGGCAGCGCTGCAGGGAAATGAAGAGCCTTTCGGATTATGAGAAGTTTGCCGTAAACTATTCCATCAAAGCCAACTCGAACCTGCATCTGCTTAAGATCGTGCGGGATGAAGGGCTGTACGCCGACGCAATGAGCCCCGGAGAGATCCATGTGCTTGAGCTGGCGGGCTTTTCCGGAGAAAAGATACTGTTTATACCGAACAATGTGTCGCTCGATGAAATGGCGTATGCGGTGGAGCGCGGCATCACCGTAAGCGTCGATTCGATGTCGCAGCTTGCGCTGTTCGGCAAAAACTTCCCGAACGCGAAGGCTGCGATACGCTTCAACACGGGCTACGGCGCGGGCCACCACGAAAAGGTCATCACGGCCGGCAAGAAAACCAAATTCGGCATCAACGACAACAGCCTCGAAGACGTGAAGGAAATCGTTTCAAAATACAAGATCCGGGTAGCCGGGATCAACCAGCACATAGGCTCGCTGTTCATGGAGGGCAGCGCGTATTTAAAGAGCGCGGAGCTGCTTTGCTCGCTCGCATATGAGTTCCCGGAGCTTGAGTTTATAGACCTCGGCGGCGGCTTCGGAATCACATACAAAAAGCAGGAGGGCGAAAAGCCGATCGAGCTTGCGCCGATCCGGCAGCGGCTCAATGCCCTGATCAACGCATTCGTCGATGAGTACGGCAGCAGGATCGCATTCAAGATCGAACCGGGGCGCTATATCGCGGCAGAGTGCGGCGTGCTGCTCGGCACCGTGCATGCGCTGAAGTACCATGCCGGCATAAATTATGTCGGCACCGACCTGGGCTTTAATGTGTTGCAGCGGCCTGTCATGTACGACGCGTACCACGAGATCGAAGTGTACCGCGGCGGGGAGATCACCGACGTGGGCGAGAGGAAGGTCACGATCGTCGGGAACATATGCGAATCCGGCGACAAGCTTGTCAAAGACCGCGTGCTGCCCGAAATCGAGGAGGGCGACATGCTCGGCGTCATGGACGCGGGGGCTTACGGGTATTCGATGGCGTCGAACTATAACAACCGCCTGCGCCCGGCCGAGGTGCTGATCGCATCGGACGGCTCGCACCGGCTGATCCGCAGGCGCGACACGATGGAGGATCTGGTAAGAGGGTTTTAAACCGTACTCTGCATTGCAGTGTAGGGGCTGAATTGCACGTCCGCATTCAATGTTATTAAAAAGCCAAAAGGAGACGATTCATCGTCTCCTTTTCATTCATCTGTTTTTATACTGCTTATAAAGCGTTCTGCCGGTCATCCGCCGCGCCGTGATTTCTGATAAACTCCTTCACCTGCTCGACTCCGGCATAAACCCCGGCATTGCCGTCGGATACGGCCACAAGCGTCGGGGCCTGGCTGATGCCGTAGCGGGCCACCTGATCCCGGTGCTCCTCCGCGTCGACCGCCCTGTATTTGACCCCGGCGGCATCCAGCAGCCTTTGGGCCATTTTGCAGTTGACGCAGGTCTTTGTCGTAAACAGCAGTGTTTCAGATTTTTCCGTTTGGACCGCCTTTCCGGGCTCCGAGTGCGCCGGGTCATATTCCCGGCGGTCCTTGAACTCCTGCGTTTTCCCGGCGTTCCAGTTCTGCACCGGGCGGTAATAGCCGGTGATGCGGCTGTAAACTTCGGTCTGCTCGCCGCAGTCGGGGCAGGAAAAGTGCTCCCCGACCACATAGCCGTGGTTTTTGCAGATCGAATAGGTCGGCGATATCGTGTAGTACGGCAGCCTGAAGTTCTCGGCGATCTTCCTGACGAGCGCCGCCGCCGCCCTCCAGTCGGGCAGTTTCTCGCCCAAAAAGGTGTGGAACACCGTGCCGGATGTGTAGAGCGTCTGCAGATCATCCTGCGCCAGCAAAGCCTCGAACACATCGTCGGTCGCGCCGACCGGCAGATGCGAGCTGTTGGTGTAGTAAGGCGTGTCGCCGGGCTTTGACGCGGTGCGGATATCCGGGTACTGCTCAACATCGTGCTTTGCCAGGCGGTACGAGGTCGATTCGGCCGGGGTCGCCTCGAGGTTGAACAGCGCGCCGTACTTTTCCTGATAAATGAGCAGCCTGTCGCGCATATGGTTTAATACCTCGACGGCGAACCTGCGCGTTTCCTCGTGCCGCATGTCCGCGCCGAGCCAGTTGGCATTGAGGCCCGCCTCGTTCATGCCGACCATGCCGATGGTCGAAAAGTGGTTCTGCAGCGTTCCCAGATAACGCTTGGTGTACGGGTAGAGCCCGGCTTCCATGTGCTTTGTAATGACCGCGCGCTTGGTATCGAGCGAGCGGGCGGAAATATCCATCATACGGTCGAGCCGCGCGAAGAAATCGGCCTTGTCTTTGGCAAGGTAGGCGATGCGGGGCAGGTTGATCGTCACGACGCCGACCGAGCCGGTGCTCTCGCCGCTGCCGAAGAAGCCGCCGCCCTTTTTGCGCAGCTCGCGCAGATCCAGGCGCAGCCGGCAGCACATGCTGCGTATGTCGCTCGGGTCCATGTCGCTGTTGATGTAGTTCGAGAAGTACGGCGTGCCGTATTTGGCCGTCATTTCAAACAGCAGGCGGTTGTTTTCCGTGTCGCTCCAGTCAAAATCCCTTGTGATCGAATAGGTCGGTATCGGGTACTGGAAGCCGCGGCCGTCGGCGTCGCCCTCGATCATGATCTCGATGAACGCCTTGTTGACCATGTCCATCTCGGCCTTGCAGTCCTTATACTTGAAATCCTGCTCCCTGCCGCCGATGATCACATATTGCTCGGCAAGGTCCGCCGGGCATGTCCAGTCCAGCGTGATGTTTGAAAAAGGCGCCTGGGTGCCCCACCTGGAGGGCGTGTTCACGCCGTATACAAACGACTGTATGCACTGCTTGACTTCCTTGTAGGACAGGTTGTCGATCTTGACGAAAGGCGCAAGGTACGTGTCAAACGATGAAAACGCCTGCGCGCCCGCCCATTCATTCTGCATGATGCCGAGGAAGTTGACCATCTGGTTGCACAGCGTGGACAGATGGCTTGCCGGGGACGATGTGATCTTGCCCGGTACGCCGCCGAGTCCCTCCTGTATCAGCTGCTTGAGCGACCACCCGGCGCAGTAGCCGGTCAGCATCGACAGATCATGGATATGGATGTCCGCGCTGCGGTGCGCATTGGCGACCTCCTCGTCATAGACCTCGGAGAGCCAGTAATTGGCCGTGATCGCGCCGGAATTGCTTAAGATCAGCCCACCGACCGAATAGGTGACCGTCGAGTTTTCCTTGACGCGCCAGTCCTCGACCTTCAGGTAATTGTCCACCAGCTTTTTATAATCCAGCATCGTGGAGTTCATGTTGCGGACCTTTTCACGCTGCTTGCGGTACAGTATGTAGGCCTTGGCGACATCCGCATAGCCCGCCTGGGCCAGCACGCGCTCTACGCTGTCCTGTATGGTCTCCACCGAGATCATGTCATCCTGAATCTTGTCCTGGTAGTCCGCCGTTACTTTCAGCGCCAGGAAATCGATGATATCGCGGTCATAGTTTTTCTGTTGGGATTGAAACGCTTTTTCGATCGCGTCCCCGATTTTTGCAATTTTAAAATCGGCTACGGCTCCGTCCCTTTTGATCACCTTATACACAAATACACCCTCCTATCAACTCTTTTTTTGAGAGTGTTTCCATTATAACGCCCAATGCAAATTATGGCAAGTGTAAAATACTATATGTTGTTATTTTTTTTCATTGATACACAATATATGGAGTGTATTGCGTATCTACTCTCCCTCTTATCCATCGGAAGCCGAATGCACGCACAAACGAAAAACTCATTGGGAACATGAACGCCGAAGGCGTGAATCCCAATGAGTTTTTAAGACTCCGGCGGATTGCCGCCGATTCAGCTCATAAACATCGGCACCATCGTGTCGGCTTCCATCGAAGCCCGCATCACCGCATCGGATATGTCGTTGTCGTTCAGCCCGGTGCCCTCGACCGGCAGATTGAACACCCTGCGTACCCCGAGCGATTTGAACAGTGTGCACATATAATCCGTGCCGTAGTCAAAACGCGACGATATCAGCCCCGAATATTCGCCGCTGCTTGACTGTATATAGACCAAGCGCCGGTCCTTGTCATCGAGCAGGCCCTTGACGGACGATTCGTCGAGCTTGATGGTCTGCCCGTCCTGCACGATGCAGTCGATGTAGTTTTTGAGCCTGCCGGGGAACATCAGCGACCACATCGGCGCTGCGATCACATACTTGTCGGCTGATTTGAACTGCTGGCACAGGCGATTGATCCTGTCGATCTTTTCCCTTTTTTCCTCGGGCAGCGATTCATACTCCTGCCCTGCTTTGACCTGGGCGCGCTCATTGAACACATCAAAATCCACTTCGGGTATATCTTCACTGTAAAGATTCAATTCCTCAACGTCCATATCCGGGGTGTTTTGGATGCACTTGTCCACAAATGTGCGCCCTATGGTAAGGCAGGCTGACTGATCCTCGGGTCTGGGATTGGCAGTTATATACAACATTTTCATGTCAAACACTCCTTCAAACCGTATTGTTCCCGAGGAGCATGAAAATATAGTTGTTAAAATTACTAAGCCCAGTTACCAGATCTTGCCACGGCCTGCTTCCATTTTTCGTATTTTCGTTCCTTTTCCGCAGCGTCCATCGACGCACGGAACACCCTGTCCGTTTCGCGCAATTGCGTGATTTCATTTTCGCTTTTCCAGACGCCCGCCGCCAGGCCCGCAAGGTATGCCGCTCCCAGCGCTGTCGTCTCGATGTTTTTGGGGCGCACGACATCCGCGCCCAGTATGTCGGCCTGGAACTGCATCAGGAAATTGTTGGCCGAAGCGCCGCCGTCCACATTGAGCGACGATATCGCAAGCCCGGAATCCGCCGACATCGCATCGACGACATCGCGCGTCTGGTATGCGATGGCCTCCAGCGCCGCGCGGGCGATGTGCTCCCTGCCCGTGCCGCGCGTAATGCCAATGACGGTGCCGCGCGCATCCATATCCCACCAGGGCGCGCCGAGCCCTGTGAACGCGGGCACGAAATACACGCCGCCCGTATCCCCGGCCGACAATGCAAGCGCTTCCGACTCCGGCGCGCTGCCGATAATCTGAAGCCCGTCGCGCAGCCACTGTATCGTTGAACCCGCATTGAACACCGAGCCCTCCAGCGCATACTGCACCCTGCCGCCCTTTGCCATCGCGATGGTGGTCAGGAGCCCTGCATTGGATTGTATCGGCTTTTCCCCCGTGTTCATCAGCAAAAAGCAGCCCGTGCCGTACGTGTTTTTAATGCCGCCCTCATGAAAGCAGGCCTGGCCGAACAGCGCGGCCTGCTGATCCCCGGCGACGCCGAGTATCGGCACCTTGACCTCGAAGATGCCTTCGTCAAGCTCGCCGAAATAACCGCTGCACTCCCTGACCCCGGGCAGGACGCTTTCCGGTATGTCCAACAGCGCAAGGATCTCGCTGTCCCAGCAATGGTCATGGATATTAAAGAGCATCGTGCGGCTCGCATTGGTGTAATCGGTAACATGCTGCTTCCTGCCGGTCAGGTTGTAGATCAGCCATGTGTCGACCGTTCCGAAGCACAGCCTGCCCTGCGCGGCCTGCTCCCTGGCGCCCCCGATGTTGTCGAGCATCCATTTGAGCTTGGTCGCGCTGAAGTACGCGTCGAGCTGCAGGCCCGTCTTTTTGCGCAGCATGTCCGCGTGGCCCGCCTGTTCGAGCTGCCTGCACAGATCGGTCGTCCTGCGGCATTGCCATACGATCGCGTTGCAGAGCGGCTGGCCGGTCTCCCTGTCCCACAACAGCGCCGTTTCGCGCTGGTTCGTGATGCCGATGCCGGCGATGTCGGAAAGGCTGACGCCGGCTTGCCGCACGGCATGCTGCATCGAGGAGATCTGCGAGCGCAGTATGTCGAACGGGTCGTGCTCCACCCAGCCGGGCTTCGGGTAATATTGCATAAACTCCTGCTGCGCCTGGCAGACCGCAGCACCGGTTTCATCATAGATGACTGCCCTCGACGAAGTGGTGCCCTGATCCAGCGCAAGTATGTACCGCATAATCTGCCTCCGAAAAATAATAACCTGTACAATTTATCATATAAATGTACAGGCCTAAAATCAATAGAAACGGGAAATTAATTATCTGCATTTGAGCATATCATGGATCCCTTTCGGTATTTCGGAAAGGCTCATCTGCTTATCGACCGCGCCGATGTTGAACGCGACCTTCGGCATGCCGTAGACAACGCAGGACTGCTCATCCTGCCCGATCGTACAGGCGCCCGCCTTTTTCATCGCGAGCAGGCCCTTTGATCCGTCGTAGCCCATGCCGGTCAGTATGATGCCGACGGCCTTGTTCCGGTAGACTTCGGCAACGGAGCCGAACAGTACATCGACCGACGGAATATGACCATTGACCTTGTCGCCCTCAAAGCAGCGCACAACATAATCCCTGCCCCTTTTCTGCACCTTCATATGCAGTCCGCCGGGCGCAATGAGCGCAATGCCCGGCGCGATTTTGTCGCCGTCGGCGGCTTCCTTGACAACAAAGGGGCTGTTGGCGTCAAGCCGCTCGGCAAACATTCTGGTAAATACGGGCGGCATGTGCTGCACGACCAATATGCCCGGCAAGCCGCCCCCCAGCGATCCGAATATCGAGCTGACCGCCTCGGGCCCGCCGGTGGAACTGCCGATGGCGATGACATAATCGTCGCATCCGTCTATTTGCTGCCGGACCGGTTCCGGCGCGGCCTGTGTTTTCAGATGGCTGAGCCTGGCGGTCGACGCAATCTTGATCTTGAATGCAAGCTCCTTGAAAAACTGGCCCGACCCTTCCGGATCCCTGTAATTCGGCTTAGCGACAAAGTCGACCGCCCCTGCGTTGATCGCATCGAATACATTGCCGCTTGCGGAGCTGACGACAACGACCGGTATCGGGTATTGCGGCATGAGCCGCCGCAAGAACTCGATGCCGTTCATTTTGGGCATCTCAACGTCGAGCGTCATGACATCGGGCCTGTGCGCTATGATTTTATCCCGGGCGTCAAAGGGATCCGACGCCGTATCGATCACTTCTATCTGCGGATCCTGCTGAATCTCCTTTTTGATCAGCTCCCTGAAGAGCCTGGAATCGTCAACAACCAATACCCTGATCTTTCTTTTACTCTCCAAATGTACCCCCAGTATCGCTACAGTTTTCTGTAAATCGCGGGCATGATGTACTTGTACCTGGTATCTTCCCTGACGAGGGATTCCGAATGGCCGATGAACAGATAGCCTCCCGGTTCGGTTATGTTGTAGAATCTGTCGACCAGTTCGTCTTTTGTCTTTTTATCAAAGTAAATCATGACATTGCGGCACAATATGACATGGAACTTTTTCCTAAAGGGCAGATAATTCTCCATCAGGTTGAATCTTCGGAATATGACCTGCCGCCGGATGGCTTCGGAAATCACCACGCTGTCGCCATCTGCGGTAAAGTATTTTCTGGCCCAATCGGGAGGAATGTTTTCGAGCGCCTGCTTCGGATAAAGGCCGATCTTGGCCGTTTCGAGGGCTTTTGTGGACAGGTCCGTGGCGAGTATGCTCGTGTCCCACCGCTCAAATACGCTCTTAAAAAAGTCGTCGATGATCATCGCAAGCGTATACGGCTCTTCGCCCGAGGAACAGCCCGCGCTCCAGATCCTTAAATCCCTGGAGGGTTCGTTCTTCAGTACCCACGGCAGGATCTCGCTCCGCAGGTACTCGAAATGCTTGGGCTCTCGGAAAAAATACGTGTGGTTCGTCGTGATTTTATCGACGAGCTTGACGATCTCGGCGCCGCGGACATCGGAAAAAACAAAGTCAAAGTAATCCGAAAAGCTTTTGTAGCCCCCGCTCACAAGCGAGCTGTGGAGCCTGCTTTCAATCAGATCCTTTTTCTTTGCAAGATTGATGCCGTATTGCCTCTGTATATGGGACGAAATCATGTCGAACTCGTCCTGCGTCATTTTAATGATTTCCATACCATGCCCAATACTGTGCTTAAGTACTATTTTATATAAGCCATTTCGGCCGCCATGAAACCATAAAACGCCGCACGGCGCCATAAAAAAGCCGCAGGCTATGAAGCCTGCGGCCCGGGTTTGCTCCCCTTATCAGTATTTGCCGAACGGGCTGCCGCCAAGATCAATCGATTTTACGGCTGACGCGGCTTTTACGGAAGCGGCCTTCGCAGAGGCCTTTTGTGCGGCGCGCTCATTGGTATCCAGCTTGAACCTGCCCACCATATCCTTGAGAAGCTGCGCCTGGCCCGAGAGTTCTTCGCTCGCCCCGGCGCTCTGCTCGGCTGTCGCGGAGTTTGCCTGCACGACCTGGGACACCTGCTCGATGCCCTGGTCGATCTGCGCGATGCCGGCCGCCTGTTCATTGGACGCCGCGGCGATCTGACCGATCAGCTCCGCTGCCCTGGATATGTCCGTCACGATTTTCTCAAGCGACTCGGCGGTCTGCTTTGCCATCACGCTTCCGCTGCCGACCATCTGGATCGATGTCTCGATCAGCGCCGTCGTTTCCTTGGCCGCCTGCGCGCTCTTTGCCGCGAGGCTGCGAACCTCCTCGGCGACGACGGCAAAGCCCTTGCCGTGGGCTCCCGCGCGCGCCGCCTCGACCGCAGCATTCAGCGCCAGTATGTTGGTCTGGAATGCGATGTCGTCGATGACCCTGATGATCTTTGAGATGTTGGCCGACGAAGCATTGATGTTCTCCATGGATTTGAGCATCTGCTGCATTTGCGCATTGCCGGTATTGGCATTGTTCATCGCTTCGACGCTCAGCCGGCTCGCATCGTTTGCATTCGCGGCATTCTGCCTGGTTTGAACCGCTATTTCGCCGATCGACGCCGTCAGCTGCTCTATGGACGACGCCTGTTCCGTCGCGCCGTGCGACAGCGTCTGGCTGCCGTCCGATACCTGGGCGGCCCCGGAAGCCACCTGCTCGGCCGCTTCGTTGATATCCCGGAGAATGCCGTTGAGCTCATCGATGTAGCGGTTCAGGGTTTGGGCCATGATTCCCAGCTCATCCCCCGTGATGACGTCGATCCGCCTGGTAAGATCCCCCGCGCTCATCGCGCGGATCATATCGAGCGTCCCGGCGCTCTGCCTCCTGATCGGGCGGCTGATCCACAGCCCCGTCAGAATGGCGGCAAGCGGCGCGGTCACCATAATCGCGGCCATCGTGATGATGGATATGACCACTTTTCCCTGCGAAGATTCTATGCTCTGGCGTATCACCCCGTCCCGCAGGTCCAGAAGCCCGATCAGCGCCGTGCGCGCGCCCAGGAACTCCGCCCTTGCATCCAGCGACAGTTCTAGTGTCTCACGGTCGAGCGCTGCGATCTGCGGTGAGCCCGCCGAGGCTCCGCCCGAAATCAGTTCATCCTTGCGGCGGCAACTGTCCAGTACGGACTGCTGTTTTATCGTCCATGCATTCCAGTGTTCATCGAATGTACGGAACAGGGCTTCTTCTTCGTCGGTTTTGGGCAGCCGGGCATAGAAACCCCGCGCTTCCTGCGCCGCCGCGAACGATTCCTGCATTGCGGCGTACTGCGCTTCCCGGAAGGCCCGGTCGGTGATCGCGGCATTGACCAGCCCGCGTTCATTGGCCATGATGCCCTCCATGCCGACCTGCATTTTGTACAGCGATTCGATCGACGGCAGGTGCACATTGGCAAACGAATCAAGGCCGCTCCTTGAGCCCCTTGTGCTGAAAAAGCCAAACAGACCCGCCAGACATGCGATGGCTGCGACTATCATGAAACCGATGTTCAGTTTTTTACGAAGACTTGCGTTGCGAAACCACTTCATTTTTTTCTCCATACGAATAAGTTCTTTTGGACCGCCGGTATCGCCCCTGATCTCAGGGCGGCTCCGGCCTTTACGAATATTTGCCGAAATCCGCATCGTTTAAATTGATTACGATATCCTCTTCGGCCCGGGCTGTCTTTTTGTCCTTGCCGCCGGGCGCCGGCTTTTCACCCGGCTGTACGGTCACGGGGGCTTTTGCGCTCTCCGGCTGCTTCACGGCGCCCGCCTTGCTTTTCCTGCCGCCGGCCGGCATTGCACCGGCTGCTGCGTGATCCCCGGAAGGCTTCACGGCTTCGGGCACGGGGGGCGGAATGGCCTCTTTTACGGATTCGGCCTTGGCCGGCTGCGCCGTGCCCGCCGGAGCACGCCGCGCCGCGGCGGAGGGTTCATGCGCAGACCGTGCCGGTTCGAACGAGGCGGCTTTTGAATGTCCGCCCAGCTTGAACCTGCCGACCATATCCTTCAGCGCCAGCGCCTGGCCCCGGAGCTGCCCGCTTGCGCTTGCGCTCTGCTCTGCGGAAGCCGAATTTGCCTGTACGACACTCGAAACCTGCTCAATGCCCCTGTCTATCTGCGCAATGCCGGCCGCCTGCTCGTTGGTCGCCACGGCGATCTGCCGGATCAGCCCGGCCGCCTTTGATATGTCCTCGACGATCCTCCTGAGCGATTTGGCGGTTTCATTGGCTATTTTTGTGCCGTTCGACACCTTGTTGATCGAGCTTTCGATCAGTTCGGTGGTTTCCTTCGCGGCCTGGGCGCTCCTTGCGGCAAGGCTCCGCACCTCCTCGGCCACAACGGCAAAACCCTTGCCGTGCTGCCCCGCCCTTACCGCTTCGATCGCGGCGTTGAGCGCAAGTATGTTGGTTTGGAATGCGATGTCGTCGATCACCCTGATGATTTTGGCGATACTGCCCGAAGCGCGGCTGATCTCATCCATCGAACCGAGCATTTCCCGCATCTGCGCGTCGCCCGAGCTTGCATTGTTCATGGCTTCCCCGCTCAGGCGGTTGGCTTCGCCGGCATTTTCCGCATTGCTGCGGATCTGCACGGCAATCTGCCCGACCGAAGCCGTCAGTTCCTCGATCGCAGCCGCCTGCTCCGTCGTTCCCTTGGACAGGTTCCGGCTGCCTGCCGCGATCTGGTCCGATCCCGAGGCGACCTGATCGGCCGCGTCGTAGATCTCAAGGAGCATGCCGCTCAGCTTTTCCGCATAGCGGTCCATCGTCTTTGCCATTGTGCCGATTTCATCGCGCGCGTCGACGTTCAGCCTCTTCGTCAGGTCGCCGTCGTGCATGGTCTGTATCATATCAAGCGTTTTCTTCAGCGAATCGTTGAGATTGGAGCTCAGTGTAAATCCCAGGAACAGCGAGACAAATACACCGACGGCAATCGACGCAATCAATACAAGCTTCGCGCCGGAGGCTCTTTTTTTTGATATCTCAAAGTATTCATCGGACGCCCGGCGGTTGCTTGACGCCAGTTCTTCCAGCAATGTTTTTGCAGACAGAAAATGATTTCTTACATTAGTAACGGCGGTATCGATCCCGCTGTTGATAAGGGCCCCTTGATCGGCATCCCCGCCGCTTTCAATCCATGCATCCCTTTCCCGGAACCGCTCCATCATCGTATTGCATGCATCGGACCATGATTTCCATTCGGTATCAAAGGACTCCCATGCCGCCGCTTCCTCCCCGGACATGGGCAGGGCCATATAAATCTCTCCGGCCGCATTCGCCTTATCCAGTGCGGCATTGATATCCGCGTATAAATCATCTTTGGAAGAGGCGGTGCCCCCGCTGATACTGCGGATCTCCCAGATGGAGGCATTCACGTTCGCCATGCCTGTTTTGATTTCCTGCAGGGCCTCTATCCCGGGCACCCCGGTTTCAGCCATATTATCGAGCACACCCTGCAGAACGCTCATACCGTGTAATCCTACGAGCCCGACGATCAAAGACAGTGCGATCATTACGAGTGAACAGCCGATCAGTTTTTTTCTGATGTTAATATGGTTCAGCCATTTCATCTTTCTCCCCCCAACATGCTTATCTGCCCTTTGATTGTCTATTGCTCCGTTTCGGCAAGCTCCTCGGACAGCAGGCTCCTGCAGTCAAGCAGCAGCTTGACCTCGCCGCCCGCCTTGCCGATCCCGCTTATAAACCTGCTCTGTACGGCCGAACCCATGTCCGGGGCCGGAACGATATCCTCTTCGTTGATCGTCATCACTTCCGTCACCGTATCCACGATAAGACCGACAACGACATCCTCGATGTCTATGACCACGACGCATGTCCTGTCGTCATATTCCCTCTCGGGCTTTTTAAAGCGCAGCCTTCCATCCATGATCGGCACAATTTTGCCGCGCAGGTTGATGATGCCCTTGATATAGTCCGGCATTTCCGGCACCACGGTAATGGGCTGCAATCCGATGATCTCGGTTACATACCTGATTTCGATGCCGTAAACCTCTTTGCCCAGGTTGAATGTGAGATACTTGTTTTTCTGGGTATCTTCCTCATACTCGGAATTCAATACCGCAGCCGCCCGCTCGCTCATAATCGCTCCTCCACGAAAGATAAAGTTGCAAAATCATCATAAGTAAAAAACTGCCGGTTCAAACACCTAATTGATTTTATTGACATCCAGTATCAGGCTGATGCTGCCGTCGCCCAGAAGCGTGCAGCCCGATACTTCCCGGATCGTCTTTAAAAATGACGGAAGCGCTTTGATGACAACCTGTTGCTGTCCGAGCAGCGCATCGGCAAACAGGCATATGGCGCCGTGTTCGCCTTCGGTCATGACCATAATGCCCGATTCGATTTCCTTGCAGCCGGTGTCCGTTTTAAAGAGCTCGTACAGCCTGATCACGCGGTAACAGCTGTCCCTGACCATGATCATCTCATTGCCCTCGGTGTCTGTGAAAACCTTGTCCGACGTCGTCCGGAAGGATTCCCGTATATTGACGATCGGTATCGTGTAAACCGACTCGCCCACCCTGATGAGCATGCCGTCAATGATCGCAAGCGTCAGCGGTATCCTGATGCTGATGTCGGTGCCCTTTCCCGCGACGCTGTCGGCATAGACCACGCCGCCGAGCTTCTTGATGTTTTTATTGACGACATCCATGCCGACGCCGCGGCCGGAGAATTCGGAAACCTTTTCGCTGGTGGAAAATCCGGGAAGGAATATCAGCGAAAAGACTTCCTTGTCGGTCATTTCGTTTTCGGGCCTGGTCAGCAGCCCCTTCTCCCTGGCCTTGGCCAGTATTTTCTCGCGGTCGAGGCCCCGCCCGTCGTCCCTGACGGTGATCAGCACCTCGCCGCCCGAGTTCCTGGCCTCCAGGGATATGGTGCCGTGCTCCGGCTTGCCCGCCCTGAGCCTCTCTTCGGCGCTTTCGATGCCGTGGTCGATCGAGTTGCGTATGATGTGCATCAGCGGGTCCGAAATCTGGTCGATGATGCTCTTGTCGACCTCGGTCTCCTCGCCGACGATGCTCATTAAAATCTTCTTGTCCTGTTTGATGCTCATGTCGCGTACAATGCGGTTCATTTTTTGGAACGTTACGGTGAGCGGCACCATCCGCACCGCCATGACGACGTCCCTCAATTCATTGGTGATCTTCTCGAGCCGCGCGGTGTCCTTGCGCAGACTTTCCATGTTCAGACCGTTCAGCTCCGGGTTCTGCATGACCATCGCTTCGGCTATGACAAGCTCCCCGACCAGGTCCATCAGCGTATCCAGCTTGTCGGTGCTTACGCTGATCATGCTTTGCCTGTGGCTTGCCGCAAACGGCATCCTGTCTTCCTGCTCCCGGCCCGGCAGCGCGCACGCGGCCGCGCTTTTGGCTGCCCCGGATTGTCCGGACTGCTCCGCATGCTCGAACAGGAGCTCCCTGAGGAACATGGTATCTTCAAGTTTTGACTTGACCTCGTTCTCGGGGAGCTCCGTCGAGAATGTGACCACAAAGCCCCTTTGCCTTATCTCGTCGATGCTTTTATCGTTATCCATGATATCAGCCGGACTGTATCCGGCGATTTTGCAATCCCGCTCAAGCCTGTGGATGATCTCATAGGCCCGGATGTTTTCCATCTGGCAGCCTTCATCAAAAAATATGGTCGCTCTGTACAATGCGCCCTGGCCGCCGTCTGCCGTTGCTGTGCCTGCAGAACCGGGCTGCGCCGGTTTTTCTTCGCATGGGTTGATACGCTCCAGATAAGCGTCGATATTTTGCACCATGCCCGCGGGGTCCCCGTCGGCAGGCAGGCCGTTTTCAAGCTTTGTGATCTCGGCTTTGAAAAAATCGACGCTGTTTAACAGAAAATCGCACAGCGTGTCATTGTCCCACCGAACGGCCCTGCCCTCGCGCACAAGGTGGAACAGGTTTTCCAGGGAATGCGCAAGTTCGCTGATGTTCATGATCTCCATCATCGATGCCGAGCCCTTTATGGTATGCATGATCCTGAATATTTCGTTGATAGAATCGCCGATATCCTTGTTCTTTTCGCTTGAAAGCGCGATGTCCTCAAGCTGTGCCGTCAGTTCATTGGTCTCAAACAGGAACATCTCAAAAATCGGATCGTTTTTTTTCTTTGCCACTTTCTCTTTCCCCCAAAGCCAAAACCGGTCTATTTGCCGGCATACCGGTCAATCATCGTCTTTCTTTTGTCGATCTCCTGCATCTGTTGCGTGATCTCATGCATTTTTGATTGCGTCAGGCTGATGTTGCCATTCTCCTCATCGCAAATATCGGCAACAAGCGGCAGGGCATCCTGCCGCCTGTAGCCCGAAAGCTTTTTATCAACGCCTTTTATTCTATTTATAAGCTCAGTTTTGCTTTTCAAAACATCGCCAAGCCGTTCGAGATCATCCGAAGCCAGAATCCGGGCGTGTTCCCGGGATAAGGCAAGGTATTCCCGAAGCAATGACAGCTTGGTTTGAAACAGTTCTTCCATATGCTAGATCGCGATAGTGCCGCTGTCCTTGTCCTTGAGCTTCATCGCCTCGAACCATGTATCGCGCAGCTTTGTTACCAGATCAAGCGATACGCCGAGGTATTCATTATCTTTCTTGATATTGGCCCTGATCAATTGATCCAGTATGAAATCATAGATTTTCGACAGTTGTCCCGATATCTCGTATCTTGCGTCGAGGGTGGCTTTGAGCTCGTATATGATATTCTGGGCCTTGATGATATGCCTGTGCGAGTTTTCTATACTCTTTTCTTCAATGCCCTTCATGCCGAGGCGGATGTTTTTGATGCACCCATTGAACAGCATCAGCGTAAGCTGCTCCGGCGTTGCGGTCAGTATGCTGTCTTCCAGGTATTGGTCGCGGGCATAATTCGTATCCATAATAATCTCCTATTTGTTGCCCAGCATGGAGTTAAACCAACTGCTTTGGGAGTTGAGTATGTTGATGGACTGCTCGAGGGCCGCAAACTGTCTCCAGTACTGGTCTTCCTTCTTGTTCATGCGCTCTGTTGCCGTTTCGATTTTTTCCTTGATCTTTTGGAGCTCTTTGGTAAGAGCATTGGTATATTCCGTCGTATCCCCGGCAAGGCCCGCTTTTTCGATCAGGAATCCCTTGTTTCCGTTCACATCCCTCTTGGTGGTGATATAATTCTTGATGATGTCGTTGACGCGCTCGCCGAGACCGTTTTCATTGAACCGCTCGGCTGCCTTGGCGCTCGTCAGATCCCTGCTGTAGCCGACATCGGATGATTTTGTAAAGAGTTCCATGACGCCGGCCAGGTTTTTTTCAAGCGCGGTCCTGAGCTTGGCATCGTCAATTTCAAGCTGACCGTATTTATTATCTTTTGTGGAGGCTACGCCGATCTCAAAAAAGCTCAGCTCGGCGCCTTCGATTTTGTTGAGAAATGCATTGCGCAGCTCCGTGTACATCCTCCATAAAAGGGGATCGGAGTTCAGGATGCCTTCCTTGGCCTTGGCTTCCCACTTGGTGATCTCGGTTTCGGACATTTCCTCTTTCTGCTTGTCGCTCAACGGTGCGTAGTCCCTGTCCTTTTTCTGCCAGATCAGCATTCCGAGCTCCTGAAGCAGGCTGTTGTAGGAATCGATGAATTTTTCGATCTTTTCCTGCGCCTTGTCAACATCGTCATAAACCTTGTATGAGACAGCCTCGGTCGTTGTCTTTTGCAGCGATACCGTCACGCCGTCGATCGTAAAAACATTGGAGCTTCTTCTGATCGGGTTCGACAGCGTCGGGTCGTTGTAGTAGAACACCGCGTCCTGGCCGTTCCTGACCGAACCTGAGTCGATCTTGAAATAGCCGTCCTCGCCGAACACATTGCCCGTCAGGTTCTCGATCTTGATTTCGGACGCCGCGCCGGACTGGTTGGACTTGATTGTGAACCTGTCGTCCATGCTGCTGTAGGTGATGGTTACGCCGGCCTCGGACTTGTTGATCTCCTGCATGATGTTCTCTATACTGAACAAATGCGATTTAAATGTAAACTGAACACCGTTGATCTTGAAGCTCACCTGTTCCGCTTCCTCGCCGAATGTCTCGTAAAGCGAGGCATTGGTGTTGACCATGTTCAGGTCGCCGACTTCAAAACCGAGTTCGGTTACACCCGCGATATTCTCCTCCCAGGTTCCGGCCGTAACATCGCCGAATATCTGGAGCCTGGAATTGTCCGCGTTTAAAGCAAGGTACTTGCCGTCAACAATCGAAACCTCGACGCGCCCGCTGCCGAATGCCGCGTCGATTTTCTGCTGCATCGCGTCGGCAAGGTCCGCAAGATTTGTGTAGTCCTGGTCGAAGCTCAAGCGCAGCTGCATGTCGTCGAGCCTGAGCTCAAATGCTTTGCCCGACATCGCGATGCTCTCCGCCTCGCTTAAATCGCGGCCCGACGTGATGTATTCAACGCATCTTGCGCTGCTTTGCACAACCGAAGCCGAGGCAAGCTGCTGCACGGAATTGATGGTATAATTGCCGTTGATGGCGCTGCCGCTGGTAATGAGCGAAAGCACGCCCTGTGCTCCGGTGACGGAGGACGCCTTGTAACTGGTTGCCGACATGATGTTTTTATCAGCCGCCAGCAGGTTGAAGTGCTCGTCGCTGAAAGTCTTCAGTTTATCGATGATGCTCCTGTAGGCTTCCTGCTGCCATTCGGTCATGATCTTCTGCTGTTCGATTTTAAAGACCTTGGCCTCTTCGGCCTTCATCATGTCTTCGATCATCGTATCGGTGTCAAGACCGCTGGCAAGCCCGCCGATCCTCAGCATCTGGTATCCTGATATTGCATCTGCCATGCCGATTCCTCCTATCGCCTCTCATCCACGAGAATGCCGAATCTGTCCCATATATCCGCGACCATGTCGAGTATTTCCTTTGAGGGTATTTCCTTTACAACCTCGCCTGTGCGGGTATCGATGATGGTCATTACGCACGCCCTCGGGCGCTCATTGAATGAATATTCGACCCTTTTATTGGCTCCGATCAGCCTTTCATTGATCTCTTCAAGCTTTCGCTTGATGACCTCGCGGGCGACCGGTATTTTCACATCGCCCTCGATGCGCCTGCCGTCGGCAATTGCTTTATCCGCAGCGCCAACGCCTGCAGCCCTGTACTGTTGCAATGTAAAATCAGGCTGGAGCGTAAAATGCGTTACGGTATCAAGCGAAACGGCATTGATTTCATAATTCATACCATTACCTCTTTTTAGAAATCCTCAGGGGCATGATCCCCTTCGGATTGAGCGGATTGCTCCGCCGCTTTTCAAGTATAAATGGAGAAACCAGTGGCATGGTTATGCCACTGGTGTCCGTCGAAGATCTTATTGCAGCAGCTGCAATACGCTCTGGGGCTGCTGGTTGGCCTGTGCCAACATGGACTGGGCGGCCTGGCTGAGTATATTCATCTTTGTGAACTCGACCATCTCGTTGGCCATGTCGACGTCTCTTATACGGGACTCGGCTGCCGAGAGGTTTTCCGCCGCTGTTCCAAGGTTGTTGATCGTGTACTCAAGCCTGTTCTGGTATGCACCGAGCTGTGAACGCTGGTTCGAAACGAGCTCGATGGCATTGTCGATCGCGTCGACTGCCGCGCCGGCGGCTGCATTGCTGATCACTGAAAGGCCGGTGATGCCGTCCTTCTCGCCGGTGATGCTGATGTTGACTCTGTCGCCCGCAACGGGTGTGTTGGCACCGGTGATCACGATCTGCTGACCGGACTCGAAGATTCCGCCGAAATCCGATTGCGAAAGCACGAATGTCGGAGTAGCAACCGAGTCGTCACCTGTAACTGTTCTGGTCACACCGTTGATGGTAACGGATGCAGTAGCATTTGCACCGGCACCGTCGCCCACGGACAGAACTTCGAATTTAATGGTCAGGTCATCCGACTGCGTGTAACCGGAAAGGTCGACGCCGCCGGCTACAAACTCGTTGCCGCCGCCGCTTACGGTTGCGATTTCTTCAACCGCCGCCGCGGAAACCGCGTTTGTGCCTACGCCGAGGCTCACAGCGTCCATGGCTGCCAGGGTGACTTCGAGGTTCTCGCCGTTGTTCGCGCCGATCATCAGGCTTCCCGAGAATGTTCCGATTGAACTCATAAGGTTCTGGCCGTTGAACTTTGTGGTATCGGATATGCGTGTGATTTCCTGCGCCAACTGATCGAGCTCATCCTTGATGGTCGCTCTGTCGGTAGCTGTCGCGGTGTCGTTGCCGGCCTGTACAGCCAGCTCGCGCATGCGCTGCAGTATCGACGTGGTCTCATTCAGAGCGCCTTCAGCGGTCTGTATGAGGGAGATACCGTCCTGGGCGTTGTCTGTGGCCTGTCCAAGTCCGCGTACCTGGGCTCTCATCTTTTCAGATATCGACAGTCCCGCGGGGTCGTCGCCGGCCTTGTTGATCCTCATGCCCGAGGACAGCTTGGCAAGCGAGTCGTTTGTCAACTTTGTGTTCTTTGACAACTGGTTGAACGTGTTCAGTGCTGCAATGTTGTGATTGATCCTCATGATAAAATCCTCCGTGATTTTTATTTTGCTGAAAATCCTTTTTCAGCTGAAGGCTTTCCCGGCTCCGGCCAGAGCCGTTGTTCCCTCATACTAATCATCGGAAGATTTATTCAAAAACTTGAGAAAAATTTTATATGAATTTTATATGTTTATCGCATCCTGGATTGTGACATCCAGATAATCGCGGTCGCCCTTCATATCGATGATATAAGGCGGCACATTCTGATTGTCCACTTTGAACACCCTGACCTTGGGGCGCAATATGAAGTTGCTGTCGTTTTCAACAACGATCGCCTGCGCGCCGTTGCTCAGGCGGACCACGGTGCCCTGCGGATACGGTACGATCTTCTTTAGGAATGCTGCCGTCACTTCCGGATCGAACCGTAAGCCGCTGTTTCCCATGATGTACTCCACAGCCTCGTTTGCGCGCCAGGCCGCACGGTACGGCCTGTCGGACGTAATCGCATCGTATACGTCGCTTATGGCGATGATCTTGCCGATATAGTTGATATTGCTTCCGACCTCGCGGAACGGGTAGCCGTTGCCGTCGTAGCGCTCGTGATGCAGCAAAACCCCCAGGCACGCCTCGCCGGAAACCTTTTGTGTTTCCTTTAAATAACGGAAGCCGTGCATTGAGTGGGTCTTCATCGTCTCAAATTCCTGGTCTGTCAGAACGCCGGGCTTATTGATGATCGCAAGCGGGATATATACCTTGCCGATGTCGTGCAGTATCGCGCCCAACGCAAGATCGTACAGCTTTTTCCTGCCCAGATTCATCTGAAGGCCGGTGGCGATGCAAAGGAATGCGGTATTCACGCAATGGTAAAATGTATAGTCGTCAAACTGCTTTAAGTCCATCATGTCGTAGACAAGCGTGTTTTTATCGAGCATTTCGTCCAGAATGCCGTTGAGCAGCACATCCAGCGACGTCCAGTCGGTATTTGTGCTCTTCCCGGCGGCGGCTACCTGCATGTAGAGGTCCTTGACCTTCTCCACCGTCTTGAGGCGCAGCTTCTGATCGACGATATCAATGTATTCAATGCCTTCGGATATGTCATCCTCAATATACACGCCGTTGAAGCCCAGCGACTTGAGCCGGTTGATGTAGCCCTGTGTCAGTATGGTGTTGCAGCGCAGATACAGCTCTCCCGAGGAGCCGTATACGTCTTTTCCGAGCCGCATGCCGCTGCGCAGGCAATTCGTTGGGACGATTCTCATCGGATTATACCTGTTTGTCCTGATTTTGAGTTCTCAATTGTTCGGAAATGGCATCCAGATCCAGCAGACCCGCATTCTTGCTGGCTTCGATGTTGGTCTGAGCGACCTCCCGGATCAGCTCTTTTCTGAAAATGGAGATGTCCCTCGGCGCGTCAATAGAGATCCTGACACTGCCCCTTTGTATATCGACAATGCTGATCTCTATGTTATCGCCTATGACAACGGATTCGCCCGCTTTTCTGGTGATCACCAGCATAGATTTTTCTCCTAGCCCCTTACAAGCCGGCGCCTGAGTTCATAATTATCCTCATCGAGTATCAGCTGCATGCCTCTTCTGTTCTCGCTGTTGATGACGAGCGGGCTCTTCAGGTTGATGGTCATATTCTCGACACGATCCGGCAATACAACTATAGATAATACCACAAACTGGGTATCGTTTGTAGCCCCCAATTTGGCGATGGCGTCATCCGGAAGCTCAAAGTCATAGTCGGGCTCGATATGCCGCGGGTCCATGACGATAAAGCAGACTTCACCGCTGAGCGCCCTGAGCCACCGGAACGGGTTGTCCTGCTTCCCGGTCGATATCAGTTCGTATTCCTTGATATGCTCAAGGCCGTACAGACCGTCCTCAAACACGATCGTTTTATCCCGGACCGGCGAGGGCTCCGTATATTCGCTTAACTGACAATGCATTTTCATTACCCCTAATCAATATAATCGAGCAGCGACATCTGCACGATTTTTCCGCTGATCGAAAGCGACGCCTGGTATGCCTGCTCGGCCATCGCGTACTTGATGATGCTCTCCTCGGCGTCGGCATCCTCGGCAAGCGATATCTTGTCCTCTATGAGGACCTCCGCGTCCTTGAGCTGCGCGCCGATCCTCTCAAGCCTCTGCTGCTTGCCCCCGACCTCGGACAGCTTGGCCAGAACATGGTTTAAGTGTTCCTCCAGCGCTTTTGATTCGGCTGTGAGCACCGATACGGACGGCGGATCTTTGCGGAGCTCCGCGGTCAGCTTGTCGATCGTGTTGATCAGATTGCCCTCGCCTCTGCCGGTGATGTCGAGCGCGGTCATGGTAATGCCCATTTTTACGCCGTTGCTGATGTTGAAGCTGATGATCTCCGAAGACATGTCCTCAAACATGAGATCGGTCATCGCCAGCAGATTCTCGCCGTTATAGGTGACGCCCGCCGCGGAATCCTCCACGGGCGGCCGGTCGGTGTTGTATCCGCCGAAGATATACCCGGTCGTGCTGCTGTAGTTGAGCGCATACAGTATCTGCTCCCTGTGCTGATCGATCTCATTGCATATGCTCTGACGCTCCGACATGGACATGGTGGCGTTGGAGGCGGAGGATACAAGCTCCTGTATGCTCTGTATGCTTTTGTTGATGTCGGTAAGCGCCGTCTCGGTGTCGGTCGTGATATTGCCCGCATCGTTGATTCTGTCGATGTACTGCTGGATCCTGGATGCGCGGCTGCTCAGATACAGGCTGGTGCTGGCGCTGACCGGGTCCTCCGACGGGCTCTGATACTTCTTGCCCGTGGTGAACCGGCTCTGGAAATAGAGCATGCTGTTGTAATTTTTATTGATATTGTCGATGGCCTTGTTGGCCAGCATTTGACCGGTAACTCTCATAATACATACCTGCCTTGCTACATGTTGATAATGATCTGGAGCATTTCATCGATCGCGGTTATCATTTTGGCCGCCGCGGCATAGGAATGCTGGTATTTGACAAGGTTGATGGCCTCCTCATCCAGCGAAACGCCCGATATGGACATGCGCTGGTCCGATACGAAATCGACCATCTTTTTCTGGGTGGAGAGCAGTTTGCCCGATGAATTGCCCGTCACGGCAATATCCATCGTGATCTGCTGCATATAGTCCACATGGTTGCCGATGCTGGCGCCGCCGTACGTCAGGTCGGTCGCGTCGCGAAGGTCCAGGAAACTCTGAAGGTTTTCATAGTTGCTCCAGTTGTTGTGGCCCGAGATAAGCCCGGAAGACGCCGCGATGTTCGACGCGTTTTCCATCATCCTGTCGGATAATCTGATGTCGGTCGCATGCGTATGCGCCGGATCGAAAAAGTCGACCCCGCTTTCCGAAACCTCGCTGCCGTAGGGCAGCGTGTATCCGGCCCGGTTGATCGCGTTGAACTCCTGTACCAGGCTTCCGGCAAGGTTGTCGAGCATATTCAGGTAGTAGGAGATACCGCGGTTGTCCGGCGTGCTGCCGTCGCGGATGTCGAGCGCGGCCTTCATCGTGCCGGCCGCCGGGTTGACACGCACGTCGACGTCGCTCCAGTAGGGCGTCGAATACACCGTGCCCGTAACCGGGTTGACCGTATCGGCCTTCAGTATGATCTCATTGACCGATGTATGCTCCACCAGCGACATGCCGTTGATCTTGATGCCGTATTCGCCGGTGGGACCCTCCGAAACGGATATGTCGACGAGTCCGCTGAGCTCGTCAACCAGCTGGTTGCGGTCATCCCTCAGGTCGTTTGCCGTATTGCCGCTCAGCTCGTACTTGAATATGGCTTCATTCAGGTCCGAGACCTGCTGGGCGATTGTGTTGATCCTGCCGACGATGGTTGCGACATTCCTGTCCTGCTCCTGCTGGCATTCATAGAGCATGGCCGAGGTCGTGTTCAGATTCTCTGTAAGCGACAGCGCATACTGCCTGACTTCTTCGCGCAAAAGCGAATCCTGCGCGTTTCCCGCCAGTTTGTCGATTGCGCTGTACAGGCACTCGAGGCCGTTCAGAACGCCGCCCTGTTCCCCTTCGCCCAGTATATCCTCAATATAAAGATAGGCCGAAGCCTTCGTTTCCATCTCATTGTACCGCGTGTTTTCCGACCTGTAGATCGTGTCGTAGAATGCGCTGCGCACCTGCGTGATATTGGACACGAGCACGCCGCCGCCGATATTCTTGGACGGGTTGTTGCCCATCGAGGCGGTCATGGAAGGCGGTATGGATTCCATGTTGACAACCTGCTTGGAATAGCCCTGCGTATTGACATTGGCCATGTTATGGCCGGTGACCTGAATTGCCTGCTGGCTGGCCACAAGGCTTTTCCTCGCAATTTCAAGTCCGTAGAAGCTCATATGCTACACCCTCTTGTCGATGATGCTCTTGGGAGCAACCGCCGCGCCGTTTTGTTTGTTGTCAATGACATTGAGTATATAATCCATGTATGTGGCTTTGGTATTGAGCATGCGCTTGTTCAAATCGTTTGTTTTTCTCTGTTCTTCGATCGCCGCCGAAAAGCGCTCGCGAAGCGCGTCGAACTTCTGCTGCTCCTCTTTGTTCAGGTACTGATCCAGCGTGTCCGCGTCGATATTGCCCTGTATGTTCTTTTCATTCCGGAACATCTCGAGCGCTTTCTGGCGCTTTTGCTCCATGAATGAAAACTTCATCAGCAGCGCTTCCTCGGCCTTGATCATCTGGTCCAGCCTGGCCGTATCGTTTTGCTTGATCAGTTCCGACTTTTTCCTGGAAAGGTCGGCAAAGCAATCCAGTATCTCAGCCTGCGCCGCGTATATGGTATAGATATCCTGAAACAAACCCTTCATCGCAGGACCGCCTTACCGGGATCCGTCCGGACGCAAATGTGCATCCAGGATCTTGTCGGCCAGTTTTTCGGGGTCAACGCTGTATGTGCCGTCGGCAATACTCGCCTTGAGCTCGTTGATCCTGTCAATCCTGTCCACATCCGCATTTTTCGCAGCCTGGACAGCCCTCTCAATGGCTTTGGATTCGCTGGATATGAAAACCTTGTCTTCGATATCCGCTCCCACGGCGGATTCCCTGTCGACCGACGAGGATTTCTTGACTGCCTGTATTTTGTCAAACGGATTGATCGGATTGATCTTCATAATTTATCACCACTTAATCATTATTTCCTTAAAGAATTTGCCATGCCCTGCATTTCATCAATGGTCTGCACAACCTTCGAGCTGATCTGGTAGAGCCTCTGCACCGCGATCAGGTCGGTAAATTCGCTTGCAAGGTTGACATTGGAGCGCTCGATCGAGCTTTGTCTGACCGAAGCCGAAGCCGCGGCCGTTTCCCCGCCGGACTCGGCGGTTTGAATATAGAGCCCGCCGCCTACGCTCCGGAGGTTCTCGGCATGCTCAAAGCCCACAATGCGCAGCGAGCCCTGCACGGCTCCGCCGGAGACCACCACGCCGTCGCTAGTTACGGTAAACTCGCCGCCGCCCGCGTTGATCCTCTGCATGTTCGAGTCCATAAGATAGTTGCCGTTGCTGTCGACGATGTAGCTGTCCTCGCCCTCAACCGAGAGCTGGAAGCTTCCGCCCCTGGTGTAAAACAGATTGCCCGCGCCATCGCGCAGAGTCATGTATCCGTCGCCCTCCATCGACAGGTCCAGTCCCCTGCCTGTCTGCATGACCGCGCCCTGGGACAGATCGCGCACGGCATCGGTAATCCTGACGCCGTTGCCTATGATATAGCCGCCCGCCCCGGCGTCCATGTTCTGATACTCGGTATAAACGACCTCGGAAAATCCGACATTGTTTTTCTTATAGCCGTTTGTATTGACATTGGCAATATTGCCTGCTATGACGTTTATTTTCTGCTGCTGGGCGATCATCGAGCCGCCCGCCGTATAAAATCCCTGTATCATTTATGCCACCTTACCTTACAGCCTTGCTATCTCGGAAGCTTCGCTGCCGTGTATCTGGTCGAGTATCTGTATGACGGTCTGCGTCGTTTGGTAATTGCGGTTCAGGCTCATCATGCTCAGGTATTCCTGCGTGATATCGACATTGGATTGCTCGATATATCCCTGCATGACCGTCGCCGAAGCTCCCTTCTGCGCGCCGCCGCCCTGCAGATAGCCGTTGTCCGCCTTGCTGAGCGTCGTGTAATCGGCGAAGTCGACCAGCCTGAGCCGCCCGACGATGTTGCCGCCCGACAGCACAAGCCCGTTGCCGGCGATCTGAAATTCGCCCGCGCCTACTTTGATGCGCCCGTTCTGGCCCAGCACATAATCGCCTGCGGCGTTTACGAGCGCGCCTTCATCATTGACAAACAGCATGCCGCCGCGGCTGTAATACTGCCCCTGGGGCGTGTCGACCACCAGAAAGCCGCTGCCGCTCAGCGCGATGTCGCTGCTCCTGTCTGTTTTCACCAGGTTGCCCTGCGACATGTCGATGTGGTTCTGCATCGCAAAATACATCGTATTTAAGTTGTCCCTGTTGTCGGAGTTTTCGATCTGCATCGACAGCGCATCGTCAAAGCTGAATGCGGACAGCGAATCGGCCTTGAAGCCCGGCGTATTGGCATTGGCAAGATTGTTGGCAACGACCGAAATCTTGTCCTCATACGATAGCAGCGCCTGTCCCAGCCTCATGATGCCAGCCTGCATATTTTACTCCTCCTTTTATGCCTCTCAATATAAATATCGGTGCTAACCGAAGCAAGCTTTAACGCTTTTTGCGATTCAGGCAAGTTTTTTTCTGAGCTCGAACAATGTCTTGGATAAGATCTGCGAAACCCTCGATTCCGATAAATCCAGTATCATGCCGATCTCCCTCAGCGTCATCTCGTCGTAGTAGTAAAGCCCTATGATCTGCTTTTCCTTTTCCCCGAGCGTGTTGATGGCATGGACCAGCCGGGCTTTGGTCTCCTTGCGCTGGTACTCTTCCTCGGGCAGGTCGGATCCTTCGAGGTTTTCAACGCCGCAGGCGTTGGTCTGCAGCACTTCCTCGAGCGACATCATATTTGTGATTGCGGCTTCTTCCATCGTTTTTCTGACCACCTTTTCCGATATTCCGGCGTGCTCGGCGATTTCCTCATTGGTCGGGAAGCGCCCGAGGCTCTTTTCGAGCTCGTCTGTCGACTGCTCTATGAGTTTGAAAGTCGTCCTTGTGTTTCTGGAGAGCACGTCCATTTTACGCATCTTGTCTATGATCGCCCCCCGTATGCGCGTGGAGGCGTACGTCTCGAATTTGACATTGCGGGCCGTGTCGAATTTGTCAATGGCATCCAGCAGCCCGAACATGCCGTCGCTGATCATGTCGTCTTCGTCAACATATCCTAAGTACGAGCTCGGCATCATTTTGACCACGCGCCTGACCAGCGGCGCATATGCCAGTATCAGCTGGTTGCGCATGTCGATGCTTCTGTTTATACGGTAATGATTCCATAACGACTGCATGTCCATATCCGCCACCTCAAATATTTCCGACGACCTGTATCCTGACGGTGTTCTCCAGTTCATTGTACGAAAGTATGTCGATATTCGGGCTCAGCTTCAGCGAAATCTCCTTCATATACGACCGTACCGCCGGAGAAGTCAGTATCACCGGACTGATCCCGAGCTTCATGGCTTTCTCCGTCTCCTCCCTGGTCCTTGTCATGATCTTTTTGATGTTGTCCGGCTCAAGCGCAAGGTAATTGCCGTTGTCGGTCTTCCTGATGCCGGCCGTGATCAGTTCCTCGAATTCGGGCGCCATCGTTATCACATCGATTTTGCCGTTTTTTGCGTACTTGTTGGTAATCTCGCGCCTCAGGCTCTGCCTGACATATTCTATGATCAGATTCGGGTCCTTGGTCAGCTTGCCGTAGTCCCCGACCGTTTCGAGTATCGCCGGAAGATTCCTGATCGACAGCCCCTCCTTTAAGAGCCCGGCGAGCACCTTCTGCACCACGCCGACGCTGACGACGGCGGGAACGACTTCCTCAACAAGCACCGGGTTCTTTTCCTTCAGGTTGTCCAGCAGCTGCTTGACTTCCTGCCGGCCCAGGAGCTCGTAGCTGTACTTCTTGATCACCTCGGTCAGGTGCGTGATGATGACCGAGGACGGGGCTATGACGGTATAGCCTAGCATCTCGGCCCTGTCCCTTGCCTCCCTGGTGATCCATTTGGCAGGCATGCCGAACGCGGGGTCGCGCGTTTCAATGCCCTCGATATCCTCGCTGTCGACGGCGTTCATGGCCAGCAGGTGGTCGGCAAGAACCTGGCCGCGCTCGATCTCGATGCCCTTGATGTTGATCGAGTACTCATTGGGCCGGAGCGACAGGTTATCCCTGAAGCGTACGATCGGTATGATGATGCCGAGCTCCGAAGCGCATTGCTGTCGCACCATGACCATTCTGTCCAGAAGATCGCCGCCCTGCTCCTCGTCGACAAGCGGTATCAGGCTGTAGCCGAACTCCAGCGATATCGGGTCGACATTCAGAAGATCCATAATGTTGACGCGCTGCGTTTCCGGCGGCCGGGCTTCGATCTCCGTCCCCGGGGACTCCTCGCCCTGCGTCTTTGCTTTTTCAAGGCGCATGCCCAGCAGCAGCATGCTGCCGCCGACGATGATCATCGTAAGCTTGGGCAGCCCGGGCACCAGGTTCAATAGCAGCAGCGTGATGCCGCCGATTTTCATGACGCTGGCCTGCGAGAACAGCTGCTTGGCGACATCGACATTCAGGTTGTTCTCCGAGGCCGCTCTGGTCGTGATGATGCCGGTCGCCGTCGATATGAAGAGCGCGGGGATCTGCGAAACAAGTCCGTCGCCGACCGTGGCAAGGGAGTACACCTCGAGCACCTGGTTGATCTCCATCTTGCCTTCCATCATGCCGATGATGATGCCGCCGACGATATTGATGACGGTGATGATGATGCCGGCGATCGCGTCGCCCTTTACGAATTTGCTCGAGCCGTCCATGGAGCCGTAGAAATCGGCCTCGTCCTGAACGGCCTTGCGGCGCGCCTTGGCCTGCTCCTCGTTGATCAGCCCCGCGTTCAGGTCCGCGTCGATGGCCATCTGCTTTCCGGGCATCGAATCCAGCGTGAACCTTGCCGTGACTTCCGAAACGCGCTCGGCGCCCTTTGTGATGACAATAAACTGTATGATGATGATGATCAAAAACACGATCATGCCGACGACGACATTGCCGCCGATTACGAACTGACCGAAAGTTTCTATGACCTTGCCCGCGTTGCCGCCGTTTGACAGAATCAGGCGCGTCGACGATATATTCAGCGACAGCCTGAACAATGTCGCTATCAGCAGCAGCGTCGGGAACGACGAGAACCCAAGCGGTTCCTTGACATAGAGCGATGTAAGCAATATGGTCAGCGAAAAGGCTATGTTCACAATGAGCAAAAAGCTCATGAGGGTCGGGGGCATCGGCACAACGATGATGACAATGATGCCGATGACCAGAAGCCCGATCATGCTGTTGCTCAGTCTTTTTTTCAAGCTATTGCTCACCCCTAACCTTTTGCTTCATCTTGTACACATAGGCCAGTATCTCCGCGACCGCCCTGAACTGTTCCCTCGGTATCAGGCCGCCGATTTCGACCTGTTTATAGAGCGTTCTGGCAAGCGGCGGGTTTTCGGCGATGTATACATCGTGCTCCCTGGCGATTTCCTTGATCTTGAGGGCCACATAGCCCTTGCCCTTGGCGGTCACCTTCGGGGCTTTGGATTTTCCGGTTTCATACTTGAGCGCGACGGCGTAGTGGGTCGGGTTTACGATGACCGCATCGGCCAGCGGCACACTCTGCATCATGCGCATCCTGGCCATCTGCCTCTGCTTTTGGCGTATGTTCGATTTGATCAGCGGGTCGCCCTCGGTATGCTTCATCTCATCCTTGATTTCCTGCTTGGTCATGCGAATCTTTTTTTCATACTGAAACCATTCGAATACATAGTCCACAATGCTGACGGCCATCATCGCGATCAATATCTTCGTGCCTATGCCGACCGCCATGTCAAGCGTGCTGTTCATGCTCCGCAGCACCCCGCGCTCCATGAAATCGGCTGATTCGGGTATGGCGTCCCGGATGGAGCCGTAGGCCAGAAGGCCCACAATGCCAAGCTTCAATACGGCTTTGAGGCCCGAAAACAGCGTCTCTTTGGAAAACACCCTTTTCGCGCCCTGTATCGGATTGATTTTGCTGAACTTCGGAGCGATTCTTTTTAAGGAGAACACGAACCCGACCTGCATGTAGTTGGCCGCCATCCCCACGATCAGCGCGGCGAGCATCAGCGGCATGACCGCGCCGAGGAAGACATCGGCAAATACGGATACATCCAGCGGCTTGTTGATATCGGCGATCAGCAGCGATGAGCGCATGAATTCGGCCATGCTGCCGGCGGTCCGGGGCACAAGAGCTTTGAGGGCGAGCAGTACCGCGCCGAGCGAAACGGCATTTGTAAGCTCAAGGCTCTTTACGACCTCGCCTTCCTTGCGCGCATCCCTTCGCCTTTTCGGCGTTGCTTTTTCAGTCTTTTCCTGCGACATTGCTCTCCCACCACCTCTCCTTCACGCCTCAGGCTATTGCGTTTACAACACTCTGGCTGAATTCGAACATGCTGTCGAACAGCAGTTCAAACAAGCCCGAAAGAGGCGCTATCATAAACATCATGACCATGTATCCGACCAGTATCTTAATCGGTATGCCGACGATAAAGACATTCATCTGCGGTACGAACCGGACCATCAGCCCGAGCGCGAATTCGCATACCATCATCATGATCACCATCGGCAGCGCCATATTGATTGCGAACAGCAGCGCATTGTTGAATCCGCCGATGACCACATTCGTAAGCAGCGCCGTGATGCTGCCGCCCATGACCGGTACGGTTTCATACATCTGATAGAGCATGTAGATCAGCTTCAGGTGCCCGCCGGTTATAATGAATGTGATGAATGCAAAAGTATAAA
>Ga0123334_1000479_pt1 | contig 54711 bp, 56 predicted proteins | sample BiotimSIPDNA_FD_89706 | JGI IMG/M metagenome (GOLD analysis project Ga0123334, IMG submission 89706) | Anaerobic biogas reactor microbial communites from Washington, USA - Biogas_R1 time_0 SIP DNA | ecosystem: Engineered > Bioreactor > Anaerobic > Unclassified | place: Washington, USA...
AAAGATACTCATTTTTAATGAGTTACACAAACTTAGAAGCCTTTTTTATTCACAATTTTCGATAATTTATGCATGTGATTACTCACTTGCGAAACTTTAATTATATACAAAATGAAAGACGATCACTTGTCTTTTACAGTTAATTTTGATCGTAGGTTTAATGTAGATGGTGTTCTTGTATCCGACTCCACGAGTCTGGAAATTGACGGAGAGATGCTAACTGATGTATATTTAATAGATGACAAATGCTCTCATCTTTCTGGTGAATCATCAACCAATTGTGAATACTTCGTTTTGAGCAAGTCAAAAGGACTCGTTCTGTATAAGTACCTGAATGGAGACACTTATATTTTCTATAAGAAGATACCCTGCAAAAATAAGTGAAAGACATGGCATCTAACGTCTTCGACTAATCTCCCTTTAAATATCTTATCAAGAACCTTTAGCGTGGCACAACTGCCAGAGGCGGTGAAGGCGGGAAGGTAGGGGAAGGTGAGAAAGTAGGTGAAGGTGGGAACGAGATACTGTAAGATAGAGGTTTCGGACAATGAGAGAGGAGCAGGTCGTGTGATCTGCTCCTCTCTTATTTGAGACATGAGTCCGTATGTATAGGAAGTCTGAATCTTTTTCACTTCTTGTTGAAGTGTTTCTCCAGTCGTTTGTATTCCTTCTTGGTCAGTCGCATGAAACTGCCGTGCTGAGGGGCGGTGACGCCTTTGATGTCCACAGGATTGCGGAAGTTGGTGAGGTGTTCGTCTGCCTGACAGATGCGATAGTGCTTGGGTTGGTCGCTATATTGAATGTATGCCACTCGCCATCCCTTCTCTCCCACAATCTGGAAGGCGCTGCTACCCTCGCATTTCTTGTTGCCCTCAAAGTTCACAAAATCATGTTCATCTGGTTCTGGCCAAGGTCCTGTCAGTCCGCTTGCTTTGGTATGAAATATTCCTGGATGACCACCTTCCTTCTTGATGAGCATGTGGTATTGGCGGTCACTCTCCAGGTAGTTGATGTCTGCGTCGATGGTGGCATAGCCCCAGTCAAAAAGGATCTGGGGCTTGGTCAGTTTCGTGAAGGACTTGTCAGCATAGCTGTAAACCATGCGGTCATACGGGTCATTCTCGTTAGAACTCCAAATAGAATAGTAGATGAAGTAACCACCCTTTTCTCCGTTAGACCATTTGTAATGAGGATCCCAAAATATTTGAGGAGCCCACACTCGATTAATCTTGCTCCAGTCGCTCACCACATCGGGGCTCTCTGGATCACAGAAAATCTCATTGCCCTTGCGGAAATCGAAAGTAGTGGATGTCCAATGAATGAGGTCATCGCTCTTCAGGAGATTGATTCCATAATTGAACCAGACTCTACTTTTGCGCACACACATATCCGTGGTCACCATCAGGTAGCCCTTGCCCGAGTCAGACTTGCGACACACATAAGCATCACGCTGTCCACCCTCAATCAGGGCAAGTTCTTCTGGGTTCATCACTGCCTTTCCCTCATTCAGGTCATGGTAGTTCAGCCCGTCACGGCTCAAGGCATAAGCGGTAAATTCACCATGGTCGCTCATGTGACAATAGAGATAACCATACGTTCCCTTCTGCAGGTTTTGTGCAGAAAGTGTCATTATTGACAAAACCAAAGACAGGCTCGTCAAAAAAGTTTTCATTTTCATATTCATAGGTTAATAGTTGAGTTTGCGAAAGACAAAGATAGTCATTCCTCTCATGATCAATTATTGATGCAGTAAACAACGAGAGTTCGATAATTAATTATTATGAACAAGATGCCACTCTAAAAAGGCAAATCCTGTTGTCCATCATTCCATCCACATGAAAGCATCAATCTTTCAGGACTTCAGCCACCTTTAGGTCGAAAGGCGTGGTAATCTTGATATTCTCCCTATTACCAGCAACGAGTCTTACTGCATGACCGAAGCGTTCCACTACTGATGCGTCGTCCGTAAAGAAATCTGTATAGGGCTGAGCATAAGCTGAAAGGAGAAGTTCTGAAGAGAAAACCTGAGGGGTTTGCACCAAACGATAATCACCACGAGGAACTGTGACAGACCCACTTTCATCAACAAGGTGTCGAATCGTCTCCACCACATCAATCACAGGCACAGCCGCTCCAGAGCGTGAAGCCTCTTCATAGGCTGCACGAATGGTCTCAATAGACACAAAAGGGCGAACCCCATCGTGCACACCAATCAGTTCAACGGCTTTCGACACTTTAGCAAGCCCATTCTTAACGGAGTGGAAGCGTGTTTCTCCTCCATTAGCAATGACATAAGGTTGCTGAAAACGGTACTCTTCACACAAGGAGTACCAGTAATCCTGCTGGCTTTCAGGCAAGACCAGAATCACCTGCATGGATGAGTCAAACTCAAGAAAGCGATTGATCGTGCGCATCAGAATGGTTTTTCCACCCAAAGGCAAAAACTGCTTAGGTATTTCGCCTCCCATGCGAAGCCCCTTTCCTCCAGCAACAATAATGACCGCATTCATGGTTCTTCTCAAATATTCTCTGAATGATTACTTATACATCATGCCCTGGCGAAGTTGGTCCGCCTTTTCCTTTCCACAGAAATGCTCTACAAAAAGATAGCCCAAAGCCAAAGCAGCCCCCGGTCCATTTCCTGTAAACATCAGCCCATCCTGTTCCACTTGGGCTGCCGTGTAATCTGCACCCACAAGATTTTGCTCAGTGCCAGGATAGCAAGTCATCCTCTTTCCCTTTGCCAAGCCCAAATGACCATATACAAGAGGAGCGGCGCAGATGGCTGCAAGTGCCTTCCCTGCCTTGTGATGAGCAAGAATCACCTGACGCAATCCCTCGTGAGCATCAAGATTGGTTGAACCAGGCAATCCACCTGGCAAGAAAAGCATGTCGGCATCGCTATAGTCATTGTCGGCAAATAAAGAATCTGCCTCAACACCAACACCATGAGCACCCTTGACTGTCAGTTCATTGGTGATGGAAACAGTCTTCACTGTCAAGCCTGCACGACGGCACACATCAATAGGAGAGATTGCTTCAATCTCTTCAAATCCAGTTGCTAAGAATACATATATCATAGTTATCTGAGTTTAAATCGATAAGTAATAGAGCCACCTTCAGTCTTCTCGCCTTGAGAGAACCTCGACTGTCGAGCGGCAGCGATGGCAGCATTTTTCAATGCGGAAGACGACGTTGTGCTGCTCGTCACCTGAGCACTGACCACAGACCCCGACTCGCTCACCTGAATAGACACAACCACTGTTCCCTCACTGTTTTGATCAGCATATGCTGGCTTTGCCAAATAGACAACTGTACGATTGGCCACGCGGGCAGAAGTGCCTGTGCCTAATCCTCCCACTCCACTGGACTCGCCAGTATTACTGTTTCCTGTAGGAGAACCTTGCGCACCCTCGCCTTGTGTGTTTCCGCTGCCACCCTTATTTCCGCTGCCAAAAGCACCGACCACACGATTGTTGGCAGCCGCAGCAGCCTGTCGGTCAGCCTCCATCTTCTTGCGAGCAGCTTCTTCTGCCGCACGTTTCTTGGCTGCTTCCTCTTCCGCTTTTTTGCGTGCGGCCTCTTCCGCAGCTTTTCTTCTGGCTGTCTCCTCCGCTGCCTTCTTGCGTGCCGCTTCCTCCTCCGCCCTTCTCTTGGCCACCTCCTCGGCAGCCTTCTTGCGTGCAGACTCCTCGGCTTGTCGCTTTGCCTTCTCTGCGGCGATAGACCTTTCGTTGTCCTGAGTGATGAGAGGCTTTGCAGGTGTGGCAGGTTGTGGCTTTTGAGGTGTAGTTGATGGAGGGGCAACAGGCACTTCCTCCATTTCTGGAGATGTCTGCATCTCCTCTTCCGGAACAGATTCTGATGAAGCCTCGGCAGGAAGTCCCTCCAGGTCTTCACCTCCTGCATCTTCCACCATACCCAGCAACACAGGCACACCATCCTCACGATCCTTGTCTGGTCGATCCGCTGAAATGGTCAAAAAGGCAAGGAGCAGTATGATGGCGACATGCACCAAGATGGTGGCGACTGCCGCTTTAACCTTATCTTGTTTCTTGTTGTAATCTTTCATGCTGAGATGGTGGTCGCGTGGCAAGAACCATCTTGAAGTGGTTCTCGTTGGCGATACTTAAGATTTCCACAATATGTCGGTAGGGAACAGCCTCGTCGGCATAAAGAGAAACAAAGAGTTCTGTGGAGTCTGTCAGCTGCGCATTGAGCACACCAGGAAGTTCCTCCAAGGTGACAGGCTCTTCTTTCTCACTACCTGCCGCCGCATAGAGATTGAGGTCTTTGTCGATAACCACTCTTGCCACAGCCTTGACCGTCGTCTGTTTCTTGCCCTGAGGAAGCAATACCTTGATGGCATTAGGCGACACCATTGTGCTCGTGATCATGAAGAAGATGAGCAGCAAAAAGATGATGTCGGTCATGGACGCCATATTAAATGTCGGGGTGACCTTTGTACGTCTCTTAAACATAGGCTACTGCTCTTCTTCGCTAACAATGTCCATAAATGTGAGCGACTTCGCTTCAATCTCATTCACCACGCTATCCACTTTTGCCACAAGATAGTTGTAGGCGAACAAAGCGACAATACCCACAATCAATCCACCCACAGTCGTGATCATTGCCTGGTAAATGCCACCAGAAAGAACACTGATATCAACATTGCCACCAGCATTGCTCATCTGCCAGAAAGCCTCCACCATACCAATCACAGTGCCCAGGAAACCTATCATGGGAGCTCCACCAGCAATGGTTGCCAACACAGGCAAACGCTTTTCCATGGTTGCAATCTCCAGATTGCCCGTATTCTCTATGGCTGTCTGGATTTCTGTCGCAGGCTTGCCCATACGGCTGATTCCACGCTCAATCATGCGAGCCGCGGCAGTATTGGTGACACGGCAGAAATTGATGGCTGACTTGATGTCGTCATTCTTGATGTAGTCACGAATACGATCCATGAAGAGTTTATCATCCTTGCCCGCATTGCGGATAGCGATGAAACGTTCTACAAAAATATACACTGCTATGACAGAAAGGACTGCAAGGACAATCATGATCCATCCACCTCTCTCCGCGAGCTCAAGAATACTGAGTTCTTCCATAATGAGTTAAAAATTGGTATAAATTATCAGTTAGAAGTTATGTTTTCTATATACAGCAAGATATATCTTAATTAAAATCTCTATCTTTGCATATATTTACAATGCAAAAGTACGGTTTTCTGTAATACAAGACAAATAAATAATCTTAAATATGACTAAAAGGCTGAAGTTTGCTCTGTTTGGCAATGTGCGTCAGGAGCGCAAGAGTGCCGCTGTGCAGAAATTCCTTGCTATAGCAACCGAACGCAAAGCAGAACTCGCCATATCCGAGCCCTTCTATCTCTTTATGAGAGACTGTTTGAAGATTCAAGTGCCCGAATGCGAACTCATCAAGGACAATCAGTTTGCGGCAGACTATGTGGTGTGTATGGGCGGTGATGGCACTTTCCTTGATGTGGCAAGCCGTGTTGCAGACAAGGAGATTCCCATCATCGGCATCAACACTGGCCGATTAGGGTTTCTGGCAAGCTTCTCACCCGACCATATTGAAGAAACGATTGCAGATATTTATGATGGAAACTTCAACACGGAAGCGCATAGCGTGCTGAACCTCTCCTGCGACGAGATGGAACTGAAAGGAGAGCCTCATGCACTGAATGAGATTGCCATCTTGAAACATGACATCTCATCCATGATTTCCATCCACACCGACATCAATGATGAATATCTGACCACCTATCAGGCAGACGGACTCATCTTGAGCACCCCAACAGGCAGCACAGCCTACTCGCTCAGTGTGGGCGGTCCTATCATCGTTACCCAGAGCGACACCATCTGCTTAACGCCTGTTGCACCTCACAGCCTGAACATGCGCCCCATCGTGCTGTGCGACAACAGCGAAATCTGTTTGCGCGTGGAGAGCCGTAGCAACAGTTTCCTCATTTCATTGGACGGACGAAGCCAAAGCTACCCAGACAACATCCACTTGCGCATCAGAAAAGCACCTTACAGCATCAAGGTGGTCACCCATCGAGGTCAAAACTTCTTCTCCACCTTGCGGAAGAAGATGATGTGGGGAACTGACAGCAGAGGTTGAGCCTGCCCCAAGGAAGAATCAAAAACAGATCAAGAACAGGACTGAAGTTGAAGCAGATGAAGTTCAACAAGACGCAATACAGCATAAGACAGATTGCAGCATGGCTCTGGCGACACCACAAAAGCTGTCGCCTGCAGGCTTTTCTGAACATGTTCATTGGCTTATCGGTGGTAGGCTTAGGGCTATTGGGAGTGGACACCATCCGTTCCCTCACAGATATTGCCACTCATGCCAAAGAAGGAAGCATCATCTGGACAGCCGTATTGCTGGCTACCGTGTTTGCGCTGGAGGTATTCATGCACATATCATCCACCTGGATCAGCGCAGTGTTGGGCGTCAAGACCCAAAACCAGATGCAACAGTTCTTTTTCAGGCAACTCATCAAGGGAAAATGGAGAGGCATAGAGAAATACCATAGCGGAGATGTCATCAACCGATTGTTTGGCGATGTGGGCGACATCGTACAATTAATGACCGATGTGCTTCCCACTGCCGTTGTCACCCTCACACAGTTCATTGCCTCGTTCACCTACCTCTACCTCATGGACAGCACCTTGGCTCTCATTGTGGTGACCACCTCCCCTGTCTTCATCATTCTCTCACGCATCTACTTCAGAAAGATGAGACGCATCGTGCGTGCCATCAAAGACAGCAACTCCGCCATTCAAGCCATCATCCAGGAAAGCATACAGCACAAGATGGTCATCAAGGTGCTGGGACGAGAAAACACGATGATAGAGAAACTGGAACTGCGCCAAAGCCTCTTGCGTCATCAGATCAAGAGCCGCACCAAGTTCCACATCTTCTCAAGCACACTCATCAACATAGGCTTCTTGGGAGCATTCTTGACAGCATTGGTGTGGGGACTCTTCCAACTTCATGCTGGACTGATCACAATGGGTGTGCTCATGGCATTCACACAACTCATCAATCGCATCCAGCGGCCGATGCTCGATGTGGCAAAGCTTCTACCCATCTTCATCAATAGCACAACTTCTTGCGAACGCCTCATGGAACTGGAGGAGTTGCCGCTTGAAGAAGACAGTGAACCTGTCGAACTGGAGGGAGGCGCAGGCATCAGATTCAACGATGTATCATATTCCTATTCAGAGGAAGGAAGAGCCATCATCCAGCATTTCTCACACGATTTCAGCCCAGGCAGTTTCACAGCCATCCTGGGAGAGACCGGCGCAGGCAAGACCACGCTCATCCGGCTCATCCTCGCCCTGATCAGCCCTACTGAAGGAACTGCCGAGGCATATACCGAAACCCAACAGGCACTGCCACTGTCTCCTGCCCTGCGTGGCAATTTCTCATACATCCCGCAAGGCAACACACTCTTTTCTGGCACCATCCGCGAGAATCTACTCATGGGCAACCCCGACGCCACAACAGAAGACATGGAAGAAGCACTCCATATTGCCTTGGCAGACTTTGTACTGACGCTGCCTGACGGACTTGAAACACGGTGTTCGGAGCAAGGAGGAGGGCTTTCGGAAGGGCAAGCCCAACGCATTGCCATTGCACGAGCCATTCTCCATCCATGCAAGATTCTGTTGCTTGACGAAGCCACCTCGGCATTAGATGCGGAAACAGAAAAGGAACTGCTGAAGAATCTTCAGCAACGTTTCCAGAAGAGCACTGTCATCTTCGTCACTCATCGCATGGCAGTAGTGGACTTCACCAGCAATGTCGTCAAGATGGTTCGCCATTAAAGAAAACATTCTTCCTTTGACCATCTTTCTTTCCCTTCTATTTTCAGCCAAACTCAATGGGATTTCAACGGGAATCTGGGTGTAGAGGAAGCGGGGCAAAGCGATTCCGACAGCATTTGCCGCCAGACAGTTCTTCTGCAACAGCAGGAGGTGTTGCCCCTGTCATAAAAGAATGTCACATCTTCTTTATTCTCAATCATTTGTGTTGATGCTAACGCTCCATGCTTGTGAGGTCAAAAACGCACGCATGGTTCATGGGGCATCGCACCATTGTTCATTGGCGATTGAACCATTGTTCGATGGTCATTGAACAATGGTGTGTTGGCACTTGCACCATTGTTCGTTGGAAAATGAAGAATGCTTCAATCGCAGGAGGTGTCAAATGGCAGGAAAAGCCTACAACTTTGTCCCTGTCCGCATGGAGATTCTCTTCTCTTTCCAAAGACAATCTGCATCAGGACATGGACAGGCATCGCCACGCATCCATTGATGACAGGCAATTCATCCATCAAGACATCATCACAATACCTTCTTTCTTCATGCCATCAATCTTAATGACAATCGGCTTGTCGAAGCGGACATGTCGCACATGCTCAGTCTCTTCCACTGCCGGCATCGCATTGAGCACATCTTGACGATAAATGCCATCTCCCTCAAAATCATTGATGGTGAAGTAACCAACACCCATGCTCGTGAGGTTCTGGAAGAAATGAGTGCCTTGACTGGGATCTACATGAAAATCGGAGAGACCTGCCTCGACAATGACCTTCGCACCAGAGATGTGAGGCCACCTGACAGGAATGCCCAGCCAGGCATCGCTTGAGCCCCAACGACCAGGCCCCACCAACACATAGTTCTCGCCTCTCTGCAAGAAACCACGATTGATGCGCTCCACTTCTTCTGCCACCACTGGATTGTTGTAGGCATTGAAGTTCTCTGTCTTCACATAAACAACATCAAACACATCGTTGATGACACCATGACCTATGGCATGATGGCTTCGAAGGAGACTGGCATCATCAGAGATGAGCGTGAGGTCTTCATCCAACTGCATCTGATTATCAACCATCGGACGTATCTGCAAGAGATAGAAGTCGCCCGAACGGCCCTCATGAAGGTTGGCGGCAAACTCTATTTCCACAGGACGAGCCATCTCTTTCTGAGCATAATGGAGTACCTTCTGCAACAGTTCTGGCAGAGGGAACACATCATGATTCAAGACACCCGAGAAGGAGATGATCTTACGGTTTTTCCCTTCATAGTAGCCATCGTATATACGCTGGTCACAAGGATCAAAAGTAGAGACAATCCACTTCAACGAGCCATCATGGTCGGCGTCGCGAACTGTCACCGTCTTCAGGTTGAAAGCATCATTCACCTGAAACTGCAACCCGCTAAACATCCCGTCTCTTTCTCCTGTGGCACTCTCATCCACCTCAAGCGCATAGAACTTTGTCTGGGTTTCCCGCAGGGCTATCTCCATCTCGCTGGTCTGCAAGACCTTGGTGGGATGATAAGGGCACACCCGCAAGCAAAGGCCTCCATCCACTATATACTTGCCCAGTCCAAGAGCCAACTCCACAACACCTTCTTCTGCCGTTTCATCTCCAATAGGATAGTAGTTGATGCTGCGCCCTACACCAGAAATGGTTGGATAGAAGCCACTGGGGTATTTCTGCCCCACGACCTCCTGCAAGATGACTGCCATCTTCTCCTGGTCAATGACATTGGAAGTGGCCACCATGTAATCTTTGGATGCACGGTAGAAGACGCTTGCATAAACACTCTTAATCGCATTAGACAGCATCTCAAGGCGCACATACTTGTCACTGGCACGAGGAATCATATAGGTGGAATAGATTCCGGCAAAGGGCTGGTAGTGGCTGTCTTCCAAAAGAGAGGAGGAACGGATGGCCACAGGTCCATTCACCACATCCATAAACGACATGAGATCATCCGCCAGATTCTCTGGCAAACGCCCGTGGAGAAAGTGTGCCAGGATTTCCTCATCAGAAATATCAGACAATGCCACTTCATAGAGCCCATTCGTCTCCATAAATTCATCGAAGATGTCTGTACACAGCACCACCGTCTTTGGTATCTGCACTGTGGCATTCTCATACTCATTCAAATCTGTGCGCCGTTTGATGATATGATCGAGAAAAGCAAGACCTCTTCCCTTTCCGCCCAACGAACCCTCGCCAATACGAGCAAACTGGCTATAACTGTCAAAGCGGTCACGATGGAAGACAGCAACCACACCTCGGTTTTTCATCTTTCGGTAACTGACAATCGCATCGAAGATATACTGGCGATGAGCATTCACATCATTCTCCACCTTCCAAGTGATCTTCTTCAGGAACTCTGCCACAGGAAAGAGGGCACGGGAGGAAAGCCAACGAGACACATTGTTGTGACGCAAGTGATAACTCAAAGAATCGGCTGGAATGGAGAATATGTTATCCTGCAACTCCTTCAGATTGCGCACACGAGCCACCTCTTGCATGGTGCTTGGATCGCGGAAGATGAAATCTCCAAAGCCAAAATGCTTGGTCAATACATCTTTGAGGTCTCGATTGATCTTCTTGGAATTTTTGTCAATAAAAGCAGCACGGCACTGATCGGCATAGGGCTTCTTGTCCACCTCGCTGGAGTCCAGCACCAAGGGCACATATTCGTCCACTTCACGGATGGCACTGAGCAGTTTGAAGCCTGCCAACTCATCCTTCTCCTTGCTATCAGCAAGCATCGGGAAACGACAATCGCTGATCACGCCCAACATGTTCTCACTAAACTGGGAATAGAGTGCCCACGCCTCCTCGTATGAGCGTGCAAGCACAATCTTGGAACGGCCACGCATCCTAAGCATCTCTAACTGTGAATTCAAGGCTTCCGAGGCAAATTCCAGACTTTGCTGTAACACGAAGCGATAGAGATTGGGAAGCAAGGAGGAGTAGAAACGGATGCTGTCCTCCACCACCAATATCATCTGCACACCTGCTGCCAGGTCATTGACAAGATTCATCTTGTCTTCTATCAGTTTGATGATGGAGAGCAAGAGTTCTGTGTTGCCCAACCAACAGAACACATATTCAAAGGCACTGAGATCCTCATTTTCCATTCGACGTGTGATGCCATGGGAGAATGGGGTAAGAACCACAATTGGAATGGTTGGGAACTCTTTCTTGATGCCACGGGCTATGTCAAACACATCATTATTATCTGTTCCTGGCATACAGATGATCAAATCAAAAGAGTTGATCTCTATCAGGCGGGCAGCACCCTCTTGGGATGCTGTGCGAAAGAAACGAGGGGGATAGCGTAAACCCAATTTGGCATATTCGTCAAAGATTTTCTCATCCACACGTCCATCATCTTCAAGCATGAATGCATCATAGGGATTTGCAATGATCAACACATTGAACACACGTTTCTGCATCAAATCCACAAATTTCGTTTCCCTCAAGTGAGGGTATTTATAAGAATAAGACATATATCTGCTAATTGGATTATGGCACAAAGTTAGATAAAATAGTTGAACTAAAAAAGGAAGTCTAAAGCATTTCTGCTCCAGACTTCCTTTCTTTACTGATTTAACAGCCTCGAAGGAGGCAAAAACTTACCTTGTGGGCAATGGCAAGAACCATGGTTTGCCAACCATCTTGGTTGTTGCGCCATACTTATCCTCAATGTATGCAGGCATTGTGATGGTTGAACCAAGAGCCGCACCACCCTTCTCCTGCATCTGATAACGCATGATGTCGTAGAAGCGGTGACCCTCAAACACTCCCTCCAAAGCCTCTTCCTCAAGAATCAACTGAGCCACACGAGCCTGACGCTTTGCACGAATATTGTCAGATGCGAGATATGCTACATTGTAGGAATCAACACTGTCTCTCTTCTGAATATTCTCAGCAGCAGCCCATTTGTTGTAAGCAACGACACGGTCATATTCTACAGAATCCTCATGAGTAGATGTTCTGGACAATCTTGGAACTTCTTCCCATTCGATAGAATCCACATGAACCTTCAGACCTGCCTTGGTTTCGGCATCATCAAGGTAGTAGTTTTCATCATACTCTGTGTTGCCACAACCTAAAGAATGAATACCTACCTGCAATCTATTGCCACCTTCATTCTGTATGCTTGGATTCACCTGATCCATAGAAATCAATGTACGAGTAGCGAACACGTCAGAACTCCAAATGACTGCAGTACCTGTAGTCTTGCTCAACAACTCGCCTGTGTACTTAGGCTCCTGAACCGTGAAGCCCAAAGAAGTGATGAGGCAAAGACGATCGAACTCATCCTGAGAGATGATGTTACGGTTGCTCATGATGTAGTGAGACAAACCATACTTCAGGACTGCGAAAGCCGTCTCTGGGAAACCACCACGATTGAGTGCCTCTGCAAAATGCAGGTACAGAATATTGTAGCGGAAGTATGGGATATAAGACGGATAGGCGTTACCATTGGTGTTGTCTCCATATTTTTGATTCAAGTAGTACATTCTATTGTAACTACTATTCTCACGACTGTTGGAAGAGTTGTCTCCTACATTCTCAGTTCCATCAGAAACGGAATAGAGGCGCAAGTCACCTTCCATGGTTGGATAGTCTGAATAGAGATTGGCATCATGTTCACGCATATAGACCTCTGGTAGACCACCACTTCCTAAGATCAACTGGCAATAATCCTGAGCATTAGAGATGTCTTTAGCACGTTTTGAAGCCATAACTGCAGGATAGTAGTTGTTGGAGTCTGTAGAACAGAAAATGTTCTTCAGGTTTGAAACTGTTCCATAGAAAGCAGAGCTTTCCATTGGCAAAACACCCGCACAGAGAGTGGAAGCAGTGAAGAGTCCATTGTATATTGATGTATAAGTTGGGCGAGAAGCGGTGCGAGAAGTCCACTCAACACGGTAGTCGCCTGTCGCAATCTCCTCACCAGGGAATGTGAAGAAGTCGTGATACATGCGAATGGCATTGATATAATCCTCTTGGCTATTTGTATAAGACCCACGCCACAAATAGAGTTCGGCAAGCAGCGCACGAACAGGGATGAACATTTGGCTAAGTTTAATACTCCTAAACGTCAAACCGTTACCATAAGTATGAATTAAATCATTGTTCTCGGTTGCGCGGAAGTTCTTGAGATCATTAATCATGTCTGTCAAGATAGTAGCCATGTTCTCTTTCTTGCCTGAAGCAACAATGTTCTTTGCCTGATCAGAGGTCAAGACGGGTTCTCTCACGTAAGGAACTTCGCCATAGTGCTTCAGCAGTTCAAGATAGCACCACGCACGAAAACTCTTCACTGCAAGGATTTCCTTCTCAAAGTACTTGCGAGTACCCTGAGAATTGCGCATTGAATCCACATTCGCCAAATAGATATTACAGCTGTTGATTACTCCATAGTAGTCATCTGGCTGATTGTAGATGTTCTCTAAAGAAACATTGTTGGCAGCGAGTTCCTGAAGATCAACTGTTGAATGGATAGGGTCCACATCAACAAGGTCTGCTCTCACCTCACCCAACAGCACTGTGCGGTCTGCCAATTTCTGCATACGCTTAATGATGCCCATCATCTGATAAAGGGTATCCTGTGGTGCGAGGTTGGTGGTCACCAACGTATTGTCTGCTGTAAACATGTCCTCGCATGACACTGTGGATGCTCCAATTGCAAGCAGGAGCAAACCACATTTTATAATAGATTTCATTTTCATGATTGATACAAATTAGAGGTTAATCTTAACACCAAGGTGGAAACTGCGACCTGAAGTGCGGTAGCCAGCATCAATACCCTGAAGAAGGACAGAGTTGCCACAAGACACTTCTGGATCTGTACCCAGATACTTGGTCAAAGTAAAGAGATTGTTAGCAGCAGCCCAAATTGTCATGCCCTGAATATACTCGTTGCGGATTGGCACCTTGTATGAAAGGGTGACATTCTTCAGTTTGAAGAAAGAACCATCCTCAATCCAACGATCAGAGAAACGGCTGTTGCCCATAGGGTCACCATATACAGCCTTAGGCATGTCTGTCTCCTGACCTTCTGTTGTCCAACGACGTGTTACAGCAGTAGTCTGGTTGAGGAAGTTTGAACCACCCTCAAGCACAGAACGCTGGTAGTTGTAAATATCGTTACCTACAGAATAGTTGAAGTTAGTGGACAATGTCCACTCTTGACCAATATGGAAGTTCAGGTTTACATTACCAAAGATGTCTGGATTAGGATTACCAATCACGGTACGGTCGTTGGCATTGATTTCGTTATTTCCATCCATATCAACGAACTTCATGTCACCAGCACCGAAGTAAACTTTATTGTTGGATTGGTCAAGGTAGTACAGAGCAGCTGCATTAGCTTCTTCGGTGTCTTTGTAAACACCATCAGTCTTGTAGCCGTAGAAAACACCTGCGCTCTCACCAACCTTGGAGAGGACTGTGCCACCATAGAGTGTGGTCTCAAAAGATTCTCTACCCTCAGGCAGACGAGTCAATTGGTTCTTGTAGTGACCAATGCTGGCACCCACTTCCATCTTGAAGTTTTTGTTGTTGATTACCTTTGCATTGAAAGCAGCATCAAAACCATTGTTCTTCAAAGAACCATCGTTGGTGTATGTAGATGGAAGACCTGCCACGTATGCCAAACTACCCATAGTGATCAGGTTGTTGGTCTTTGAGAAGAACACATTACCTCTCAAGTTCAAGTGGTTGTTGAAGAAGTTACCCTCCAGACCTACATTGAAGCGATTGGTTGTTTCCCACTGAAGAGAAGAACTACCGATGTTGGACAAGCCAACAGAAGATACTCCTTGACCAAACATCATCTCTGAAGCCATGTAAGTAAGGGTTGCAGAGTTGTCTATTGCATCGTTGCCCACAGACTCAAAACCACCACTGATCTTCAGCATGTTCACATAGTTGTTTGCCTTGAACCAGTTCTCATTTGAAAGAACCCAAGCACCCTGAATGGAAGGGAAGACGCCCCAAGCCACACCAAACATGTGAAGATTACCTGCGTTCTTACCAAAACGTGAAGAAGTTTCCACAGTCAGCTGACCAGTGAGATAATACTTCTCCTGATAGTTATAGTCTGCATTGGCATAGTAAGAGAGAGAATTCCAACTGGTGTCAGAGCCATCAATCTTACGGTTTCTGCTACCCGTGTTAGGAGTCTTATCACTACCTGTACCATCTGCGTAAAGGAAAGAAGCTCTATAAGTGTCATTCATGAAACGAATACCACCAAACACTCCAAGGCGATGTGCACCATTAGGAAGGATGTTCCAATTGGCACGTGTGTCAGAGAACACAGAATTGTGTCTTGAGAACATGGAGTACTTAGAGTTTTGTGTCTCATCAAGGTTGCCAGGAAGAGTGTAAGTTGGCATACCAACGATTGGAGTGAAGTAGGATTCATCCAAACTTTGGATTGTGTAGCTGAAAGATTCTGTCAAAGAGAAATCTTTTGTTGGTTCCCAAGTTGGAGCAATAGACACATTCAACATTGTACAGTCGGTGTGGTTCTTGTTCTTTGCCTCGCCATACTCCAGAATAGCCATAGGATTGGCAAGCTGAGCACGGTTTGTGTTGATGTTACCCCAAACTTCGTTCAGGTAGTCATCTGCATCAGCAATGTAATTGGTCACCTGACGATTCGTTGCAAAATCAAAAGGACTCAAGAATGGAGCCTTGATATTGGCCAAAGCCGATGGAGAAGCCAATGCCTGAAGATATTGGCCATTAGCCCATCCATCACTTCTCAAGTCGCGGGTCACGTTTGCATAACTTGCATCAAACTTGGTGTAAAACCACTTGTTGAGCACAATATCTGTATTGAATCGGATATTGAAACGCTGCATGTCATTCTTCTTCAAGGTTGATTTCGCATCACCATAACCTACAGAAAGGTTGTACTGAGCAATATCATCACCACCTTGAATAGAGATGCCATAGTTCTGAGTAAGTGCTGTTCTGGATATTTCCTTGTTCCAATCAGTATTATTATGATATACATTATAATAATAGAAGTCTGGATCAGAGTTTAAGAACTTGAACTCTGTCAAGGTCGTATTGGTTGTCTGAAGGAGGTTTGATGCATAAGAACGATACTGGCCTGCATTCATCAGATCTATCGTCTTAGGTGCAGCCTCTAAGCCTACATTGACATCCACATCAATGCGAGTAGCCATAGAGCGACAGCGCTTGGTCTTGATCAAGATGACACCATTCGCTGCTTTTGAGCCATAGATTGCCGTACCATTCTTCAGTACCTCTACCGATTCAATATCATTGAGATTAATTGCCTGCAACAAGTTGTTGAAGTAACCTGTGTGAATCATCTTGGCGTCATACAATGGATCATAGATCACTCCATCCAACACAATCATAGGCATGGCATTGGAATTCAGAGAATTCAAACCATTGATGAACATGGCAACGCCCTGTCCTGGATTGGCTGAACGCTGAACACTTCTCACATCAGCACCAAAGCGGTTTTGAATTTCCTGATCAATAGTCAGTGCTGTTGAAGTGCCGAAGTCTTCTGTTTTGATATTCTTTCTTGCGGAAGCATCCTCTGTGTAATCCACTTTAAGCATGTCTGGATACAAACTTATGTTCACTCCAGTAGCACGACCATTGATGGACACATTATTCAGATTGTAGCCTTGCAGTCTGGCAGAAAGAGCAGTGATGAACTTAGGCACCTGAATGGTGTATTCACCGTTCTCATCTGTCATGGCTGTATAATATCTATTGTTGAAAGCCTGCAACTGAACACCAGAAAGTGGTTCACCTGTGACTGCATCAACAACTTTACCCTTCACATCAATAGTAGGATAAGTCTTCGCTGGCTTGATTTTCTTTACAGGAGCAAGTACCTCCTCCTCTACTACCTCATCTTCCACCTCATCCTGTGCAACGGCTGGAAGTGCTGTTCCAAGGAAGAACATGAGTGCTGCGATTCCGTATTTATTGAAGTGCTGCATAATCATTTACTTTTATTAGAAGTTGTCAACTCGTTACCTTTTCTCATTTTAGCTGCAGCAGGTGCTGCAACAACCTCTTTTGCTTCTCCGTCACGTGGTTTCAAGATGATGGAACCAATGAGCATTTCGTTAGAGAACTCTTTTCTTTTGCTTGAAAGCACTGAAGACTGGATCTGAAGCATTGCTCCATATTCAGGACGTCCATAGTATGCGTTCTTGAAAGTATAAGAGCCCAAACTGATTGTATCATTTACGCCAAGGAATCCATAATCATCAGTGAACAAACCCTTTGAAAGGAAAATGTTCTCCTTCTCTCCTGCTACAGGAGTAGGATTGTTGAGAACTTCACCCTTTGTAGGGAACTGTCCCAACTCCTTTGGTTTTGAAGGATCATTTGCACGCTCAAAGATGGAAGCGGTGAAACGATAAGGACGAGCATCCCAATCAGCAACAGAAAGATTGTTGTAGTCTTGCTTCATCCACATAGGAGCTACTACAAGATAAATGTCATAAGTACCGGAAAGGGTGTTTGCTAAATTGAAGGCAACAGTGATGTTACCACTGGTTGGAATGAAATCCACATAATTGTATGTCTGACGACGAACAGTGTCACCTATTGCTATTCCATCCTCATCATAGACAGGAAGTCGATGAGAGAAAGTACCGCCCCTGTAAGCAAATGTCTTTGACACACCCTTGGTATAAGTCCAAGTATCGCCTGAGCCCAACTTATTAACAAGACTTTCTGTTACATAATATGTCATTTTATAGAAAAATTGCTCTATGGCAGTGAATGGATATTCATCCACGATATAAGCAGTACCATTTGAACATTCTATAGGCTCACCACATTTTGCAAGAATATCATTAATTTCCTTGTCACGAGGCAAATACTTAGGCATTACACTGTAATAGAGATGGTTTGGCCAATCTGCCGCACTATGCCAAGAAGTATAATAATTCGTTGATTTCAAAGAGTCTTGCCAGTACTCATTGGCATTCTTGTTGTAGAACAAGTCTGTCATTGCAAAAGAGTTAGCATAGTGACGAGTCAAAGAATCGACAGTACCCGCAGCACGAGTATCCTCTGATGGATTGAACTTCACCAAACTCAAAGCCTTCTTATAACGCTCTGCCCAAGCCTTTGCAGATGGGATGATAGCGATAAAGAGTGAGTCTTCCTCATAGAGACGAGCATCAAAGTTCTTCAGCACTGTATTGTTCTTCTCGAAGTATTTGCTCACCCAAATCTTGTTACCGTCTTCATCCACACCACGGCTAACAGACTTGTTTTCAATCAGTGTATCCTTGTTCACTCTATCGTCATAAAGATAAGCATAAAGCGAAAGAGTATCTTTGCCCTCAGTCGTGTCATCCTTATACTGCTTCGCAATCATCTCAAAGAGATTGTAAGAATAAGGAGATGGTGCATCAACCATGTGGATAATACCATTTAAACAAGAGATATTATGCTTTTCTGCATCTATCTTGACATGACCAAACTCACCACTTGCCGACATAATTCCCACTTTTTTATTCAGCAAACTGAACTTCTGGTCGTTGGGTGTGAGCGACATGGAATAAAGTGCAATATGATTCTTGATGAACTGGGTCACCACTTCTGTGGAATCAGCCACTCTTTCACCATTCTGACCAACATATTCAGAGAGATCGAAAGAGCCATCTGCAGGAGCCCATACAGTATAGGTGTTGTCAGAAGAAAGTTCGCGGTCAAATCCGTAAGCCTTCACAACCTTAGCAAAGTCGGGAGCGTTTTCTTCCAATGCCTGCATCGTTGTGCCATTGAATTTGAGTGAGCCTAAGCTTGAGCTGTAGTGATCGTCCCATGTATCAGTACATGAGAACATCGCAATAAGTCCTGCTGCCATCACAAATCCCGCACGGAATGTATTTTTGATGTTATTCATAATTCTTTCTTTTGTTGTTAGCTTATCTTGCCGAAAGTGGCAAGATAAGCTAAATGATTATATTACCATTGAGGTTCTGCAAAGTACTCGTTGTTATAAACTGAACTTGGGCAGAGCTCGATAAAGTCAAAGTTCAACTCATTGTTCTCTGATTCCATCTTCTGCTGGATTCTCAGATAGTGATCAGACTTGCCATCAGTAGTGAAAGTACCAATCACCTTACGGATGGTGTTAGGCAGAGCACGCATTGGGTCTGAACCCGCATCGAAACTACTGCGCCATCCTGTGTGATAACACTTAGGACCCTTCATCCAACCAATATTGTGGATTGACTTGTCAAAAGCATTGATAGCATCTTCATCGCCAAGCTCTGTGTCATTCTTCCATCCGAAGAGTGAAACACCACCTGGACGCATATCAAATGGAATGCCCTGAGGCTCACCGTCGATATAGTACTGAACGATACCACGAGTACCGAATCCAACACAAGTCATCATACGAACCTCATAAGTACCAGCTGGCACAGCAGGCAACTTCAAAGTGAAGTCATAACGTCCCTTGAAGATGACCTCATCGCCTTCGTAAGACCAGAACCACAATGAACGACCACGAACATGCATGTGTGTATTAGCAGTCATCTGGAAGTTACGAGCGTAACCAGGCTTGAAACCTACACTTCGGTTGTTGTTATCAGCAGGGTTGTTGGTGTTCTTAGCAGAGTCATACTTCTTGTTGCCACCCCATGTGTGACCACGAGCAACTTCTCCATCACCAGGAAGCTTCGTCATGAAGTCAGGAGAAAGAGTTGTACAGTCAAGACGGATACAATCGTTCATGACAATTTCCTGCATCGTGCGGTCATAAGCCACAACATCATCAATGTAATGGAAAATACCATTCAAAGAAGTCTGTGTCTTGCCCTTATACTCTTTTGGAGTGTAAATCTTCGCACCACGGCTATAGCCACCACGTTCATCAGCACGGTGACGCACACCACGACGGTTGATGTAGAGACCCACCTGAGGACCAGAAGGGAACGAGAACTTCATCAGAGACTGTGGCATCAAAGTTCCATACCAGTCACAAATGTCATACTTCATACGGTTGAAGTTATACTGCAACGCATCATTATCCATAGATGTCAAGCTGTAGTAATCACCATAGCGATCCAACACATGGTAAGAGATGAAGCGGTTCAACGCATTCTTGCGGTTCGTCTCATCAGTGATGTGCGCATCTTCTGGATACATGTCATCATACAACTCATGAGCCTTCCTGCGAAGATCGTCAAGCGTCTTGATACCATACTTCTTTTCAAGAACAGAGTCAGGACACATGAACACCGTGTAGTTGAACACACGCTTCGTTGGATATGCAACATTGTCATACTCTCCACCACTACCGTCCAACTGCTTAGCGGTTGGAATACAAAGCTTAGAGTTGGTCCAAGTACAAGAGTCAATGCGATCCTTGTCGCTTGCCCAGCCATAAGTTGGGTCTATATAGTGGTCTCTAATTGTATCAAGAATACCTGTCGCTGCAAATGCTGCGCTATAGAGCGTGCAGACAGAGTCCTTTGCGATGATGTCACTCAAAAGGAGGTTTGGAGAACCCACAACATTGTTCACTGTGTGAACCACACCATTAGAAACAGAGTCGTCCGCATGAGTAACCAATGCATCACCATTGATGTGCATCGCCAATACAGAGTCCATCTTTTCCTCACTCCACACCATTTCTGAAGTCACACTGACAATGTGGTCCAACATATTGTTCTTACCATATTGACCCTGATTGACGTCAGTGGTGAAATAAGCCGCCTCAATGATAGAGTTCAAAGCAATCGTATCACAGTCTTCTCTGGTCAGTTCATCCACAGAACTCAAACCACGTGAAAGCAGATACTTATCCACCGCATCATTGGTAGGTGCAAAGACCGTGTAAGAGCCATAAGTGCCGAGCATATCAACAAGACGAAGATCGTACTCACCTCTTGCACGCTCAAGAATCTTCAAGTATTCAGAATACTGCGAACGATTCTTCAAGTAGTCCGCTGCATACTCTCTTGACTGTGTATAGTAGTTCTCCACACCAGGGTCATCCTTACAACTCACAACAGCTACCTGTATGGCGGAAATCATAAACAGGGCCATAGCCCAAAATTTAATTCCTGAAAGTTTCATAACACGTTATTGTTTTTTGTTTTCGTCTTCATCCAAATAACTTTCGTTCTGGACAAGAGCAGGGTTTATCTTTATTTCTCTTCTTGCAACAGGCATGTACATGAAACCCATCTGGTAAAGCTTAATAGAAACAGCTGGACCAGCCTCACTGTACTTGGTAGCCAATGCCTGACGCAGTTCCTGAGTATTACCAACACGTCTTGCAGAACGAACCAAATCGTAGAAACGCTTACCCTCAAAGAGGAACTCACGTCTGCGCTCATTCATCAAAAGAGTGTGGTAACCTGCATAAGTAGAAGGCTGTTCTGGAGCATACTGTGTCCTTGTCTTCACCGCAGGATTAGAACGGCGGTAAACCGCTGAAATGAGGTTGAAAGCATCATCCTTCAATTCCTGTGCAGAAGCAAGAGAAGCACCACGAAGCTGAAGAGCCTTAGCCTGCTTCTTCACGGGTGCTGGCTGTATGCCAGATTCATCTTCTTCAGAAGAAGACCCTTCAGCACTCTGCTCACTTTCAGCAGCGTCCATATTGAAAGCCAATTCTATTTCTGCTTCAGCACGGAACAGCATGATTTCGGTCAAGCGATAAATAATCCAGTTTGGACTTATGCTTGAATAAGACTGAGTTTCTCTTGGCGCCACAAAAGCAGAACCAACACTTCCGTAATACGATGTATAAGATGATGCACCTGCTTCGTTTTCACGGATTGCATACTTGTAGATGTAAGACACACCATTTTCCTCATTATAGTAGAAAGAAGTGAGCATACGGTAGTCTGAAGGCACAGAGAACAATTTGCTATCAGAATATTTATCTGTAGATTGTGGTTTTGACTCAAACAAACTCTCATGTGCTTTCACGTTCTGAGTACGTGAATCCTTACCATACATAGTACGAACAGCTTTATTCTCCTTGTATTGTACATTTCTCACATTGTTATAGTAGCAAAGTTCAAAGAGAGATTCAAAAGAAGCACCATCGCCAAAGATAGCATTGTAAGCCGCCGGACCAGATTCATTCTGACCTACAGTGACTTCTTCAGCCAACAATGGGTAGCCATATTCCCTATATACTTCCTGGTCAATGTCTTCCTTTACATCACCCTCGTTATAACGCTGCACCTTGTAAGCGACAATCCAGTCGCAGCATTCGATACATTTCTTATAGTACTCATTCTGCTCGGCCTTTGACAGTCTATAGTCAGATGCACGCCACAAATAAAGTTCTGCCAGCAATGCATACATGGCAGGTCGAGTCACACGCCCCGTGTTCTGGGTATTATCAATGTTCTTCTTCAATGTCTGGTTATTGATACGAAGAGGAGCATAACTCTTGCATGCTTCGATGTCCTGAATCAAAGTGTCAAGAATAACCTCGAACTTGGTCTGTGGAAGACGGTAAGTCTGAGTGTCATCCAATGATGGTTCGAAGGAGAAAGGAACATCACGGAACGTCTTGATCAATGTGAGATAAGAGAATGCACGAATGAATGAACACTCCGCCACATTGATTCGATAATCTGACTCCGTATAGTTAGGGTCTTTTTCCTTCACCTTTGGAGCTTCAAACAACAACACATTACAATAATTGATTGTCTGATAGATAGAACTCCAGTCACAGAATGAGTTGGTGGTTTTCACACTACCCTTCAGCAAGAAACGCAAGTCGTTAGATAGTTCTTGACCAGCCGTCACATTATCTGAACGGTCTTCGCCCCATACAATCAAGCGGGTCACATAATTGTCATCTTGGAAAGAACCATAGCATGCGGACACCACACTCTCAACATCGCTCTTGTCCGTCCAGAAGTTTTCATACACAACTTCGTTCAGTGGAAGCAAGTCAATATCGCAAGAGCTGAAGCCAAATCCCGCAGCCACAATTGCAACAGCCGAGAATATTTTATTTTTAATATTTTTCATGACTTTAAGCCTTATAAAATTAGAATGAAACATTTAAACCGAACGTGAACGAACGTGAACGTGGGTTTGTATTACCATCCGTAGCTCCCGCATAACCGTTAGCAGCATGCTCTGGGTCAAGACCTGAATACTTAGTCAGACAGAGAATGTTGTTGAGGGTAAGATTGAGACGAACGGAACTCAGACCAATCTTCTGAAGTTGCTTTCTCTGGAAAGAATAAGAGAACTGGCAGTAATTCAGACGAAGGAAAGAAGCATCTTCCACAAATCGGTCAGAACCCAAATAGTTGTAAGTGTCAAACTGTGTCCTTGTTGTAGCAGCACGTGGAAGTGGTGCGATATCACCTTCATTGTGCCAACGCCAGTTCACTGCAATTGACTGGTTGTTGTTGTTCGACATGTTCTCCAGATTCATACGAGCCGTGTTCATCACCTTGAATCCTGTACGGAAGTTCCACTGGAGGTTGAGTTCCCAACCCTTATAATGGAATCTCGTACCGAATCCACCCGTAATCTTTGGAAGAGAAGAACCGAGATAAACAATATCCAACTCATTGATCTGACCATCATGGTTGATGTCGTCATAGATGGCATCACCACCAACAAATGCATATTGGTTAGCACCGCCATAGTTGAAGTACATCATCTTAGGAGCACCTGTTGAGTCGAAGATAGGCTCGCCCTTGGCATTGCGGACAATTGGAGAGTTTGGACCGCTCAAGCCTTCCACCTCTTCTTCTGAATACTCTGAGTAAGCGTAAACACCCTTGTAACGGAATCCATAGATAGAGTTCAATGGGTTATTGATCTGAACACGTGAAAGATATGTTCCATTCCTGTAGTTGTATTCATTATTAAAAGTCTCAAGACAAGTAGGGTCCATAGACAATATGCGGTTGCGGTTGTTAGCGAATGACGCATTGAGATCCACCCAGAAATCACCCTTCTTGAAGAGTTGTCGAGCATTGATATTAAACTCAAAACCTTCATTTCGCATAGAGCCATCATTGTAGTAACTCAAAGAAGAATAACCAGAAGATGATGGGATGCCGTAGTTTCTCTGCAGCAGATCCGTCACCTTGGCTGTGTAGAAGTCGATGTTAGCAGTCAGCATATCGTCAAAGAATCCGAAGTCGAAACCAACCTGATAAGAGACTTTCTTTTCATATCTCAGACCTGCAAGACGAATGTTGCCTGGAGCCACAGAAGCACCGCCCATGTAGCTTGGACCGTTGCCATACTTAGAACGCCAAAGGTCTCCACCAGGTGCGTTTCCTGCATAACCCCAAGATGGACGAATTGACAGCATGGAAATCCATTTCACTCTCTCCATGAATGGCTCGTTAGAAATGTTCCAACGACCAGACAATGCAGGGAAGAATCCCCAAGGACGTGAAGGACCGAAAGCGGTAGTACAGTCACCACGAAGCACACCAGTCAAAGTGTAGCGGCTCTTGTAAGAGTAGTGAGCCTGGAAAGTGAGGTTCTGGCTTTTTCCATGACCAGCACCCGAATCGAATGTACGGATGACACCACCAGCAAGTGTTGAAGTGATGTCGGCAGTAGTAGGCATCATGTGCTTACCAGTGCTATTGCTGGAACTATTGCTTGTTCCGTAGTCATAACGACCCATCAGCATCAAAGAATGTCCTTCATTCTTGAAATGAGGAATAAAAGTCAGCTGGTGATAGGTTGTCATGTTGTGAGACTTACTACTGCTGGCACTTGATGTATTATAGGCATCTCTATTCAGATTATTCGAACCAACATAGGCGAACATGCTGACAGAAGACAGCCAGCCTGGCATATAACTGCTGTTCTCACTGTCATTGATGTCGAAACGAATCTGGCCTTTATAGTCCAATTGGTGCTGGTTGGGCTGAGTTCCCAAGATTTTATAATCAAAAAGGAATTCAGGACGAACAACCAACTGCTTTGTCTTTTGCTCAGAGTTGTAAGCCACAGCCACAGGATTCTTCAAGTCATACTGGTCATCCAAATAACTGCTGGCAGCATAAACACCTGTTTGTTTGGTAATCCACCTGTTCATGGTGTAGAACTCGCCAGTGTCATTGCCATTGGCATCCTCACGATAGATAGAGAGGTTAGGCATCTTACGCTGTGCCACACCGATGGCATCTCCAGTGTTGTGGAGGTCACGGTTGGTATAGTTGAAGTCGAAGTTGGTAGTAACCTTGATACGGTCTGAGATTTTGTAGTCGAGCGCAACATTTGTAGTAAGACGATCCATGCCTTGCTTGATGATGTAGTTGTTCTGAGTGTCATATCGACCAGACACACGGAACAGAGCCTTTTCACCACCACCAGAAAGGTTCACAGTGTGTGAATGCTGAACACCAAACTTGGTAACGGCATCCACCCAGTCGGTGTTGTCGTTATACATGTGATATTCTGCCCATTCAGGTGCATAGGCAATTTCTGGAATAAAGCTATTGGATGACTTGTCAGCAAAACTTGACTCCTGACGAGGATTGAAGTATGCCTCCTTCATATACATGGTATAGTCATCACCATTCAACAGCTTATAGCGCTTGTATATCCAGTTGCCATTAAGAGTGTATTTGTAGCTTACTCTGGTCTTACCCCTAGCACCACGCTTTGTCTTGATCTCAATGACACCATTAGAACCCTGAGAGCCCCAGATAGCCTGAGCGGCAGCATCCTTGAGGACAGTGATAGACTCGATGTCTTCTGGGTTTACCTGCAAGAGTTCGGCAAAACGCTCATCGTTGGCATTGTTGTAGTCAAATTCGTCTGAACCTGGAGACTTGATAGGGTTTCCATTGACAACAATCAGAGGGTTCTGGTTGCCATGAATGGTTGATACACCACGGAGACGGATAGATGTTCCTGCTCCAAGGTCACCAGAATTGGCTACGATGTCCAAACCAGCAATACGACCCTGAAGGGCTTCATCGACCGATGTCATTCCAATACCCTCAAACTCCTTCATGTCGATGGTCTGAGATGCTGTAGAAATCTCCGTCATAGGGATGGAAAGACCTGTACTTTGACTCTTGCGTACTGCTTTCACAACGACTGCTGGAATCGTGTTAGCGCTCCTCAAGGTGATTTTGCCAAAGGCACGCTTTGTGATGGGCAGATTCACGGTCTGACAACCGACATAGGAAATTCGGATATTGTTTTTTGGATTAACGATCTTGAAAGAGAAGTTACCATTGATATCGGTAGTACCATGGGCAACGATACGTCCATTATGGTCAACTTCCACAACATTAACCATCATCAGAGGCTCAAGTTCATCCCAAACCTGACCGCTGACCACGTCGCCCGCCTTTACTTGTGCACTTGCCTGAATGCAGAAGCACACTAAAAGCATGAAGATTGATATTATTTTTTTCATATTCTGAACGATTATTCTGATGTGAGCTGCTTGTAAGAATAAGTGAACTGAGATTCAATCAACTGTCCATTAGAATCCTGATGTTTACCATCAGCAAAAATCAATGGATGATTGATTCCATGAACGACAACTGCTGAAGAGTTGTTGAGATTGACACTGTTTGGATTAGTGATTGTGCTTCCGCTATCAAGCCAATACTCACGAGCCATCAAGTTGTAAGCACCTTCCTTTATCACAACGTTTGCGGTATTTCCCTGTGGGTTGGATGAACTTCCGTCACGACAGTCTGTCACGGTCATCTGACCACCAGCAACCTGAACCTTCAGTTTGTAAGGACGTCCTGGAGCATATTTACCGCCCCAAGTTGCTTCGCCAGTAGATTCATCAACAACCATAGACTTGATCATCTCAGTCTTTGCTGTCTCAAAATTACCTGCGGTATCTACATCAACGAAGATAGAGTTGTCCTGAATATGATATTTCACGAAGTCGAGCATCACCTCACGGAGAGAGTCTGCACGAGACTTTCTTCTTTCTTCTGCTGTTGCACCAGAAGTGTAGCCCATTTCTTCATCATACAATTCGGCTGCCTCAAGGTCTGCCAATGTTGGAAGACCTGCTGCATAGGCTTCCTGCATTGCCTCGTTTGTTGGAGCATATACAGTATAATGATAGTTGTTGAGCAAGTATGTAGCCTTGATGGTCTTGGCGTCTTGAGAACCAATCAGACCAGGCTCTTTCTCGTTGAAGAGGTTGCCGTGAATCTGATCAGCAGCCTGCCACTTGTTCTTTGAGTTGGTCTTGCTTACAGCACAAGCCTCGACAATACCATAGAACTCCTTGAAGATGGAGTCGCCATCAACCACTGCATCGTAGAGTGTCTTGGCAACTGAATTTGGAGTGCCCATCACAATGCCGTCCAATGGAATGGTGATACCGTTGCGGATATCAGAACCATCGTAAGCATCATTTGACTGAAGTGGCTGTCCGATATTTTCTTGATAAGAACCATAAACATCATAGGTCTTGGCAGCCTTCTTCTCAATCCTCACGAATGTGCGGCCCTTTGTCTTATAGTACTTCTTTCCTTCCTGATAAGGCTCTACAACAATAATGTTGTCGAGAAGGTCTGTCATACGATTCTTCAGAATGCTGTTATTTACACCACCCTTAATCTGGAATGGTGTTCCAGATCTCTTTGTGAATGTGCCGTCTTCATTCTCGTCGCACTCGTAAACGTCAGCAATGAGTTGCTGCTTCTCGTCGAGTTTGAATTCCCACATTCTCTTTACTGTCTGTCCATAAGAAACAGGGTCGATGTAAGTCAAGAGACCGTTGTTGGTTGGGAGCAGGAACACGAAACGAGAAACCATTGAGTTGAGGTAGTAGTTGTAGTTCATCGGAGTGATGACATTGTCCATCACTGTGAAGCGATCCTTGTCCACAACTGCTGGGAAGAGAACTGAAGAGTAAGATGCTGGTGCAAATACCTTATTGGTCAAGAAGACAAGACCGTTGCAACCGAGATAAACGCTATCCACATCTTCTGCTGTGATTCCAAGAGGCTCATTGGCATCGTTGAGCACTGCGCCGAACTTGGAAGGAGCGGATGAGGTGAAGGCCTGAATCTGATTGACACGGACAAGGTCGTCAAGCACAGAACTTGGGGTATTCTCCACTGTGCGATAGTACTTCTCGATGACACCACCAGGCCACCACTCGTTGAATGCCTGGTCTGAAGGTACGAGCATGATAGCCATATCCTCCATCATAGGCTGACGGTCGTTGGCCACCTCTGGAATATAACCATTCCATCCTGGGTCGAACTTCAGCGCACCGTCGTATGTGTTGCCGTTCTTGTCATATGTGAACGGTACACTGGTAGCCATGGTTGAGCCGAAGGAACGGTCAGAGAAATATCTCTTGACAAACACTGAGTCATAGTCTGTACCCTTTGCTCTGTTGTATGTTTCACGCAATGCGATAGAATCCTTTGGAGCAGCAAAACGCTCAATGATGCTACTGAATGTGGACATCTTAGGATTCTTTCGGATGATTTCAGACATGTTGTCCAGCGGCATGAGCACCTTGTCCACTTGATGAACGAAACCGTTCTTACAGAAAACGTTTGCTGCAATCACACGAGAGTTATTGACATAGATGTCGTCAGACTTGAATGTGCCTTCACTCTGATTGTAGATGAAGTCGATGTCGCTAAAGCTCAACTGGTTTGATGTAACAAACTTACCCGTGAAATGAAGCATTGGGGATGGGTTTGACGCATCGGTGTAAAGGACGAAAGGCTTATCCTGATTGCTGTAGTTGGCACGAAGCTCATTGAAAGCAGCATTGTTGGGAAGCACCTTGTCCGCATTCTGAGCAGTGACCACTGTTACAGAGTCGAGCAAAGACATGGAAGTGGCACGACGGCACACTTCACCTTTGGCTGGACGACCTGTACCTGGAGACTGCGCCGATGAAATCATCGTCGTAGAATACGGGTTGTCGATCATTGACGTGTTGAGCAACAGTGTCTTCTGTGCCAAAGAGAGGTCTGAATAGTTCTTCACACCCCAAGGATTTGACGCATAGAAAGCAGCGAATGCATCATCGTCAGCGATAAACATTGTCTTACTACCGGTCTTGGAAAGAATCTCTTTCTGTCCAAGGTCGTCGATCAGATGCAGATAATTGGTGAAGTTACCCATGCGCTGCATATAACCATAGATGTTGTCCAAGTTGGAAGGCTGGTCTTCATCTAAGTTATAACGGTCAGAACAAGAGAACAAGCCAAAGGCTGCAGCACACAGTGCACCTCCTACCAAGAGATGACTGCACAGTTTTTTCCTCTGAAAGTTATACAACATAATATTAATTAGAATAGATTGATTTCCTTCTAAAATTTTGTGAATGTTTTAAGTAAAAAGTATTATTCAATTCTTAGTTATCTGGTCTTTGTGGTCATATTTGGCCAAATTCCCACTCGGACTAATAACTTTTGCAAAGAAACACATTTTTCAAGATATAAACAACAAAAAAAAACAAAAGAATTTCAATCAGCCCGTTTTTTAACAATTCAGCGATACTTTTGAGTCAAAACAGGTTAATTAGGAGTGTTTTTTTGCTGTAAAACGTTAAGAAGAGATAATTAAAGTGAGTTTGAAGGATTCTGAAAGGAGGAGGAGGTTGCATGCTGATTGCAGGGACTTCTTTGTTGTGTGTGATGCGAATAAAATGGGTTCAACAAAGTTGCCGAGGCTTATGAGTCCATATTTTCTGCTCCATGGGGGATTTCTGGCAGGACGCCTGCTAAGGGCTGACATACTTTTCTGATTTACAATGTTTTATGGAGAACCCGAAAAAGAGCCTTTGTTGGAGCAAAAATGAAGCATTGTTCATTGGGCATTGAAGCATTGTGCGTTGGGCATCGAAACATTGTTCATTGGACAACGAAGCATTGTGCGTTGGACAACGCACAATGCTTCATTTTTCAACAAGGTTTGGGCAGGGAACCAGATGTGATTTTTTCGAACTTGAAGACACCAAGAGGATGCTCACGAAGGAGAGGTGAGCATGGAGACAAGGATGAGGGTGGCTTTCTCCCCTATTTGAACAGAACTTTCCTTCCATTGACGATGTACAGGCCCTTGGAAGGTTGGGCAACGGGGCGTCCCATCAAGTCGAACATGCCTTGCATTGAGATGGGGGAACTTTGGGTGGGCAGAGTCAAATCGTGAACACCGACGATTGTTCCGTCGTTAAAGCTATTGACACGATTGAGCATGGTGTGGAGTCCTTTCACATCATCGGCAGAGAGCGGGCGATTGTATATCATCAAATCGTCGAAGAGGGCTTCGGCTGAGCCCCAGAATGAGCCTGCGCCCAGATAGAAATACTTGGCCGTGGAGACAAAATCCAGCACCAGATCGCGATTGAAGGTGCTTTCATCTGCACTGCCTGTGTGATTCATCTGCGAGGTAAGGTATTTCACGCCATCCAGATAGAATGTGCAACCGGTTTCCTTTGAGAAGGTGAGGGTGGCAAGATGCCACTTGTCCTTTTTGATTTTGTTGATGCGCTTCGTGTTTGGATGATTGATGTCGAACCAGTTTCCCTGATTGTCGTTGAAACCGATATAGCTATTGCCTGTCAGATAAAGGCGTGCTCCTTCTGCCGTGACAGAACGGCTATTAAAGAAGCCCCACAATGCGTTATAGTCATCTGTGTCGTCTAAACGTTTGACCCAAAGACTGACCGTGAATCCCTGAAGATGGGTCTCTCCAAAAAGAGGATTGGGCATTCGGGAGAGGCTGTTGTTGTCTTTCGCTCCTGCATACTGATGCACAACCTGACCAAAACGTGCATGGTCTGTTTCGAGGGAGGGGTCTTGTGTGGATGTGCCGAGATGTCCGTAACTTACGAACTGCTCTTCGTTCAACATGTTATAGGCTGGCTTCTCATCAAAATTGTAATACGCCAACAAGCCTGTTGTTTGATCGCCTGGGATTTCTGATGATGGGGCTAACGCTGTCGCTTGATAAGTTTGCTCCCAATAATAGTGGGAACTTTCGAGACGAGCGGTGAGCGTGAACGGGGTGTTTTCTGAAGGAGCGGTGTATTTGCCTGTGTTGGAGAACACATCAGGGTTGGAGGAGTTCCAGATGAGGCTAACGTTTTCTTCTGGACTGAACAGAATCTCCTTATTGCTTGAAATGCTTCTATAAAGTGAACTCCTGAAGTAGTCTGCACTTGCTTTCTGATAGTTGTAGGACAAGGCATAGGGCGGCTGAAGTTTGTAGCCCCAACAGGGTTCGCCACAATGAGTGCCCGATGTGCAAACAGCCGTAAAGCAGAGTGCTTTGGCGGTTGAGCCTTCAAGGGTCTGCTCCACAATCACGCCGTCATAGCTGGTGGAAGCAAGTATGATCTGAAGATAGGACTTGCCTTCTTCCTGGTATTTCCATGTTCCGGTGTATGCTCCTGTCACTTTTCCATCTGATGAAAGATGGATGACTGCAGGTGTGGTCTCTTGCATGGATGAGTGGTCTAACTTTGCAGGATGAATCATCACATGATAGTAGCCTTGCACTTCTTCATGTGAATATGGCTGGGAGGAAGCGAGGGTCTTGTCTGTCACGGTCTCGCCATTGAACTGGAAGGGGGCTGAACATAGCCAGCCTGGCTGATTGAGATAGAGTTGATAGGCACGCATCTGGTGTCTTAATGTTCCATCGTTGAACTTGGTGTGACAAACAAGGAAGGTGCGTCCCATGTCATCCTGACAAGCGGAGTTGTGTCCTTGTGCGCACTCTCCTACCGTCATCAAGCCCCAATGGTTCATGGCTCCCATCAGTCTCATGCCTGTAGATGTGGTGGCGTTGATGCCATAGTTGAGTTGATAGGACGAATAGATGGCTGATTGACCTGAGGCATCTGTATATGGACCATCGGGACGCTCGGAGCGGAACACACGCATGTCATACCCACCATCTGGAGCGAAGCCTCCATAGCTCATGAATAAATAATAGTATTGACCGATGTGTTGGATGTATGGGCCTTCGCCACTGACATATCTGCCTCCTGCTATCTTCTGACCGAAATAGGCATCGCTGGTCACTGGGGTATTAGTGGCTGGATTCCCTGTGTTTTGATATGTGTAAGTGTAGTCTCTCAATCCTGTGTTCTTGTCCAGCCTTAACATATATATACCGCCAGACCAAGATCCGTATGCTAACCACAGTTCTCCTTCTTCATCAAAGAAAGCGCATGGATCGATGCAATTAGGGTAGAAATCGCCCCATTTGCTGGTTTGATAGCGTGTGGGCAAAGAAGGAAGGTTGCCTAACACAAGTTGAAGGTCGGTCTCTCTGAAATCTACACTCTTGCCTGAGCGGGATTGTCCATCAAATCCTCCAAACACGATTGGGGCTTCATATTTGAATGGACCTTCGGGACTGTCGCTGGTCATCAGCACTATAACGGATGCCCAGTAATCTCCATTAATACTGAGATAATAGCACCACTTCTTCAGATTGGGGTTATACACGATGTCGGGAGCCCATTGGCAACCGGACACCCAATCGGATACGGATGTGGATTCACGGTCTCCCACTTTGATGGATGCGTATGTGGAAGCAAAGGCACTCGCATCATGGGAGGCCAGAGTGACTGTCTCCTCGGCCATTCCTCCTGGAAGAACACGTTTGACCTGTCTGCTTGGATGAGACTGAAAAGCTTTGTATGCCTGAGGGGAATCATAACCTCCTGCATAGTATTGCTGGATGTCGGTATAAGTTTGGAAATCTTTGGTTTTCACCCCATAATAGTGAGAGCCATAGATATAGAATGTTTGAGAGGGGGCATCCCAAACAACGGAAGGGTCGTGGACGCTTTTCCATCCACGGGTCTGTTGTTGATAGAGTGATGTGAGTTCTGTTGTTGTTAGCTGGGTCTTAACATTCTGCGCCTGAATGGAAACAGAGATGACCATAGATAAAAATACTGTCAGTAAAAGCTTATTCATATAGGTTAATCTTCAATAATTGATGCAAACTTACGAATTTTATTTGGTTACAGCAAATCTTCTATATTGAAATGAATGCTTACACAAAAAAAAGACCGCACACAAGGATGTGTACGGTCTGCAAGATATGAATTGAGGCAATATTACTCTGCAGGAGTCTCGGCTGGTGCTTCAGCAGATGTTTCTGCTGGTGTCTCGACTGGTGCTTCAGCCTTAGGAGCAGCCTTGCGAGAACGACGAGTACGAGTCTTCTTTGCTTCTGTCTTAGCCATGTTCTCATCGAAATCAACAAGTTCGATGAAAGCCATCTCTGCATCATCGGAAGGACGACGGCCCAACTTAATGATACGTGTGTAGCCACCTGAACGATCAGCCACCTTTGTAGCGATAATGCTGAAAAGTTCGGTGATGGCATACTTGTTTTGGAGATAACTAAAGACAACACGACGAGAAGCTGTAGTATCCTCCTTTGACTTTGTAATCAGTGGCTCAACATACATACGAAGAGCCTTTGCCTTTGGAAGTGTTGTAGTGATTCTCTTGTGCATGATGAGCGAAGTTGCCATATTGGCAAGCATAGCAGCACGGTGAGAATGCTTACGACCAAGGTGATTGAATTTCTTATTATGTCTCATTTTTGCTTAGTCTTTGTCTAATTTATACTTGGAAATGTCTGTTCCGAACGAAAGGTTCAAGCTCTCAAGCAAGTCGTCAAGCTCTGTGAGTGACTTCTTACCAAAGTTGCGGAACTTGAGCAAGTCGGTCTTGTTGAATTGCACGAGGTCGCCGAGAGTCTCTACATCTGCTGCCTTCAGACAGTTGAGGGCACGAACAGAGAGATTCATATCGACTAATTTGGTCTTCAGCAACTGACGCATACGCAATACTTCCTCATCGAATTCCTCATTAAAACTGTCATTCTCAATAGTGATCTTCTCATCAGAGAACAACATGAAGTGATATATAAGAATCTTTGATGCCTCTTTCAAAGCATCCTTGGGATGAATAGAACCATCTGTCGTGATTTCAAGAATCAACTTTTCGTAGTCGGTCTTCTGAGCCACACGATAGTTCTCTACTGCGAACTTGACGTTGCGAATAGGAGTATAAATCGAGTCAATAGCAATGTCATTGATTTCCTTGCAGAATTCACGATTCTCATCTGCAGGGACGTATCCACGACCCTTATTGATGCTCAACTCAATCTCCAATGTTGCTTGAGGATCCAAATGACAAATCACCAAATCTGGATTTAACACTCCAAATCCATTCAGGCTTTTGTTGATATCTCCAGCCTTAAACTCGGTTGAATTCTCGATGGTAATTGAGACCTTTTCTGACTCATAACCATCAGCGACTTGCTTGAATCGAACTTGCTTCAGATTCAAGATAATGTTGGTGACGTCTTCCTTTACACCTGGAATGGTTGAAAATTCATGTTCAACACCAGTGATGCGCACGGTGTTGATAGCATAACCCTCAAGTGAAGAAAGAAGAATGCGACGGAGTGGATTACCGATAGTAATACCATAACCTGGCTCCAAAGGACGGAATTCGAATTTTCCGTACTTGTCATCAGCCTCCAACATTACGACTTTTTCTGGTTTTTGAAATGCTAATATCGCCATTTGATTTATTTTTTATTTAGAGTACAACTCGACAATCATCTGCTCCTTGATATTCTCAGGAATGTCAGCACGCTCAGGCATGTGGAGGAACTTACCACCCTTTACGCTCTCATCCCATTCAATCCAAGGATACTTGCTGTGATTGAAACCTGCAAGTGCAGCATCAACCACCTCAAGGCTCTTAGACTTCTCACGTACAGAAACAATCTGACCTGGTTTAACAGAATAAGATGGGATGTTCAGAACCTGACCATCTACTATAATATGCTTGTGGCTGACGAGCTGACGAGCAGCCGCACGAGTTGGTGCTAAACCAAGACGGAACACCACGTTATCAAGACGTGACTCAAGGAACTGAAGAAGAATTTCACCAGTAACGCCTGACTTCTTAGAAGCCTTCTCGAAGAGATTGCGGAACTGACGCTCAAGAACACCGTAAGTGTACTTAGCCTTCTGCTTCTCAGCAAGCATCAAACCGTACTCGGAAGTCTTCTTACGACGGTTGTTGCCATGCTGACCTGGAGCATAATTCTTTTTAGACAAAACTTTGTCCGGTCCAAAGATTGCCTCGCCAAAACGACGTGCAATTCTTGATTTTGGTCCAATATATCTAGCCATATATTTTCTTAATATTTAATGCCATGCGACTCTCAGCAGCAGTCGCAGAAAGGAAAGATGCGACAAAAACGAGCCATTTGGCAAATGACATAATTGTAATGATTAAACTCTTCTTCTCTTTGGAGGACGGCAACCGTTGTGTGGAAGTGGAGTAACGTCAATAATCTCTGTAACTTCGATGCCTGCTGCATGACAACCACGGACTGCAGCCTCACGTCCATTACCTGGACCCTTGATATAAGCCTTCACCTTGCGGAGACCGAGATCAAAAGCAACCTTGGCACAATCCTGTGCAGCCATCTGAGCAGCATATGGGGTGTTCTTCTTAGAACCACGGAAACCCATCTTACCGGCAGCTGACCAAGAGATAACATTACCTTCACTGTTAGCCAAAGTAACAATGATGTTGTTGAAAGAAGAGTGTACATGAAGCTGACCCTCAGCGGTAACCTTGACGTTTCTCTTCTTTGCAGAAGTTGTTTTCTTTGCCATATCTAATGATTATTTAGTAGCCTTTTTCTTGTTTGCAACTGTTTTCTTCTTACCCTTACGAGTACGAGCGTTGTTCTTGGTGCTCTGACCACGAACTGGAAGACCAATACGATGACGAATACCACGGTAGCAACCAATATCCATCAAACGCTTAATATTCAACTGGATTTCTGAACGGAGGTCACCTTCTACCTTGTATTCGGCTGCAATCACAGAACGGATCTTACCAGCCTGCTCATCGCTCCAGTCTTTAACCTTAATGTCTTTGTCCACGCCAGCCTTTTCAAGGATTTTACCAGCGCTACTGCGTCCTACACCAAAGATGTATGTGAGCGCAATTTCACCTCTCTTGTTCTGTGGGAGGTCTACACCTACAATTCTTATTGCCATATCTTACTTTTATTTCAATTTCTTACATAAGAATTATCCCTGACGTAACTTATACTTAGGGTTCTTCTTGTTAATAACAAATAGACGACCTTTACGTCTTACGATTACGCAATCAGGTGTACGTTTCTTCAATGAAGCTCTTGTTTTCATATTGTAATTTTATTTATATCTGAATACTATACGTCCCTTGGATAAGTCATAAGGAGACATTTCTACTCGAATCTTATCTCCTGGAAGAATCTTAATGTAATGCATTCTCATCTTACCTGAAATATGAGCGATGATCTCATGACCATTTTCCAATTCGACTCTAAACATTGCGTTTGACAATGCCTCGACAATAGTTCCGTCCTGTTCTATAGCAGACTGCTTAGCCATACTTTATAAAGATTTTTCTCTTAATACTTTTTCTATTTTTTCAAACGACGACAACACGTCAGCCTTATCCTTACGAACACAAATTGAATGTTCAAAGTGTGCAGCAGGTTTTTTATCTCTTGTTACGATACCCCAACGATCTTCTTGCATGAAGATTTCTTTTGTACCCATGGTTATCATCGGCTCGATAGCGATGCATAAACCATTTTTGAGTAACATGCCGTTCCCTCTTCTTCCATAATTAGGAATCTGAGGGTCCTCATGCATTTCCTTCCCTATACCATGACCTACGAACTGTCGAACTACACCGTAGCCTTGAGCTTCGCAATGTGTCTGGACTGCATTCGAGATGTCTCCAAGACGATGACCAACAACAGCTTGTTCGATAGCTTTATATAAAGACTCCTTTGTTGTTGTTAGAAGTTTCAGGATCTCTTCTGAAATCTCACCAACAGCAAATGTGTAGCAAGAATCTCCACAATATCCATTTAACTTTGTGCCACAATCTATTGAAACAATATCTCCCTCACGCAGTGGGGTGTCATTGGGTATGCCGTGAACAACCTGATGGTTGACAGAAGTACAAATACTTGCTGGAAATGGCTCTCCGTAAGGATTGGGAAATCCCAAGAAAGTGGGAACGGCTCCATGGTCACAGATAAAAGTGTATGCGATCTTATCGAGTTGCTTTGTTGTGACACCTGGTGCAATCACCTTTGCCAATTCTGCCAATGTGTCTCCTACAAGCAGATTTGCCTTTCGGAGAAGTTCTACCTCGTCGTCTGTCTTAAGATATACCATCTTGTGTAAAGCGATGCTTAATGTTCGCCACGAACACGTCCTGTTTCGAGCAATCCATCGTAATGGCGCATCATCAAGTGTGACTCAATCTGCATCAATGTGTCAAGAACAACACCTACAAGAATGAGAAGAGATGTTCCACCGAAGAATGCGGCAAATTCTCTCTGCACACCGAAGAGGCTGGCAAAAGCAGGAAGAATGGCAATCAAAGCCAAGAACAAAGAGCCAGGGAAAGTGATACGAGACATGATCTTATCAATAAAGTCTGCAGTATCCTTACCAGGCTTAATTCCTGGAATGAAACCATTATTTCGCTTCATATCTTCTGCCATCTGAACAGGGTTGATAGTGATTGCTGTATACAAATATGTAAACAAGATAATCAAAATAGCGAAGATCAAATTATACACTAAGCTATTGTTATCTACCAACTGCATAACAACAGAGTTCAACTTGCTGCCAGAGAACTGCGCCAATGTAACAGGAATGAACATGATAGCCTGAGCAAAAATGATAGGCATCACATTTGCTGCATAAGGCTTGAGAGGAATGTACTGACGAGCACCACCAATTTGACGAGCGCCCGCAATCTTCTTCGCATAGTTAACAGGAACCTGACGAACACCCTGTACGAGAAGGATTGCTGCTGCAATCACAGCAAGGAATAATACAATCTCAACAAGGAACATCACAAGACCTCCCTGACCTTTCAGACAAGAATCATATTCCTGAATAACAGCAGCAGGGAAACGTGCAATGATACCTATCATAATGATGATAGACACACCATTTCCAATACCTTTATCAGTGATTCTTTCACCCAACCAGAGCACGAACATACTGCCTGCAGCTAAAATAATAGTTGCATAAAGAACGAACATGTTCCAATCCAATGATGAATAAATGGCAGTACCGCCAGTTTGAGTCTGAAGGTTGATTAGGTAAAAGATGCCCTGGAATACAAGGATAGGCACTGTTAAATAACGAGTGTACTGGCTCATCTTGCGACGGCCACTCTCTCCTTCGCGTTGCATCTTTTGGAAGTATGGCACAGCGATACCCAACAACTGCATCACGATGGAAGCAGAGATGTATGGCATGATACCAAGCGCGAAGATAGAGGCATTAGAGAAGGCACCACCCGAGAACATATCAAGAAGAGACATCAAACCACCCTCTGTCTGATTTTTCAGTCCTTGCAATGCTTCAGTATCAATACCTGGAAGCACCACATAAGATCCAAGACGATAGATAGCAACAAACAGCAGCGTGATGAGGATGCGCGAACGCAAATCCTCAATACGCCAAATGTTTGTCAATGTCTTAACAAGCTTGATATCCTTAAGTTTATCAATAGTATTGCTCATTAGTTTAGAGTTTTACAGCAGTTTAGAGTTTTACAGCGTTTCCGCCCTTTTCTTTGATTGCAGCTTCTGCTGTTGCTGAGAAAGCGTGTGCCTCCACATCAACTTTTAAGGTCAATTCACCGTTACCGAGAATCTTTACAAGCTGACCCTTTTTTGCCCAACCTGCTGCAATAAGTTCTTCGATACCAATCTTTGCAAGGTTGTTCTTTTCAGCCAGTTCCTGAATAAGGGCAAGATTCACAGCCTTGTACTCAACACGGTTGATGTTCTTGAAACCGAACTTTGGAACACGACGCTGAAGAGGCATCTGACCACCTTCGAAACCAATCTTCTTCTTATAACCAGAACGTGCCTTAGCACCCTTATGTCCGCGAGTAGAAGTGCGGCCCTTACCAGAACCGTATCCACGACCTACACGCTTACCATTGTGAGTAGAGCCTGCAGCTGGTTGTAAATTATATAATTCCATTTTTAATCTGATTTTAATGTATTAAATACGTTAGTCAATAACCTCTACAAGGTGAGCCACCTTGCGAATCATACCACGCAAAGATGGAGAATCCTCACGCTCAACGACCTTGTTAATCTTACCGAGACCAAGAGACTCAAGAGTGCTCTTCTGATCGATAGGACGGCCAGCCTGGCCCTTTATTTGCTTAATCTTGATTGTTGCCATGATCGTTTCTCCTTATCCTTTGAATACTTTTGTCAAATTAACACCACGGTTCTGTGCAACAGTCTTAGCGTCACGCATGTTAGCAAGAGCCTCAATAGTAGCCTTCACAAGGTTGTGAGGGTTAGATGAACCCTTAGACTTTGCAAGCACGTCAGTAATACCAACACTCTCAAGCACAGCACGCATAGCACCACCAGCCACTACTCCAGTACCTTCTGAAGCAGGCATGATGAGAACACGTGCACCACCAAACTTAGCGTATGCCTCATGTGGAACAGTACCTTTGAGCACAGGAACCTTCACCAAATTCTTTTTAGCAGCCTCTACTCCTTTTGCAATAGCAGCTGTAACTTCACCAGCCTTACCAAGACCGTAGCCAATAACTCCGTTACCATCACCTACAACAACGATGGCTGCGAATGTGAATGTACGACCACCCTTAGTAACCTTAGTAACACGATTAATAGCAACCAAGCGATCTTTGAGCTCGGCGTCGTTTTGTACTTTAACTCTATTTACCATAATCGCATTTTAAAATTTAAGTCCAGCATTACGAGCAGCATCTGCTACCTTTTTAACTCTACCGTGATACAGGTAACCGTTACGGTCAAAGACAACAGCAGAAATACCAGCCTCAAGAGCCTTCTTTGCAGCCATTTCACCAACCTTCTCGGCCTGTTCTGATTTGTTCATCTTCTCAAGACCAAGTGACGAAGCAGAAACCAAGGTCTTCTGTGCATCGTCGTCAATCACCTGAACATAGATCTGCTTGTTGCTTCTAAAAACGCTCATACGTGGGCGTTCAGCAGTACCAGAAATCTTGTTGCGTACTCTATATTTAATTTTGATACGTCTTTCAATCTTTGTAATCATACTCTTGTCAATTTAATTATTTTGCACTTGCAGATTTACCAGACTTTCTTCTAATCACCTCGCCCTGGAAGCGAATACCCTTACCCTTGTATGGTTCAGGCTTGCGGAAAGAGCGAATCTTAGCGCATACGAGTCCGAGCAACTGCTTGTCGCATGACTCGAGCATGATGAGAGGATCCTGATTTCTTTCAGACTTAGTCTCAACCTTGATTTCTTTAGGAAGTTCAAGGATTATAGCGTGAGAGAATCCGAGTGCGAATTCAAGAACATTTCCCTGATTGGAAACGCGATAACCAACACCAACAATCTGAAGAGTCTTCTTATAACCTTCAGAAACACCGACAACCATGTTGTTCACAAGTGAGCGATACAAACCATGGAATGCATGGCGCTGCTTTGTATTATCCTGCATCAGTTCTACATTCTCCTCCATTGTCAACTTACCGTCCTCGATAGAAACCTTGATAGCAGGGTTTACATATTGGCTGAGTTCGCCTTTAGGACCTTTTACAGTTACAATGTCATCCTTATGAGTAATAGTAACTCCAGCAGGAATAATAATAGGTAATTTACCAATTCTAGACATTATAAATCCTCCTTAATTAATAAACATAGCAAAGAACCTCGCCACCCACTTTGAGTTCAGATGCTTCTTTGTCTGTCATTACACCTTTAGATGTAGATACCACTGCGATACCTAATCCATTGATTACACGTGGCATGTCCTTGTATCCTGTATATTTACGAAGACCTGGACGAGACACACGCTTCAAGCACTGAATAGCGCTTACTTTTGTTTGAGGGTCATACTTGAGTGCAATCTTAATTGAACCCTGAGGACCTTCTTCCATGAACTTATAGTTCAAAATGTAACCCTTGTCGAAGAGAATCTTAGTGATTTCTTTCTTGAGGTTTGAGGCTGGAATTTCTACAACCTTGTGCTTAGCCATGATTGCATTTCTCAGTCTCGTGAGATAATCAGCTATTGGATCTGTCATAATAGAATTAAATTAATCGGGATTGTTTGGGTTTATCCCGACAATATTTAAACTTAAATTAAAACTTTCTTTACTTAGCTTTACCAGCGAAAGAACTTAGTATAGCACTGTTTTCCTCCACCGTTTTTTAGAAGCAAAGTATCTTCAGGTTACCCCCGAACTGGTAACCATCAGATTTTTGTTTACTAATAGGAAACTGATACCGCAATTTACCAGCTTGCCTTCTTTACACCTGGGATCAGGCCTGAAGATGCCATCTCGCGGAACTGGATACGAGAGAGTCCAAACTGACGCATGAAACCTCTTGGACGACCAGTGATTTTGCAGCGGTTATGAAGACGGATTGGGTTTGCATTAGCAGGGATTGCCTGAAGAGCACGAGCAGCCTCGTAAGCCTCCATTGGATCTTCTGCAGTGGCAATAACCTTCTTCAAAGCTGCACGCTTAGCAGCATACTTAGCCATGAGTTTTGCACGCTTTACCTCGCGTGCCTTCATTGATTCCTTTGCCATTTTCTATATTACTTTTTAGCGTCCTTAAATGGAAGACCGAATGCCTTGAGAAGTGCGTAACCCTCTTCGTCAGTCTTGGCAGAAGTTACGAAGGTAATATTCATACCTGTAATCTTATCAACCTGGTCAATGTTAATCTCAGGGAAGACGATCTGTTCTGTGATACCAAGTGTATAGTTACCACGACCATCAAACTTAGACTCTATACCCTTGAAGTCACGAATACGTGGTAATGACACACGAATCAGTTTCTCAAGGAACTCGTACATACGCTCACGACGAAGTGTAACCATCACACCGATAGGCATCTGCTTACGAAGACGGAAGTTAGAAATGTCCTTCTTTGACTTAGTTGCAACTGGCTTCTGACCTGTGATTGTAGCAATCTCTTTCATTGCAACTTCTATAACCTTCTTATCCGCAGTTGCCATACCAAGACCTTGGTTTACCACAATCTTCTCCAACACAGGAATCTGCATAGGTGAAGAGTAGTTGAACTGCTTCATGAGTGCTGGAGCAATCTGCTCAGCATATACATTCTTAAGTTGTGCAGTAGTACTCATTAAATTTCCTCCCCTGACTTTTTAGCGTAACGAACCAACTTGCCATTCTCACCTGTACGGCGACCAATGCGAGTAGGCTTGCCACTCTTAGGATCAACAACGTTGAGGTTAGAAATATGGATTGGAGCCTCTTGCTCGATGAAACCTCCCTGTGGGTGTGCAGCACTTGGCTTAGTGCTCTTCTTGATCATGTTCACACCCTCGACTATGGCACGCTTCTTCTCAACGAGAACCTTGGTGACCTTACCAGTCTTACCCTTTTCATCGCCGGCATTCACGTAAACCATGTCGCCTTTTTTGATATGTAATTTACTCATTGCTGTAATTCACTTTTAATGATTAAAGTACCTCGGTAGCCAAAGAGACCACCTTCATGTTAGCAGCACGGAGCTCACGGGCTACAGGGCCAAAGATACGGCTACCTCTCATTTCGCCTGCATTGTTCAAGAGAACACATGCATTGTCATCGAAACGGATGTAAGAGCCATCTGGACGACGCACCTCCTTCTTAGTACGTACAATCAGAGCCTTAGAGACAGAACCCTTCTTTACTTCACTCGTAGGAATTGCGCTCTTTACTGCTACGACGATGACGTCTCCTACAGTAGCATAGCGACGTCTTGTACCGCCCAAAACACGAATACAAAGGACTTCGCGAGCACCGCTGTTGTCAGCGACTTGCAATCTTGATTCTACCTGTATCATAATTATTTAGCTCTTTCAACGATTTGTACTAATCTCCATCTCTTTGTTTTGCTCAATGGACGAGTCTCCATGATCAGAACCGTGTCACCAATGTGAGCATCATTCTTCTCATCGTGAGCGTGGTACTTCTTTGTCTTCTGGACAAACTTACCATATATAGGGTGCTTCTCCTTAAACTTGGCAGACACAACGATGGTCTTGTCCATCTTGTCGCTGGTAACGACACCCTGTCTTTGCTTTCTTAAATTTCTTGCTTCCATTCTCTATACTTTATTTATTACGCTGGCTGAGTTCGCCCTTCATGCGTGCGATGTCGTGACGCAACTTCTTAATCTGAGAATTGTCGGCAAGCGGAGAGATGGTGTTATTGAACTTCATGTTGTTCAAATTCGCCACTTCCGTTTCGATGCGCTCAGCGAGCTCTTCTGTAGTAAGTTCTCTAATTTCTGAAATTTTCATAATTAAGCGTTTTTATCGTAATCACGACGTACAACAAACTTTGTAGTAGTAGGAAGTTTCTGAGCACCGAGTCGGAGAGCCTCCTTAGCGATGTCATAAGAAACACCTTCAATCTCGAAGAGGATACGTCCTGGTTTAGCAGGGAACACATACTGGTATGGATCACCCTTACCCTTACCCATTCGGACGTCAGCAGGCTTCTTAGTGATTGGCTTGTCAGGGAAGATACGAATCCAAACCTGACCTTGACGCTGCATGTAACGTGTTATAGCAACACGAGCAGCCTCAATCTGACGAGCAGAAATCCACTTTGTCTCAAGTGCCTTTATGCCAAAGCTACCGAATGCGAGTTCAGTACCTCTGTGAGAGACACCTTTCCAACGACCGCGACCTTTTTGCGGTCTTCTATATTTTTGTCTTTTTGGCTGTAACATAGTTAATTGCTTCTTAAAACTGCTCCTCTGCATGGAGAAACCATGCATCGGAAAACAATCAGATTAATTAATTGCGGTTGTTAGACTTTCTGTTTCTAAAACGACGTCCACCACCGTTATTGCCACCACGAGCAGAATCTTTCTGCTGAGAGAAGTTTGGAGTAAGATCCTGCTTGCCAAATTTCTCGCCACGGCAAATCCAAACCTTGATGCCAAGAAGACCTACCTTAGTAAGTGCCTCAGCCAAACAATAGTCGATATCTGCACGAAGAGTGTGAAGTGGAGTACGACCTTCCTTATACATCTCAGAACGGCTCATTTCAGCACCGTTAAGACGACCAGAAATCTGAATCTTAATACCTTCAGCACCAGAGCGCATTGTATTTGCAATAGCAGTCTTGATCGCACGGCGGTAAGCTATCTTACCTTCAATCTGGCGCGCAATGTTGTTAGCCACAATAACAGCATCAAGTTCTGGACGCTTGATCTCAAAAATATTGATCTGTACCTCTTTGTCAGTCACCTTCTTAAGTTCCTTCTTAAGGGCTTCTACCTGCTCACCACCCTTACCGATAATGAAACCAGGACGAGCTGTGCAAATAGTGATAGTGACGAGCTTCAAAGTACGCTCAATGACAATCTTAGAAACGCTTGCCTTAGAAAGGCGTGCGTTGAGGTACTTGCGGATTTTGCTGTCCTCAAGGAGGTTGTCACCAAAATCATTTCCGCCGAACCAGTTAGAATCCCAGCCTCTCACGATACCGAGGCGGTTGCTTATTGGATTACATTTTTGTCCCATAATTACTTTTCTTCATTAGTTTTAGCATCCACGAAGATGGTGATGTGGTTAGAACGCTTGCGGATTCTGTAACCACGTCCCTGAGGTGCTGGTCTCATACGCTTGAGAGTAGCGCCTTCGTCAACAAAAATCTTAGAGATATAGAGTTCTCCGTTCTCAGCCTTGCGCTCATTCTTCTGTTCCCAACTAGCGATGGCAGAACGAAGCACCTTTTCGATGTCCTTAGCAGCATCCTTGCTGTTGAACTTGAGTGTTGCAAGAGCCTTGCTCACCTCCATTCCACGAACAAGGTCTGCAACATAGCGCATCTTGCGTGGTGAAGAAGGAACATTGCGAAGACTGGCGAAGTAAACAGTCTTTTTGGCCTCTTTAATCTTTTCGGCCATTAATCTTTTTCTTGCTCCCATTATATAATAGTCTTTTTTACTTGGTTGAAGCCTGTTCTACAATTACTTCTTCTTATTACCTGCGTGACCGCGGAAAGTACGAGTAAGAGCAAACTCGCCGAGCTTGTGACCTACCATATTTTCAGTAATGTAGACAGGGATAAATTTATTACCGTTATGCACTGCAATAGTATGACCTACGAAGTCTGGAGATATCATTGAAGCGCGAGCCCATGACTTGATAACACTCTTCTTACCGCTCTCGTTCATAGCGAGAACTTTCTTTTCGAGCTTCACATTGATGTATGGACCTTTTTTTAATGAACGACTCATATTCAGCTAACTTTATTTGTTACGTCTTTCAATAATGTACTTATTTGACAACTTCTTAGGTGCGCGTGTCTTAAGACCCTTAGCATAAAGACCGTTGCGTGAGCGTGGGTGTCCACCAGTGTGACGTCCTTCACCACCACCCATTGGGTGATCGATTGGGTTCATAACAACACCACGGTTGTGTGGACGACGACCGAGCCAGCGGCTACGACCAGCCTTACCAGAAGATTCAAGTGCGTGGTCTGAGTTGCTTACGCTACCGATAGTTGCGCGGCAAACTGAAAGCACCTTACGAATTTCGCCTGAAGGAAGCTTGATCACACAGTAGCGACCTTCACGTGAAGTTAACTGAGCAAAATTACCTGCAGAACGAACCATCTTAGCACCCTGACCTGGACGAAGTTCGATATTGTGAATTACAGCACCGACTGGAATCTTCTCAAGTGGGAGTGAGTTGCCGAGGTCTGGAGTCGCCTCTGGACCAGACATGATGGTTGTGCCTACCTGTAATCCGTTAGGAGCAACAATGTAACGTTTTTCACCGTCAGCATAGAAGAGGAGTGCGATACGCGCAGAGCGGTTTGGATCGTACTCAATAGTCTTCACTACTGCAGGAATTCCGTCCTTTTCTCTCTTGAAATCGACAATACGGATCAAACGCTTATGGCCGCCACCTCTGTAACGAACAGTGGTCTGACCTGAGTTGTTACGACCACCTGTGCTGCGCTTACCGAAAACAAGAGTTTTCTCTGGTACTGATGTAGTAACATCATCGAAAGTACCAATAGCTTTGTGTCTTTGACCAGGAGTTACTGGTCTAAATTTACGAATACCCATTTGTTTAATTAAATGTTACTATAGAAATCGATAGTTTCGCCTTCCTTGAGGGTTACTATAGCCTTCTTGAAAGCCTTGGTACGACCCTTGATAACACCAGCCTTTGTGTAACGGCTCTTACGCTTACCAGCGTAGTTCATAGTGTTAACCGAAACTACATTAACGTTATACTTAGCCTCTATCTCTTTTTTAATTTCGATCTTATTGGCAGAAGGAAGCACAATGAAGCCGAACTTGTTGTTCTGCTTCTCTGAAATAGCTGTCATCTTCTCTGTAACCAATGGTTTTACGATATATGCCATGTTGTACCTCCTTACTTGTTAAAAGTCTCATCCACAAGTTTAAGCGCATTTTCGGTCACAACAAGCACATTTGCATTCATTACCTTGTATGTATTGAGTGCACTAGCCGTCATAACTTCAACACGCTGTATGTTACGGACTGACAAATTTACGTTCTTTTTAACTTCTGGCAAAACGACGAGTGTCTTCTTGCCCTCAACTTTAAGGTTTTTTAACATACTCGTGGCTTCTTTTGTCTTTGGAGCCTCGAAATCGAAGTCCTCAACAACAACGATGGCATTCTGCTGTGCCTTGTATGAGAGAGCGCTCTTACGAGCAAGAGCCTTCACCTTTTTGTTCAACTTGAACCAGTAGTCACGAGGACGAGGACCGAACACACGACCTCCACCACGAAGAAGTGGAGACTTGATGTCGCCACGACGTGCGCCACCACCGCCCTTCTGGCGGATCAACTTACGAGTAGAGCCGGTTATTTCGCTTCTTTCCTTTGACTTGTGAGTACCCTGTCGCTGAGCAGCAAGATACTGGTTTACTGCAAGGTAAATAACGTGGTCATTAGGTTCAATTCCGAAGATTGCATCGTTCAGAACGACCTTCTTGCCAGTATCCTCACCTTTGATATTTAATACTGAAACTTCCATTGCTTACTTCTTGATTATTACGATTGAACCTTTGCAGCCTGGAACGCTACCCTTCAGAAGAAGGAGATTGTGTTCTGGAACTACTTTAATTACCTGAAGGTTGTGTGTTGTAACCTGCTCGTTACCCATCTGACCGCCCATAGGAACGTTCTTGAACACACGAGAAGGAGTGGCACATGCGCCGATAGAACCTGGCTTGCGCAGACGGTCATCCTGTCCGTGAGTAGCCTGACCTACACCACCAAAACCGTGACGCTTGACAACGCCCTGGAATCCTTTACCTTTAGATGTACCAACCACATCAACGTAAGAAGTTTCGTTGAACAGTTCTACTGTGATTACATCACCGAGGTTGTGTTCCTCGTCAAAAATGAACTCGGCCAAGTGTCTCTTAGGTGTTGTACCTGCCTTCTTGAAGTGACCCATCATCTGCTTTGTAGTGTGCTTTTCCTTCTTGTCCTGGAAGCCCACCTGCACAGCAGCATAACCGTCCTTCTCAACAGTCTTTACTTGAGTTACAACACAAGGACCTACTTCGATAACAGTGCATGGAAGATTCTTACCATCAGCACTGAAAACGGATGTCATTCCGATTTTTTTTCCAATTAATCCTGGCATTTCAATAATACTTTAAATTGTTCCCTACTATCAAACCTTGATCTCTACTTCCACACCGCTGGGGAGTTCGAGTTTCATGAGAGCGTCCACAGTCTTAGTTGTAGAACTGTAGATGTCAATCAGTCTCTTGTATGTGCAAAGTTCAAATTGCTCACGAGACTTCTTGTTCACGAATGTTGAACGGTTCACTGTGAAGATGCGCTTGTGTGTTGGGAGTGGAATAGGACCGCTCACAATAGCATCAGTAGCCTTCACTGCCTTCACGATCTTCTCTGCTGACTTGTCAACGAGATTGTGGTCGTAAGATTTCAGCTTGATACGAATTTTTTGCTGACTCATTGTTTTAATTATTTTATAAATTAATATATACAAGTAAGAGGGTATGCAGACAAAGAGTCGTTTGCTTGTCTGCACCCCCTACACTTTCTTATTATACGAGGTCAATACGACCGTTGCACTCAGCAAGCACTGCCTTAGCAATTGCACTTGACACTGGAGAGTGGTGGTCATACTCCATAGAACTTGTTGCACGACCAGAAGTAATGGTACGGAGAGCCGTTACATATCCGAACATTTCGCTCAGTGGAACCATTGCCTTCACAACACGTGCACCAGAACGAGCGTTATCCATACCCTCAACCTGACCACGACGCTTGTTCAAGTCACCAATCACGTCACCCATGTTCTCTTCAGGTGTGATCACCTCAAGTCTCATGATAGGCTCCATCAAAACTGGCTTAGCCTGTGAACATGCATTTTTGTATGCGTTGCGAGCAGCGATTTCGAATGACAACTGATCTGAATCGACTGGGTGGAAAGAACCATCGACGAGAGTCACCTTCAAAGAATCCAATGGGTAGCCACCGAGGACACCGTTCTTCATTGCCTCTTCAAAGCCCTTCTGTACTGATGGGATGAATTCCTTTGGCACATTACCGCCCTTCACCTCATTAACGAACTGAAGACCTGTACCCTCGAAATCCTCATCAACAGGACCTACGTTTACGATAATATCAGCGAACTTACCACGACCACCAGACTGCTTCTTGTAAACCTCGCGGAGATTAACAGTCTTAGTGATTGCCTCCTTGTAGTTCACCTGAGGCTTGCCCTGATTACATTCAACCTTGAATTCACGCTTCAAACGGTCGATAATGATGTCGAGGTGAAGCTCACCCATACCAGAGATGATGGTCTGACCACTCTGCTCATCAGTACGAACTGTGAATGTTGGGTCCTCTTCAGCCAACTTAGCAAGACCATTGTCAAGCTTAGTGATGTCAGCCTGGCTCTTTGGCTCAACCGCAATAGAAATCACGGTGTCAGGGAATGACATTGACTCAAGAATGATTGGGTGCTCCTCGTCGCAGAGAGTGTCACCTGTACGGATATCCTTGAAACCCACACCAGCACCGATGTCACCAGCGTCGATAGAATCCATTGGGATTTCCTTGTTTGAGTTCATCTGGAACAAGCGGCTGATACGTTCCTTCTTGCCTGAACGAGCGTTGTAAACGTAAGAACCTGCCTGAATCTTACCAGAGTAAACGCGGAAGAACACGAGGCGTCCCATGTATGGGTCAGTAGCAATCTTAAATGCGAGAGCAGATGTTGGTGCATCGTCAGAAGGCTTGCGCTCCTCTTCCTCGTCCGTGTCAGGATTTGTACCTACTACAGACACGGCATCCTGTGGTGAAGGGAGGAATGCACAAACGTAGTCGAGCAAAGGCTGAACACCCTTGTTCTTGTAAGAAGAGCCACAGCACATTGGAGTGCACTCCATAGCGATTGTGCCCTTACGCACAGCAGCAATGATTTCCTCCTCAGTGATTGTGCTTGGATCATCAAAGTACTTCTCCATCAGTGCCTCGTCAAAGTCAGCAACTGCCTCAAGCAATTTGTTTCTCCACTCCTCACACTCGTCCATCAAGTCTGCAGGGATTTCCTCTACATCATAGTCAGCACCCATAGTCTCATCATGCCAGAAGTAAGCCTTCATCTTGATGAGGTCTACTACACCCTTGAAAGTCTCCTCAGCACCGATTGGCACCTGAAGAACGACTGGCTTAGCACCCAAGATGTCAATCATCTGCTGTACAGTCTCGAAGAAGTCTGCACCAGAACGGTCCATCTTGTTTACGTAACCAATACGTGGCACGTTATATTTATCTGCCTGACGCCATACGGTCTCAGACTGTGGCTGAACACCGTCAGCAGCTGAATAAGTTGCGACAGCGCCGTCAAGCACACGAAGTGAACGCTCCACCTCTGCAGTGAAGTCCACGTGTCCTGGAGTATCTATCAAGTTAATCTTGAATGTGTTATTATCATACTTCCAGTTACAGGTGGTTGCAGCAGATGTGATTGTGATACCACGCTCCTGCTCCTGTGCCATCCAGTCCATTGTAGCTGCACCATCGTGTACCTCACCAATCTCATGAGTCTTACCTGTGTAGAACAGGATACGCTCAGAAGTTGTTGTCTTACCAGCATCGATGTGAGCCATAATACCGATGTTACGTGTCAAATGTAAATCGCGATTAGCCATTTCCTTTTTACCTTAATGTTTAACGAATGAGTTATTAGAAGCGGAAGTGTGCGAATGCACGGTTTGCCTCAGCCATACGATGCATATCCTCCTTGCGCTTGAACGCACCACCCTGCTCGTTGAAAGCATCCATGATTTCAGCGGAGAGCTTGTCAGCCATGCTCTTTCCTGAGCGCTTGCGTGCGAAAGAGATGAGGTTCTTCATAGAGATGGCTTCCTTGCGGTCAGCACGGATCTCTCTTGGCACCTGGAATGTAGCGCCACCTATACGACGGCTCTTCACCTCCACCTGAGGAGTGATGTTGTCGAGTGCCTTCTTCCAGATTTCCAGAGAGGACTTCTCTTCATTCTTCATCTTGTTCTCTACGTTCTTCAATGCTGTGTAGAAGATAGTGTATGCAACACTCTTCTTTCCATCGTACATGAGGTTGTTAACGAACTTTGTCACCTTCACATCACCATAAACTGGATCTGGAAGCACCACACGCTTCTTTGGTTTAGCTTTTCTCATTTTTTTGTTTGATTTAATCTTTCTTTAGTCTGAGGCTGCATTTGTGTGTGTATCTTCAACGCCCACCCAAGGGCATTTACTCAACCCTTCAAGCACTTCCGTCAAACCAAACCTTGTGAAAAAACTTTTTTGTTTTCTTTTTTTGTGTAAGTAAAAGGATTACTTCTTAGCCTTTGGACGCTTTGCACCATACTTAGAACGGCGCTGGGTGCGGCTTGCCACACCTGATGTATCGAGCGCACCACGAACGATGTGGTAGCGCACACCTGGGAGGTCCTTCACACGACCACCGCGCACAAGCACGATAGAGTGCTCCTGAAGGTTGTGGCCTTCTCCTGGAATGTAGGAGTTCACTTCCTTCTTGTTTGTCAAACGTACACGTGCGACCTTTCTCATCGCTGAGTTAGGCTTCTTAGGAGTTGTTGTGTAAACGCGAACGCAAACACCGCGACGCTGAGGGCATGAATCCAAGGCTGGAGACTTGCTCTTCTCTACCAACACCTTACGGCCTTTTCTTACCAATTGTTGAATAGTAGGCATTTTTCTAATTTTTTATTGTTATTATTTAATGAATTACAATTTCATTCGAGTGCCTACCATAGCCCTTCCTCCTGCAGGAGGGAAACCATTGCTTTATGGTCAGCGACTCGCTTTGCTTCGTGCTAAGTTCGCATATCGCTCCGCCCCTCATCTTCTGACTTTCTTGGCAAGAAAATCACTTCACACGATATACAATGCGCCTAAATTAGGCACGCACTACTCCAAAAAGTGGTGCAAAGTTACGGATTTTCTGCCAAACAACATGTTTTACATGCTATCTTTTTTTGACAAAGCACCTGAAAAAATAGATATTTAACATTTTTTATGCCGTTTTTGATTCACAAGCAAGTTTTTTAGAGAGCACAAGAACCGAAAATCATCCCAACCTTCAACAAAGACTTCTTCAATTTCATGAAACAGGGGCGCATCATTCAAAATCATGAAACGCCCCTATGATGAGTGATTACACATATTATATAATATGCGCGCGAGATTCTATTTATAAATATCTTCCTTTCCTTTTCACTTATGCTTCGCCCTTCTTCACAGCAAAAGGAGCAATCGTGCGCCCCTCGCTCTGATCCTGAGGCTGGTTCAATTTAATTGTTCCAAACAGTTGCTCGTACTTCATCACATTGTCATTCAAAGCCATCAGAAGGCGCTTTGCATGTTCTGGAGCCATGATGATGCGGCTTCTCACCTGTGCCTTCTGCAATCCTGGCAACATCTGAATGAAGTCTGCCACAAATTCACTACTTGAATGGGTAAGGATGGCAAGGTTAGCATAAACACCCTCTGCCACTTCGGGCTTCAGTTCAATCTGAAGCTGCTGATTTTCATTTTCGTTCATATAGATATATTTTTTATGACTGCAATGCATGTAAACATCCGTCAAAATTAAGACCTCTCATTCCAGTGCTCAAACTCCCCCCGCATTCCCTTCCCTATTCAGGAAGCAACCATCCAGAATTTGTTCGGCATGCCTTCGAGATGCCTTCGGGACGCTTCTCACAGATTTCCGAGCATCGTTTTGCACGTTTTCTTGTGAAAATAGCAAGCCTAAAGCAAAGGGGAGAAGGACACCCCACAGCCAGCAGATCCTGCCTGCTTTCTCCTCTGGTTCTGAATCCATGCACAAAGATACGCAAAAAGAAGGAAACTTCGATGAAGAAAAGAGTTTTTTTACAGAAAAGGCAACCAAACACTCACATTGAAAGTCCTCAAAAGGGAATACAGGAAATGGAGAAGTGCATTAAAACAACCATGTGCTTGCTTTTTCAAAAAGAAATCATTAACTTTGCCCACTGAATAAAACGGAAAACTAATTAAAGAAACTAACATCACAATCATTTTTTACTTTATGAAGAAAACACTAAGTCTTTTCATGATGGCTATGGGATTGCTCTTTTCCACATTTGCCAATGCCCAAGGCACTCCACTGATCGGGAATGTCTTGAACAGACAAACCACATCACTCAATGGCAACTGGAACTACATCGTCGATGTGCAAGAAGAGGGCTACTATGACTATCGCATGAATCCCACCCAATGGGGTTTCTTCCGAAATGCCAAGCCACAACGCCCTGAGGATCTTGTGGAGTATGACTTTGACAAATCGCCCACAATGCCTATCCCTTCCGACTGGAACACACGCGACGAGCGACTGTTCTTCTACGAAGGAACAGTTTGGTTCAAGAAGAGTTTCGACTGGAAGCAGAAGGAAGGCAGAAGAACTCTCCTCTATTTTGGAGCAGCCAACTACGACACCTACGTGTGGGTGAATGGCAAGAAGGCAGGGCATCATATTGGCGGATTCACCCCTTTCAATTTCGATGTGACAGAGTCGCTGAAGGAAGGAGAGAACGTTGTCATTGTCAAAGTGGACAACAAGCGACACGCAGAAGATGTGCCAACACAGATCTTTGACTGGTGGAACTACGGCGGCATCACTCGTGATGTGCTGCTTGTGGATGTAGCCCCTCTCTATATTGAGAACTACTCCCTACAGCTCCAGAAGCCCCTCTTGATGAAGCAGGGACAACCAATAGCCAACCAGCAACTGCAATGCTCCGTCCAACTCAGCAAGGCAGAAGCCAATCAGCAAATCACACTCAACATCCCTGAACTGAAAATCAAGAAAGTGCTCACCACAGACAAGGAAGGCAAAGCCACACTTAGTTTCACAGCAAAACCTCAGTTGTGGTCGCCCGAATCGCCCAAACTGTACGAGGTGAACCTTACCATCAACGGAGAAAACCTCAGCGACAAAATTGGATTCCGCTCTATCGAGACAAAAGAGAAGCAGATACTCCTCAACGGAAAGCCCATCTTCCTCAAAGGTATCAGCATGCATGAAGAGAAACCCAACGGAGGCGGACGAGCCAACTCCACAGCAGATGCCCACACCCTGCTCTCATGGGCAAAGGAACTGGGATGCAACTTTGTTCGTCTGGCTCATTATCCACACAACGAATATGCCATTAGGGAAGCAGAACGCATGGGCATACTTGTATGGTCTGAGATTCCAGTATATTGGACCATTGCATGGACCAACCCCCAAACATACCAGAATGCCCAAGACCAACTCCGTGACATGATTGCACGCGACCAAAACCGCGCCAACATCATCATCTGGAGTATTGCCAACGAGACACCACATTCCGCAGAGCGAGAAGCATTCCTCGGTAAACTGGCAACCTATGCACGCACACAGGACAACACTCGTCTCATCTCAATGGCAATGGAGGTGACTGGTGCTTCCAACTACGTGAACCGTCTGAACGACGCCATGAACAAATACGTGGATGTCATCAGCTTCAATCAATACATCGGCTGGTATCGTGACGTGAACGACGCTCCTAAGATGAAATGGGAAATTCCATACGACAAGCCCGTCATCGTCAGCGAATTTGGTGGCGGAGCAAAGTATGGCAATCGTGGAGAAAAGAATCAACGCTGGACGGAAGAGTTCCAAGAGAACCTCTACGAACAGAACATAGCCATGCTCGACAAAATCGAGGGACTATCTGGCACCACGCCATGGATTCTGAAAGACTTCCGTTCTCCCCGCCGTGTGCTTCCTGGCGTGCAAGACTACTACAACATGAAGGGTCTCTTCAGCGATAAAGGCGAGAAGAAGAAAGCCTTCTACATCATGCAAAACTGGTATAAGACCAAATAATCCAACCAACACTTGACACAGAAAAGGGGAAAGACTCATGACAGTCTTTCCCCTTTTTCCATGCAACACGAGTCTCCATGCACCTCTTCCATCACCTCTCATAGGGAAACACGAATGATTTTTCCTCCAGAGGTAAAAGTTTTTCATCGGAGGAAAAATAAAAAAGCCTTGTAGGACAGTTAAGAGAACATCCTAATACGCCAGTTCGGGATAAGTTCTCTTCTGAAAAATCATCCCGAACAGACATACTTGTTGTGCTTATAACGCATTATTCCTTTTTCCTAAAAGCGCATCATTCTTCTCTCAGACTATATGGTTTGTA
>Ga0123334_1000482_pt1 | contig 54672 bp, 43 predicted proteins | sample BiotimSIPDNA_FD_89706 | JGI IMG/M metagenome (GOLD analysis project Ga0123334, IMG submission 89706) | Anaerobic biogas reactor microbial communites from Washington, USA - Biogas_R1 time_0 SIP DNA | ecosystem: Engineered > Bioreactor > Anaerobic > Unclassified | place: Washington, USA...
TCTTTTTTAATAAACTTTCGATGGAGCTCTGATTCACATATATCGATAACTTTAATTTTAAAATCTGGCTTACTCAATTCCAATAATTTGTCTCGATATAGCTTTTCCACATTATTGCAAAATACGTTAATATTATAACTAAGTCCGCTAGAACGATTTATATACAATGAATATATTGCGACTCCTGTAGGCATCGCAAAATTATTATCTGTAATAAACACTATATCGATTATATCTTTTCCCTCAGCAGATAATGTGGTACCATGCAATTTACTCATGCTTTTTCCTTCTCTTCTTATACTGATCGCCACATGATAATCGGCAGCGGCCCGGCTTTTGCGGTGAATTGCCTGTATTGTGCTTGGTAAAAAGCTCTTATTTACCCGACAGCTTTTCTTTAATGCGTGCGATTGAAGCTTTAAAACCGTTTTCGCGGTAAGAGCGCATTAGTTTATGTAATTTATCAAGGATAGAGTTCGTCTCATTTAAGCTGTTATAATACTTAACCGGATCATTCATTATACTGTTTAACACAGTCCATTCATTTTCTGTAAATATATCCTTTTCAAGCTCTCCCTCGTCAGCGCTTTTGCGAAATTCCTCACTGAAATGCATCAAGAACAGCGGCTTAAATTCTTTCGCCACTCTTTCAACCGTAAACATGTAATTATGGTATTTTTTAAGCTGATAGACAGGCATGAAATGAGTCAGCAAACCGTTATTTTTCAGAAACTCGCGAATAAACCCGTATTCTTCACAAATACAAAAAACCTTTTCTTTGTTTTTAACAGAGGAGTTTGGATTATCCCTCCTGTTCATGTAAAAGGGCTCATTTAAAAAATATGCCCTGTTTGCCCGGCAAAAGGTTTGAAAAAAGAAGCCGTTATCCTGAAATGAAGCTCCCGGGGATTCGTTGTGGCGAATATTGTGTTTTACTAAAAACTCTCGCTTATAAATCCCGCTCCACGTATTCATAATAAAGCGGAAGACAATTAAATTGTCATATGGCCGGATTATTTGGTTATAAAGCTCGGGGCAGAGCCCCGCGATATAGTTATATTGAATCTTTTGGTTTTTCCCCACGTATGAAAAGCGGTAAAAATCCGCCTTGATAAAATCAAGATCATTTTTTATCGCTATATTATACAGCGTTTCATACATGTTCTGTTTTATGTAGTCATCGGATTCGACAATGCCGATATAATCCCCTGCGGCGACCTCAATGCCCACATTCATGGTGTGCCCGTATCCGGAATTCGGCTTGCTTATGATCTTTATGCGATCGTCCTTTTCTGCGTATTCCTCCAGAACGGCAAGCGAATTGTCGGTGGAGCCGTCGTTTACACATATTATCTCAATATCCCCGAGGGTCTGGGAAATAATGCTGTCCAGGCACTCTCTGATATATTTTTCAACGTTGTAAACCGGGACAACAACAGATACCTTTGGCATGTTTCCTCCAAATATGCTGATAAAGCAGCTTTATAAATCAACGCTTTTTCAGGATATGTATTTTAGCTTTCTCCCATATACGCCGCGCTTTCTCCAATATGCGCCGCATGGTATAACGAAAACCATGTTCTTTAAGGCAGCGCAGCACGCCGCCGATTTTTTGTATTACAGAGAATATAGCTTTAACTGTTTTATATATCTGATACGGCGTTCTTTTTATATGCAGATACTGCCTGAATTCACTTTTAACCTCGAAATCAAACGAAGCAAGACTGTCTGCTCCCAGTTCGGCGAACCACTCGTTTTTAAGCTTGTTATACAGCTTTTTATGGGACGGACCTTTTAAGGAGTTTATATTCCAGAGAGAAAAATGAAGCGAATAATCTATGAAGTCCCGCCGAAACAAATCATATTTACCTGTCTGCTTCAAATGCTCCCGAAGTGCAAGCAGCGCTTTATAAAAGCAATCCCATGATTTATCTCTGGAGACGGACAGAGACCCCGAAACATTGCGCCTTTGATGTGCCAGAACCTTATCAAGCAATGATATTCGGTTTGCATCGACAATTGCGGAATATACAAAGAGCAAGTCGTTTGTCGTGCGCTGCTCCTGAAATCTGTAATTTCCGGCTTTTATAAAAGCTGTCTTAAAAAGCTTGTCCCATGCCCAGCCGATAAATGCCCGAAAAGGGTTCCCCTGTATATCAGTCCCTGAAAAGGGGTGAGTTTCTGGCAGACGCTTTTTTTGAAGCATCCACCGAACACTTTCATATTGACCCGAGTCATTCCAATATATATCCGCTCCGAAAACAACAATATCCGAGTTTTCTTCAAGTGCCTTTGCATATGACAGCTCCAGCATATCCGGCTCAAAGAAATCATCGGAGTCTAAAAACGAAAGGTATATGCCCCGCGCCGCATCGAGGCCCCGGTTTCTCGCGGCGCCCGCACCCGAGTTTTCCTGCCGTATCAGTTCAATGCGGCAATCCCTTGCCCTATATTCTTCAAGTATATTCCATGAGCCGTCGGTTGACCCGTCGTCAACGCATATAATCTCAATATCCCTCAGAGTTTGATCGATTATGCTGTCAAGGCATTTACGAAGATACATTTGCGCATTATAAACCGGTATAATTACCGAAACTTTTATATCCGCCATATAACCATCACTCAATAGCCGCCTTTAAATTTCTGCTTAAACCATGCCGCCAGGGAAAACCCCCGGTAGACCGTCATCTGCATAAGCCGCTGCGTTGTGCACGGGGCAGCCTTTTCAGCCTCATATATTTCGGGATGATTCTTCTTCAAATACGCGTCAAAATCCAGCAGCAATTTTTTGCCTGTCTTTTTGTCTTTTATAAAATAAAAAATATTATACTGCATATCCACGAGATACAGCAGTCTGCGCAAAAAATACTGCCGCCGCGCCTCCGACCAGTCCTTTTTTGCGGCGAAAAATTCAAGCAGTCCTTTCACAAGAGCCAGGTGATGATCATAATTCCTTGCGAAACTTTTAAGTTCAACGCTCTGTCCGGCTCTTCCGAGGCGATATCGGTATAACTCCAGCGATGAGGTTCTGACCGTATCGCACCACGGAACCGGGAGAAGCAGGAATTCCATGTCGGAATAGAATCTATGTTCACTCAGGGTTATACCGTGACTGCGCAATATGTCCGTTCTAATAGTCATACTGTATATCCACGGTTCCAGACGATCCGCATATTCGTCAAACCCGAATACCGTATTTTCCGGAACATCACCATAGCCGCAAGTCTCTTCAGTATTTGCGGATGTATACACCTTTCTGTATCGGGTGAGAACAATATCCTCCTGTGAATTCTTAAGCAGCTCGATAAAGTCCGTAAGGGCCGCCGATTCGAGCCAGTCGTCCCCGTCTAAAAGCCGGAAATACTTCCCGCATGCTATTTTGACAGCCGCGTTGACCGTCGAGCCATAACCGCCGTTTGCTTTACTTATCAGTCTGAATGTCTCCGGATAACGCTCAATGTACTCCGCTGCAATCTTGGCAGTGCTGTCTGTGGAACCGTCATCCACAACGATGACATCCATGTCAGCGCAAACCTCCGGAACACACAGAGAATCAAGCGTCCGGCGAAGATATGCTTCCATATTATAAGCGGCGACCGAAACGGTAAGCAGTTTATTCATACTTTTACCCGGTTCTTCCCATATATATCGCGCACTTTCACTGCTGCTTTTTCAATATCATACCCGGCCTCCAGCAACGAAGGTATTACATCCCGGCGCGGAGTGTCCTTGCAGGCCAGAGCAGCCTCTGCCCATTTTTTCGGACCCGCCTCAAGCGGCATATATTCGGCAAGTATTGTAGGCCCCGCTTCCGACGGCACGTTTTCCGAACATATAACAGGCAGTCCCGCTGCCTGTGCCTCTATCGCGACAATACCCAACCCCTCAAAAAGAGAGGGCAGCAAAAACGCGTCCATAGCCCAATAGAGCGGCCGGATGTTGTCTGTGACACCGTAAAAAATAACGCTGTCCGAAATACCCAGTCTATTTGCTTTTCTCCCGAGCATTTCCAGATCTTCGCCCTCCCCCACGAGAAGGAGCACGGATTCCGGACACTTTTCTTTTAGTTCAGCCAAAACATCCAGCAGAAAGCTCTGGTTTTTCTGGCTGCAAAGCCGGCCGACATTTCCTATTACAAAGCGGCCGTCTAACCCAAGCCTGCCGCGTTCCGCTTCCCGTCCGGCGCTAGTGAAAGCAAACTTATCGGTTTCAATCCCATTGGCAACAAAAACATAGTCAGTACCCTTATTGAACATAAATTCAGCGGCGCGGCGGGAACACGACAGGCAAGTTGTTGCATAGCGTGTGAAAAATCTCTTCATAATACTGTGCAAAAACAGCTTTGCATACCTTCCCGTACTCCTGCGCAGATCTGTATTATGACTGTGCGTAATACGAATCGGAACACCGGCTTTTTGGGCGTCCTTCAGATAGACCATCGGCAGAGCCTGATATATGTTCAAATGAACAGCCGAATAATTGCGCTCTTTAAAAAGCTTTTTCAGCATAGCCCGGTTTTTTCTCAGCTTGCGTATGCTGCCCGATAAAATATAAAAACCGACTCCCAATGATTCTACTCTTTGCTTATACAGTTCGGATTCCGGCTTTGCGGTTACTATATCTATTTCCAAATCCTCTTTATTCATATGCTCCAGCATATTTAAGATAAAAGATTCAATTCCTCCCGAACCCCATTTATCCGTGTAAACACATATTCTTGTTTTTGAGGGTGAATTATCGTTCACGATATAAAATCTCCCACTGCGAATAAATCGGATTCAGCATATCTGAATCACCTGTTCACGCATCGCACGCCCGCGTAAACTTTTTTCGGTTTTTTTGCGGGAGGCCCCCGTCGCGGCAAAAAATTTTACGGCGTGAAGCCCTATGAATAATCACTACATATAGTACCGATAGTATGTCGAAACACATTGTATTGTCCCATACTGTGTAGCATAGCACACATAAATATAAAAAACAAGACAGCAGGAAGTCTTTTCCACATGCAAAACCCCGGCCGTTTTTCGCGGCCGGGGTCTGCATGATATAGAGATATTTATTTTGTTTTCAGCGCTTCCAGGGCTTGTCTTATATCCCCGGAGAAATAAAGTGAACCGAGCGCGCACACGATGCCTTCCGGCCCCGCAAGCCTCACCGCCTCGGCTGCGCCTTCCTCTATCGTACCGCAAGCCTCCGCCTCCACTCCCAGGCCGCGAAGGATCCTCGCGAGCTCCTCGGGGTTCATAGCGCGGGGGTTGTGCGGCTTCACGGCGACAAAGCACTTGGCCATGGGCGCTATATAGCTCATCATCCCGGCGACGTCCTTGTCGGCCATGACGCCGGTGAGGAACACTATCTTCCTGCCCTTAAAATGCTCGCCGAGGCTCTTCGCAGTGGCTTGCATACCGTGCGGGTTATGCGAGCCGTCAAGTATAAAAACCGGGTTCCTGCCGAGCACCTCAAAGCGCCCCTGCCATACAACGGCATCGAGGCCCTCCACGATATCGGCGTCGCTGATTTTATATCCCCTGCCCCGCAGCACCTCGAGCGCGGTTATCGCGACAGCCGCGTTATAAGGCTGGTATGTGCCGATAAGCGGCAGGTTTATGCCCTTGTACGGACCGTAGTCAAAGCGGCAGGCGTCCAGATCGACGCCGGTTATATTGAGCTTATCAAAGTCCGGGCGATGCAGCTTCGCGCCTTGCTTTTTACACGCGCTCTCGATAACCGCTTCCACGGCCTCGTCGCCGCCGTATATAACAACATCGCCGCCCGGTTTTATTATGCCCGCCTTAGCGGAAGCTATTTCGGGAAGAGTGGCTCCGAGTTCCTTGGTGTGATCAAGTCCGATTGCCGTTATCACGGCGACTTCCGGTGTATCTATCACGTTGGTCGAGTCGAGCTCGCCGCCCATTCCGACCTCCAGCACGACTATGTCGCACTTTTTAGAGACGAAGTACTTCATTCCCAGCGCCGTTATCAGCTCGAACTCGGTCGGCAAATCCTCCATCGCGTCCGCGTGGGGCCTTATCTCGTCCGTGAAAGTCTCAAGTTCCTCGTCTGAAATCTGCTCGCCGTTTACCTGCATTCTCTCGTTGAAACGGTTTATATACGGCGAGGTATAAAGGCCCGTGCGGTATCCGGCGCACTGCAGCACCGAGGCTATGCAGGCACAGGTGGAGCCCTTCCCGTTCGTACCTGCCACATGAACGAATTTCAGCTCTTTTTCGGGGTTGCCCAGAGCCTTTAAAAGCTCCCTTGTCCTTGAAAGGCCGGGCTTACTGCCCTGCCACTTGACGCTGTGTATATATTCGAGTGTCGACTCGTAGCTCATATTATTACACTACCCTATTTTCGCAATTATCGGCTCTATCACGCGCCGGTATGCCGCCTTGTGCAGAAGCCACACGAGCAGAGCGTCGCAAACCATGGTCGCGACCTTCGTAAGGCGGGTTACAAACAGTATCGAGAAGGTCATTTGCTTGTTCGGCACGAACAGCAAATAATACCATGTGAGCGCGTATGTGCCCAGAAGCAGGCTGGAGATGATCTCGGTGGCAATGACCATTACCACGCATTTAGCAAAGGTCAGCCGGCTTTTGAAAATGTAGCGGCAGCACAGGCCCGGCAGAAGTCCGTTTAAAATCGGCGTTATCGCCAGCGGCAGGAAATATACGCCGTAGCCGCTGATAAGCGTGCCGAACAAGTCGGACAGAAAACCTACCAGCACACCGGCGAGAGGCCCGAGCCATATTCCGGCGAGGATAACGGGAATAGACTCGAAGCTGATGCGAAGCCCTTCGGATATCTGCAGCCCGACAAAGCGGGCAAGGACGATCTGCAAAGCTATCAGCACGGCCATGGACGTGAGTCTTCGGGGAGAGAAAAATGTTTTAACTTTGGGCATAAAAATACCTCCTCTTAAAATGTGTGCGTCTGCTGCAACAGATGCATTTCCTGCTTAAAGCAGCAAGCACCGTTTATGCGCCACATAGAGGAGTGTAGCCTCCGGTATGCAGCAGCGGGATGCGGACACCAAACCGTGGAACACTTCCTTCGTCCGGCTGACAACTCCCCGTTCGGCCGGCACTTTACGCATGGTATCCTACTCTGCCTGAGCGCGGTATATCCCACGCTCATTTTTCGTTATTCTAGCACCTTTTTTTCATTATGTCCATACAAATATTTCATAAGCCGAGCCGGTAAAGCAGGACTGCGATTAGAGATATTAAACATAGATAAGCAATTGATTTCACGTCTTCAGCCTTCTCTATTGTTTCCGCTTAACCCGCGCGAATTTTTTAATCCGCGCGTTTGAGCATAAATATGACAACAATCTGCCGTGTATCGGGAGGAGATTGTGTTTATGCAGCCGAAAAATATCCGGGCAGCCCGAATGGGGTTGAATTATCGCGGCAGCGGTTGTATAATTTAAGCATACAATTGAGTATCGTTAGGTGAGGCTACTATACAGATACACGCTGCTGCCCACAAACATCGAGAGATGCCACCGGGTAAACAGGTATTATCGAATTAAGGTTCTACTTAATGCAGCTGGACAACGGCTCCAAAGCTGTATAGTGTTAAAACTCAACGAATGATGGGATAGGTCTGTTTTCCGTCATTCGTAAATGGCGGTTTTATTTTTATCTTACACGGAGGTGACGGCATGGACGGCGACCCCGGCAGTAGCGGCAATCGATTATCCCCGCATATATCGGGTTTGTTTGTCATGCCGTTAACGGCCTGACACAGGCATGACATTCAAACCCTCTGACAACAATAAAACAAGAGGGTGGTTTCAATGTTCAAATTTTACAAAACAGTCAACGATCAGCTGGTATCCCTTAATAATTACGAAGACGGCGTTTGGATAAACATGATTAGTCCGTCCGAAGACGAAATCAAAACCGTCTGCGAAAGCTCCGGCATCGACCCCGAAATGATCAGATACGCGCTGGACGAGGAAGAGCGCTCCCGTATCGAGTCCGACGGCGGACAAACGCTCATACTGGTTGATATACCCATCGTCGAGAACGAAGATCATGGCAACGTATATTCCACGATGCCGCTCGGAATTATCACCACAAAGGAATGCATCGCCACGGTATGTCTTAAAGAACCGGCCATATTAAACGATTTTATCAATAAGCGGGTTAAATCCTTCTGCACATATTTTAAAAGCAGATTCGTCCTTCAGATCCTTTTTAAAAACGCCACGCTCTATCTTTATTATCTGCGCCAGATCGACAAGCAGAGCAGCAAAATAGAGAGCGAGCTGCTAAAATCCATGAAAAACAGGGAACTCACACAGCTCCTGCAGCTTGAAAAAAGCCTGGTTTACTTTTCGACATCTTTAAAGGCCAACGAAGCCGTTCTTGAAAAAATGCTCAAGCTGGAAGCCATAAAGCGGTTTGAAGAAGACCACGACCTGCTTGAAGACGTAATTATCGAAAACAAACAGGCCATTGAAATGACGAGTATTTACAGCAGCATTCTCAGCGGAATGATGGACGCTTTCGCCTCCGTCATTTCAAACAACCTTAATATAGTCATGAAGTCACTTACCATCATAACGATTTCTCTGGCCATTCCCACGATGATATCCGGCTTTTTCGGGATGAACGTGCAAAACGGGATGGCATCAAACGGCTGGGCTTTTCCGGTTATTGTAGGCGCTTCGCTGGTACTGTCCGTGCTCACGTCGTTCATCCTGGTAAAGAAAAGGCTTTTTTAGCCGGGCTTATACAATGCGCGCCTGAGATATGCGGATTTGCCCGTTTGCGAGCAAAATAAACCTTGACTTTTCGGCAAATCGGCTGTATAGTGCATTGTTGCCCGTCATACGGCAAATTACTATTTTATAATGAGGTATTACAATTGATCCATCAAGACAAAACTATCGTTTGCAAAGACTGTGGACAGGAATTTTTGTTCACCGCGAGTGAGCAGGATTTCTACGAAGAAAAAGGATTCACCAACGAGCCGCAAAGATGCAAATCCTGCCGCAACGCCCGTAAAAACGGCGGCAGCACACAACGCCAGATGTTCGATGCCACATGCGCTTCATGCGGAAATTCGTGCAGAGTTCCCTTCGAGCCCAAATACGATCGCCCGGTTTATTGCAGCGATTGCTTTGCCAGGCAAAGATAACATAATCTGACCGTTTAGGCTTAAAAACAACGCCCCCTCAGGGGCGTTTTTTTTGTTGCCCGCGACCGGCGGCCAAGCTGACTGCACCTTGACAGCTTAATCCGGGATATCCGCTATTTGACACTCGCCTTTCATTTACAATCTGCTGCGTTTATACCAGTCGACGAATGCTTTTATCCCTTTTTTAAATTCCGTTCCGGGATTATATCCCAATACCGCTTTCGAATGTGATATATCCGCTGATGTTTTGTAGACCTCCCACGGCTGCTGCGGTTTAAAATCGAGCACCGCGCCGACTCCCGCTTCGCTTTCAATCGCGGCGACCGTTTCCGATAAAGTTACGGCAGCCGATCCCCCCAGGTTAAAAACATCAAAACGTTTTTCGCCGTTATCTGCCCAAATCGCTGCTCTCCATATGCCGTCGATAATATCCTCAATGAACGTATAATCGCGCTCGGAGGACCCGTCGCCGTAAAAGGGGATCGGTTTCCCTTTCAAAACAGATTCCGTAAATCTATAAATTGCGAGGTCCGGCCTTTGTCCCGGTCCGTATACCGTAAAGAATCTCAAGCAGGCGATATTGATATCATACAGATGATGATATGTATGGCAGATCAGTTCCCCGGCCCTTTTCGTCGCCGCGTAGGGGGAAAGCGGTCTGTCCGCCGGATCGCTTTCACAAAAGGGCAGCTTCGCGTTATTCCCGTAAACGGATGATGACGAAGCGAACAGGAGCTTTCCGATGCCGTGGTTTTTCATGCACTCAAGTATATTCACCGTCCCGTTAACATTAACATCGGCATACAGTCCCGGATTGAGAACGGAAGACCGGACCCCGGCGCATGCGGCGAGATGAATAACGATATCCGGACGCGTTTCTCTAAAAACGCCGTCTAAAAACACGGCATCTCTTATATCACCCTCAAAGCTTTCAAAGCGATTGTTTGCCGAACCGGCGGCACGCTGAACGCATTTAATATTTTCTCTTTTATATTCCGGTGAATAATTATTGCTGAAATTATCGACAGAAACTACGCACCGGTCCCTGCCAAGCAGGAACTTACAGGTGTGAGAACCTATAAATCCCGCGCCCCCGGTAATAAGAACGGTTTTATTATCCCGCATATTCAGACTATACACACCCTTTTTCGTATTTGCCGATCATCGTGAGGCCCGCGGCTCATTCCCGTGCCCCTGCCGGATCGGCGGAGCCGGGCACATTTTATCGCCCTGCCCCGTATGGGCCGCGTCGGGCAAAAGCACCGAAGTCGCCCAGATGCATATTATGAAAAAGAAAGGAGGTGTAGAAGTATGAAATATGAAGAAACATATGCTCAGTTTGATCCCGGTTTATTAGATACCGTCAAGCGAGCGATCCCGGCTTCTTTTGCGGATAACCTGAAGTCAAGCGGAATCGAATTCGTACCTGATGATCGCGAACTCGAATTAAAAGTAAAATATGATGTCAGAGAAGAAGGCGGGGCGTTTTCGCTGAAATTTTCCTGGGATTACGATCCGGGAGATGCTGACGAAGACGAGGGCGAGGACTGATATCCGCGGCGGCAGCACACTGCGCGCAGCGCAGAGCTCATCTTTTTTTCTTACTTAATACTCCATACTCCGAATTATATATACAAGAGCGATTGTGTTCTCAATCGGCATTAACATTATTGTGAGGTCACTAAATGAATAATCAAAAAGTGACCTCACATAAATAATCGGGTGAAAAACTTGAAATATGATAATCGTGAACCCCTGGAACAGGTTTTAAGCAATTACGATATAAACACCCAATCCATAATAACCGAGACATATAAAGATAAAAAAGCGGTATGGTGGGTGCAGACGGATAAAGGACTATTGGTTTTAAAGAAAATCTCGAACTCCGAGCAGACGCTTAAATACATTATGTCGGCAATAAAGCATCTTGGTGAAAACGGCATATATTTGCCCTCCGTAATAAAAACAAAAAACGGTATGGACTACGCAATCACCGACAGGACCTGTTACGTTCTCAGCACGGCGGTCAAAGGTAAAAATCCGTCTTATGATTCGGCAAACGAACTGGAGATAATCATTAAAGAGCTGGCGAGATTTCATCTGGCATCCGAAGGCTTCAGGGTGTTGCCGGACACTAAGCCGAAAATCCACCTGGGCATGTGGAAAGAAAACCTTACATCGCGGCTCGAGGATATTAAAGGCTTTTACGATAAGGAAGTATCGGCGAAGGGTTCGAATGAAATCGGGGCATTTATAATAACCGAATTTCCGTATTTTCAAAAACGCGCGTTATCCGCCATATCCGCCCTTGGGGAAGATTATCTGTCCTGGGTGGAGAAAGTACGGCAGCGCGGAGGCTTATGCCATCAGGATTTCGCGGCGGGCAACCTTATTTTAAGTCCTTCCGGGAAACTGTATGTACTGGACACCGACGGTATAACCGTTGACCTTCCGGCCAGGGATATAAGGAAAATTCTGTGTAAGGTCATGAAAAAGAAAGGCAAGTGGGATATCGAGCTCACAAAAAGCATTTTAAAGACGTATCAATCCGTAAATCCCCTCACCCCGGCCGAGTGGAGAGTAGTAAAAGCAGACATTGAGTATCCGCATCTTTTTATGGGTGCTGTAAATAAATATTACTACCGAAGAGACAAAGAATGGACAGAAGAAAAATACTTCAGAAGGATAAAAGAAATGTGCGCTTTTGAAAAAACCATAGCGCCTGTTCTGGATAATTATGAAAAACTGATTCCATATTAAAATTTAACTCAGAGTTGATAATGATGATTGATTACGCGGGAAGCGAAGATTTACGCGCATTGGCGTTAAAAGTATTACGGGAATACCGTATAAATCCCGATGAATTAACGATTATTCAGGGCGGTTCTGTTAAAACCGTCTGGAAATTTAAATATCAAGGCAAATTGTATTGTCTCAAGAGACTCAGGCAAACACTTGATAAAGCGCTTTTCTCGGTCTGGGCTCAGATTTATATTAAAAATGCCGGAGGAAATGTACCGGGTGTAATTTTAAATTCCGGCGGTGAGCCCATTGCGCAGTATAACGATCAGCTGTTCGTGGTCTATGAATGGCTCAGCGGGACAGATCTGAATTTCAGCAGCCCGAAGCATTTATCTCTTGCCCTGGAAGGCCTGGCCAAATTCCATTGCGCATCTAAAGGGTATTCCGCAAAAGAAGGAGCACGGGTTTCCTCAAAACTGGGAAAATGGCCGAGCCAATATATGTCCATGAAAAATAAACTGACAGCATGGAAAGAGATTGCCCGCAACGGCGGTTCTTCGCAGCATAAGTCCTATTTAAACTGCGTGGATTCCGTAATAGCCCTTGCGGATAAGGCAGCTTACCTGCTTGATCGGTCCGGGTACAGTGAATTATCCTCGGGAATTTCATCCGCGCCTGTGCTGTGTCATCAGGACTATGGCAAGGGCAACGCGTTATTAACGGACGAAGGCGTTTTTGTGATTGATCTGGACAGTGTCACATTCGACCTGCCTTCAAGAGATTTAAGAAAAATAATCGGGAAAATATCCGAAAACAAAAATCGCTGGGACATAAAGACCATTGAAGATATACTTTCATGGTACTCAAATATAAACGCCGTCACCGAATATGAAAAGCAGGTTTTATATATAGACCTTCTCTTCCCGCATTGGTTTTTCGGGCTGGTTAAAAATCAATACGATAAACTTAAAGATATTAAAGCGGCGGAAATCGAAAGGATTACAAGATTGGAATTATCGAAATTGCCGGTCATTAAAGAAGTTTTAGAGGTGTGAGCAAGATGAAGATTGCTTTAATCTGTACTGAGAAACTGCCTGTACCTCCCGTTTCGGGCGGAGCTATACAGATTTATATAAACGGAATTCTTCCTTATTTATCTGAACATCACAGCGTAACCGTTTTCAGTATAAAGAGCGGATCACTTCCGGATGAAGAAGAAATAAACGGTGTTAAATACATAAGAGCGGCAGGACGAAGCAGGAACGAATATATAAAGAATATTGAGCAGAGGCTTGACGATTCTTATGATTTGATTCACGTGTTCAACAGACCGCACTGGGTCGTGAGGCTCGGCAACGCTTTTCCCGACACGAAAATCAGCCTGAGTTTGCACAATGAAATGATGCATGAAAAGAAAATACCGCGGGATATGGGTCTTTCATGCATCAGGAGAGTTGAGTTTATAACAACCGTCAGTCAATATATCGCAGATGGTTTAATAAGGCTTTTCCCCGAAGCCGCCGGCAAAACTTATGCCGTATATTCCGGTGTGGACACCGGGAAGTTCAAATCGCCGTTATCGGCGGAAGGTATACAGAATAAGAAAACTCTCAAGAGGAAGCTCGGAATAGAGGATAAAAAAGTTGTTTTATTCGTCGGACGATTATGTGATAAAAAAGGCGTTGATAAACTCATATACGCTATGAAAAGCGTGATGGATGCGCGCTCCGACGTCGCTCTCGTCATAATAGGAAGCAAATGGTACGGAGGAAATACGACGGACGACTATACAAAACTGGTCGAGGCCATGTCTAAGAGTTTAAACGGCCCTGTAATTTTCACCGGATATCTTTCTCCGGAGATCGTTCCGGCTTATTATAATCTGGGCGATATTTTTGTTTGCCCTTCTCAATGGAATGAGCCTCTTGCGAGGGTACATTACGAAGCGATGGCAGCCGGGCTGCCGATAATAACTACGGGTAGGGGCGGAAACGAAGAGGTCGTCAAGGGTTTTGAAAACGGCATCGTTATATATGACTATTCAAATCCCGAGGCGTTTTCCGAGAAGATTATGTGGCTGCTGGATAATCCCGATAAAGCCTCCGCAATGGGCCTCAAAGGCCGTATGCTGGCGGAAGAAAAGTACAGCTGGCAAAGAGTCGCGAGTGATCTGCTGACTCTTTTTAACGCTGCCGCGGCCCCGGACACGGTCCCGCGTAAAATACCTTCGGATATTTCCGCGAAAGATAACGATGCGGAAAACCGATCCGTGAGGTCTGAACCGGCCCGGGCAGCTGCCGAACCCGGTGACAGAACACAAGCCGGTATGGAAAAACACGAGATTTTCCGAACAACCATAAGGAGAAGGTACCCCGGTATGCCCGATAATGTAGTCGAATTCTTAAAAGGATTCGAAGACTATTTTATTCGAGGGGAATTGTAGTGAGCATCTGCGTAATAGGGACCGGGTATGTAGGATTGATAACGGGCGTATGTCTGGCCGATTCGGGCATGAATGTTATTTGTGCCGATAAGAACGAGGACTTAATCTCAAAGCTTCAAAACGGCGAAATTCCTTTTTATGAACCGGATCTTGAGCCCTTAATTAAAAAAAATCATTCGTCGGGAAAACTGCGTTTTACGACTGATATAACGGTTGCCGTTGAAAACTCCTCCTGTGTTTTTATAACGGTAGGAACACCCGGACTGGAAGACGGCTCTGCGGATCTTACGTATGTTTATCGGGCGGCACGCGAAATCGCCGGCTGTATTAACGGTTATAAACTGATCATTATTAAAAGCACCGTACCGTTAGGAACATGCAAACGTATTAAAAGTTATATAGATGATATTATTAAGAAAACAGGCAGAAATATCGAATTTGACATCGTCTCAAATCCCGAGTTTTTGCGCGAGGGCACGGCAATAAGCGATTTTAACTTCCCGGACAGAATCGTTATAGGCACGGATAATGAAAAAGCGGCAGCGCTTACAAGCGAAATTTACGAATTGCCCATATTCGAAAACACCCCTGTTATTCTTACAACCGTTGAAACGGCCGAAATGATAAAGTATGCGTCCAACGCTTTTCTGGCCGCAAAAATAAGTTTTATAAATGAAATAGCCAATCTCTGCGAGCTCTGCGGAGCGGATGTCGGCATGGTCGCAAAAGCAATGGGTCTGGACAAAAGAATCGGAGAAAAATTCTTAAATCCCGGGCCGGGATTCGCGGGGAGCTGTTTTCCGAAAGACACGAGGGCTCTTCTTAAAACGGCCAATGATTTGGGATATGACCCCGAGATAATAAGCAGTATAATGAAATCAAATTTATCACAGCGCAAAAAAACGGTGCAAAAAATCATTAATTCGGTCGGTGACCCGGCAGACAAGACCTTCACCGTACTGGGGCTTTCATTTAAACCCGAGACGGAAGACATTCGTGAGTCCGCTTCAATATATATTATAGAGGAGCTGCTGAGCGTCGGAGGAATTATCAGAGCATACGACCCGAAGGCCATGAACAATATGAAAAAGCTCTATCCCGAGTTAGCCGTCGATTATTGCGGTGATGCGTTAACGGCTTGCGAGGGAAGCGACTGCATTATAATTGCGACGGAATGGGAGCAATTTTTTGACCTTGATTTTAAAATTATAAAAGATATTGTAAACAAACCCGTTGTCATAGATCTGCGAAACATGTTTGAGCCGGGTTATATTAAGGATAACGGCTTCATGTATACAGGCGTCGGAAAACAATGAACGACTCTCCGCCCCCGGAAAAAATTATACTGGTATCCCATTAAACGAGATACCAGTATAAGCATCATCCGGGGCCGCCGTTTATAAGTCAATCGTATAAATACAGGGTATAGTCTCAAGCTTTGTCTGATCGTACGGAGCGATAAGATTATCAACCTCGTCGCCGTCTTCATTTTCCGATCCGAAGGCGGACAGCATGTAGTATTCACCCAGACTGAAGCCGACACCGACGTCTGTCAATCGTTCTATATCCTGAAGCAAAATCAGACCGCCGCCGCCTATTGCCTTGAGCGGATCCATAAGCGTCTCATTTTCCTCAACGAAGCAAAACAGGTTCAGGCTCTCGTTTATCGTGATATGGAAGCAGGGCTCCTCACAGAAGGGATAAGTATCTTTCGTGCGTTCAAAACGGTCAAGCATGGCAGCGCGTCTTTCCCGCTCCCGGGGATCCGTCTCCGCTTCATGTTTCTTTTTAATACCTTCCACATCGTAGAGCGGCAGGCGGTAAAGCGTGGGTTTATGATAAATATGCTGAATCGAAAAATCCGGATTATATTGCCAGCAGATGTGCTTGCCTACCATCCTGTCGGTGAAAAAATGCCTCTTTTCATTCAGCTTGCGGCCCGGAACCTTGATCGCTCCGAAGATCGGCGTGACGCGTATAAGCCGTTCAGCAGCCGGAATAACACCTTCTTCGGTTATAACTAGCGTGACAAGATTCTGCGCGGTATCGATTATCCAGTTGTAACTGACTTTCCCGTTAAACTCCAGCGGCCTGACATGCACGAAATATGTTGTATCATCGCCCTTCATGCACTCATAGTAATCCCATATGTAGCTTTCGCCTTTTTTCGCGTACTGCAGATTCTCACCGTCAAGGAAAATCAGCGAATACTCGCTCCCGTTATCCAGGAAGATATGAAAATGCCTGCCGGACAGCTCATAATTAAAAGGCGCCTTGTACTGAGCGAGTGTTTTGAATTTCAGATTAGCCTTTCCCATATATACTCCCCTTTCAATATCACAATAAGCACATCACATAATATCATGCCATATTAAGGATATCAATAAATCATTGGCATGAATTGACTGTCATGCCGATTCCGACTAAAATGGACTGGTATAAAATATCGTCCGGTCCGATTCACGCCTGAACTGCAAATAAATCGAAAGAAGGGTATTATTCATGGCAAAAAATCCGTATCTTCTCCGCACAGCTCATCCCGAAGACTGCGTATGTGTGCACGCCAGCGGTCCCGTGCTTGAAGTCCGCGACTTTTTTCTCCCCGTCGAGGATATTCAGAAAGACGAGATTACCTGCATGATGTTTCATGAAATTGCCGATAAACCCGACATCAGTTATCATCAGCACACCTCCGGATCCGAGACCTTCATTCCCATCAGCGGAAAAATCGAAATTATCGCTCAGGGCATACGCACATATATGGTCCCCGGGGACATCTTCCACGTCCAGCCCTATATGAGCCACGGCTTCCGCGCGCTGGAAAAAGACAGCGCGATGATGTGCCTGTTCCAGGGTTTTGATATGATTAACCTCGTCAACATCAGGACCGCGGCTCTGAAAAAGCATCCGGACGCCGTAAACGATCCGGCCTACAAAGCGATATTCGGCAAGTTCGGCCACAAACTGGACCGCGCAGTACCCGATCCGATCGAGCTCCCGCGCGAGGATGTTTTCTGTCTGCGCCGCGAGGGTACGGGGCTTTTCGAGTACCGCTATCCCGGCGTTGACCTTTATCTGAAGGCCGGCCGCTGGGAAACGCACGGCATCAAGGAAATATGGGAAGCCGACATGAAAAAAGGCGTCAGGGTCGAGTGGGGCGAAATACGCGGCGACTACCGCCTGTTCTTCATCAATAAAGGCGTCGTGGACTTCACGATAGACGGCGACACATTCACGGTCGACGAGGAAGCCCTTGTGCGCATACCGCCGTGTTTAGCGTTTTCTCTCGAATGCAAAACCGACGCGCGTGTGTACGATCTGGACTGTCCCGATCTTCTGCACTCGATGCTCGAGGAGCTCGGCGATCCCAAAAAGGAGCTATGGCCTAAAGATCCCGAAAAGCTAAGGGAACTGAAGGACAAGTTCGGCTGCTCCGTCACTTCATACACTTACGAAGAACAGGGTTTTTAAATCAAAACGGTAAAAGCAAAATACCCCGGCTGCGAACCGCTCTCAGGCGAGGGTTCAAACCGACGGCAGCAAGGATCACTTTCGGGGCTTGCAGACAGGTTTCCCGCGAACTATAATTAATCCGGCGATCTAAACAGGAGGTACCGACACGATGAATGAATCAGCTTTTTTTGATCTGACCTACGGCATGTTTTTGCTCGGCAGCTCGGTTGACGGCAAGCCGGTCGGCTGTATCGTCAACACCGTCACACAAATCGGCAATCAGCCGCCGCTGTTATCGGTCAGCGTTAACAGCGGCAGCAATACCGGCGCCGCGATTAAGTCATCCGGACTCGCGGTCGTAAACGTACTGTCCCAGGCCGCGCCCATGAGCCTCATTCAAACCTTCGGATTTCAGTCCGGTAAAGACACGGACAAGTTTAGCGATATTGCCTGGGTTCCCACCGACGATGACCTGCCGGTTCTGGAAGAGGGCATCTGCGGGTGGTTTGAGTGCCGCGTGAAGCAGACCGTGGAGTTTCCCGACCAGACGCTTTTTATTCTCGAGGTCTTCGAGTCCGAGCGCCTGGGTGATCACGAGACACCCATGACCTACGCATATTACCAGATGGTTATGAAGGGCGGCGTCCCCAAGGCCGCGCCCGGCCACAGGCTCCCGGAGGAGGAGGGCGGCCCTCCTGCCGGTCCCCGTTACTTCTGCTCTGTCTGCAACTACGAGTATGACGGTTCGGAGGGGCCTTTCGAGTTTCTGCCGCCCGACTGGATATGTCCGCGCTGCGGCGCCCCGAAGAGCAAATTTATGATTCGGACCTGAGAAGGAGGCTGTATCTGTGAGCGAATTTCGAAAAATAATCACCGAGCCCGGCGAAGTCATCGATTTTGAGACATATTTTGAGGAAAACCCCTATATCAGAACCGGCGTTCCCACCAAGCAGGGCAAATGCGAAAGACTCGAGTACACCACCTCCGTCTACGAGGACGGGAAAACCTATCATAAGTACTGCTACGTATATCTGCCCTACGGCTACGAACCGGAGGACAAGTCTAAAAAGTATAACGTACTGTACTTCCAGCACGGCAACACCTGCGACCCGCAGATGTTCGGCGTCGGCGGCAACAAGTACATGATCGATATGCTCTTTGAGTCCGGCGAAATCGAGCCCTGCATCATGGTGTTTACCACCTACTACTTTGACCCCGAAAGCGACTATAAGGAAAGAGTAATCACGGGTTATGTTCCCGCGGGCGACGGCAACTGGGCAGGCATTAAAGGCAATTACTACAAAGAGTTTATCGAGGATGTCATTCCGGCTGTTGAAATGAAATACAACACCTGCCTCGAGGATCCCTCCCGCGAGGGCATCAAGGCCACCAGAGATCACCGCGCGTTCTCCGGGTATTCAAGAGGCAGCGTGTGCACATGGAATTTCTTCCATCACGACTTTGAGTACTTCAGATGGTACGCGCCAATGAGCTGCCACACCTTTGCCGGCGGAGCCAGAGAGGATATCCCCTCCCGGGAAAAAGTCATCGACTTTCTTACCGCCCCCATCAAAGCTCACCCCGGGCTTCCGTTTTTCATCTATGCCTCAACCGGAGGCCCCGACGGCGAGGAGATGAAAAGGCAGCTTAAGTACATAACAAAGACAGAGGGCTTCTCTTACGGAACGGATCCCGGGAAAAACAACATATACCTCTCGCTGTCCGACTACTACCATACAGACTTTCTTGTCCCGTATTACTTCTGGAACTCACTTAAGATCCTGTTCAGGGGCGTATGATACAAAAATCAGCAAAAAAACATCAAAAAAGCCCACAAAAAGCGGGCTTTTTTGATGTTTTTGGTGGACACTAAGGGACTCGAACCCCTGACCTTCCGCACGTCAAGCGGAAGCTCTACCAGCTGAGCTAAGTGTCCTTGCGTGAGAGAAAGTATACCCCAGACTAAGGGCGTTGTCAATAGAAAAAAGTCCGCTTACTTGAGGTTTTTGGCATTGTGCGCGGCTCTCATCCTCATTGTATGGTCCAGTATCGCTTTCCTCAGGCGCAGATTTTTCGGCGTTACCTCCAGCAGCTCATCGTCCGCCAGAAACTCAAGACACTGTTCAAGGCTCATCTGCCTTGGCGGTACAAGGCGCAAAGCCTCGTCGCTGCCGGAGGCGCGCATATTGGTCAGCTGCTTTTTGCGGCATACATTAACGACTATATCCTCGGTTTTCGGCGACACGCCTACTATCATGCCGCTGTATACGGAAACACCCGGAGATATAAACATAACTCCCCGTTCCTGCGCGTTCCATATTCCGTAGGTAACAGCTTCCCCGGTTTCAAACGCTACAAGCGATCCTGTGGAGCGGCGTCTGAGTTCACCCCGGAAAGGAGCGTACGAGTCAAATACCGAGGCTATTATGCCCTCGCCGCGCGTATCGGACAAGAACTCGCTTCGATATCCGAAAAGACCGCGCGAGGGTATTAAGAATATAAGTCTCGAACGGGAACCTATCGGATTGAGCTCCAGCAGCTCCGCGCGTCGCGTGCCCAGCTTTTCGATCACGGCCCCCACATATTCCTGAGGCACATCGACGACAAGTCTTTCGAGCGGCTCGCAGAGCACTCCGCCGATCTCCTTATTGAGCACCCTGGGCGGCGATACCGCGAATTCATATCCCTCTCTGCGCATCGTTTCTATAAGTATGGAAAAATGCATCTCTCCCCTGCCGGACACGTTAAAGCTTTCCGTTGTGCCGCAGTCGGAGACTTTAAGAGAAACATCCTTCAGGGTTTCTTTATACAGCCTCTCGCGAAGATTGCGGGAAGTTACGAATTTCCCTTCTCTTCCCGCGAACGGGCTGTCGTTTACTGAAAAGGTCATTTCCATGGTCGGGGCGGATATTCTTACGAAGGGCAGCGGCTCGGGCGCGTTCGGCGAGCAGATGGTATCTCCTATGGTCACATCGCCTATACCCGATAGCGCGGCTATATCGCCGCAATAAACCTCCTGAACGCTCCGTTTCTCCAGCCCCTCGAAGACGTACATGCTCACAACCTTTGCTTTTTCATTCATTTTCGGGTCGAGCGCGTTTACGACAGCTATCTCCTGATTCTGGCGCAGTACCCCCCTGTCTATTCTTCCTATGGCGATGCGCCCCACATACTCGTTGTAATCCAGCGAGGAAACCAGCATCTGCAGCGGTCCGTTCTCATCTCCGCCAGGTGCGGGTATATACTCGACTATCGTATCAAACAGCGGTTTGAGGTCGGTTCCTTCCACTTCGGGAGAATACGACGCGGTACCTCGTCTGGCGGAACAAAAAAGCATCGGCGAGTCAAGCTGCTCGTCCGTCGCGTTAAGATCCATGAGCAGTTCAAGAACCTCGTCTATAACTTCGTGTATGCGTGAATCGACACGATCTATCTTGTTTACCACAACGATAACCCTGTGGCCGAGTTCAAGAGCCTTTCCGAGTACAAAACGCGTCTGCGGCATGGGCCCCTCGGAAGCGTCTACCAGCAGCAGAACGCCGTCCACCATCTTGAGCACCCGCTCTACCTCGCCGCCGAAGTCCGCGTGACCCGGAGTGTCAACAATATTTATCTTGACGCCGCCGATTATAACAGATGTGTTTTTCGCGAGTATGGTTATGCCGCGCTCGCGCTCCAGGTCGCCCGAGTCCATGACCCGATCGGTCAAAGCCTGATTTTCCCGGAATACACCGCTCTGGCGCAGCATTTCGTCTACCAGAGTGGTCTTTCCGTGGTCGACATGCGCGATTATGGCAATGTTTCTGATTTCATTCATATTAAGAACCTCCGCCGCGGATTTACGACATCCGTGCTGCGTATTTTCATAAGTCAGGCGGTCTTCTCCGCGGGCGTGAAATTATACTCCCATATGGAAGCAAAATCAAGTGAGCGAATATACAAACTATTAAGAGCGCGATTTGCCGCTTATTTGTATAATAGTTTAGCTTTTCGCGCATAAGGATGCGGGAACGCCCTTTACATTTCTTCGCCGCCAGATTATATTAGAAAGCGGTGTGTCAGAATAATATGACTGAACGCGCGAATGAATAAACCTGTTTATTTTGGGATTTGACAGCGCCGCTGTTAAAATTATATTATATATTTTATGAAACATAAACATAGGAATGAGGACAGTCCATGTACGAATCGCTATTCACACCACTGAAAATCGGCAGCGTTACCATTAAAAACCGTGTCGTGCTTTGCGCGATGGGCGGCACGGCACCTTTCAGTTTTATGGGCGGGTTTAACGAAAAAATCAGAGACTACTATATCGAGCGCTGCAAGGGCAATGTCGGTCTTATAATACCGGGCGTCACCGGAGTTATCGGCCGCGACGGCCCCCTGTACGAAGAGCAGGAGATTTTTCTCGGCCCGGTCAGGAAACTTATGAAGGAGATCCACTCATACGGCACCAAATATTTTCTGCAGCTCGGCGCGGGTTTCGGGCGCGCATCGTTTGTCTTCCCGGGTATGCCGGAGGATATTGCCCGAAAGATGCACACGGCACCCTCCGACGGCTTGCCGAATGTATGGGATCCGTCCGTTAAGCACAGAGGGTTAACCGAAAAAGAGATAGCCGACATAATAGATGCCTTCGGCAAAACCGCCGCGCTGTGCAAAGAGGCGGGAATAGACGGCGTGGAGATACATGCCGTGCACGAGGGATATCTTCTCGACCAGTTCGCTATAAGCAATACAAACCACAGGACGGATAAATACGGCGGCTCCCTTGAAAACCGTCTGCGTTTCGCGACCGATATAATCAGGGAGATTAAAAAGACCTGCGGTGCCGATTACCCCGTCAGCGTGCGCTACAGCGTCACCAGCAAGATGAGAGGCTTTAATCAGGCCGCTCTGCCCGGCGAAGCCTATGAGGAGTTCGGGCGCAGCATGGAAGAGAGTCCCGCGGCCGCGCGTATTCTGCAAGCTGCCGGAGCCGACATGCTCAACGCGGACAACGGTTCATACGACTCGTGGTTCTGGGCGCACCCCCCGGTCTATATGCCGCTCTCCTGCAATCTTCCCGAGGTTTCATATATTAAAAACTTCGTGGATATCCCAGTCATATGCGCGGGACGTATGGAAAATCCCGAGACCGCCGCGAAGGCTGTTGAAAACGGTCTTATTGACGGCGTCGGCGTCGCCAGGCAATTTCTCGCGGACCCGCACTGGCTCAACAAAGCCAGAGCCGGTAAAACGGAGGACATCCGCCCCTGTATCGCCTGTCATAACGGATGTTTCCCGATGACAAGGTACAAGGGCGTTTCCTTCTCCGCTCGCGGAATGGCGCGCTGCGCGCTCAATCCCGCCGCCATGGATGAGGCCGCGTGGGAATTAAAACCCGCTTTAAAGCAAAAAAAGATAGCCGTCGCCGGAGGCGGCATAGGCGGAATGGAAGCCGCGCGCCTGCTCACGCTTCGCGGGCATAACGTTACGCTCTTTGAGAAGTCACCGTCTCTGGGCGGAGTCTTCACGGCAGCAGCCGCGCCTTCCTTCAAAGAAAAAGATAAGCAGCTCCTTGAGTGGTACAGCAAACAGATCCGGGATTTAAATGTGGATGTCAGGCTGGGTACCGAGGCCACTCCCGCTCTCCTTGCCGGTTTTGACGAGGTCATCGTCGCCACCGGCTCCGCCCCCAGACGTCTTCGCGTCCCCGGCGCGGACGGCCCCGCGGTTATGGAAGCGGCGGATTACCTGCTCGGGCAGCCCATAACAGGCAAAACGGTCGTCGTGATAGGCGGCGGCCTTACCGGGTGCGAGATCGCCTACGACCTCGCCCTGAAGGGCAATAAAGCGGTTATAGTCGAGATGCAGGACGATATACTCAAGGTGGACGGACTGTGCGCGGCTAACTCAAATATGCTGCGCGAGATAATCCGCTATTACGATATCGATGTTCATCTTGAAAACACCCTCATGTCCATATCCGAAGCTCCGCAGGGAGCCTCCGTAGTAATAAAAGGCGCCGGCGGAGAGCTTACCGAGCTTAAGGCCGACCAGGTTGTTATGTCTGTCGGCTATGTTTCGCAGGCCTCGCTCAAGGATGAGCTCATAGCCGCGGGAAGAGATGAAAGCACGATACATGTCGTAGGGGACGCCGGAACGGTGGGCAACCTTAATACGGTCATTTATTCCGCGTATGAGACGGCATACGCTATTTAATCCGACACTCCAATAAAGCATAAATATAAAAAACCAAAGCCCGGCACGGCGTGAAAAACCGAGTCGGGCATTGCTTTATTTCATATCGCTCAGATGTCCAGCCCCGCGTGGTAGCCGCGGAATATGGCCTCGCGCAGATCTTTAACCTTAACGCAGTCCCCAACCAGCGCCACCTCGGGCGCTGTACCCCGCAAACTGTCGACAAGCGCGGAGCGAGGGCGGCTTCCCACGGCGCATACAACGCCGTCCGCCTCGATTAGCCTTGTTTTTCCTTCCCTGTCCTCGCACAGGAGTCCGCCCGGCTCGGTTCTTAAGGCTTTTAGGCCCGTGATAACGCTGCAGCGCGCGTACAGCTGCCCGACCAGCGCGGGGCGCTGTCTCGCGTTCGCGTCCGCGGCTACCGTGTCGGCCATCTCAACGAGAGTAACGCTCTTGCCCTTCATGGCCAGGTGTACCGCGGCCTCGCATCCGACGAGACCTCCGCCTATCACCGCAACACGTTCGCCCGAGACATTGGCGATGTTCTCCGCGGTCACGACTTTATCTCCCGAAACCGGCATTATCGGCTCACCGCCTACCGCGACTATCAGAGCGTCGGGGGCCTGCTCCCGGACATAATCGGCCGTAACCTCGGTGCCCGTCCTTATCTCTACTCCCGCCAGTTCCATACGCCGCTTCATCGTTGCTATGAGCCTGAAAACATCCATCTTGAAAGGTATTTCTTTCTCCGAGCGCACCGCTCCTCCGAGTTCATTCTCCTTTTCGCACAGCACAACCCTGTGGCCTCGGCCTGCGGCGGTCAGCGCGGCCTGCATTCCGCCGGGTCCGCCGCCGGCGACAAGAACATACTTCGGCTTCGTCGGCTGCGGGTCGAATTGAGCTTCATACTCGCGGCCGATGACGGGATTAAGCGCGCATATGCGCGTTTGTGTATGCATTCTTTCGGCCAGACACATGAAGCAGCGTATGCAGCGCAGTATTTCATCCTCCCTGTTTTGCACAACCTTTCGGGGAAGCTCCGGGTCAACGAGCAGCGAGCGCGCCATATACACTATGTCCGCACTCCCCGAAGCGATTATCCGCTCCATCTGCTCCGGCTCTCCGAGCGCGCCTATTGCCCCTACCGGCACGGATACATGCTTTTTTATTTCTTCCGCGAAGCGGACATTGCATCCGCGCTCCATGAACATGGACGGATGCGTTTCATAAAAGCTCTCCTCGTTTGAGCCGGCGGAAACGTGCAGCAGATCTATTCTGCTTTCAATGAGCTTCGCGAACTCGATCGCGTCCTTAAGGCTGTATCCGCCGGGGAAGGTTTCCTCCGCGCTTATGCGCAGTTCTATCGGAAAATCCTTTCCGACCGCGGCGCGCACGGCGTCAAGTATCTCCATGGCGAGCCGCGCCCTGTTAATTGCGTTTCCTCCGTACTCATCCGTTCTTGTGTTCGTGGCCGGAGACAAAAACTGCTCGATTAGCCAGCCGTGTCCCGCGTGTACGAGCAGCATATCAAAGCCCGCTCTTTTTACAAGCGCCGCGGCTTCCCCGTAGGATTCGACAATCTCCCCGATCATCTCGTGAGGCATCTGTTTTACGACGCTGCCGTCCGGAAGCGTCTCGTCTGCCGGGCCGTACTTAACTGCATCCCTAACCCTTTCGCCGGGCAGACGGTCTACTGCGGAAAACTTTCCGCCGTGCGCCAGCTCTATGCTTGCTGCGGCGCCGTGGCGGCGTATGGCGCGGGCAAGATTCGTCAGCCCCGCCAGCACATCCGGGTGCTGCAGGTTAATAGAGCGCCCGTGACTCTTTCCGGTCCTGTAATGAGTAACCGCCTCGCCTACGGTGACTGCCGCCGCGCCGCCCCTCGCGCGCAGCTCATAAAACGCGATGGCGTCGCGCGTGAGCAGTCCGTCCTGCGTGAGGTCCGGAAATCCCATCGGCGCGGATATCATCCGGTTTTTAAGCGTAAGCCCCGCGAGCTTGATCGGAGAGCACAAAAGCGGGTAATTCGGCGTGTATATCTTTGCTTCTTTCATAGTTTTCTCCCGAATTTATAAAATTCTGCCGATATCCCCGGCTATCGTGTATGCGGTCTGCGTTGCGGCAAATATGTTATCCGGCATAACACAGTCACCGATCTGATAAAATTCCGGGGCACAGCGGGCGAGCGCTGCCGCTTCTTCCCTGAGCGGTTTTTGACCGGTCGCATATACAATACTGTCGGCGAACAGTTCGTGTACGCCCTCCCTGTCCTCATAACTTAGCGCTCCGGGCCTTATTTCAAGGGCGGATGAAGACAAATGCAGCTTAACCCCGAGTTTTTCAATTTGATCGAACAGCCCCTGCGTATGCATGGAAAACTCGTTTACCGCGGGCTTGTCCGTTATCTCGATTACCCGGACGTCAACGCCCCTCCCGGCGAGAAACACGGAGAGCTCCAGCCCTACAAGGCCGGCGCCTAATATCACGGCGCTGTTTCCCGCGAGCTCCGGCTCCCGATACACCCGCTCCGCTCCGTACGCGTGCTCTATTCCTTTAATCGGAGGCATTGCCGGACGCGCTCCCAGAGCCGCTATTATCACGTCCGGATCGATCGTGTCGGCCAGCAGAGGCGTTACCTCGGTATTCAGGCGAACCTCTATATCCGGATTCCTTTCGATCAGGCGCGTCTGCTTATCAAGATACCACTTCAGATTCTTCTTGAAAGGCACTTTTTCCTCGCACCGCAGCGTTCCGCCCAGCCTGTCCGTTTTTTCGCACAACACTACGCTGTGACCGCGCTCAGCCGCGGATATGGCAGCCTGCATGCCCGCCACGCCCCCACCGGCAATCAGCACCCGCTTTTTAAAGCGCGGCGCCGGAACGGCTTTGAACTCAAGCTCGTGACATATCTCCGGATTCGTAGCGCAGAAGCACAGGCGCCACTGCCCGCTGCCCGCGAAGCAGGAGCTGCAGCGGATACATCTGTTTATCTCGTCTTCCCTGCCGGCCCGCGCCTTTAGGGGCAGATCCGGGTCGGCCAGCGACTGCCTTCCCAGGGCGATGATGTCTGCCTTCCCGGATGCTATCGTCTCCTCCATAAAATCCGGATCAAAAAAGGCTCCCACTGTTGCCACCGGCGACTTAACGTGTTTTTTAATCTCCGCGGCATATTGCAGGTTGCACCCCTCTGGCAAAAACATTGTGGGATGTGTGATAATAAACGCACTTTCCTGCTCGTGGTGGCCGGCCGAGACATGTATTATATCAACCTTCCCGTCCAGTGCTTTCGCGAATTGTATACCCTCGTCTATGCCGTATCCCCCATCGAAACACTCCGAGCCGCTCATGCGGTATTCTATCGGAAATGCCGCGCCGACCGCTTTTCTGACGCTTTCCACAACGGCCAGAGGCAGCCGCATGCGGTTTTCGAATGAGCCTCCCCAGCGGTCTTTCCTTGTGTTTACCTGAGCGGACCAGAACTGGTGTAAAAGCCAACCGTGCCCGCCGTGTATGGTCACCATGCCGAAGCCCGCCCGCCTGGCAAGCGCGGCGGCGCTTCCGTAAGCCTCGATTATGCCGAGTATCATATCCTCGGGCATTTCCTCCACCGGGCCGTATTTGTTCTCCATGGCCGCGGGGCCGTATAGCTTTCCGCCGCAGAGACTTTTTGAATGCTGCGCGTACATACCCGCGTGAGACAGTTCCGCCGAAGCCACCGCTCCGTGCCTTTTTATCGCGGAGGCCATCACCGAAATCCCCGGAAGCACATTCGGATCGTCCATTTTAATCAAAAACGGATAATGTGTTCCGGTACGGGTCTGTACTATACAGTCTCCCACGGTTACTCCGGCAAAGCCTCCCATAGCCTTGCGCTCGTAGAAGGCCGCCATCTCCGCGTTCGGAAGCGCGTCCGCCGAGACGTTGTAGAAGCCCTGCGGAGAGGCAAATATTCTGTTGCGAAACAGCGCTCCCCTCACGGCGAGCGGCTCAAATAAATGCGGGTATTTCATTTTCAGCACTTCCTTTCATTGCGGCAGCGCGCATACTGTATGATATTTATATTATTTTACACCGCCGGATCCTCTATATCAACACAAACGCCCCTGACGCGCGATAAGGCCTGTTTTACGGCAGATCTGTATTATAAGCAGCGCTTGCAATGTCATGCGAAATGGTATAATATTTCTACATATTATTCATTGTATGAATGTACAACGGGAGGTTTATTGATGGCAAAGTTTATAACTGCGCGCGAAGCAGCGCGTCTTATCCCCGACGGGGCAACTGTCGGTCTTGCGGGAATGGGCCTGGCCGGTTGGGCGGAAGAAGTCGGCTGTGCCATAAGAGACAGTTTTAAAGAGACCGGGCACCCGTGCGATCTGAACCTGAAGCAGGGAAGCGCCATGGGCGACTGGAAGGAACGCGGCGTAACCCGGCTCGGCGAAGCGGGACCCGGCCTTATTACGCGCTGGTCGGGCGCTCATGTCGGCTCAGCGTTTACGCTTCGTGACCTGGCCGTTGAAAACAAGCTTCAGTGCCACTGCCTGCCGCAGGGCGTTATCGTCAATCTCTGGCGCGAGATAGCCGCCGGCAGACCCGGTCTTTTGACCAAGGTGGGACTCGGAACATTTGTTGATCCGCGTATCGAAGGCGGAAAAATGAATTCCGGCACAACAGACGAACTCGTCGAGCTGGTTGAATTCGGCGGCGAGGAGTATTTATTCTATAAAAGCTTCCCTTTGAATGTGGCTCTTCTGCGCGGAACAACCGCCGACGAAAACGGCAATATCACCTTTGAACATGAGGGATTCATAAACGAGGGTCTTGCTGTCGCGACCGCCGCGAAAAACAGCGGCGGCATTGTGATCGTACAGGTCGAGTACCTCACAAAAAAAGGAACCATGAACCCCAAGGATGTTAAAATACCAGGAGTCCTTGTCGATTATGTTGTCGTCGCAACGACCAAGGACGCCTGCTGGCAAACCGAGGGCACCTACTATGAACCCGCTTTCTCCGGCCAGATTAAAAAGCCGCTGGACGCGATCGAGCCTTTACACTTTGACGAGCGGAAAGTAATCTGCCGCCGCTGCGCCATGGAGATACGCAAGGGAGACCTGCTTAACCTGGGCGTGGGGATGCCTGCCGAAATCGCGAAAGTGGTCGCGGAGGAAGGGTATATAAACGATGTCACGATGTCAACGGAAAGCGGAATCGTAGGCGGAGTTCCCGCTGCGCTGCCCAATTTCGGAAGCGCATTTAATCCCGAGGCCGTCATTGACCACGGTTCGATGTTCGATTTAATCGACGGCGGAGGTCTGAGCATGACTTGCCTCGGAATCGGGGAAGCGGATCAGTTCGGCAACATCAACGTCAGCAAGTTCGGCCCCAGGCTTACCGGACCCGGAGGCTTTATAGACATCACCGGCGCGACGCCGAAGGTCGTGTTCTGCGGCACGTTTATGGGGAAAGCCGCTTTGAAGGTCGGAGACGGTAAACTTGTCATTGAGAAGGAAGGCACTATCCGAAAGTTTCTTGAAAACGTCGAGCAGGTCACGTTCAGCGGTAAATACGCAAGACCGTGGCAGACGATTTTGTATGTAACCGAGCGCTGTGTATTCCGCCTTATCAACGGCAGGATGACTATCACGGAAATCGCTCCCGGCCTCGACCTGCAGCGTGACATTCTCGATAAAATGGATTTCGTTCCCGATGTCGCGGAAGATTTAATGCTCATGGACCCCGGCATTTTCTGCGAAACCTGGGGCGGCCTGAGTAAATATATCGAAGATCCCTCCTCTGTTTAAATAACACGGAAAGCCAGGTAAACATATATGATCTTATCAGAAAAACACGAGCTAATGAGAAATCGGTTTCGTGACTTTGCCGAAGCTGAATTTACCGATGAACTGCTGCAGAAACTTGAGGAAACCGGCGAATTCGACTGGGATATACACTATAAAATGGCCGCCGCCGGTTTTATGGGCTTAAAGATTCCCGTGGAGTACGCAGGTCAGGGAGAGGACAATCTGTCTTATGCTCTGATGGTGGAGGAACTTGCGAGAGTCAGCCCGGTATTATCGCTGTACGCCAACACCTCGAATTCTCTCGGCGCGGGTCCGCTGCTGTTTTGCGGTTCGGAAGAACAAAAACAAAAATATCTTCCGCCTGTCGCCAGGGGTGAGAGCAACCTTGTCTTCGCGCTGACGGAACCCGGCGCCGGATCTGATGCCGGAGGGACACTGACCACCGCCGTGGAAGACGGGGATTTTTATGTGCTCAACGGCCGTAAGACCTTCATCAGCGGCGCCCCCTTCGCGGACAAGGCCATTGTGTATGCAAAAACCGACCCCTCACTTAGAGGCTCGCGCGGTATATCCATGTTCATCATGGATATGAAGCTGCCGGGTGTCTCCCTGGGTATGCACGAAAAAAAGATGGGTATAATCGGCTACCCGACAAGCGACATCGTCATGGAGGACGTGAGAGTACATAAAAGCGACCTGCTCGGTCCGCTCCATAACGGATTTGTCACTGCTATGAAGACGCTTGACGGCGGCCGGCTCGGCGTAGCAGCTCAGGCTGTCGGTATCGCGCAGGGCTGCCTGGACGAGACTGTAAAGTTTGCTAAGATACCGGACGAATCCGGTCAGATTCCCGCGAAGTCTCAGAATGTCAGCTTTATGATAGCGGATATGGCAACCGAGCTGGAAGCCGCACGTGAGCTCGTATACAGCACCGCGGTGATGAGAGACGCGAATGTAGGCGATATCACAAAACGCTGCTCCATGGCCAAATATTTCGCGACAGAGGCCTGCAACAGAATCGCGCGGCAAGCCGTCCAGCTCCACGGCATCTTCGGGCTGGTTCAGGGCTATAAGGTCGAAAGACTGTATCGCGACGCTCGCATAACAACCATTTACGAGGGAACCAGTCAGGTGCAGCAGATGGTTATATCGGGCAGCGTTCTGAAGTGATCTGAATCGCGTGAGATTCAGCGGTTTGCTTTTTATCGGCGGGGTGACCCTCCCGGGCAGCTTTATATTTTCATAAGATTAATGAACCGCCGGCCTGCTATATGACCCGCGGTTCATTTTCTTTGCTTTCTAAGGCGGGGTATTGACAAAATACAATGCCAACATGCCTTTGATGTGTTATTATTGATGTGTTCAGTTTTTATCGGCTTAAGCCGGGGGAGTTAGGGCTTGTGGGATTTCTGATTAAAGATAAAGCATTTTATAAAACCTTTATAAGCATTTCCGTCGCGCTTGCGCTGCAGCAGCTTTTAAACTACAGCGTGAACCTGGCCGACAATGCTATGCTGGGTTCATACAGCGAGGTTTCCATGTCGGGTTCCGCTATTGTCAGCCAAATACACTATATACTCCAGCTTCTGATCAACGGCATCGGCACCGGCATTGTAATGATCGGCTCCCGCTACTGGGGCATGAAAAAGCCGGAGCAAATACGGCACTTCATCAGTATGGGCTGGAAAATTGCCGTAGCTCTGGGCGCTTTGTTTACCATAGCGACAATAGCGTTTCCCGATACCATACTTTCTTTTTTCTCCAACGACGCGAAGGTCCTCGAACAGGGACGGCAATATTTGCGGATAATGTGCTGGACATTTCTCATCTTCCCTGTTTCGTACTGCCTTATGTGGGGTCTGCGCAGCGTGGAGACAACCTTTATCGGACCGGTTCTTTCCGCCGTTTCGCTTATCATGAACATCTGCCTGAACTATATACTTATATTCGGCAAGCTCGGAGCGCCCGAGATGGGAATAAGGGGCGCCGCGCTGGCTACCCTGGCAAGCCGTATCGTCGAAGTCGTTATCATGCTGTCATATGTATTTCTGGGAGACAAAAAACTGAGAATCAAGGCAAAAGACCTGCTGCGTTTTGATTTCACGGACATTAAGCTGTATTTGAAAGCGACGCTCCCGGTGACGGGTACGCTGCTTACCTTCGCTTTGGGCGTGTCCGCTCAAACCGCGATACTCGGCCATTTTTCAACGGCAGCTCTTGCCGCCAACAGCATAATGGGTATTGTTTGGCAGATCACCGGCGTAGTTGGGATGACCTGCGGCAGCGCTTCCGCTATCATCATCGGCAAGGCCGTAGGCGAGGGCAGGGAGGATATGATAAACTCATATTCAAAAACTCTGCAGCTCCTTTATGTGTTTATAGGAATTATCTCGGCCGGTGTCCTCTTTTCGCTCAGAAGTCTTATTCTCGGCTTCTATGACCTCACTCCCGAAACTATGGAGCTCGCCCGGCAAATGATCTTCGCTCTTTGCTTTATCGTGCTTGCTACCTGCTACCAATACCCTGTGTCCTCCGGTATCATTCTGGGAGGCGGAAATTCCAGATACAGCTTTGTGGTCGACACCGTTGCCATGTGGGTCATAGCTCTGCCGCTGGCATATTTGTCGGCCTATGTTTTCGGATGGACCCCGCTTGTAACCTTCTGCTTACTGCGAAGCGACCAGTTCGTAAAAGTCCTTGTAAACGGATACTGGGTTAATAAACGCAAATGGTATCGTCAGCTGATAAAATGAACCGGCGCTGTATCTGACCCGAACGAAGCCGCATATTATATGGCCAACGGCCGGAATGGAGCGTTTTATGACAAACGGCAGAATGACCGATGAATATCTTGACCACTTGAAAAACGCCGCCGCGGAACCCGGGTCTGAAACGCCGGGCGGTCACAGCCACGGCCATACGCAGCCGCACACATATACCAAGGCTGTAATCAACCGTCTTTCCAGAGTAATCGGCCATCTGGAATCCGTCAGGAAGATGGTTGAGGACGGACGCGACTGCAGCGAGGTGCTCATACAGCTCGCCGCGGTAAAAAGCGCGATAAACAGCGCCGGTAAGCTTATGCTCAAAGATCATATGGAGCATTGCATCATGGACGCCGTCGAACACGGCAACGAAAATGCCATAATCGAACTGAATAAGGCTATCGAACGCTTTCTCTGAGCATTTGAATCTGAACCTCTTAAATAATAACGCCGTCGGATCTTTGACCCGACGGCATTATTATTTCACGCACTTTAATGAGTATCGGTATTATTCGCGGTCAGTTATACCGGGACCGCCCTTAACATGTCCCGCCCCCCGGTAAGCTCAATACGGTGTTTCGGAGGACATACGAAGAATTCTTCGTTAAAGAAATCACCGTCAACCAGCTTTTTGAGCAAGCGGCTGCTCCCCTCATAAACTTCGCTGGTCCATCCGTTCTTTTCGGCAAACGCTTCGGCGGCACGTCTGTATTCGGGTCTGTCGTAAACATCGGAGGTGATAAAGCCGCAGTTTTTGTAATGCTGCTTCCAGTTGTTGTTTACCTCCATCAGGTACTCCGCATTATCCTCGCCGTACTTGCGCGAATACTCTTCATAAAGCTGTTTTTCAATGCCCTCATGAAGCAGATAAGACGTTTCCACCCATCCGTTATTGAGCCAATACGTCCCCTTCCGGGAATTGAAAAGTTCCAGATATCTTTCCTGCGATCCTAAAAACAGAGCTATGCAGTCATCGCATCGAGGTACCGCTATAGGTATGTCCCGAGCCTCCAGTCCGGCAATTCCGCCCGAGCACAGGCCATAACCGAGGGCTATATAATCGGGAGCACGGCGGCATATGCCCCGCTCCAGCTGGTCATAAACAGCGTCCAGCGAAGCGCGCAGAAAGCTTTTTAAGTTCGCCGGTTCCTCATGGAGCCCCTGAGGCTGCCAGGTTATCTCTATCATATTCGGACTTTTGGATACAAGATAGGAAAGCTCCCTGCCAAGGACTCTGCAGGCGATTATGTGTATTCTCATTTTTTCCTGCCTCCGGTATGCTTTTTTTCGTACCGGCCGGAGCCCCTGTCCGGACGTGCGAGGCAATGTTTCCCGAAGCCGATCAGATCAGTCCTGCCCGCCTTTTTCAGCGCTTCGATTACAAGCGCGCGGTTCTCAGGTCTGTACCACTGTAAAAGCGCCCGCTGAAGCTCCTTTTCACGGCGGGATCGGGGAACATATACCTCGGACATATCCCTGGGATCTATTCCCGTATAGTACATACAGGTGGAAAGCGTGCCGGGGGTAGGATAAAAATCCTGAACCTGCATGGGTTTTATCCCGTGCCGGTTAAGATACTCCGCGAGCTCTACCGCGTCTTGGAGCGTGCTGCCCGGGTGTGATGACATAAGATACGGCACGGCGTACTGTTCTTTTCCGTATCTTCCGCTCAGGCGCCGATACTTTTCCATAAATCGCTCGAAAACGCCTATATCGGGTTTGCCCATTCTTCCGAGAACCGCCGGAGCGCAATGCTCGGGTGCAATCTTGATCTGGCCGCTGATATGATGCTTTACCAGTTCGGCGAATAGCTCGCCGCTCTCGTCGCACATGAGGTAATCGTATCGGATTCCGCTGCGCACGAAAACCTTTTTAATGCCGGGCAATGCGCGCAGCTTCCTAAGCAGCTTAAGATACTCCGTCTGATCCGCATCCAGATTCGGGCAGGGCTTCGGAAAAAGGCAGGCGCGCCCGCGGCACATACCGTTTTCAAGCTGTTTTTCACAGGAGGGATGACTGAAATTTGCCGTCGGCCCTCCCACGTCGGAGATATAGCCTTTAAACTCCGGATGGCGCGTCATTTTTTCGGCTTCCCGCAGCACTGACTGATGACTGCGTGAGGTAACCGTTCTGCCCTGATGGAACGCAAGCGAGCAAAAGCAGCAGGCGCCGAAGCAGCCCCGGTTATGAATTATCGAAAAGCGCACCTCTTCGATCGCGGGAACACCGCCCTTATCCGCGTACATCGGGTGAGGCTCCCGCGTGAAAGGCAGCTCCGCCACCTCATCAAGCGACGCGCTGTCAAGCGGCGCGGCAGGCGGATTTACTATGAGCAATCTATCGCCGCAGCGCTGGACGACTGCCTTTCCCGAAACGGCGTCGTGCTCGTCATACTGTATCTTAGCGGCCAGGGCAAAGGCCTTTTTGTCGGAGCGCACCTCTTCCCATGAGGGACACTCAACAAAGTCAAAACCGCAATCGTTCTCTTTTGCGATACGCGCGGTGCCGCGCACGTTTTTTATTTCGGAAATCGGTGTGCCGCCGCGCAGCGCAGCGGCTATTTCACGAGTTGCGCGCTCACCCATGCCGTACACCAGCAGATCCGCGCCGCAGTCGAAAAGCTCACTGCGCCGCACGGAATCCTCCCAATAGTCGTAATGCGCGAACCGTCTGAGCGATGCTTCGAGTCCCCCTACAATTACAGGCAGTCCTCCGGGAAAGGCTTCTCTGAGTCTGTTGCAATAGACTATGCATGCCCTGTCCGGACGAAGCCCGGCTTTTTTTCCCGGACTGTAAAAATCATCATGCCTTACTTTCTTTGCGGCGGTATATCGGGCGACCATGGAATCAAGGTTACCGGCCGAGACCATTGCCGCGTATCGAGGCCTGCCCATATCGGCAAAATCCGTGCAGTCGTGCCAATCCGGCTGGGCAAGCAGCGCAACGCGAAAACCCATTGCCTCAAGCACTCTGCCGATAAGGGGCGTGCCGAAAGACGGGTGATCAACGTACGCGTCACCCGTAACAAGCAGGAAATCGTACCAATACCAGCCCCTGCTGACCATATCCTCCCGGCTTACGGGCAGAAAGTCTCCCTTCACCGCTTTGTTTCCTTCCCGGCGTAATGCGGCAGGCCGATCTCCTTACGCATCACAATAAGCTTGCCTGTCGCTCCGCTGTCGAGCCCTATCTGCTCAAATCCGTATTTTTCATAAAACTGCCTCGCACGCTCGTTCTCCTGCGCAACCCGCAGCGAAAGAGCACTGCAGCCTTTGTCTCTGTAATATTTAACGGCGTACCCTATGAGCTGCACGCCGAGGCCCTTTCTCCTGTATTCCGGCTTTAAGGCCAGGAAGGCTATATGCCCGGTATATGGCAAAGGCTTCGCCTCGGGAGCAAGCTCAACAAAGCCGCAGCTCTTTCGGCCAACATATGCTTCAACTACGCTATGAGGATCCATACGGGCTCTGTTAACAGCCGTTTGAAGGTACACTTTGGAAAATCCTTCATCGGAGCCGTGCGCACTGATCCATGCTTCCCTGTAGGCTTTCAGGTAATCAGATGACCTTTTACCCGGATCCAGCGGTAAAAATCTGATGTTTCTGCCGTCCATTCCGCTTTTTTGCTTCCACCAGGTTTCCCTTTTAAAGGGTGAGAGCTCATCGGGCAAATGACTGTTGTCGTTAATATACTCCGCCTCAAGGCGTCCCCCTTCAGCGCGCAGCAGCGAAACCGCGGTATTATCACAGTATTGGATCTCGCTTACCCTCTGTGCGGGTATGCCGTAGACATAAGCCAGCAGCGCTCTTATCGCGCCGCCGTGCGATACCACGGCCACAGCCTTGTTTTCGTTTTGTGCCGCGATTTCAAGAAGTGTACCGAGAATTCGCGCCTGAAGATCGGCAAACCGCTCGCCTCCGGGGATATCCCATTTGTCGGGCGAGGCGTTGTAGTAATATAACTGCTCGGGATACTCCTCCTCTATCTCGCTCCAGGTCCGGTCCTCCCATTCGCCCATGGCGACCTCTCGCAGCCCCGCGTGCTCTGTAATTTCAAGCCCCCTGGGCTCCGCGACAGCGGCGGCGGTCATTCGGGTACGTATATAGTCGCTTGAGTACACCGCGTCCACACGGACACCCTCAAAACGTTTTTCAAGGCACTTAATCTGCTTTTTCCCCGTTTCGGTAACAAGGCTGTCATAGCGCCCTTGTATTCTGCGGTACAGATTCCCCTCCGCTTCTGCGTGGCGTATAAGGTATATGTCAGTCATAAAGCTTCAGTTTTCCCCGGATATCGCAGGGTCCTTTCATATTGTTTTCTCTGAAAAACGTTTCCGCTCCTTCAACTATCGATACCGCAGCCAGCGGATCCTTAAAAAGCGCCGTTCCTGCCGAAACGAGCGAAGCGCCGGCCCAGAGCATCTCCAGCGCCCCTTCCGTGTCCGACACCCCGCCCATTCCCATGACGGGTACCGATACGGCCGAACAGACCTGCCAGACCATTCGCAGCGCTATCGGGAATATCGCAGGCCCCGATAACCCCCCGGTTATATTTTTAAGTACCGGCCTGCCCGTGCGCGGATCTATCCTCATGCCCAGAAGCGTATTGATCAGCGATAATGCGTCCGCTCCCGCGTCCTCACAAGCCCGGGCAATAGATACAATATCGGTCACATTGGGTGACAGCTTTATCATGACCGGCACCTCAGACACGGTTTTAACCGCTCGCGTGACCTCCGCGGCAAGGCAGGGATCCGTTCCGAAGGCTATTCCTCCGGCTTTTACGTTCGGACAGGAAACATTTACCTCTATTATATCGATTCCCGCGTCGGAGAGTTTTTTCGCCATAAGCGCATACTCTGCCGGTGTATTGCCCGAGATGTTCGCTATTATTCTTGTGTCGTATCCTCTCAGAAACGGAAGCTCCGTTTTTATAAACGCGTCCACACCCGGATTTTGCAGCCCGACGCTGTTTAATATACCGCCGGGGGTTTCGGCTATTCGCACGGGGGGATTCCCGTCTCTGGGCTGTACCGTAAGCCCTTTCACGCAAATACCTCCGAGCCTTGACAGGTCGAAGTATTCGCTGTACTCGCGCCCGAAGCCGAATGTGCCGCTGGCTACGGTCACAAAGTTTTTAAACCGCACTCCGGCAAAATTCACCGAGAGATCAATCATCCCATACGACCTCCGAAGCCCTGAACACGGGCCCGTCTCTGCAGACGCGCGCGTAACCCTCCCTGTTGTCCTTAACGATGCGGCAGGAGCAGACCAGACAGGCGCCGACACCGCAGCCCATACGCTGCTCCAGGGAAACCTGCAAAGGGACGCTGTAATCCCTGCACAATCCCGCGGCAATCCTGAGCATGGGTTCGGGCCCGCAGGCCAATACACCTTTATATCCGCCGCTTCTGAGTCTTTCCTCAAGCAGCTCGGTTACATAAGCGCGGCGGCCGAGCGAGCCGTCATCCGAAGAAAACTCCGCGCCATCGCAGGCGGACGCAAACTCGCTGAGCAAAACAGCTTTTTGTCCGCTCGCGAACCCCAGCACCGCGTCGCAGCGCTTCATTTGCGCGCAAAAAAGCAGAGGGGCGGCACCTATGCCTCCTCCGGCAAGCAGCAGCGGTCCGCCGCTGAGGTCAAATCCGCTTCCCAGCGGGCCGAGGATATCCAGGCTATCGCCCCGACGGCGTCGGGAAAGCCACCTCGTGCCTTCGCCTTTTACCTCAAACACAAGGCGGAGCATATCCCCCTGCGTCTGACAAATGCTTATGGGTCTGCGAAGCAGGCTGCCTTCCGGACATAGTATATGCAAAAAACGGCCGGGCTGCGCCGCGGCAAGGATCTCCCGGTCCGCTTTGAGCCAAATGGAAAACACATTCTCCGCCAGTCCGGAGCATTCTTCTACCTCGCAAAAAACAGAGCCGCTTTTCATTTATCCCTCATTGACGTAATCTGACCCGTTATTTCAAAGTCAACCGTCTTTACTATATGGGCCTTGCCCACCCGGATCTCCTGTGTGCCGAGCATATTTTTAATATCGCTTTGGGAGAGCTTTGCCGAGCAGGTTATTATAAGCTTCACGTATTCGCCGGAGGGGGATAATATATATGTTTCCTCCGCGTTCATACTGTTTTTAAACTCTATATACTCGAGCTCGCAGGGAAAGGCTTCTATTGAATCGACTGTCGCCGGAAGCAGCGACCCGTTGGCCATCATAGTACCGGGGATCATGGCTTTTATCTCTTCGTATACCTTAACGGGCGCCGCGGGAACCGTTACGGTGTATGTTATTTCGCGATGGCCCGCGGGCCCCTCGTCCTTTCCCCCGATATACCTTATCCCCAAAAACACGGCTGCTGCGATTATTATAAGGATTACGATCGCGTCGACTATGTTCAGCTTGCCGAACAGCTTTCCGTCTTTCATAAATGGCCTCCTGCAGCGCGGCTTGACCCGGGGCTCGCGCCTGTTATATAATCTTTCGGTGCCGGGATACCGTTTAACCAATCCATTATAGCCCAAACGTGATATACCTTCAAGCGTTTTAAACGCCTGATACGGCACGAAAGGATGTGCAAGGCACGTTGAAGATACTTACTCTAATAAGCGGGGGCGACGTTGGCGGCGCGAAGACCCATGTGCTGTCTCTGCTCAGAGAACTGTGCCGCACCGAACAAGTCCGTCTTATCTGCTTTACGCGGGCGGAATTTTCGGACGACGCGGAAAAAATGGGAATTCCGACAACTGTCATGACCGGCGGTTTTTTCTCTTCACTGAGAAAACTGCGCGGCCTTATCGAAAAGGAGCGCTTCGACATAATACACAGCCACGGCTCCCGGGGAAATGTGGTCGCGGCGCTGTTAAAGCGCAGCTCCCGTCTGCCGCTTGTCAGCACTGTGCACAGCGACTGGAGACTGGACTATATGGGCCGGCCTTTGGCCGCGCTTACATACGGCCTGCTCAATGCGATTGCTCTGCGCCGTATGGATTGGCTGACGGCAGTTTCCGACTCAATGGCCAAAACTCTGATAAGCCGGCGCTTCGCGCCGAATAAGATATTCACGATTTATAACGGCATAGAGATGACTTCTCCCGCTCCGCCGCAGAGCAGGAGTGAGTTTCTTAAAGCAAGAAACTGCTCTTTCGGAGATAATACGCTCAATGTCGGTATTGTGGCCAGACTCAACCCCGTTAAAGACATATCGACTCTGCTTCGCGGCTTTGCGTCCGCCTCGGCTGACTTTCCCGAGCTTCGGCTTCTGATAGCGGGCGAAGGGCCGGATGAGCCGAGGCTCCGGCTGCTTGCCTCAGAGCTTAAAATAGACGGGAAAGTGGCTTTTCTCGGCTGGGTCGAAGACACGGAGAGCTTTTACGGGTCTATCGACATTAATACGCTGTCATCCTTGTCCGAAACCTTCCCCTATGTGCTCACCGAAGGCGCGCGCTTTTCGCTGCCCACAGTCAGCTCCAGAGTCGGCGGTGTACCACAGCTTATTGATCATGGTGTAACGGGACTGTTATTTGATCCCGGCGACGCCGACGGCCTCGCCAGACAGCTTAAGGCGCTGGCGAAAGACGAAGCCCTGCGCCGTACTCTCGGAGCGCGGCTGCGGGAGCGGACCGACAGACTGTACTCGCTCGAAGCGACCCGACAAACCCAGCTCGGCATATACGAGTCTATACTGCGGCGAAACTTACGCGGCAAAGAAAAGCGCTACGGAGTCGCAATCTGCGGCTCCTACGGCAGAGGCAATTCCGGAGATGAAGCAATACTCGAAGCGATACTTGCCGAGATACGCGAGGCCGACCCGGATATCCCTGTAACCGTACTCTCGGTCAGGCCTTCTCAAACGAGGATAATGCACCGCGTCAACTCTGTCCATACCTTCAGTATACCTGCCTTCATGCGCCTGTCCCGCCGCATCAGGCTGTATATAAACGGCGGCGGTTCGCTCATACAGGACGTAACATCGCGCCGTTCCCTGTGGTTTTATCTTTATACGATAGCGGCGGCGAAAAAGCGCGGCGCGAAAGTATTGATGTACGGCTGCGGCATAGGTCCGGTCAAGCACGCGGCCGACCGCCGGCTTGCAGGGCGAATAATCAATAAAAACGTAGACATTATTACTCTCAGGGAGGACAACTCAGTCGCGGAGCTCAGCGATTTGGGCGTCGATCGGCCCGACATCCGGCTTGCGGCCGACCCGTCACTCACGCTTCCGGCCGCATCCGGAGAGCAAATCGACGGGGCTATGCTTTATGCGGGTCTTGAACCGGACGGCCGGTATATATGCTTTCTGCTGCGCGAATGGAACGGTTTTTATGACAAGACCCAGGCTATCGCCGAAGCCGCGGAGCGCGCTTATGCCGAATACGGTCTTATACCGGTGTTTATACCGATAAATCACCTCGAGGATATAGCGCCCGCAAAGCAGGTGGCAAAGCATTTAAGCTGCCCATATGCCGTGCTTGACGGATACCGGCCGCCGAATATCATGTCGGGAATGCTGTCGCGCATGTCGGTAATCGTTTCGATGCGCCTGCACGGACTCATTTTCGCCGCCGGTCACGGGGTGCCCCTTGTCGGCATCGTATATGATCCCAAGGTAAGCTCTTTTTTGCTTTATATCGGTCAGGAGCTATTCTGTGATCTTAAAAATGTCTCTCTCGAATCGCTCAATGCGCTTGTAGACAGGGCAATAGCGCGTGGCTCCTCCGAAGAACAGGCCGGTGCCGTCGCCAGGCTCTGGGAGCTGGAAAAGGTAAATCGCGCCGCGCTCCGCGAACTGCTGTAAAAATTCCAAATGATATTTGACGGAGAGCCCCGTATCAACGGTTGTTGTGATACGGGGCTCTCCCTAACATGTCCCGGCCTTATTCACACAAAGAATCCGCTGTACTCTATCCGGCTCAGCCGCGGCATAACCGAATTATTTTTATTTTAGCGCTTGACAGTTTAGAACATTTGTACTATTATCTGTTCTGTAAACGTTTGCATGTTCATGAAGATATTACATAATCGCATAAAAAGCAAAAAAGAAGCTCCGAATCGGAGGTTCCCGCGGTGCGTACCCAAAAACGCCGGGAAGGAGACTTGATCATGACAACAAAAAGCTCCCCCGCACTCGTCGGTGCGGACATTGTCCCTCTGCCGTCTCCCGGCAGCCCTCTCGCGCTTACGCATCACGGGTGTCATGTGCGGGTGTCATGTGCAGGTGCATTGTGCGGGTGCATCATGCGGGTGTATCGTGCGCACATTGTGCCCGCGTGTGTGGGTGTGCATTATGCGCCCACGTCCGCGTGCACAGGAAAAAAATTTTTCCGGGGAAACAGCGTCCATTGGTCAATGGATTTTATATAACGATTAATCGCATATCGGTATGATAGCCCGCAATTAAGATATCGGTATAATGCCGATCCCGAAGTGTTATTCTGTTACACATTGTAATTTATGGACCTTTTTTGTTACCTTCACAAGATGATATAATTGAACCGGCAAAAACAGAAGGAGGCATCTCTATGGAATGCGCTTTATGCGGAACCGAGCTTGAAGGCAGCAGGTTTTGCCCGCTTTGCGGAACACCGCGCCCCGGCGATGTCTCCGAGCCGGAACTCCGGGTATGTTCCTTCTGCGGAAGCGTCATGCCCGCCGACGCCGCTTTCTGCCGTATATGCGGGGCAGCCCGCGAGTCGGTTAAGGCTGAAGAAGTGAGCTTTTCATCCGAGCTTTTATGTCCTTCCTGCGGCTCTTCCTTTAACCCCGGTGAGAGCTACTGCCGTCAGTGCGGAGCGATGCTGCCCGCCTTATCCGCCTATCCATCGGCAAAACTCAGGCGCAGGAAAATCACTTTATCCGAACACTTTAAGAAAGTCCCCGTTTTATTGCGCGCTTGCGCCATTCTTGTGCTTGCCGCAGTCGCCGCGGTCATTCTGGCCGCAACACTTTCAGACGGCAGGGGCGGCGACGGGCCGGAGCTCAGCCGCCTTGACAGCAGCTTTATAGCCGTCAAAGCAACAGCAAATCGATTTACGGTTTTTCTCTCGGACGGTACTTCCGTACGCGTGCGCTGCGAAAACTTTTTATCATATCTGACAACTCCCGACCGCTCGGCATTTCTCGTCGCGGATCTCACCGGCGCTTACGAGGACGGCAGTCCTCTCGGCAGGCTGATTCTGGTGCGCGGCGGCAAAGCGGTTACTGTGTGCCGGGAAGCCTCCCTCGTTTCCTACGCCCTGTCTGACAGCGGTCAGGCCGCGGCTTATGTGTCTGAAACGGACGCGTCGGGCCACGGAACACTTTATCTTTACGATGCGCGCAGGGACTCCTCTGAAGAAATAAGCTCGGGCGTACTCTCCGAAGGCGCGATAGCTCTTTCCCCGGACGGAAGAAGCGTTTCCTTCATCGGAGAATATTTCGGCGAACATGACTATGGGTGCTTTGTCAGCGTAAACGGCGGAAAACCGCAGCGCGTAACGGATCGGGCCGTCCCGGTTGCGGTTGCCGACGGCGGGTCGCCGCTATACTTCTACTCGGGAGGTATCCTGTACGCGTCCGCGGACGGTAAAAACACCAAGCTTACAGATTCCGTAGGCTACTACGCGGATACTGACTGCTGGTTCAGCGAGGATTACCGCGAAGTCGTTTATTCCGACGGCGGCTCCTGCTATATCTCTACAGACGGTGCGGAAGGGTTAAAACTCGCGGACTCTCCCGCTGCCGGATTGATATTGCCGAAAGACGCAGCGGTTAAAAGCTTCGGAGGTGCCGTCGCGTGTCTTGTAAGCGGCTATAAACACCTGGCGCGCACTGTATGGGATCTTGAAGGTTCTTTATGGTATTTCGGCCGGAAAAGAGATATGCGCAGAATCTCTTCCGATTATGACTCCTGCACACTCTCCGAAAACGCCGCTTCGCTGCTTTGGACCAACGAAGGAGACCTCTATCTCATCCGGGCGCTTGATGAGATAGGCGAACTCCCCCCCCGCCCGACATTCGGCAGCTTCGATGTCACAGGCTATTGCGCGAGTCCGGATCTTAAGCACATTTACCTGTCAGATTCCGGAGGCACGGTGTATTATCTGAAAACCTCCGGGGCTTCCCCGGTGTCCGGAGTTTCCGGCGGCTTGAATGTTTGCGCCGTGACGGACTCGGGGACTCTTTATACCGCGGGAGACATCGGGCTCTTTATATCAAAAAAGGGCGGCAAGGCCGCCGAAGCGGACGGATTCGAGGTCTGTTATGAAATAGCTTCGCGCGGCGGCCAGCTTCTCCTGTCCTGTTCAGACGGACTTTACTGGGGTCTATACGGCGATTTCCGCAGGCTTCGCTGAAGCTTCCCGCTTATACCGGCATAAATATTTTCGACGTCCGTTGACATTAAAGCGTCCCGACGCACATTATCTTCCGTCGGGACGCTGTTTGTATAAAAGCCTGTTCAGTACAGCGCAAAACCCGGATCCGGTTTATTGCGCATCGTAGTATTCACGGGAATAACAGTACAGCTCGCTGCAGGCATCCCACAGTGTATTCTGATCGCGCGCGTATAAACCCACGTACAATCCTCCGCCCCTGGCGTATTTGTCTACAGTGTCCCGTATGGCCTCCGTTATCGGTCTGTTCCCTATGCTCTCCGAGGTAAGCATTATGTTGAATCCCACTTTGTCTCCCCATTCGGCCTTGAGCCCGGGAATGTCGTTTGCCCGCGCTTGAAGCTGCATGAAATCAGCGCCGGTCCGGCATATATAGGGCATAAAGCGCTTTATGTTGCCGCAGCTGTGGTGCTCTATACATACCCCCCTGCTTTTTATATGGCTCATAAGGTCTTTTGTCGGCTCAAACACCAGCTCCTCCATCATTTTCGGGGAGAAAAAGGTGTCCCGCTCGGTGCCCCAGTCATCGTGGTACGTTATCATATCTATCGGAACATACTTCATGAGCCTGTCGAAAAAGCTTTTTGTGAACTCGACAAAGGCTGCGAAATATTCCTTAACGGCCTCCGGCTCAAGCGCAAAAGCGCACATGGCCTCGGTATATCCGCCCATTATCGCAACAAAGCGCTCTGTGAGACCCAAGCCTATGTTTATATGGGTTATCTTCTCCGGGTCGTACTTTTCTTTCATGAACTTCCCACAGAGGCCTTCAAAATCATATTCATCAAAATTCGGCCACTTCACGCCCTTTTCCCAGTTTCTCACGTCATCAAGCAGACGTGTGCCGGGTTTGAGCATCGAACCGCCCACAAGCGGCACAAAGCTCCACTCGCAGCCGAACCAGTCAAACCAATCGTATGGATCCTTGCGCGTCCAATCCATCTCCCCCGCACCCGTGAGAGTAGCGACCATCGTGTTGACAAACTCAGTCATATGGTTAGGCACCCAAAGAGGATTTTCCCGCTTATACGCGCGACGAAAATTCTCCTTGACCGATATGGGGTATTCGAATTTCGGAACTCTCATTTTCATATTTCCGAAGCCGGCAAGGTTATACTCCGCGGTTTCGGAATACGGCTGTCTTTCGTATTTCATCATCTATCCCCGTTTCTAGTGAATGTTCGCGTATGATTATAATACATAGCATGCTTTGCGGCAAGAGAATCCCTTTTTTTATTCGTCATTTTATTTTACTGGCATATTACGCCTTGTTTTTACTGACAATAGCATATTACAAATAGCATATTACGCTTAATAAATGCTTTTCAAAAAGCATTTATACTTTTATAATTAGTATTTGGCTGTTAATAAATCGCAAAAACAGGCGAATTAATATAAAAAGAGGTTTCTATGAACAGAATCGTCAGAAAAGAACGCCTAAACACCGCGGTTACACTTTTTGAAGTCGAGGCCCCGCTGATAGCGAAAAAGGCGAAGCCCGGCCAGTTCATCATTCTTCGGGTGGATGAGAACGGAGAGCGTATACCAATCACAGTCTGTGACCTTGACCTCGATAAGGGTACCGTTACTATCATAGTACAGATCGTTGGCGCAACCACGGAAAAGCTCAACGCTCTGGATGAAGGAAGCTTTATTCACGATTTTGTCGGACCTCTGGGAGTTCCAACAAAACTCGAGGGACGCAATAAGGTCGCGGTTATCGGAGGAGGCGTAGGCTGCGCCATAGCTTATCCGGTAGCCAAAGCGCTGCATCGGCAGGGCTGCGTCGTGCACTCGATAACCGGATTCAGAAGCCGGGACCTGGTTATACTTGAAAAGCAGTTCGAGTCGGTCAGCGATGTCTTTATAAAAAAGTCGGACGACGGAACCTGGGGAGAAAAAGGCCTGGTTACCGATGCCCTGCGGGCTTTGCTGGATGCAGGCGAAAAATATGACGAAGTCATCGCCATCGGTCCGATGATCATGATGAAGTTCGTCAGCCTGCTCACAAAGGAATACAATGTTAAGACCGTGGTTTCCATGAACTCCATAATGATAGACGGCACGGGCATGTGCGGATGCTGCCGCCTTACCGTCGGAGGAAAGACAAGATTCGCATGTATCGAAGGTCCCGAATTCGACGGGCACCAGGTCGATTTCGATGAAGCCATAAAGCGTTCGGCCATCTATAGCGATTTCGAACGCAGAGCTCACGTCAAGCAGTGCAGCCTGATGAATAAGGAGGTGCTCTCAAATGGCTAACCTAAAGACTCCCCGCAATGAGATGCCGGCTCAGGAGCCCGATATCAGAAACAAGAACTTCAGTCAGGTTGAACTCGGCTATTCGGAAGAACTGGCGCTATCCGAGGCGGACCGCTGCCTCGGCTGCAAAAATCAGCCATGCGTTGACGGCTGCCCCGTTCAGATCAATATTCCGGGCTTTATCAAAAAGATAAGCGAAAAGGATTATAAAGGCGCTTACGAGGTGATATCGGAGGCCAGCTCGCTGCCCGCCGTATGCGGCAGGGTCTGTCCCCAGGAAATACAATGTGAAAAACACTGCGTTCGCGGAATTAAGTCCGATCCGGTAGCGATCGGCCGCCTTGAGCGATTTGTCGCCGACCGGTATTATTCCGACTCTGACAGCAAAATCACCCGTCCCGCGCCGAACGGACACAAAGTCGCGATAATCGGCTCCGGCCCCGCGGGACTGACCTGTGCCGGCGACCTGGCCAGGCGGGGTTACGACGCTGCAATATTTGAGGCTCTGCATATGGCCGGCGGCGTTCTCGTTTACGGTATACCCGAGTTTCGTCTTCCGAAGGAAATTGTCCAAAAGGAGATCGACGGTTTAAAGGCTCTCGGGGTGAAGGTTGAACTCAATATGGTCATCGGCAGGATACTGTCGGTTGACGAACTGTTCGATCAGGGCTTTGAAGCGGTTTTCATAGGGACGGGTGCCGGCCTTCCGGGTTTTATAAACATACCGGGCGAAAATCTAAACGGTGTCTATTCAGCCAACGAGTTTCTTACCCGTGTGAACCTCATGAAAGCCTATTTGGAATCCTCCGATACGCCGATACAAAGGCCGACTCGTGTCGCTGTCGTCGGCGGGGGCAACGTCGCGATGGACGCGGCCCGCTGCGCAAAGCGTCTTGGTGCCGAGGAAGTGTATGTCGTATACCGGCGCAGCGAACACGAGCTGCTTGCCAGGCATGAGGAGGTTGAGCACGCCAAGGAGGAAGGCATCCTGTTCAAACTCCTGAGCAATCCCACCGAAATACTCGGCGATGAAAATATGCATGTAAGGGGCATCACCTGCAGCAGGATGGAACTCGGCGAGCCGGACGCATCGGGCAGACGCCGTCCGACAGTGATTCCCGGATCCGAGCTTACAATCGATGTTGACTGCGTCATTATAGCGATCGGAACCGGGCCGAACCCGCTTATAACGTCAACCACCTCAGGCCTTGAGACCGAGAAATGGGGCGGTATTGTCACCGATACCGACGGTCTTACCTCAAGACCCGGTGTATATGCGGGGGGAGACGCCGTAACCGGCTCAGCCACCGTAATTCTGGCCATGGGCGCGGGTAAGGCTGCCGCGAAGGCCATCGACGAGTACATTAAAAGCAAAAACGCGTAAACGCGCCGCGTGTCGGCATAAAAAATGCACTCCCGGGATCGGCGGGGAGTGCGTTTTTATTAGTTCCGGTTCAACTCAACTTACGGTAGCTCCCGCCTCCACGGTCCTGTATATTCTATAAAGGAACAGCGAAAACGGGACATAGCCCTTTGCACTGTTCCGCCGAAGGTACGAAGTGTTCAGCGCCCAGTCTCCGAGCCGGACCCTGTCCAAACCGTCGCAGTCCTTGAGCAGCTCCGCGATATTTTTGGTTCTTTCCCAGTCGGCGGGTTTATGGGCGCGGAGTATCTCTTCCATATCCCGATCCGGCCTTGAATGCGCTTCAACGGCCGCGAGTACGATTTTCAGCTCCTCCGGATCTTCAAGGCCGATCATCCTGCCGCTAATCCTCAGCGTCGATTCATATCCGTGATTCGGTTCATATCCATCGCTCTTTCTGCCGACATCGTGATATGCGCAGGCAATAAGCAGCAGCCTTGCGTCATCGACCGAAAGCCCGTTGTCACGGGCGCTGAAGGCTCCGTGGAGCATAACTCTTTCGATGTGTCCCTCCCCGTGAACCCTGCTTGTAAAGAGGAGCTCACGCCGGAGCCCGGTGAGGCAATCCGCAAAGAGTGAGAAAAGCTCCCACTCCCTGAGCCCGGCAATCAGGGCTCCGTACTCTCCCCATTCGTCGTCCTTTAAAAGCGATTCCATAATTCGCTCGGGTCTTGTATACGGTTCGGGCCCTTCGGCTTCCGTATAGTGCGCTTCCACGGGTTTATATTCCCTGCTGCCCTTCGGATCATAGCCTCTTATATCAGACTCAACCACGGCAAAGCACGCGGTTTCTTCAGGATATTTTCGAATGTATGGCAGTGCATACTGCCGCCACCACATTTCTCCCCCGTAGCCGCTGCAAAAAACCATCGGGAGACAGTGAAGTGTCTGGCCGCAATCGGCCACCATCTTTTGTTCCCTTATCCGTATGACAGAGCGAAGATAACCGGTAAAATAAAGGAGTATATACTTTTCGCTTCCGCCGGATTTGGCCAGACGGGTCTCAAGCATACTCAGTTCCTCGGCAACTTTGCTGTATCGCTCATTAAGCGCGCCCAAAAGAGAGGATGCGCTTGAAAACACCCATCCAAGCTCTCTGACATGGGCAAAAACATTCGAAGCTGCTATACATATTCCGATATCGAGCATGGCGAATCCCCCCGCCGCTTATTCCCGGCTCGCGCTCAGGCGGCTTTTTCGGGTGCTTATTATGTGTATTATCGCTAATTATACCTTTTTTGCATAGAATAATAAAGGTTTTTCCGCCGGAGACGCTATTATTGCTCCGTGCGGTGTCTTTTCCGGTAATTTATTCTGCGGTTTTCACAGTCTTGAAGTATTCGTCAGTGTTACGGAATTAATGTGTGTTTTCTGTCGTGAATGAACAAAATTGCGCTATTGGCGAAATACGGCTCCACCTTTCTAGCCGTGTATAGCGCTCTTGCTCATGATTACACGCATAATACACTTTATGCTGGGAATATTACAGGCGAAAGCCCGCATATACCGAGCTTAAAACGGGCGGACCGGAGGAATGAATAAGAATGATTCTTGATCGCATTGCGCTCACTCTCGTAATTATCGGAGCGCTCAACTGGGGCAGCATCGGTATATTCAGCTTCGATATAGTTGCTTGGATATTCGGCGGACAGACTGCCGCGGTAAGCCGGGTAATATACACTCTGGTGGGTCTGGCAGGACTTTGGTGCATATCTCTGCTGTTTCGCGAGCGGCAAGTGGACGAACCCGTTTAACCGTTCCACACGGTTCGGGAGAAGGCTTTCTGCCTTCTCCCGAACCGTAGGCACGCGTTTTACTCCGCCGCGGACAATGTAACGATGCACGCTGTCTTCTGCGGTTCGGAGCACCTCGTCAATGCGCACAAAAACCTTATAGCATGTACATAAAATATTTACATACATTTCCTCGCATACTCTTGACATTATTCTCTGCCGGTGTTACATTGTGGTTAGCACTCGCACAGCAAGAGTGCTAACCAGTTGGGACGGTGTATTCGGTGGACATCGGCGAAAGAAAAAAAAGGATACTCAAGGCAATCGTCGAAAATTATGTGGAAACCGCGGAACCCGTGGGCTCAAAAGCTATTTGCGTGAATCTCGGCCTTTCCAGCGCTACGATAAGAAATGAAATGGCCGAGCTTACACAGATGGGACTGCTTGAGCAGCCCCATACATCGGCGGGCCGCATTCCATCCGCAAAAGGTTATCGCATATATGTCAACGATCTCATGAACCGCCAGCGGCTTTCGCTGGAGGAAACAATGGAGATAAATCGGGCTCTTAATCTTCGCATACAGCAGCTCGACACTCTCATACAACGCGCGGGCACTCTGCTGTCCGAACTGACCAGTTATCCGGCTTATGCTCTTACCCAAGGCAAAAAGAATAATGTTATTAACCGCTTCGATTTCATCTATGTGGACAGATTCACGGTCATAGTAGTCCTGATGTTGGATGGAGACGATGTCCGCAACAGACTTATGCATTTCCCCGGCGGCTTGGATGAGACCTTTGTCAGAAAGCTTTCCACTGTCTTCAATGCCGCTTTCACGGGCATAACGGCCGAGGATATTGACGAAACTTTAATTTTATCCTGTGAGCGGGCCTGCATGGATAATACCGGTGTGGTCGCAGCCATCGCCGGATTCGCTATCTCCGTGCTCGATGAGAGTTCTCCCAATCACGCGTTTATATCCGGGGCCTCTCACATACTGAACCATCCGGAATACCGCAATCCTGACAGAGCCCAGCGTCTTCTCAATTATCTTACCGGCAGCGATATGCTTTTACGTCTGCCTGATCCCGACGAAGTCGGTAAAGAGCCAAAAATCATCATCGGTCCGGAGAACGTTTCAAAAGAACTCAGCGATTCCAGTGTAGTTGTCGCCAGTTATGAGCTCGGAAGCGAAATGCGCGGCATTATCGGCGTTGTCGGACCTACACGAATGGATTACGGGCGCGTGGCCGCTCATCTGTCATATATTGCGCGGGAACTGCGCAGACTTTTTATCGGCAGCGACCTTCCGCCTCCTCCGCCAAATCTGGAAGAGGGAAAACCGCGAAAGGAATGATTATATAAAATGCCAGCGAAGAAGAAAGAACAGTCTGAAGACAATATCCCTGCAGAGTCCATAAATGAAAACACCGTAAACGAAACCGCAGCGGAAAGCCCGGCAGCCGAAGAGGAATCAAAAGCGGAAACAGCCGTTCACTCCTTTGAGGAGCTATTATCCGCCGAGAAGGATCGCTACATGAGGCTTGCCGCCGAATACGACAATTACCGCAAACGCAGTCAGAAAGAGCGCGAGGCCCTTTATGCCGATGTACGCGCGGATACTATAGTTCAGTTCCTGCCGGTATTCGACGATATTGAAAGAGCACTTAAGGCAGGCTCTCCCGACGAAACCTTCAAAAAGGGTCTGGAGATGACTATGAACAGCTTTATGGAGATTTTAGCCGGTTTTGGCGTATCGGTAATACCGGCTGTCGGGCACCCTTTTGATCCTTCTTTGCACAACGCAATGATGCATACGGAGGACGAATCGGTAGGTGAGAATATAATCGTCGAGGAATTCCATAAAGGTTTTCTAATGGGCGACAAGGTAATCAGATATTCAATGGTCAAAGTAGCAAACTAAAGATATTTATCGATTGCGTACCGCAACACTTTAAGGAGGAATAAATAATGGCTAAAATAATTGGCATAGATCTTGGCACCACCAACTCTTGCGTGGCTGTCATGGAGGGCGGCGAGCCCGTCGTCATCCCCAACGCCGAAGGCAACAGAACAACTCCCTCGGTCGTTGCTTTTTCAAAAAGCGGCGAACGTATGGTCGGCCATGTGGCAAAGCGTCAGGCAGTTACAAACCCTGACAGAACGGTAATCTCCATCAAGCGTGAAATGGGCAGCAACTATAAGGTTGACATAGACGGCAAAAAATACAGCCCTCCCGAAATCTCCGCGATGGTGCTTCAGAAACTCAAGAGCGACGCTGAGGCGTATCTTGGTGAAACCGTAACTCAGGCAGTCATTACCGTACCGGCATACTTTTCCGACTCCCAGCGTCAAGCAACCAAAGACGCCGGCAAGATTGCCGGGCTTGATGTGCTGCGCATAATAAACGAACCCACAGCAGCAGCGCTCGCGTATGGTCTTGATAAGGAAACAGACCAGAAGATAATGGTATACGACCTCGGCGGCGGAACCTTCGACGTATCGGTACTTGAGATCGGCGACGGCGTCATTGAAGTCCTCGCCACAAACGGAGATACGCGCCTCGGTGGCGATGATTTCGACAATTGCGTTATAAAGTATCTTGTCGATGAGTTCAAGCGCGACAACGGCATAGATTTGTCTGCCGACAAGGTCGCAATGCAGAGGCTCCGCGAGGCCGCTGAAAAGGCGAAGGTGGAGTTGTCGGGAGTCACCGCCTCATCCATAAACCTGCCCTATATTACAGCTGACGCTACAGGCCCCAAGCATTTGGAAATAACTCTGACAAGAGCTAAGTTTAACGAACTGACCCGTCATCTTGTTGATAAGACCCTGGGACCGGTCAAGCAGGCGCTTTCGGACGCGGGGCTGAGTGTGAACCAGCTCTCAAAAGTGCTGCTGGTCGGCGGCTCTACCCGAATCCCGGCGGTTCAGGACGCGGTTAAGGCCCTCACGGGACAGGAGCCCTTCAAGGGAATAAACCCCGACGAGTGCGTTGCCATAGGCGCGGCTATTCAGGCGGGAGTACTCGGCGGAGACGTACAGGGAATTCTTCTTCTTGACGTAACGCCTCTCTCTCTGGGCATCGAAACTCTGGGCGGCGTGTGCACGAGGCTTATAGAACGCAACACCACTATACCCACCAAGAAGAGCCAGGTGTTCTCTACCGCCGCGGACAACCAGACCTCCGTTGAGGTCAATGTGCTGCAGGGCGAACGCGAGATGGCGGCTTACAACAAGTCCATCGGCCGTTTCCACCTTGACGGCATTGCTCCGGCAAGACGCGGCGTTCCTCAGATCGAGGTAACCTTTGACATAGACGCCAACGGCATAGTAAATGTATCCGCAAAGGATTTGGGCACCGGTCGTGAGCAGCATATAACTGTTACGGCTTCATCCAATCTTTCCAAGGAGGAAATCGAAAAGGCAATTCGCGAAGCCGAGCAGCATGCCGCTGAGGACGCCAAGCGCAAGGAAGAGGTCGACACCCGCAACAGCGCCGATCAGATGGTCTACCAGTCTGAACAAACTATATCCGAGCTGGGCGACAAACTCAGCGCATCCGATAAGAGTTCTCTTGAAGGAGCCGTTTCAAAGGTTAAAGACGCGTTGAAAGGCAACGACACCGCCGCTATAAAAAGCGCGACAGAAGCACTGACAAAGGAGTTTTACGCCGTTTCGGAAAAGATATATGCTCAGGGCGGTAACGCCGGTGCAGAAAACGCGGCGGGCGCGACCGGAGCAGGCCCGGCGCCCGGCGGTCAGGATTTCTATGACGCCGACTACGAAGTCGTGGATGACGACAACAACAAATAAGTTATCTTTCCTGATTCCAAAGTGGGGCGGGGCTTACCCGTCCCACACGGAATATTCAGCGTAGTTCCGAAAGGACGAGGCATATGGCAGAAAAAAGAGATTATTACGAGGTTCTTGGCCTGAAAAAAGGCGCTTCGGTGGATGAGATAAAAAAAGCGTACCGAAAGCTGGCCAAGCAAAACCACCCCGATCTGAACCCTAACGACCCAAAGGCTGAAGCGAATTTTAAGGAAATAAACGAAGCCTATATGGTATTGTCCAATGAGGAGGAACGCCAGAAATACGATCAGTTCGGATTCGCGGCCTTCGACCCCGCATATGGCGGAGCCGGGAACGGATTTGGCGGATTTGGCGGCTTCGGCGATATTAATATTGATTTCGGCGACATTTTCGAATCCTTTTTCGGGGGCACCTCAAGCCGCCGTACATCGTCACAAAATACGCCCAGAAAGGGCGAAAACATAAGACTCGGTATGGAAATAAGCTTTGAAGAGGCCGCCTTCGGAGCAAAAAAGGATGTTCAGGTATCGCGCATCGAGACATGCTCGGAATGCGGCGGAACCGGCTCAAATAAGGGCACAACCCCGGAAATCTGCTCGGAATGCCATGGCACCGGCAGCGTCCGCGTACAGCAGCGAACAGCCTTCGGGGTAATGAGCACTTCATCCCCCTGCTCCAAATGCGGGGGCAGCGGCAAGATCATACACGACCCATGCACTACCTGTAAGGGAAAAGGCAGCGTCCGGCGCAGCAGAACCGTGAGCGTTACCGTGCCCGCGGGTATAGACAACGGTATGACCGTTTCTATGCACGGCCAGGGCAACAGGGGCACGAACGGAGGTCCCGCCGGGGACCTTCTTGTCACATTTTCCGTACGTCCGCACGAATTCTTCGAGCGCGAAGGCACCTCGGTGCTGTACCGCCTCCCGGTTTCGTTCGTTCAGGCCGCGCTCGGCGCTGAGGTCGAAATCCCTACTCTTGACGGAAACGTAAAAATGAAGATCCCGGAAGGCACACAGACGGACACCGTCATGCGCCTGCGCGGGAAGGGCATTCCCATTCTTCGCGGCAGCGGCAGGGGAGATCAGTTTGTTACCGTAGTGGTCCAGACCCCAAAAAGTCTTACCGACGAACAGCGGGATCTCCTGGTAAAATTAGGCGAAGCCTTCGGTGAACGCGCTGCAAGCTCCGGGACCGCTGCAAAGAAAAAGCGAAAAAAATAAATACGGACTTAAATTTGTCCATATTTCTGCTTCTATTGACGTCTATCCGGTTCCTGTCTCAGTTGTCCGAACAGATAATAATAATACTCCCGCTAAAATCAGCGATCAGTGACCAGGTGCGCGCTTATACGCTCACAGACTTAATTAAATATAACGCTGTCTCTTTTTAGGCACACCGAGTAAGAAACTCCGCCGGCGGCTGCCGGCGGAGTTTCTTGCCTGCTTACATATCCTTTTTAAGTTCGGAAATACATGCAGGGCAGATGTTTTTGTTTCTGTAATTTACGATGTTTTCA
>Ga0123334_1000484_pt1 | contig 54498 bp, 40 predicted proteins | sample BiotimSIPDNA_FD_89706 | JGI IMG/M metagenome (GOLD analysis project Ga0123334, IMG submission 89706) | Anaerobic biogas reactor microbial communites from Washington, USA - Biogas_R1 time_0 SIP DNA | ecosystem: Engineered > Bioreactor > Anaerobic > Unclassified | place: Washington, USA...
ATGAGATGATACCAATTTTCGCTTCCTGAACAAACCGTTTCCGTTCTTCCATTACTGTACTCGCTTTCCATGGCATGGCAGGTTTTCTCCTTCATGCCTAATTCTAAAAAGTGTCAGCGATGTCTCCGAACGTTTGTAAAGTATGTCTCCGGTCTATACACTCCGAGAAGGGGATATTACTATATAATTGCAAAACAGATGCCATAATCACACTCATCTCGTTATAATTCAACCCAAAAAAGGAGATTATTATGACCGAAAGCATTCCCCGTTGGGATCTCAGCAACATCTATGGCGGCATCGAAGACCCGCAGCTTGCCATTGATCTGTCAATATTGAAAGACGAAACCAAGGCCCTTACACGTTATTTTGAAAACGAACTTTTGCCAATAATTGGCAAACAGACCACACCCGAAGATCTGAACAAACTTCTAAACCACCTCGTTGATCTGACCAACACGATCAACATTCGCGCTGGCACAATTGGTTCATACCTATACGCATTAACCAGCACCGATTCTTATGACAAAGAAGCTGAGCGCCTGCAATCCCAGTTTCAAATTGGTATGCTGCCCCTGCGTAATGTCAACACGAGGATCGTCTCCTGGCTTGGTAAGATTGCAGAACAGCTGCCTGGTGCCCTTGCTCTCCCTGGTGCTGCCCATGAACATGCGTTCTTTCTCATGGAAGAAGCTCAGCAAAGTCAATATCTGATGAGTGAACCCGAAGAAGAGCTGGCAAACGAACTTTCACTCTCCGGTGGTTCCGCATGGGGAGACCTGCAGGGAACCCTGACCTCTCAAAAACAAGTTGATTTCGAAATTGACGGAAAAACCGAGACCCTTCCCCTGCCCGCCCTGATCAACCTGCGCAGCCATCCTTCTGCCGATGTGCGTGAGCGTGCTTACCACCTGGAACAGGCAACCTTTGAGGATATGAAAGAAACCCTTGCCGCCTGCCTGAACGGTGTGAAAGGTGAAGTCAATACACTCGACCGGAAACGAGGTCGCGAAGACAGCCTGCACTCCTCGCTCGTCGCTGCCCGTATCGATCGACAGACACTGGATGCCATGATTGCCGCCATCCAGGATTCCCTGCCGATGTTCCGTGCTTACTTCCAGGCGAAGGCGAAATTGCTTGGCTCGGAGAAGCTGCCCTGGTGGAGTTTGTTTGCTCCGGTTGGCAGTGTCGACAAAACTTACACGTTCGAAGAAGCCAAAGAAACCATTTTGACCAATTTCGGTCATTTCTCCCAGGAGCTTTCCGATTTTGCCCGCCATGCCTTCGAGAATCATTGGATCGACGCACTTCAGCGACCTGGAAAACGCGGTGGCGCCTATTGCATGGGTGTTGATGGGGTCAAAGAAAGCCGCATCATGTCAAATTTCGATGGCTCATTCGACCAGGTGATGACCCTGGCTCACGAACTCGGGCATGCTTTTCATAATTATTGTGCGTTCCAGGCTGACAAAACCCCGCTTCAGACACAAACGCCTATGACCCTGGCAGAAACCGCCTCGATCATGTGCGAAGCGATCGTTTTCAACGCCTTGCTAAAACAAATTGACGACCCGAAAGATGAATTGGCAATTCTCGAAACTTCAATTTCAAGCGATGCCCAAACAATTGTCGACATTTATTCCCGCTTTTTGTTTGAACGCGAGGTGTTTGATCGCCGCAAGAAAGCCACACTTTCTGCCGACGAGATCAATGAAATCATGCTTCAGGCTCAACGCGATTCTTACGGAGATGGCATCGACGAAGAAGTGATGAATAAATTCGCCTGGACCTGGAAACCGCATTATTACAGCACCGGTCTCTCGTTTTATAACTACCCCTATGCTTTTGGCAGTTTGTTTGCCAAGGGCTTGTATGCGATCTTCCAGGAAAAGGGCGCAGCCTTTGTTGAAGACTACAAGGCACTGCTCGCCAGCACCGGAGAAGCCTCCGCAGCCGACCTGGCTGCTCGCTTTGGGATCGACATCCGCAGCAAGGAGTTTTGGGCTGCCTCCCTGGCACAAATTGCTCCGCAAATCGAGCGGTATAAGCAGTTGTAAAGCGTTGCTCTCAAACCGTTCAACAAAAAAAGACCACCAATTTCGGTGGTCTTTTTTGGACAATTTGAATTAACTCAAACCTAAAATCTTACCCGTTTCGAAATCGATATCGATGTCATAATACGCCGGGCGGGTGGGCAAACCAGGCATGGTGCTCATCTCACCCAAAAGCGGGTAGACAAAACCAGCTCCAACCGATGCGCTCACATCCCGGATCGGGATGCGAAACCCGCTTGGCACGCCCTTCAATTCCGGATCATGGCTGATGGAAAGGTGCGTTTTTGCCATACAAATCGGCAGGTTTCCATAACCCAGGCGCTCATACCTTTCTAATCTTTCCTCAGCTATTGGGCTGTAATCAACACCATCAGCGCCGTAGACTTCACGGGCGATGGTCTCAATTTTGTCCTTTAGTGACATTTCCAACGGATAGAGGAATTTGAAGTTGGAGGGCAATTCCGAAGCCTTCACAACTGCCTCTGCCAGTTCGATTGCACCAAGCCCGCCCTGGCTGAAATGGTCTGCCACAACAGCGTCTTCGATCGCCGGATGTTCCAGCGCAATTTTCCGCACAAGTTCAAGTTCAGCATCTGAATCAGTCGGGAAACGATTGACCGCCACCACTACCGGAATGCCAAATTTTTGAGCGATCGAGGCATGTGCGAGCATGTTGCCTGCCCCTTTTTCAACCAATTCGAGGTTCTCGTTGATATATTCAGAAGCCAGGGGAGCGCCAGCAGTGACCTTTGGACCACCGCCGTGCATTTTGAGAGCCCTGACGGTAACGACCAGGACGACAACATCAGGCAAATTGCCCGAGTATCGGCACTTGATGTCAAAGAATTTTTCCATACCCATATCAGCGCCAAAGCCACTCTCGGTGATCACGAAATCAGCCAGCTTCAGGGCAATTTTATCTGCCATGATCGAGCTGTTTCCATGGGCGATATTCGCAAACGGACCGGCATGGACAAATACCGGTGTGCCTTCCAGCGTTTGCATCAGGTTGGGTTTGATCGTGTCTTTCATCAAAACGGTCAGCGCACCGGCAATTCCCAGATCATCTGCGCTGATAGGTTCACCCGCCCTGCTCTGACCAATCACAATTTTTGCGATGCGGTCGCGCATATCTTCAAGGCTGGTTGCCAGCGCCAGGATTGCCATTATTTCAGAAGCGACGCTGATGTAATAATTCGTATTCAGCTCAAAGCCCTTCTCCTGTGGTCCCTGACCAACCGTAATTCCACGCAGCATGCGGTCGTTAACATCCACACAGCGCTTCCAGGTGACGGTTTCAGGGTCAATATCCAGGCGGGCAAATTTTGCCTTTTGCTCGTCTGTGAGTTTGTCCGGGTCTGTCTCAGTGATTCCGAGTTTTGCCAGTCTTCCCTTCATTCCGCGTGCAAAATGTCGGTTGCCCTTTTTGTCTTTAGGGCACAAGCGGTTAAACAAAGCCGTGTCGCTCTGGCTGGATTCGTGGAACATACGTGTGTCGATTGCAGCAGCCAAAAGATTGTTGGCAGCCGTAATCGCGTGGAGATCGCCGGTGAGATGAAGGTTGAAGTCTTCCATGGGAATTACCTGGGAATAACCACCGCCGGCAGCCCCGCCCTTGATCCCAAAAGTCGGTCCTTGTGAAGGCTGGCGGATGCAGGTGATGACGCTGCGACCCAAATGCGCGCCCAAAGCCTGGCTCAAACCAACTGTCGTGGTTGTCTTCCCTTCTCCAAGCGGTGTGGGTGTGATCGCGGTCACATCGATATATTTACCATCTGGGACATCAGCCAGGCGTTCGAAAACCTCAAGCTTTACTTTTGCCTTGTAGTCGCCATACAGTTCCAGCTCCTCCGGAAGCAGGCCCATCTCTTCTGCCACCAGCTTAATCGGTTTTAGAGTTGATGCCTGTGCGATATCAATATCGGAAGGAACGGGGGATTTAAGTTCAATTGGTGTGGGGATAAACTTGCGAAGACCCGGGGTGAGTTTCATAAAACAATATTCTCCTGTTATTGTCCAAATTCAACGCCATATGGAAGTGTGGCGAATGTTGTGATTTTTAGATCATCGATGTTGCCCATATATGCGATCGGGATTGTGGTGTTAACTGAGCTTCCCGAATGAATTGATCCGGTTGTTTGATAACCACCACCAACCACCCTGCCATCCTGGTTACGAACCACAGCATAAACACGGGCTTGGCTGACCGAAGCGTTCAGATTGTTGATCACACTGACAGTTATGTCGTTATCTTCGTTGAAAGCCGCCTGAGAGGTTTCAAGCGGGTTGTAATTGATCGGAAACTGACCAAATTCGCCGGGCACGATCACAAGGTCCACCGTCTGCCCCACGCATTCTTCCGGTAGCTGCAGCGGTTCAGGGGCAAAAACCACTTCTTCATTCTCCCAGATAACATCATAATAACCATTAGTTGCCTGGCAAACCCGGTTGTCCTTATCGGTCACTGTGAGGATGTAAAAAGTTTGGGTGAGCATGTGGTCGGTTTGGTTCTTAAACAAAGCTCCGCCTGCCAGCTGGTTATACTGATCGACAATAAAATTCCATTCGGTTTTTTTGATCGAATCCCACCATTTTCCACCTTCAAGCGAAGCGGAATAGCTGGTTATCCAGGGATGCACGTCAACATGGTCTACTTCTTCACCTTGCTTGCTGTTTACTATGATGTTGAAGCCTACCTGGTCTTTTTCAGGGACGAAATCAAAATTCGCATATCCGCCCCCGACGATCTGACCTTTTTTGTTATAGGCAATCGCGTTCAGTTTCAGCTGGGTATAGGTGTAACTATCAGCGTTGCTCAGCCAACCGGTTACAGAATAATCGTTCCCGACCAGAAAAGCTGAAGTGTTTTGGATTGTAAGTGGCTGCGAATATTTGAGACCCCGGTCGATCAAACCATCCACCACGCGCACTTCAACCGAAGCGATTTCAAGCCCCGCGTTCAGTTCGAACTGCTGCACAAGCCCGGTTGTTTCATTAGGGAACAAGTAGCGGAAAGAGGTGCGCTGCTGGGCGATACGATTACCCAGGGAATCGAGAGCCTGGACATCGAGCTGAAGGTCCCGAAGTATGGCATCATCAAGCGTATTGAACAATTTAGCCATGATCAGTACTTCATTATCTTCTTGTAAATATTCCAGTTCGGTGATCCGCACCGGGTTGGGGTTAGTCAGGTTTGGCGTAGGGGTTGGGTTGAGCGGAATCAGTGGGTCCTGCGTAACTGCTGTTGTAGGCGGAAATATCGGAGCTGATGTCGCTGTCGGATCAGCCAGACCGCCATCGTCAACCAGGCAAGCTGACATAATCATCGCTAACGCCAACATGATTAATGTAAGGGTAAATCGAAATGATCGCTTCATAATATAGACCATAACTATTATAAACGCTTAGTTGCGAGGTGGAGAAATTATTGAGAGTGTTTCTGGTCGAAAAGAAAAAGCACCTCGTGCCTGAGATGCCTTTCTTGTAGGGCGGGTGGGGGTCGAACCCACATAGTGTCACCACCGACGGATTTTAAGTCCGTTGCGTCTGCCTATTCCGCCACCGCCCCGAAATATGATAGAGCTATTTTACCATTATCTGCTGATTATGCACTGGCAAATTGTTAATATTAGTCGGATGATCTATTCGCAATATCGTACGGGCGGGTCCCAATCAAGAGCTCCAATATTCTCAAACTCAGCAAGACCCGCCAACCCAGGAACAACCGGAATTGATTTGGAAACGGAATAAAGGCAGATCGCCGCGCTTCGCTCGCGATGACGGGGGTGAGGCAGATTGCGTCGGTAGATCGACCGTCGCTGCGAGCCCCCGTTACACAAATGGCAGGAACTTTTGAATCACAATAAGGGGGCGTGGCAGTCTGCCTTTAATCCTTTTTCCATGCTAATAAACTGCAGATTGCCCCATCCGCAAATTCACACCAAATAAACAACCGTACGGGCGGGTCCCAATCACGAACGCTCAATATTCGCTAACTCAGCAAGACCCGCCCCAAAAGCCCATAATTTACAACAATGGATTCATATTTCCATCAGGGTCAGGGCGGGTTTAGGACATGAGACTAGTGAAATTGTCCAATCCTTAAAACCCACCCTTCTCAGGTTAAAACCCTTATAATCATGGCGGAGTAATTCAATGAAAGAATCAAATAAACCTTCACATAACCGTCATTCTATCCGATTAAAAGACCATGATTATTCCGGAGTTGGGGCTTATTACTTGACAATGTGTACCAATGAGAATAAGCGATTGTTTGGTGAAATTAAAAACGGGGAAATGCAATTAAATCAATATGGAAAGATAGTTTTACTGACCTGGAATGATCTAATCAACCATGTTGCATACATTGAATTAGGAGAGTTTGTGATTATGCCTAATCATGTACATGGGATTGTCAATATCGTTGAACCAACCAAAATAACTTATGAGAAATCGGAGGGGGATTTGTCTGGTTTGAAAATCGCTAAAACTCACCCTCCTCAAACACCTGTGTTTGAAATTGTCAGGCAGTTTAAGTCATTTTCGGCAATGAGGATTAACAATTTACGAAAGATGCGCGGAACAGCAGTCTGGCAAAGAGATTATTATGAAAGAATAATAAGAACCGAAAAAGCATATATGAAAATTGCGGAATATATTCATAACAATCCGTTTCAATGGGAGAACGATAAGTATTACTGGGAATGATGATGTAATTTTTGGCGTTCTCATTTATTACGCGGGGGAGGTCAAACTAAGCAATCGGATATTGAGTGTTCGCGATTTGGACCTCCCCCTACGGATGATATTGCAACTAATATGCAATCATAATATTGTTGTAAATTAACACAACGTCGGTAGGGGTGGGTTCAAACCGTGAGCCTTATGAAATTGCATAATCAGCTAAACCCACCCCGTTGGCATCTCAAAAACAAGGTGGTTTCAACAATTTGATTCTAAAATTCTAATTTTCGCGTTACTTGATTAACGATCTAATATAATCAGGGCCAGGTTCAGACTTTACAGGACCTCCTGATACAAATCTTGACAATGATCTAATTACTCCTGGCGAGCTAACACCAGAGTGAGATTGACGTCCTGATCTGTTTTTACAATGAGTGAGGATAAGCATTTCTTTTGCCCTTGTAATAGATACATATAAGAGACGTAATGCGTCTTTTTCTTTTATTCCTGTATCCCGACCGGGGATTAATTCCTTTTCAATCCCCACTAAAATTACTATTTTTGAGTCAAGTCCTTTAGCTTGGTGCATTGTCATTATATTAACGCCAATATTGCCAACGGTCTCGTTTAACTCAGATTCTTCGACGAGAATACTCTTTAGAACAGAATCAAGATCTTGTGAATTATCACGATTGATTAAATCAATAATAGGTTCGGTTATTTCTTCTTTTATAGTGTCGTCCGTTATTACTATATCTGCAAGCCTTAAGATTTTGTCTTTTATGGATAAATGAGTAAGCGGATTAATTATGGCTATTACTTTTTGAAAAGCATTTGAAATGTTAATGCTTTTTGCCCCTATCGAATGTTTTCCACTTTCAATAAGTTCTAATGTTTCGTAAAAAGTAATATGATTTTCATCAGCATAACGCACAACCTCCGCAATTGTCTTTATACCAATGCCGTTATTTTCCAGCATTAAGATAGACCTCCAAGCAAGCTGGTCATGAATTGAAATTAATAAACGTGAATAGCTAACAAACAACCTGCCAAGTTTTTTTGTTTCACTACTCATTGTATCGGGTACATTAAATTTCTCAGAGGCATTAGAAGCTTCTATGATTTCAACCCCTTTGTTTGTCAATTCCTCAACAATAGGCTTGGAGAATATTTTGTGTTTGTTGTTCCTTAAGAGTATTAGAATGTCTGATGGTGAGCACTTTTTGTTGTCAATCAACCACTTGCAAAGAGTGCTAATACTTTTTGCTTCATCATTTTGATCATAAAAAGAAAGGATTTTTACAGATTCGGGATTTGCCTTAATGTTGGTGAAATTTTTTTTGTCAATTCGATCTAGGTCTTGTTTAATTACGTAGTCCCCTAAAGCTAAAATTTCTGGCGTTGATCGCTTACACTCTTTGAGACCTAAACCCTGACTTCCAGGAAAAGCAACATCGAAATTTCTGATACCTGTTGCATCTGCATTTCTGAAAGAGTAGATACTTTGGTCGTCGTCTCCAGCCACATAGAGTCTTTCACATTTTTGGGCAAGGGCTTTTATTACATTGAGTTCGCATGCATTCAAATCTTGATATTCATCCACTATAATGTGGTCAAATTGTTCTGGTGTTATTCTGTTTTCCTCAAATGCTATGTTAAGCTGATAAACTAATTCCGATCTTAGTGTGTAGCCGAAAACCCTTCGATGGTCATTCCATGCGGCAACAAAACGTGGGTCAGGGGTTCGTTTATCGTCTCCAAGTTTTTCCCAGCCATTCTGCATTTTTTTTAGCTCAAAATCAACTTCGTCAATAGTGTAATTAAGACGCGAAGCCAGATCTTTTATAACAATTTCCTTTTGCTCATAATCGTCGGCAATTCTTAATGGTTTAGGTAACATATGCCCACCGCCATGTTTTAACAACTGAATTAATGCATAGGAATGTATTGTATAAACTCTTATGTTTATCTTTCTCCCTAACACATCTGTTAATCGTTGCCGTATCTCAGCAGTTGCTTTCCTTGTAAATGTGAGAATCAAAATTCTCTCGGGCTTAATATTGCGTTCCTCAATTAGATATGCAATTCGTCGAGTTATACATCTGGTTTTCCCAGTACCTGGGCCAGCCAAAAGACAGGCATGAGTATCAATAAATTTTGTGACAATCTTTTGTTCTTTTGATAAAGTATCATCCCACGCCATATCCTCACCTATTCCCCTTCGCCTGGTTGTGGGTTTTGCAGAGCATTTGGCAGTTTTTGGCTTCGCTGCTGCCGCCTTTACTCCAGGCGGTTACGTGGTCAGCGTCCATGTCAGCTAATTTCCAAATCTTCGTCCGGTTGGCGTCGTGCCCAAGCGCGCAGAGCGGGCAGTTGGATTCACCTGTATCTTTCGCTTTCTCTGTTTGGATGGCGTAAACGCTTTTCTTCGTTGCCTCATCAAAAACCCGCACGGTCAGCAATCTGACATCCTGACAACCACCCAAAATATATTCAAAGATCCCTTTTTTGCTGCTGACAAAGGGGTCAGCGTAAAGCTCATGCAATTTTCTGGAGACTTCTTTCGGGTCATAGGCTTTGTGATGATAAGTTTCGTAAAGCCTGCCCCATTCCAGCCCACGCATTTCTTTTTCGACATCATCAAAAACTGCCGAAGCCCAGTCGATCACCCCGTTAAAATAAGTCTTGAGTTCGTTGATGTTCGTCTCGTAGCGGTGTTTGCTCATATAATCGCCAACCTGACCGCGGCTGACCCAATCGAGGGCGACCGCAAGGAAATCCTGGCGGTTGACGGCGCCTCTGATATAGGCGGACCATTTTTGAACGTTGGCGTTTTGGCTGTTGCTAAATTCGGCTTTTGCCAGGGTCACGAATGGACCGGAATAGACCGCGTTGAGCAATTCCTGCTCATTGAGCGGGACACCGGCAATGTTGACGGTTTTGAACCATTCTTTAATTTCGGACTCGGTTCCCTCACATTCGTAAATCAGGAGAGGCGCATTCAGGATTTTGTCTTTCTTATCCTGGGCGAGACCGCTGAAATATTGGGGGATGTCGTTTTGGTCCATGATGGCGAATTTATTGGTCACATAGCGACCAAAGCTGGTGATGCGCTGTTGCCCATCCAAAACTTCGAATTCGTTCTCACTGACCTTGTTGAAATAGATCAGACCGAGGGGATAACCCTTCAATAGAGATTCGATAACCGCCACGTCTTTTTTGCCGTCGGCATAAATATAGTTGCGCTGATATTCGGGCTGAATGGTGAGCTTGCCGGCTAAGCCAAACAAGCCTTTGCCTTCATATTCGTTGTAAACAAAACCTTCGCAAACATCTTTGACGCTGATTTCGGTTCTGAGTGTTGTTTTCATTTTGCCTCAGCCTTCTTGTGGCGGATAAAAATTCTTTGATAGGCGGATTGGATTACTCTGCCCTCTGCATTAATGAAATAATTCTTTTTACCGTCGTTACCTAAAAGATTAGCGTTTTCATTTGTTTTATTACCTGATGAACCTGTTTTTTTGCCACTTTGTGTCATTTCCCAATAGCTATCATATTTTTTTGTGTCCGGAACTAAATCGTGGCATCCTCGTTGTGTTGCTCCTAAAATTTCAAATTGTTCAGGGTTGTATTTATCCAAAAAACTAATCGGGACGCCCATTACACCTTCATAATCGCTGGGGATAGAATCGGTGAAAGGGACTTCGATTGCATCGTAGTTGTCATATTTATCGTAAGCGCTTTTGCCCTTGAGTTCTTTATGATTGCTATATTTCAGGTTGTCTTCATAGCTCATCAGAGGGATAGGTTTATGTCTTTTGCCGTGGTCAAGATTTGTGAACCAGCAGGCATTTCTAAATTTCACAAGACCAGTTTCGGGCATGTAAACACCCTGACCATATGTTTCAGCAGAAGGAGTCGAAAAATAAGCGTTGCCTGCCTGAAAGCCAACTCCCAACCAAATTAGATTAGTCATGATTAAAGGAAAGATTTCTTTATAGGTGATTGCATTTAAACTGCCGATGATGACGAATTCTTTTTTTGCTTCCATGATCCAGGCAAGGAACTCACGAAAGAGTGAAAAAGGCGGGTTGGTGATGATGATATCGGCTTCATCGCGCAGTTTGCTTACTTCGTCGCTCCTAAAATCGCCATCGCCTTCCAGATATTCCCATTCCAAATCGTCAATATCAATCAGGGAATTCAGATTTTTGTCACCGGTCAGGCTAAAAATCTTGCCCTTGATGTTTGTTTTCTTTTGATCGAATTGAGGCTTGCTGGTTTCAAAGAGGGTGGGTTGATAAAATTCTTTATAGGTTTTGCTTTCAGCGGCAAAACTGGTGCTGATCAGCTTTTTTAGTCCCAGTTTTTCAAAATTTTGGGCAAAATACCTGGTGAAATTACTCCATTCGGGGTCATCGCAGGGGAGGAGGATGGTTTTGCCCTTGAAAACCTCGGGGTTATATTCGACATAAGCAGACATTTCTTTTTCGATGTCGCGATATTGAGTGTAAAACTCGTCATATTTTGCTTTTTTGGCTTCCGAAAGCTTCTCGTTTGCCATAACTACCCTCCCAGCTGGCTTCATCGTGTGTGTTATTCATTTTACTTATAATTCCAATAGCCAAAACAGTAAAAAGATTGTATTGATTAAGATTATAAATCAATAACGTACGGGTGGGTCCAAATCACGGACGCTCGATATTAACATCGGTAGGGATGGGGCTTGACCCCATCCGCAAATTCATACCAAATACCGGGATTCGGAACGGGACAAGCCTCGTTCCCTACGATACAACAAGCCGCATTCCCTACGCTCCCTCGCAACGACGGTCAAAGGTTTTGTCATCCTGAGGAATGAAGGATCTTAACCTACCAAGGGCAAGATTCTTCACTTCGTTCAGAATGACACGGTGGGAGACGTCATCGCGAGCCTCTTTAGCGAAGCGAGCAGTACTTGACCCCATCCGTAAATTCACACCAAATAAACAACCGTACGGGCGGGTCCCAATCAAGAGCTCTAATATTCTCAAACTCAGCAAGACCCGCCCCAAAAAGCCCATAATTCGCAACAATGGATTCATAATTCCATCAGGGTCAGGACGGGTTTGGCGGAGTGGTTGATGGCAAAGCGCTCACGTATTGAACCCGCCCGTACCGACTTTTTTTGATCGAAACTTTACCATCAAATAATCAACCGTACGGGCGGGTCCCAATCAAGAGCTCTAATATTCTCAAACTCAGCAAGACCCGCCCCATTCAACCCACGATAAGGGGGCGTGGCAGTCTGCCTGTAATCATTTGTCCATACCAATAAACTGCAGATTTCCCCATCCGCAAATTCACACCAAATAAACAACCGTACGGGCGGGTCCCAATCAAGAGCTCCAATATTCTCAAACTCAGCAAGACCCGCCCCAAAAAGCCCATAATTCGCAACAATGGATTCATAATTCCATCAGGGTCAGGACGGGTTTGACGGATTGCGTGTTGGCAAAACGCTCTCGTCCTGAACCCGCCCGTACCGACATTTTTTTAATCGAAACATTTCCATCAAATAATCAACCGTACGGGCGGGTCCCAATCAAGAGCTCTAATATTCTCAAACTCAGCAAGACCCGCCCCATTCAACCCACAATAAGGGGGCGTGGGAGTCTGCCTGTAATCCTTTGTCAATGCTAATAAACTGCAGATCGCCACGCTTCGCTCGCGATGACGGTAAAAGGTATTGTCATCCTGAGGAACGAAGGATCTTATCCTACCAAGGGCAAGATTCTTCACTGCGTTCAGAATGACAGGGGTAAGGGAAACGTCATCGCGAGCCTCTTTAGCGAAGCGAGCAGTACTTGACCCCTTCCGCAAATTCACACCAAACAAACAACCGTACGGGCGGGTCCCAATCAAGAGCTCCAATATTCTCTAACCCAGCAAGACCCGCCCCAAAAAGCCCATAATTCACAACAATGGATTCTTGATTCCATCAGGGTCAGGGCGGGTTTAGCGGAGTGGTTGATGGCAAAGTGCTCTCGTCCTGAACCCGCCCGTACATTCATATTGGGCAATGGCAATGCGCTCACGTATTGAACCCGCCCGTACCGACATTTTCCAAAATGAGAATTGCTGTTTGCTTTGACGAAGCTCCCCGGTTTCCATTCTCAAGGGTAAAATTGAGACGATATGAAATCAAAACGACCTGTTGCCTTATTGATCATTGCCATCATCTTTCTCCTTGCCGGGGTTGGGTTGTTGGCAATACGTGCCAATCAAACCCGGGAAACAACCACCCAGGCACAAACTTTGAGCGACTGGGCTCATGGTTCCTCTGGTTTGTTAAAAGTGATGGTGAGCTATCCGACTGAGCTGCTGATCAATCAAAATAACACGGTCACACTCACGTTCGAATCCGACAGCACCCTCGAACAAAACCTTGACAGCGGTTATACCTTTGATGCGGAGTTCGATGCCAGCGGCAGTGTAATCACCCCTCGAAAACGCATCCTGACCCCGCTCGAAAGGGGCCGCCACAAAATCTCTTGGGAAATCGTGCCTTTCGCAACCTTCGATACAGATGGCGTTATCAAAATGGCTTTGGGTAATAGCAACCTCAGCGGCAACTACGCGATCTCCCCTCAGGTCAGCTTTGAAATTCCCTTCCAGCTTCGAACGTCCATGAACCAGCATACATCATTGGTTGTCGGGTTGGTTCTTATTGGACTGGCGCTACTTTTACTGTTAGCATTCCTTCTTAAGAAGAAAATTTATCAATCAAAGAGCTAATTCTATGCGCAGACCATATCTTAAAAACCTGAAGAAATTGTTGACCAAAATTCCCGTCATCACCAGGGGCACAATCCCTGAGGTGAAAATACGGGCGGTCACCAGCGATTCCCGCCTGGTTAAACCCGGCGACGCCTTCGTCGCGATTAAGGGCGATAATTTTGATGGTTTCGATTATATTCCGACCGCCATAGAACGCGGTGCTTCTTTGATCATCAGCAATCGCCCGGCTCCGCCCAGTTTAGCAATCGCTTACCTTGAAATCGATGACGATCCTCGTAAAGCGCTGGCTTGGCTGGCAGCAGCCACACAAAACTTCCCTGCCCGAAAACTGCGCATGATCGGCGTTACCGGGACCGACGGGAAGACGAGCACGTCCAGCATGATTCACCACATTCTGACTCAGACTGGTGTAAAAGCTGGCATGATCTCAACAGTAAACGCCCTCGTAGGCGACACGGAAATCGACACAGGTTTTCATGTTACCACACCCGATTCGCCCGATATCCAGGCATACCTGGCAGAGATGGTCCGTGCCGGTATGACTCACTGTATCCTGGAAACCACTTCACATGGTCTCGCACAAGGCAGAGCGATAGCCAGCGAATTCGACATTGCGGTTGTAACAAACGTTACCCACGAACACTTTGACTACCATGGCGATTATCGGCGTTACCTTGAAGCCAAAGGCTTATTGTTTGAAAGTCTTTGGGCGACCTCCCGAAAAGGCATTGGCAACCCAAGGCTTGCCATTCTGAATAAGGACGATAAATCCTACGGCTATATGAAGCGAATCGCGACACCAAACCAAATCAGCTACAGCCGCATCAACCAGGCTGACATCTGGGCAGACAACATCGTCAACCGCACTGCGGAACTGTGCTTCGATTGCCATATTGATGAGCAGGTTTACCAGGTGAAGAGCCCGATGGTCGGAATTTATAACGTCTCGAACGCACTCGCTGCCCTGGCGACCTGTATATTGGGGCTTGGGATTGACCCAAAATCAGCAGTCGATGCACTGGCAACTCAAAACTCTGTGCCTGGACGTATGGAAACAATTGACCTGGGGCAAAATTTCACCGCGATCGTCGACTTTGCACATACTCCCTATGCTCTCGAAGCTGCACTGGAAACTGCCCGCTCCCTGACCGACGGAAAGGTGATCGCCGTTTTTGGTTCGGCAGGGCTTCGCGACCGGGAGAAACGTCGGATGATGCCGATCGCCTCAATCAAAGGCGCGGATATCACCATTTTGACCGCTGAAGACCCGCGCACAGAATCGCTTGATGACATTTTGCAGGATATGGCAGAGGCTGCAATTTCGGTCGGCGGTGTGGAAGGGGAGAGCTTCTATCGCGTTGCTGACCGGGGAGATGCCATCCGTAAAGCGATCGATCTGGCTGAGCCAGGAGACCTGGTGATGGCTTGCGGCAAGGGGCATGAACAATCGATGTGTTTCATCACTACCGAATATGACTGGGACGATCGCACAGCGATGCGGGCTGCCCTGGCGGAGCACCTCGGCATCGACGGACCGCAAATGCCCTGGCTGCCAACCAGCAGCACATAAACAGAGTTACTTCTTCTTCCGCTGAATTTGCTGAAACATCTCGCCCAGTGTGCCCCCGTTGATGCCGCCAAATATTGCCATAAAGCCAACCAGGGGGGCGAGCAAACCCGATCTCCATGTCATTAAAACAATCACCACCAAACCAGCAATTCCACCGTAAATACCATAAGTAGCGCCGCGCCTGTCTTTGGTAAAAAGTGTCATCAGGAATCCGATGGAGAGTGATCCCAAAAAGATTCCCAGCATCAAAGAGGTATCAACCCCCTGCATCGCATCCCCATAGCGCTGCATCATGGTATCCATCAGGCTGAAAAAAATCAGCGCCCAGGCGACGTTCAACACCATGGAAAGGATGATGAACGGATATTTTGTGCCTCTAAAATCAAGGATTTGGGTGAGTTTCATAGCCAGAATTGTACCGTAGAAGGTCCCTTGACGTGAGTTAAATTATTAGGGCAAAAGGGCATGGAAAAGCTGGTTGCCAAACGCAAGGAACACCCTCCTGTCTGGGCTAACGAAAAATGCAGTCACTTTTTGGGTCGGTGCGGACCCGTCCGCAGTGCCAAAGCGCAGGACCTTGTTCAGGTTCAGGCGCAAGCTGAATTGGTATAGCGCCGCCTGTTGAGCTTCAAGGTAATAAACCGAGGGGTCTGGTGGAGGTGAATAAGCGAGCTGATCAAAACGCAGGTTTGCAAAACTTAGGTCCTGATTATTCCCTTCAGTTTTTAGATAGGGATATGGATCATCACAACTTATCATGCCAGTAACAGACGACGAGATACAGTGAGAGCTGTGACCGTCGTCATGGAGCACAAAGAGCTCTTCACCTTCAACTGCCAGATCTATTGCAGAAGAAAGCGCAATCGTTGGGTCGTTAAAGAAAGCTGTAGGTGGGTTGGCGAAATTTGAAGTAAGACCGCGATAAACCCACAAGGCTTCGTTTCCCGGATCGAGGATATAAAGACGGTTGCTGTCAAACACCATTTTCTTCAGTTCGGTCCAACCACCTTCCGGCTTGGTCAGAGCAACTGCGCTGGCAGAACCACCAGGGCTGCAATAAAGCAGATTTCCATTGTTATCGATTGCCACAACCGGTGCCTTGGCAGGGTTGTTCAGCGGAACGCTGATCATATCAACCAATTTTCCAACCTCCACGCCAGCATATGTTCCTGGTCCGCATCTGAACTGATCGTCCAATTCATATCCGGTGTTACGTAATCTCATATACATCACCGAACCACTTGCCCGATCGAGTAAATAGAGGTCATTATTCAAGGAAACAATCGCTGTGATGCTCCAGCCCGGGTATAGTGAGTGAGCGAAACCAGGCGAAAACTGCAGCCGGCGCGTTCCGTCGAGAGAATCAAGCGCAGTCTGAGCCTGCAGCCGAAGTGACATAACTTCATCCGAATTCTTAAACAAAGCGGCCTGGTCAAGCCAAATCAGTGCTTGTTCCCAGCCTTCCCGCTGAAGGTCGGTGGTTTGCATAAGGGGCGCGTTGTTGACCGATGCCTGCGCCTGGGCAAGATAATAGTTGTATTCGTGCGATTCACCCCTGTTGAAATAAACCAAAGAGGCAATCGCTATCAAAACCAGCGGGACCAGGATAGCGATCAGAGTTTTGGCTAATATAGAAAGCTCCGCAGTCGCACCTGGCTGATGAACGGAAGAGACTCTTGTAGAAGCAGCAAACGATTCTGCCTTTTCTTCAGCGCGGCGCAGCCAGCCTGCCCCGGTCGCAACACTATGAAGGGCTTTTTCTTTTATTTTGGAAAAGTCTGGTGCTTCCATTGAAGCCCATTCTTTTTCTGAAACGGTATCAAAATCCTGTTCAACAGGGCTCTCTTCATCGCTGAAATCGAGGTAGCTTTCAGCTGAAAGCTCAAGGCTCTCTGATGCATGGCTCTCAATCTCTTTGTGAACCTGGGTAATCTCCTGGTCAGAATAATCCTCGGGGCTATCCGGCAAAAGCACAGCTTGTGTAAACAAGTCTTCAGCCAGTGTTTGAGTGGGTAGAATCGTGTCGGCATCGGTTGTATCTATTTGCTGGGTTTCAAGAGGCAGATCAAGTTCCTCGGGCCCCGGTTCAGGCATCTCAACCTTTGAGGTTTCAACTGATTCGGGTTGATACTCTTCCAGCCCCATAGAGATAAGCTTTCCGCTGCCTGGTCTGACCTGAACATAAACTGAAGGCGAACCCTGATCTACTTGTTGCTCGAGGGAAATGTCTGCTGCATCGAACGCCTGTGGATCCGGCAGCAAGAGGATCGATTCATTGCCAATCAGGCTGGTTTGAAAATAACGTGGGTGCACGACCGTCGTCGCGCCCAACCCCCGGCGATCTATGTCAGGGTCAAAAAAAAGCTCGTCAGCATCTGCCCGCAATATGTGGGCTGAACTCTGACCCACCTGGGCAATAAAAAGCGTGTCATGGTGGATAACTCCAAGGCTGAGTGACGCTGTGTTCCATGTTTCCGGCTGATCATAATGGCTGTTTTGTTGTTGATAAAACCTGTTTAATCCATCGACGAAAACCCGTATGGCTTTGGTAACCGAACCGCTGGTTTTGTAGAATAATTTTCCCTGACTTTCAAGGACGGCTCCCAAGTCTTCCGGATTAAAAGTTTTCTGGCTGGTTGAACTGACCAAAACAAACAAAATGTCTTTTTCACGACCGCGGGCGCTTTGTTTTTGTCCACCAGATGCATAAAAGACAAGGTTGGGATTGTCCTCGGGTTTATAAATCGTCAAATCATAATTCATAATTTCTACCTTACTTGTAATTGTCACGTCTGTTCAGTACAAAACAGTACACAATTCGTGCCAGAGGGTATAATCTCGCCTATGGAGTTATCCCTCATTAATAACGTTGAAGCCTGGATTAAGCTTGAAGAAGCCTGGGACGACCTGGTTCAAAAATCGGTCAGACCCTACCCTTTTTTAGAATTTTGGTACCAATTTAACTGGTGGCAAACCCTGGGTGGTGGAGAGTGGCACCGCTCTGAAAACCAGCTTTGTATCATAGTAGGTTATGAAGGTGGGATATTAAAAGGCATCGCACCCTTGTTCATATCAAGCAAAGAAGACAACCCAGCAGCCCTGCGTTTTATTGGTCAGGTGAATATCACTGATTATCTCGACTTTATCGCTGCTGAGGAAGATTTGCTGGTTTTTCTGCCGGCATTATTGGACTTTATCGACCGGAATGAGACGATTCCGGTTAAAAACCTTGATCTTGAAAACTTCCAGAGCGATTCGCCATCTTTACCCATTTTAGAAACAGCCTCCATTGAGCGACAGCGCAATTATTCACAGCGAGTGTTGCAACCAGCACCGGGAATCATCCTTCCTGCGAGCTGGGAAGAGTATCTGCAGTCTCTGGATAAAAAGCAGCGTCATGAGATAAGGCGAAAATTGCGAAACATTGAGCGAGACTATCAGACTGAGTTGTATATTGTTGAAGATTCAACAAAAATAGCTGACGAGATGCGCTTTTTTATCGGGTTGATGCAAAATGAAGAAGAAAAGAAGAAGTTTTTAACCAAAGATACGGAAGATTACCTGCTGTCTTTAGGTCAGGCTGCCTTTGCAAAGGGGCGGCTCTACCTTGCTTACCTGCTCCTTGATGGAGAAAAAGCCGCCGGATATTTAAACTTTATCGCCCAAAATCGTCTTTGGGTATACAACACCGGCTGGAACCCGGAATTTAGCAAATATTCGCCGGGTTGGATTTTGTTATCTAAACTGATCCAACGGGCAATCCAACAAGGGTTGAAAGAAGTGGATTTGATGCGGGGAGCAGAGGAATACAAATATCGCTTTGGCGGTGTCGACCGGCAGGTCGTGATGGTGCAAAGTTCGTAGGTTGTATTCGATCCAGGGGATAGGGGTGCATGGTCTGCCTCACTGGAATCTATCTTCTAATACAAAATTAACCTTGTGAGATTATGCTTTTCTTGACGAGCATTTTTACGCATGGTAACATTAAAACCAAGAATTTAGCACTCTCAGATCGAGAGTGCTATTATTGAGAAAGCAATGAAAGAATTAAGCGACCGACAGAAAATTATCCTCTCCCTGGTTGTGCACGAACACACGCGCACAGCCCAGCCGGTTGCCTCAAAATCCTTACTTAAAGAATATAACCTGAAAATCAGCTCTGCTACTATTCGAAACGAAATGAACACGCTCGAAGAAATGGGTTTTCTCAGGCAGCCTCACACATCAGCCGGCAGGGTTCCAACCGAGGAAGGATATCGGTTTTTTGTTACCAACCTGGTGCAGCACACCAGCCTGCCATCAGCTACGCGCAACATGATTGCCCACCAGTTTTACCAGGCTCGAAAAGGGCTGGACTATTGGCTGCCATTAGCTGCTTCTGTTTTGGCAAATCAATCGCAAGCCGTTTCAATTGTCACTGCCCCCCACACACAAAAAGTGACCTTTAAGCACCTCGAGCTGATTGCCACAAGGGGCAGCCAGGTTTTGATGGTTTTGGTTTTGGTTGGCGGAGAAATTCAACAGCAGATCCTTTCTTTTGAAACCGGACAAACCCAGGAACCACTTTCTCAACTGGCAAACCAGGTAAACCAGCTTTGCGAAAACCGAACCCTTGAGCAAATCAGCAATCTCCCACCTTCGGGCAACCCTGCCCTCAACCTGGTTATGGATGCAATCAAAGAGCAGCTCAGCCTGGCAAATAAACTTGTTACTGGCGAACTTTACCTGGATGGGCTTAGTTATGTTCTTGGTGCCCCGGGTTTTGTTGATTATGAGCCAGCAAATTCTCCCCTGAAATTGCTGGAAGAGCGATCAATGCTTGATGACCTTATTTCACGCACCGTCCTCACCGAGGATATCGGTGGTGTGCAGGTGCTTATAGGCGGAGAAGGCACCTGGCAGGAACTGCAAAATTATTCGGTTATCCTGACCCGGTATGGCATCCCCGATCAGCTCAGCGGAACCCTTGGGATTTTGGGCCCAATGAGGATGCCTTACAAACAGACAATCAGTACCGTTCGATACGTAGGAGAGCTTATGTCTGCCTTCGTTTCAGACAACTTAATAGATTAATGTACATAGCGATATGATGATGAGGAAACAATGACAGAAGATGATAAAACCAACCATGAATTTGAAGAATTAGACAACCGGGAAGATCCCATGGTTGATGACCCAACAGATCTGCAGGCTAAAGCAGATGAATATTTAGATTGCTGGCAGCGCGAAAGGGCGAGTTTTACGAATTATAAACGCAGGGTCGACCAGGAAAACGCAGCCATGGCAGACCGATTGTTGGGTGATCACGTCAAGTTGTTCCTTCCGGTCGTGGACGACCTGGAGCGAGCTCTTGACCACGTTCCTGGCAACCTCGACTGTGCCAGCTGGATTGCAGGAATCGAACTGATTCGGAAGAAGTTGCTTAAAACACTCGAAACTCAAAATGTGAGCGTGATCGATCTGAAGCCAGGCGACATTTTCGACCCGCTCAACCAGGAAGCGGTCACATATGAAGAAAATGATCGGTTTACCGATGGACAAATTATCGAGATCGTTCAAACTGGTTATCAGCTTAAAGATCGTGTAATCAGACCTGCCCAGGTGCGGGTAGCAAAATAGGAGATCATTAAATGGGAAAAATTATTGGCATTGATTTAGGAACAACCAACTCAGCAGCTGCAGTGATGATGGGGGGAGAACCCGTGGTGATCACCTCCGCAGAAGGCAATCGCCTTGTACCATCAGTGGTTGCTGTCAACAAAAACGGCGAACGCCTGGTGGGACAGGTAGCCCGCAACCAGGCAATTATCAACCCTGAAAACACGATATTTTCCATCAAACGTTTTATGGGGCGCAAGGCTGATGATGCTGAAGTTAAGCGGGCAATAAGCCTGGTTCCATATAAGATCAACAGCGCTCCTAATGGTGATGTTAGGGTTGCATTGGCTGACAAAGATTACACTGCTCCTGAAATTTCTGCCATGATCCTCGGAAAACTCAAACGTGATGCCGAAGCTTTTCTGGGCGAACAGGTGGACCAGGCTGTCATCACCGTACCTGCTTATTTTAATGATGTCCAGCGTAACGCGACCATAGATGCTGGAAAGATCGCTGGTCTGGATGTGCTGCGCATTATCAACGAACCAACCGCTTCTTCTCTGGCTTATGGACTGGACAAAAAAGACCGGAATGAAATTATTGCTGTTTTTGACCTCGGTGGTGGAACGTTTGACATTTCCATCCTTGAGGTAGGCGATGGCGTCTTCCAGGTCAAATCCACGTCCGGGGATACTTTCCTCGGTGGTGATGATTTCGATCAGCGAATTATTGATTGGCTGGCGGACGAATTTAAGAAAGAAAATAACATCAACCTTCGTGAAGACCGCCAGGCTTTACAGCGGCTAAAGGAAGCGGCAGAAAAGGCAAAAATTGAGCTCTCCAGCACGATGCAGTCTGAGATCAACCTGCCTTACATCACTGCGGACGCATCAGGTCCGAAACACCTTGTGACCACGCTCACACGTTCTAAGCTGGAACAACTGACCGGAGAGCTGGTTCAGAAATCGCTTAAACCTGTGCAGCAAGCTTTATCCGATGCCAACCTGAAGCCTTCTGATATCGATGAAGTCGTTATGGTAGGCGGTATGACCCGCATGCCTGCTGTTCAGGAAGCTGTTCGCCAATTATTCAACAAAGAACCTCACAAGGGGGTTAACCCCGACGAAGTAGTCGCAATTGGTGCTGCCATCCAGGCAGGCGTTTTGGGCGGCGATGTGACCGATATTCTGTTGCTTGATGTAACCCCGCTGACGCTTTCCATCGAAACTCTTGGCGGAATCTCCACACCTCTGATCAAGCGCAACACGACAATCCCAACCCGGGCAAGCCAGGTTTTCAGCACTGCTTCCGACAGCCAGACCTCGGTCGAAATCCACGTGTTGCAAGGTGAACGCACAATGGCAGCAGACAACAAATCGTTAGGCAAGTTCACGCTCGATGGCATACCAGCTGCTCCACGCGGGGTGCCCCAGATCGAAGTGATTTTTGATATGAATGCCAATAGTATTTTAGATGTAACTGCTAAGGATAAAGCTACTAACCGTCAGCAGCACATCACCATAACAGCTTCTTCTGGTTTGACTGATGAAGAAGTCGAACGAATGCGTAGGGATGCCGAAACCCACGCCAGCGATGACCAAAAGCACCGGGATCTGATCGAAGCGCGTAACACCGCAGATAATGCTGTCTACACAGCCGAAAAGACGCTTAAAGACCTGGGCGATAAGGTCCCGGCTGATGCAAAGGGGAGGGTCGAGGATTCGATCGCAAAAATCCACTCACTCAAAGACCAGGAGGATATCAGCGCGATCAACGATTCTGTTGAGGAATTGATGAAAATTCTGCAGGAGATAGGGCAAGCTGCCTATAGCCAGGCTGAAGAAAACCAGCAGCCAGAAACAGAAGATGATCCACAAACCCCAGACTCTGATGATCCGGATATCGTTGAAGGTGAATTTACGCAGGAAAGTTAAGCTGGAAAAATCAATTAGAATCAGACACTGGGCTGAGTTCGCCAGGTGTAGGCATGTTAATTTGAAAAGATAATGATGGCAGAAAAACGAGATTATTACGAAATTCTGGGGATATCCAGGAATGCAACAGCAGAAGAGATTAAAAACTCTTTTCGCAATCTTGCCAGACAATATCACCCTGATGTGAATAAAGCCCCTGATGCAGAAGAAAAGTTCAAGGAAATCAACGAGGCATATGGCGTCTTGAGCGACACTGAAAAACGGGCTGCTTATGACCGTTTTGGGTTCTCCGGGGTAAACACCCAGGGCATGCCAGATTATGGCAATATGGATCTTTCCGATTTGTTTGAAGCCCTGTTCGGGATGGGGGGTATGGGTGGTGGATTCGCTGGTTCAGGTGGAGCAAGAAGAAGGCAAAATGCTCCTCAGCGAGGGGCGGACCTCAGCACAACTTTGAAACTGACTTTCGAAGAAGCTGTTTTTGGTGCGGATAAAGATGTTGAAATCACCCGCAACGAACGCTGTTCAGTTTGCGATGGGAGCGGAGCCAATCCTGGCACTGAAATCAGTACATGTCAGACCTGCCAGGGTCAGGGCGAAGTTCGCCAGGTGCACCAAACTTTTTTGGGCTCGATGGTACAGGTGGCAACCTGCCCTACTTGTGGTGGTCGCGGGAAGATGATCGAAACACCATGCCGAAATTGCCGTGGAAGCGGATTGGAACGCAAAACCAGCACAAAAAAAGTGACTATCCCGGCTGGAGTTGACGATGGTAACCAAATCCGTCTGGTTGGCGAAGGACAGCCCGGCGCAAACGGTGGTCCGAACGGTAATTTCTACATCGAATTGGATGTCACTCCTCACAAATTTTTCAGACGCAGCGGTAATGATGTCCTCCTTGATCTCGATATCAACATGGCACAAGCAGCCTTGGGTGATGAAATCACCATACCCACAATTGATGGAAATGTAAAATTGACCATACCACCAGGCACCCAACCAGGTCGTGTTTTCAGGTTAAGAGATAAAGGTGTTCCGGTACTCAACAAAAATGACCGTGGCAATCAACTGGTTACCGTGAACGTGCATATCCCGACCAGCCTGAATAAAGAACAGGAAGAGTTGTTGACCACCTTGGGTAAAACCATGGGTACAGATATCAAAATCCAGGAACGCAGTTTCTTTGACAAGATCAAGGACGCGTTTAGTGGCTAAGATCGACAGCTGGCTGGAAGCCTCATTGATCTGTTCGGGGGAACTGGCTGAAGCTGTCGCAGAAGTGTTCTCACGTTACGCACCGGATGGGGTCCTGCTGAATAGTGTGACCAAATTCGACCAGCTGGAACAGGAAGAAAAACCTACCGGCGATGTACAGGTGGTCGCTTATTTTCCTTTTGATGACAATATCGAACAAACACGCCAGAAAGTAGACCAGGCAATCTGGCATTTGGGTCAAATTGCCCCCTTGGGAGACGTTTCATACAAGGTTCTGATCGACCAGAACTGGATGGAAGCCTGGAAGGTACACTACGAACCGATGAAACTCGGCGAAAAACTGATCATTCTGCCAGCCTGGGTTGACCCGACCCTTGCAGGAAAACGCATCCCGATCATTATCTCTCCCGACATGGCTTTTGGCACCGGCACGCATCCATCTACTCAGCTTTGCCTTATCGCACTTGAAAAATATGGCTGCGAAGGTAAAACCGTGCTTGATGTCGGCTGTGGCAACGGCATCCTCTCAATTGCAGCCGTGAGGTTAGGCGCAGACCAGGTTCTTGGGTTAGATAACGACCCTGAAGCCATCCCGTCTTGTTTCAAAAATGCGGGATTGAACGGTATGGACGAACGCATAAACTTTGAAGTCGGAACCCACCTTGACATCCTTGAAAGGGCAGACCAGTTGAGCCATGCTCCGGTTGTGGTCGCGAACATCCTCGCTTATGTTTTAGTTGAAATGCTTGAGACTGGTTTGGCTGGCACAGTTGAAGACCAAGGAATATTGATAATGGGCGGGATACTGGAACACCAGGCTCCCACAGTAATCGAAGCTGCAACCAAAGCCAACCTAACCCACATCGACACACTACAGGATAAGGATTGGTTGGTCCTGGTGTTTCAAAAAAACCAGACCTGAATGTATTTAATCACAGGAAAAATCACTTCGCCAAGTAATTAAAAAACACCCATTAAGAAGAGAACAGCTGCACTCCTGCCCCAGATTCGTCTTGCTATTTTGAAAGTTGATTGGATTACCTGAGTTTAATCATACCAGAACTTTCCTTAATATCTCCGCATCAATCAGTTGCAATTAAAACATAGTTCGAAGGGTCCGAACTCGTGATCGCGTTTTTTTCATAAGTTTTGTAATTTACCACCTTGGTCTCAATCGTCGCGCGATCCCCTCTATAAATATCAACGGCAAACTCCAACAAAGTTTGATCCTCAAGGTAACTGAATGTTGTTACCTTTATCATCGGTGTGCCTTTATAGACATTCAACAACCTGGATTCCTTTTCATTGGCAGCGACAGCCTCGATAATCCGATCTCCATTGGCGATTTCAAGCCCACACAAGGTTTGGATATTTTCGTAAAGTGATTTTGAGAGATCAGCCGTCAACAAGGGATCACATAGAGGTGAGTTTAGAAACAAATTTTGAAGAACCATCGGTTCGTTATTCACAAATCGAAGTCTTTCAACGTGGATCACCTTGTCTTCTTTTTTTATCAGGTTCATGTATTCTCGTACCTTGATTGAAGGTTCGATAAGGTGCTTTTTCATTACTCTGGTCTCAGTTTTCTGTCCGTGCTGATCCAATTTTTTGCTAAACCCAGTTTTTAACTGTGTCAGGGCAATGTTTATCTTTGGACGGGTAACAAAGGTCCCTTTACCCCTGCGCTTGATAATCGCACCTTCATGTTCCAATTCCATCAATGCCTGCCTGACAACGGTGCGGCTTATCTTGTACATGGCACAATATTCTGCCTCACTTGGCAACATATCCCCAGTTCCTATTAGTTTCGAGTCAATTTGCTGCTGGATAAATTCTTTAAGCTGTAAATAATACGCCACCTTGCTATCAAAATCAATTTTGTTTTCCATAACATACCCCTGGCTGCTTATGCTGCTTATAGATGAATTATGACAAATAGCAATTTAATTAACTACCATAATAATATCATGAGCAACGGAATTGATGCGATTAGAAAAATTAATTTTTGGAAGAGGACAGCAGTCAGTGGCAAGGCTATATCCTCGTTTTCATATGGAGAAAAAAAGAGACTTTATCTCTAAAGTCTCTTGAGTAGCGGGGAGCGGATTCGAACCACTGACCTCCGGGTTATGAGCCCGACGAGCTACCTCTGCTCTACCCCGCAGCGAAAGGTTATTATAGAGGATGAGCATCAATAAGTCAAGCAAAACGCATTAGTTCTGTATTAGTTATCAAAACATATGAGTTCAATGTTCTAGTTACTATAAAATTAAGTCAATGCAATCCTCGTTTTGACCATAGGATTAAGTTATAATAATTCGTTGAACAAGGTTCAGATTCTTAATGCCTACCAATGGTGTTAGATAAACTTTCAATAAAATTTCGGAGGAAATCTATGAAAACAAAAGTTGGAATTAACGGTTTTGGACGTATCGGGCGACTGGTATTAAAAGCCATCCTGGAACGCGCAGACGATAAATTAGATGTCGTTGCGATTAATGATCTCGTTGAGGTGAAGCAAAACGCTCATCTGCTTAAATATGACTCAACTTATGGGATTTTCCCTGGGGAAGTCAAAGTGAACGAAGACAACAACTTGGTGATTGACGGAAAAGTTGTCCAGGTGTTTGGCGAGAAAGATCCCGGCAACATTCCCTGGGGTAAGCTGGGTGTCGATATCGTTATTGAGTGCACCGGTGTTTTCACCAATGCCAAATCGGACCTCGAAACCGGTAAAATTGGAGCCGATGCTCACATCATTCGTGGTGGAGCGAAGAAGGTCGTTATCTCTGCCCCGGCAAAGGGTGAAGATGCAACCATCGTTATGGGTGTCAATGAAGGCGTCTATGACAACGAAAAGCACAATGTTGTTTCGAATGCCTCTTGTACGACTAACTGTCTTGCACCTGCTGCCAAGGTGGTGAATGACAAATTCAAGATCAAGAATGGTATGATGACAACCATTCATGCTTATACCAATGACCAGGTGATCCTGGACACTGGTCACAAGAAAGATATCCGCCGATCCCGGGCTGCTGGTTTGAACATCATCCCGACAACCACTGGTGCCGCCAAGGCTGTTGCCCTGGTGATCCCCGACCTCAAGGGTAAGTTTGATGGTTATGCCCTGCGCGTGCCAACCCCGACCGTTTCGATTGTCGATTTTGTTGCCGAAGTTGAGAAACCGGTAACACTTGAAGAATTGAATGCTGCCTTTGTTGCTGCTGCTGATGGCCCAATGAAGGGAATTCTCGGCTATTCAACCGGTGAATATGATCAGCCGTTGGTCTCGATGGACTATAAGGGTGATTCACGCTCTTCTATTGTTGACCTGGACAAAAACATGGTCATGGGCGGCAACCTGGTCAAAGTTGTAACCTGGTATGACAACGAATGGGGTTATTCTGCCCGAACTGCAGATCTGACCAAATATATTGCCGAAAGACTCTAAACCTATCGGTTCATTAATTAGACAGTGCGCATTGCTGAGTTAGAAAGTAAGGCGCACTGTTTTATAAGGAGCAACTATGTTCAATAAAAAAATGGTTACAGATCTGGATGTAAATGGAAAGAAAGTAATCGTGCGCGTGGATTTTAATGTGCCGATCAAAGACGGTAAAATCAGCGATGATACCCGCATGACGGCAGCCCTGCCAACTATTAAATATCTGCTTAATCACGGAGCAGCAGTAATACTGATGTCTCACCTGGGCAGACCAAAGACCAAAGAAGATCTTCAATTCAGTTTGCGCCCCGTGGCAGAACACCTGGCTACCCTGGTTGATGCCCCTGTGAAGTTTGCTGAAGATTGCCGTGGTGAGATCGCCCGTTTGGCTTCTGAAAACCTGAAATCCGGTGAGGTCCTGGTGTTGGAAAATACCCGGTTTTATCCGGAAGAGAGCAAGAATGACGATGCGATGTCCAAAGATCTGGCTTCACTTGCAGATTTGTTTGTTAATGATGCTTTTGGTACTGCTCACCGTGCGCATTCTTCCACTGTGGGAATCGCTAATTATTTACCTTCTGCCGCTGGTTTCTTGTTAGAAAAAGAAATTAAATACCTGGGTAACGCCATCGCAGATCCTGTGAGACCTTTTGTTGCCATACTTGGTGGGGCGAAGATTAGTGACAAAATTGGTGTAATTGAAAACCTGCTTAAGGCAGCCGATAAAATATTGATTGGCGGAGGCATGGCGAATACCTTCCTGAGTGCACAGGGATACCAGATGGCTGATTCTCTCGTTGAAAGCGAAGTGCTGGAAACCGCTAAAGACCTCATTGCTAAATCTGCAGGCAAGATTGTGCTGCCGGTTGATTTTGTGATCGCCAATGCGTTTGAAGCAGATGCAGATATGAAAACTCTGCCCCTGGGCAATGTGCCCGAGGGTTGGCGTGTTTTGGATATCGGTCCGGGAACAGTCAAAACTTTCAGTGATGTGATCGCGGATGCCGGCACCGTTGTTTGGAATGGCCCAATGGGTGTGTTTGAATTTCCACGCTTTGCAGTGGGAACCTTTGATATCGCCAAAGCAGTAGCTAACAGTAAAGCTGTCAGCATTATTGGTGGTGGTGATTCAGTTTCTGCGATAAACCAATCCGGCTTGAGCGATAAGATCACCCATATTTCCACTGGCGGTGGTGCTTCGCTGGAAATGCTCGAAGGGATCGAATTGCCTGGTTTGGCAATTTTGAGTGATAAAGAATAAAATTTACCTGATAAAAAAAGCCACCAGAACTGAACAGTGGCTTTTTTAATTTAACGAAATTTGCAAAAGAAATGGTATTAAAGAAAAGTGATACAATGCCTATAATAATGTTAAAAATTAAACTCTCTTCTTTTGTGGATTAACGGAGAACGAATGAATAAGAAAACTTTACTATTACTGTTTAGTGGCTTATTAATTGCCACCCTGTTATTGGGAGCTTGCAAGGGTCAGGTTGATCAAACCTTGTCAGAGGCTGAAATGGCACAGCAAGTTGCTGGAACCCGAGCCGCAATCGCTACCCAAAACTCGATTGAAACTTTGGTTGCAAAGGTAACTGAGCTTAGCGTTCAGCCGACAATGCCTGTGTGCCCAACTTGTCCACCTCCGCCTACGGCAACCGTGCCTATGCCAACCCCTCAGGTGACTGGTGAAGCCCAGCCAACGGCAACTACAGCAGTCCAATCCCCACCTGTCGAGGAAGGAACACGATGTCTGCAATTCGAATTTCTGGGTGATATTAACTATCCGCCCGGAACTGTAGTTAGCCCGGGAGAATCGTTCACCAAATCCTGGCGCGTCAGAAACACCGGAACCTGTGAATGGACCCGGGAATTTGACCTGGTTATGTCTGGAGGCGAAGCATTTGGAACGAATAAACGTGGTGATGTTACAGAAGTTGTTTATCCTGGTGACTCGGTTGTTTTCTCAATTAAAATGATAGCTCCGAAAACCCCAGGCACCTACTATAGTTACTGGATGTTATCTGCACCTGATGGTTCTCGGATAGGATGGGGTCCTAACCGGGAGTGGGGGCTTGGAGTGCAAGTTGAGGTGAAGTCCAATTAGTTTCCAAACACCCCTGATAATTTCGGGGGTGTTTTCTTAACGCCTTTGTTGGAAATGGAACTTTTTGAAAAGTCATACGTCTATATTATTGAATGGATAGTTCCACTTTTAAGGAGTGAATGAAATGGATACAAAACCTAATATAAAAATTAATCTACTGACTCTTGTTGGCGTTTTTGTCGTGACTGCACTGGTAATATCAGCTTGTGTTATGCCAAGCCCTGCCGAGCCGACTGATGATCCAATCGAAAAAGCGATGCAAACATTACAAGCGCAGGCAACTCAGGATTATTATTCGACCCTGGTTAGTCAGCTCACGGCACAACCGACATCCGAGCTGCCCTCAGTCACCCCTGACCCAACCAATATCAATGATATCCCTGTCAACACCCTGGTTCCAAGCGTTGTGGTCACTCAGGTTGTCACCTCAGTTCCAACCGCAGCAGTTACTCCTACCAGGATACCGCCCACCCCTACGCCGCGACCTTGTTATCAGGTAACTTTTCTTAGTGATCTGACCGTACCCGATGGCACAAAAATCGTTGCCGGTACCAGCTTCACCAAGACCTGGCGTCTCCAAAACTCGGGTACCTGTAAGTGGGATACGGGATTTGACCTGGTCTTTGTCAGCGGAAATCAACTTGGCGCAAACAGTGTCTACGATTTCCCCAAAGATGTTGCTCCTGGTGGAACCGTCGATATCAGTATCGAAATGGTTGCACCGGTGACGACCGGCAATTATACGTCTAACTGGATGTTATTCAGCAATAACGGTATCCAGTTTGGTACTGGCAGTGACAGCAAAGGTCCATTCTGGGCGAAAATCCAGGTAACTGATGGCAAGGGTGTTGCCTATAGCTTTGCTCAGAGTGCCTGTGATGCCAAATGGTCGAGTGGGTCAAAGGCGCCCCTGCCTTGCCCTGGAGATGAAAAGAAACCCGATGATGGATACGTGGTCACCAAGAATAAACCTATCCGTGAAGATGGCGGAATCGAAAACGAAATCGGTTTGATCACCCGCCCCAACAATGCCAGCAACGGCTATATACAGGGAATTTATCCCGCCTTCCAGATCAAAGATGGCGATAAGTTCCGGGCAACTTTGCAATGTGAAGGTGGCAGCACAGGTTGTAAAATTAAATTCGAACTCTATGTTCGCGAAGTTGGTGGCAATTTTGTTGAGCTGGGTGAATGGCATGAGGTCTTTGATGAGATGTGGAACACGGTTGAGGTTGACCTTTCTGCCTATGCCGGTAAAAAGATTGAATTTTCGCTGGTGACCTGGAATGACGGTTCCACAACTAATAACAAGGGTTTGTGGCTTAACCCAATGATTTTCCGCACGAAATAGGCTAATTACTTTGATAGCGGACGAAGGGACGGCTGGAAAGCCGTCCCTTCGTGTTAGAATAGCCACATAACAAATTTAGCAGGAGAGGAAAAAAATATTATGAAAAACCGTAAACCAATGGTTGCTGGAAACTGGAAAATGAACAAGACGTTCCATGATGCCAGGGAACTCCTGGAAGAACTAAAATCAGAATTGAAAGGGATCGAATCGGTCGATCTGGTTGTCTGCCCCACGTTTGTGAACCTTCCACTGGCTAAAGAAGCTTTGGATGGTAGTAATATCAAAGTTGGTGCTCAAAATCTGCACTGGGAAGAATCTGGAGCATATACCGGGGAAGTTTCTGCTGCTATGCTGAAAGATTTTTGTGAATATGTCATCATTGGTCATTCAGAACGCCGGGCAATGTTTGGTGAAACAGATGAAAGTGTGCACAAAAAGGTGTTTGCTGCATTGGGGTCCGGTTTGCAGCCGATCGTGTGTGTTGGCGAGACCCTGGAAGAAAACGAAGCAGGCAAAACCGCGGATGTCGTCGGACGGATGGTGCGAGAAGGCTTGAATGGTCTGACTGTAGAACAGGCAGAGCGGGTTGTGGTCGCCTATGAACCGGTCTGGGCGATTGGCACTGGCAAGACAGCCACCCCTGACCAGGCAAACGATGTGCATAAGAACGTGGTGCGTCCTATTCTGCGTGAGATGTTTGGCGAAGAGGTTGGAAATGGCATGCGTATATTGTATGGTGGTTCGGTCAAACCTACTAATGCAGCTGAACTTTTTGGTCAATCCGACATTGATGGTGGTCTGATCGGTGGTGCAAGTTTGAAGGCTGCCGATTTCGTCGGGATAGTTAAAGGGGCACTGTAATTTGTTTGATTTGTCTGTTTTAACTTGCCATCCTGAGTGAGATGAAGGATCTTGCTCCAGCCAGATTAGATCCTTCGAAAATATAGCTCAGAGACAATCGTTTTATCATACCGAAGAACATAAGTTCTTGCGTTTTACGTCTTGCCATCGGTCTTCGCCACGGCGAGCGGAATGCAGCGACCGCGGCATGCCCCAGAAGCGCAGCAGATGGGGCAATCTACCCTTAATCTGTCATTGCGAACGAAGTGAAGCAATCTCGGCAGTTAGAAAATGAGGCAAATGCCTGATGGCAAAATCCGGAGAGATCGCATCGCAAAAGAGGCTCGCGATGACGTCACCCCTCACCGACTTTGCGAACCCAGGATCTGCGAGCGAAGCGCAGCCTGCCCCAGAAGCGCAGCGGATGGGGCAATCTGCCTTTAATCTGTCCTTGCGTGGGTTAACTCGTACGGAAGGGGCCTTGTGCCTACGCAGTAAGGTATGCTCCTTCCGCTAAAGCTATATCAGGCTAACTTAGCGGCTGGAGGCAAGCCCCAGCCCTACGGAACCCTTCCTCAGGATGACAAAACCTTTAACCGTCGTTGCGAGGGAGCGCAGCGATCGCGTCCTGCCCCAGAAACAGCATACTGGGGTCATCTGTTTCCTGTAGAAAAAAGCTGTGGCAAGCAAAAATTCTTTTACAGTAATACGATAATCAAAACCCACCCCCTCAATCCCCCTCCCAGGATGGGGGTGAAAACGACCAGCCATTGCGAGCGAAGCGCGGCTTGGCCCAGAAGCGCAGCGGATGGGGCAATCTGCCTTTAATCTGTCATTCTGAACGGAGTGAAGAATCTTGTCCTTGGAAATTTAAGATCCTTCGTTCCTCAGGATGACAAAACCTTTAACCGTCGTTGCGAGAGAGCAGCGAAGCGCGGCCTGCCCCAGAAGCGTAGCGGATGGGGCAATCTGCCTTTAATCTGTCATTCTGAACGCAGCAAAGCAATCCCGGCAAGTGAAACATGATGCAAATGCCTGACAGGAACGTACGGAAGGGGCTCGCTCCTTCCGCCAAGGCTATATCAGGCTGACTCAGCGGCTGGACTAAAGCCCAGCCGTACGGAGGGGGCTTGTCTCCCTCCGCTAACAAGTGAGATAACCAACGCAGCGGATGGGGCAATCCGCCTTTAATCTGTCATTGCGAACGAAGTGAAGCAATCTGCCTTTGATCTTTTTGATTAACAAGTGTCGAACGAAGTACCAGCGCAGTCGTGAAGTGAGAGCGCACCAAAGCTCTTGATACACCAAAATTCAAAAGTGCTCTCATTCAGACCTAAGACTATTGCGGACCACCTCATGTAAAAAACAAACGAAGAATTTATTTGTCCGTTTTTCTCAATTCAATCATTTTCTCTAGCGCACATATCGCGGCGATATCTTCAAGGATGGTAAATCCACTTACGTATGGCATATTGAAGTTTGGGATCCAAGCGTCACCAGATATTGGGCCGAGATCATTAGTGTGATAAACAATTCTAAGGCCATGCAATTTAACAGATTGTAAATCTTTTATATCCCCAGGCTCAAACGAGGGATTTACTAAAGATAAAATTGAATAACCTGACCATAATCCTTGACAAATCCGTTCCAGATCAGCTCTCCGGTTTGCCAAAGGATTATTCTTAAATTGGCTTTCAATTTCTATGGAAATCATCCAATCCTTGATTATGTAATCTTTTTCCTCTTCTGAAAGTGATTGAAACTCGTCGTTAGTCAAACCCAATTGTTCAACACTAAAATTCCTATTCTTCTTTTTTACATCCATAGTTGCTAATAAATTTCCAATTAGTCCATCAACAATTGTTAACTTCGTTGAATTGCTAATAGCCTTGAAATATGTAGCACCAACTACAATAAATGGGAAAAAATTTGACATTGCAACTCTTAGCTTCAGTTCAGTAATTTTTTTCCGCCAATTGCTCGGATGTAAAATACGATCGTCTGAAATATATTCAGTCCCTTTATTAAAACCTTGCTGCATTCCATCAAATTCGATACAAAACAGAGGTTCATCTTTTAGATTGCAAATCGTGTAGTCAATACTTGTCTTCTTCAGCAAGTTGAATTCTTCCTGAGTAAATCCTTTAGGCCTTACATCCAGACCTTGAGAAATATCGCGAATGCCTTTTGGACTTAAAACATTCAGGAAAGGTAGATTGTGATATATGTTGTATTTCTCACCCCACGTCCTTTTGAGTTTATAGTAATTGGTTTTTTCACTATTGCTTGCAAAAACAGTTTTTGCGACACTCATGGATAGGCTCTCTTAAGAACTATACATTTTTTCTGAACAATTAGGACGTATTAATATTTTTCTGATACAGCTCCATCAAATAAGCAACACAAGCAGGTTCATTGTCGAGGGGGTGCCAGGGTTTGGCGTAGGCTTCCCAGACGGCTTTGTCGTTTGCCTGGTGGGCTTTGCGCAGGTCGGGGGGCATGGTGAGCTCGTCGTAGAGGTCGGCGAGGCTGGCTTCGGGGTAGCGCTCCCGGGCAGCGAGGATCGCCCGGGCGGTTTGTTCGATTTTCTCTTTTTGTTCGGGGGTGGGGTTGGGCCATGGGAAGTTGTTATAGACGATGTCTTTTGAATATTGGTATCGCAATTCCAGTCGTCCGGCAACTGCGCGCATCCATGCGTTATGAACACTAGAAATTAAAACCCCAAAGTAATATGGATCTGCATTAGCTATTAGTAAGGCACTTCCATTCACAATTACTTCCGGTGAAACAATACCAATTGGAATGTAATCTCGGTTTTCAGAAGAGACTTTAGGTATCACAATCATTTCAACATCAGGTTGCCTAATTTCTCCAAATAGATAGGGGTAATCGGCGAGTGCTTTTGTCTGGGTTCGGCTACTCGCTAGTCTAAAATTTCGACAACCTTTCAATCGCTTTGAGATAAATTTTGAGTCGGCAATATCTTTCGGTTGAGCATCTTTTAACCAGAGGCAATAGCGCAATTGGCCATTAAGTAATTCATTACCCCCTAAGTACTGTCTGATAAACTTCTCGTTTTTCAGATTCTCAAGAATTAGTTCAAGACGGTCATCTTCATTGAGAATTAGATGACCGTTATCAATGGGCATACTCCCATAATTCATCATAGGTGCCTGACAAATGGGTTTACTTCGCCTTTCTATTACCATGTTTGGAGCATCCACAAGATAAACATTTATATTCTTTGCTGGAAAAGAAGTTCCGTCAGGAAGATATAGGGTTTTACTCTTTACTTCGCGAGAAGAATAACCGATGATGACGCAATGGACAGCAGCATTGAATTTCGCCTTGTTACTCCATCTGAAAGTTCGATAGGCAAATTTGATTTCATAATCGTCTGAGAATACAAGTTTCTGGAGCAATGGAGCCTGTTCACCCTGGGTTATCGAGTTTGTTGAAACAAATGCAACCTGGATATCCCGATTCTGTTGGATCATACGGTTGGATTTTGAATACCAGCCTGTGACATAGTCCAACACTCCTGCGCCTGATTTCTCTTCGAAAAGAGTAAGCAGTTCAAGCTTTTGTTCCGTACCTTGTTCTTTTTTACCTATAAACGGCGGGTTGCCCATGATGTAGTTAAGACGGTGGGCGGGGATGACTTCGTTCCAGTCCAGGCGCAGGGCGTTCGCGTTGATGATGCTGGCGTTGTCGCGGATGGGGTAGTCGATGAAATTGCCGCCGAAATAATGGCTTATTTCCTGGTCCATGAGGTGTTTGGTGAGCAGCATGGAGACCTTGGCGATCTCGCAGGGGAATTCTTCGAACTCGATGCCATAAAACTGGTCGACGGTGACCTTGGTGGGGTCGTCGAAAAGGACCATCTGCCCGGATTCGCTGAGTAATTTGAGGACTTCAAATTCAAGCTGGCGCAGCTTTTGATAGGTGACGATCAGGAAGTTACCGCAGCCACAGGCAGGGTCGAGAAAGGTGAGGGAGGCGAGCTTGCGGTGAAAGGCTTGCAGCTCGGTGATGGTGCTTTTGGAACGCTCGAATTCTTCCTGCAGTTCGTCGAGAAAGAGGGGGCGAATGACCTTGAGGATGTTTTCTTCGGAGGTGTAGTGTGCGCCCAGCTCGCGGCGCTCCTGGGGGTTCATGACGCCCTGGAACATGGCGCCAAAAATGGCGGGGCTGATCTGGGTCCAGTCGAAGTCGCAGCACTCGAGCAGGATTGAGCGCATTTTGGAAGAGAAAAAGGGCATGGACAGTCGTTCGGCAAAGAGAGAGCCGTTGATGTAGCGGAAGCGGCTGAGCTCTTCGGGCAGGGTGGTCATGCGTTTTTCGGGCGGCGTGTTGAGCGTGTGGAAAAGCATGGAGAGCCTGCCTCCGAGGTCGTTGCCATCGGAACTGGAGGCTTTGATGTAGTTGTAGAAAGTGCTTTTTTCGAACACGCCGGTATCGTCGGCGAAAAGGCAGAAGAGCAGGCGCACGAGATAGACCTCGAGTTCGTGACCGGAATAGCCGTTTTCTTTGAGGGCGTCGTGGAGCTTTGCCATTTTGTAGGAGGCATCGGTGTTTAGCTCGATCTCGGTGCGCGCTTCGGAGTCAGCATCAAAGCCAGCCAGGCGGCTGAAGATGCGCAGGTGTCTGCGTAATTCGGTTATTTTGAAAGGTTTGTAAGGGTGTTTTTTGTCGTAGTTGAAGACCTGGACTTTGTAGAAATCGCAAACCATGATGAGCTGGGGGATCTCTTCGGGTTTGAGCCCACGGACGTAGTTCATTGCCTGGGTGTGGGCGGCTTCGAGCGATTCGCCCCTGGATTTCATTTCGATCAGGATCTTGCCGGGGAGCAGGTAGTCGATGTAGTTGGGTTTGCCGCTGGGGAGGATGATCTGGTGTTGGGGAAAGCCAGTTTGCCAGTCGACACCGAAGACGTGGAGGAAGTCCTGGATGAATTTGATGTCATCCTGTTTTTCGGTGCCGGGGGTGGCGCGCCATTTGCGCTGGAATGCGGCGGCTCGGGTTTCGATCTCGGTCCAGGTGAGCATGTGGTAATTATAGCTTATAGCGGGTAGGTGGTAGCTGATTGGGAAAGAATGATCCTTCACTTCGTTCAGGATGATAAAAAGCAGATCGTCAGCGGAGGGAGTAAACCCCCACTCCCCTGCGCTTCGCTTCGGGGATCTTCGACGTACGGCTGGGCTTTAGTCCAGCCACTATGCTTTCGGGGCAGACTGGTAATGAAGATTGAAAAGAAACTGCAGATCGCCACGCTTCGCTCGCGATGACGGATTTTGAGGAGTGGGCATCATGAACCGAGGTATGGCTGGTCCCTTTGCCAGCGAACCAGGGTATCTGGTCTAGCTGTTGTGTGTGCTATATGAATGTTATCGGAGGGAGCAAGCCCCCACTCCCCTGCGCTTCGCTTCGGGAATCTTCGACGTACGGCTGGGCTTTAGTCCAGCCGCTGTGCTCTCGGAGCAGGCAGGTGGCTGATAGGAAAGAAAGAGAAAGAAAAAGATCCTTCACTTCGTTCAGGATGATGGGACTACAGATCGCTGCGCTTCGCTCGCGATGACAGATATAGAGATCGCTTCGCAACTGAGGCTCGCGATGACGTTCCCCCACATCCTGCAAAGGGCAAGATCCTTCACTTCGTTCAGGATGACAAAAACCCTTGACCGTCAATCCGAGCGGAGCGACCGCGTCCTGCCCCAGAAACAGCGTGCTGGGGTTCCCTGTTTCCAGTAGAGAAAAGACTGTGGAAAAATTTTCCTTTAACAGTCATACGATAATTAATACCCACCCCCTCAATCCCCCTCCCAGGAGGGTGTGAAAAGGACAAATCACTAGTATGATCCCAATTTGATAAGGACGGGTCTTGCTGGGTCAGGAATTATTAGTATGATCCCAATTTGATAAGGACGGGTCTTGCTGAGTTAGGAAATATTGGAGCTCGTGATTGGGACCCGCCGGTACGGTTGTTTATATGATGTAAATTTGCGGAAGGGGTCATACCTTGCTGCGCAGGCACAGGTCCCCTTCCCTACTATATATAAAAGTAAGGGCGGGTTCAGGACGTGAGCGCTTTGCCATCACCCAATCCGACAAGGCAATCGTGTCGTAAGGAACGCGGTCATGATGCTGGGAGTGTAGGGAACGTGGCTTGTCCCGTTCCGATTCCCGGTATTTGGTATGAAATTACGGAAGGAGTCATACATTGCTGCGCAGGCACAGGGACCCTTCCCGGCTGGGGTGGTCATTAGCCATTTTGCCATTAAACCTTTCTGATTTAGAAAATTATTGGATTGGTAAAATGGCGTGGCAGTCTGCCTCTGATTCTGTGCCTATTATTGATAGTTGACTTTACCGGCAAGGTCATATGGCTAAAGGAGATTAACAACATTTTCATGTGTATATTGGCTCAGGAAGTCACGATTCAATGTCCCCTACGGTTCACTTGACTTTAATTCGCGAAATCTTATAATTGCACCATCGACTGAGAAAGGGAAGAGTAAGTTGCCCAGCCTCCACAGGGAGTTTTTGCTGTGACTGAGAGCAAAACCGGAAAGGCAGTGACCGAAGTTCGCCCAGGAGTCGCACGAATGAACGCCAACCGTCAATAGTTCGCGCCGGCAGCCTCCGTTATCAGGCAACCTGAGTGGCTCATTTCTGAGCAAAAAGGGTGGTACCGCGGTTAACCCCGTCCCTTTATGGGGCGGTTTTTTTGTGCCTGCCCACATAATTTGAGGTGAATATGTCTGAAATTGAAAGCATTTTGCAAACCGAACAACGAACAGCATTGACTGCCCTGGCAGATATCCAGAGCATAGATGCATTGGATGCCTGGAAAAAAACCTACCTCGGAAAATCCTCCCTGGTTATGACCACATTTGGCAAAATGGGCAGCTACTCCAAAGAAGAACGCCCCCTGGTTGGAAAGACGGTCAATGCGGTAAAAGTGGCACTTGAAAGCGCGCTTGCTGCGAAAGAAGAGACCGTGAAGAGAGAGGCCTTGCTCAGCACCCTGGCAAGCGAAAAACTGGACGTGACCCTGCCAGGTCAGCCGGTACGCCAGGGGCGGCTGCATCCAATCAACCTATCCTTACGTGAAATCTACCGCATCTTTGCTGATATGGGCATCCAGGTTTACAGCTCTCCCGAAGTCGAAACCGATGACATGAATTTCACTTACCTCAACATCCCTCCTTATCACCCTGCCAGGGATATGTGGGACACGTTCTACACCGAAAATGAAGGCGTTGTATTGCGCACGCACACATCGCCAGGGCAGATCCGTGCCATGCGGGATTATTATCCCAACCCGGTGCGCGTGATTTTACCGGGAGCTTGTATGCGTTATGAACAGCAAGACCAAAGCCATGAAATCGAATTTATGCAGTTTGAACTGCTGGTTGTGGATAAAGGGATTACTTTTGCTGATCTCAAGGGCACGATGGCAGATTTCACCGCTCGTATGTTTGGGCCTGAAACTATCACGCGCTTTCGTCCTTCACACTTCCCCTTCACCGAACCAAGCGCCGAACTGGACGTAAGCTGCATTTTCTGCGCTGGGCAAGGATGTGGTGTCTGCCATGGCACTGGCTGGATCGAGTTGGGCGGCTGCGGTATGGTGCACCCCCGGGTGTTGGAAAACGGAGGTTACGACCCCCATATTTACAGCGGTTTTGCCGCCGGGGTTGGTATCGACCGTACCACCTTGCTCCGTCATCACATCAATGATATTCGCTATTTACGCAATAACGACATTCGATTCCTGGAACAGTTTTAAACAGGAGAGGAAAAATGAAAGCACCCTTAAGCTGGCTTAATGATTATGTTGACCTGGGCGGGAAAAGCCTGGAAGAAATTGGAATAACCCTGACCATGATTGGTCTTGAAGTTGAGGAAATCACCCTGGTTGGTTTGGAGAAACCCCAGGCAAAACGCTTACAAAACAAATATTCGGGGCTCTCCTGGGCAAAAGACAAATTTGTGGTGGCAGAGGTGCTTGAGGTCAGGCAGCACCCTAATGCAGACAAGCTGACACTCTGTTTGCTAAATGACGGTAGTGGCAGAGAAATAACGGTTTTGACTGGTGCTCCGAATCTCTTTCCCTTTTTAGGCAAAGGATGGCTTGATAAATCAATAAAAGTTGCCTATGCACGTGAAGGCGCACAACTTTATGACGGGCATCAGCCTGGTCAAGTTTTAACAAAACTAAAAAAGGCTACCATCCGGGGGGTTGAGTCCAGCTCGATGATTGCTTCCGAGAAAGAGCTTGGCATTTCTGAGGAGCACGAAGGTGTCATCTTTCTCGATGATGACGCTCCTGTCGGCATGCCATTGGCAGATTATATGGGCGATGCGGTTTTTGAGGTCGCTATCCTGCCCAACATGGCTCGCGACGCTTCGATTTTGGGCATTGCGCGGGAGCTTGCAGCAGCTTTTAACCTGACAATCAAGGAGCCTGCCGGCTTACTCCTTAAGCAAGGCGGGGAGATTGACGAGAAAGTGAATCTTAAGATCCAGGAACCAGAGTTGAACCCCCGTTTTATGCTCGGAATGGTAGAAAGTGTTAAAGCGGTTCCCAGTCCCTATTGGGTTCGGCGTCGGTTGTCGCTGGCTGGCATGCGCCCGATAGATGCCCTCGTGGATGCGACCAATTACACCATGCTCGAGACCGGTGAACCATTACATGCCTTTGATTATGATTTACTTGTCAGGCGAGCAGGTGGCAAACCGACCATAATTACCCGCAGGGCGAATGATGGCGAAAAACTGACCACGCTGGATGGACACGACCTGATTCTAACCAATGAAACTGAATTGGTCACAGATACTGCCGGACCACTCAGCCTGGCAGGCGTGATGGGTGGGCTTGAATCCGGCATCACAACACAGACGAGCCGTGTCTTGCTCGAAGCTGCCAACTGGAACTTTATCAATATTCGCAAAACCAGCAGTCGTTACCATATCAACAGTGAAGCATCCTATCGTTTCAGCCGGGATGTACACCCCGCCCTGGCAGAACAGGCTCTTGCTTTGTGTTTAAGCCGTATGCAGGAATGGGCTGGAGGCATTGTGGTTGAAGGGGTGATCGATCAGTATCCGCTGAAACGGGAAGATACGGTTAACAGTCTTACAGAAACCGATATCGAGAGGCTGTTAGGTTTGAAAATAGATTTGAAAGAGGCTGGCGAGATTTTAGAACGACTCGGGTTCGCATGTTCAATTGAAAATGACGTATTGACCGCCATCACTCCTCCCAACCGCACTGATATCGAACCTGATAGTATTTATGGCAAAGCCGACCTGATCGAGGAAATCAGCCGGATCTATGGATTTGATCGTATACCTTCACGCCGGCTTACAGGAGAGCTGCCTCCACAAATTGGAGATAAGAAGGTCGAATTTGAGCAAGTGGTGCGTGATTTGCTCGTCTCACTTGGTTTGCAGGATACCCTGGCTTACAGGCAAACCTCTATCCAACGTGAAGCAAAACTGAACCCTGGAGCTGTGGTGGACGAAACCCTGGAATACGTCAAACTCGCTAATCCCATCTCACCTGAGCGCACTGTGATGAGACGGAGCACACTTGGCACTATGCTGGAATTGATCGAACGCAACGGACGCTTGGCTGATAGCCTGGCTTTGTTTGAGCTTGGGCCAGTTTTTCTACCGGTAAAGGATCAAAAGCTGCCAGACGAACCGCTCCGTGCCTCAATTGGTTTGTGGGGAAAGAAAAATCTTGCTGGCTGGGGAGATGAGCAAAAAGGGTCCTTCGGTTTTTTTGATCTGAAGGGTGTTGTTGAGGGTCTTTTCCATGGTTTGCACCTCAACAATGTTGAATATCGCGTGGCTGAAGATTTCCTAACTTTCCACCCCGGAAAATGTGCCCGTATTTATGCAGAAGATCAGTTGGTTGGGGTAATGGGCGAAGTTCATCCCCTCGTCAGAAATAACTTTGACTTCCCCGATGGAGCAGTTTTGGCAGCAGAGCTGTATCTGGATGTGCTAATTGATCTGTTTAAAAAAGATTTCGAAGTCAGACCGATTTCGACTTTTCCTGCCATGGTTGAAGATATTGCCTTGATCGTAAACGAGGAGGTTTTCGCAAGCCAGGTTGAAGCTTTGATTCGCAGAGCCGGAGGAAAGTTATTGGTCGGTGTGGAGTTGTTTGATCTCTACAGGGATGAAAAACTGGGAGAAGGCAAGAAGAGCCTTGCATATCAGCTGACCTACCAGGCGTTTGACCGTACTCTGAGTGTTGCTGATGCCGCAGCGATAAGAAAAAAGATTGTCAAGGTGTTGAGCTATGAAATTGGGGCGGTTCTAAGGGATTCATAGGAGGATATGGATTGAAAACAGTGTTGCTTTTCACGCGAAATGGATTAGGGGATGCTCCTGAAGGTCTCCAACAGGCTCTGGTGGTTAAATATCTGAGCTTGCTTGCACAAGATGAGAAAAAGCCAGACCAAATCCTGTTTTATACGGAGGGTGTCAGACTGGTGTGTGAGGGCTCGTTGGTCCTGGGCTGGCTGCACAGCCTGGAAGAAGCCGGCGTAGAGCTGATTGTCTGCTCAACCTGCCTCGACTTTTTTGGTCTGACAGATAAGGTTAGAGTTGGCAAGATAGGCGGTATGCCGGGTATATTGGAGGCTTTGCAAAAGGCTGATAAAGTCATAAGTTTGTAGATCTTCACCAACTTTTGCTTAGTGCAGACGTCACTACCAAACCCGTACCAGGTCCGGGTTGTCAACTGCTCCCCGACCGGTTTTCGCCAGATCAATCCACTTGCCGTGCACCTTAACCCGAACAACGTCTGCGGTGAAATCGGTGTTGGTCGGACCATAATTACTGAATAAGGATGAGCCGACTGCGTATATGTCCGCAGGGACGTGGAGCTTTTCGAATTTTTCGATTTTCTCACCATTAAATCCGCCTGAAACGACGATCTTCACATTTTGGCAGTATTTTTTTGCGATTTCGATCGCTTCTTCAGGCAGATTCCAGTCAAGATAGGCTGAATCCAGTGCCTGACGAGTCTTGAACACCAGCCGGGGGTTTACGCCGAGATCAAGAACGGGATCACCAAGTGGTTCAACAGACGCGTCCCGTAAACCAGATGAAGTATCCAATCGCACTCCAAACAAGACATATCGTTTGGCTTCCTCTTCGTTCCTTTCCTGAATGAGTTCATAATATTTGCTGAACATGACTTTACAAACCTTTAGTGAAACCCCAATGCTGTCGTTTGTAAAGTCAACCAGCGCGATTCGGGGGATATTTGCAGGGAGCACCCTTGAGAATGCCAGGGTTGCTTCAGCGGTGTCACCGAGGAAACTGGCAATGCCTGAATGGGAGATTGTTCCACCACCAAACCCGCCCCACCAATCGCCCTGAGCATCGGTAGAGACGTAGATGTCAGTGTCTTCGGCATAATCCATGTTATATCGTTGAACCGCGATCAGGTATGCATAGCCATCTGCAGCCTGGACCTCATGGACATCAAAACGAGCAGGGAAAAACATGAGCGGTTTCCCGTTGGCGGCTATCTGTGTGTTGTAGACATTGGTGGCGATTCGGCTGGCACGTGCGAGTATCCCCAGTGTAGAGGTCTCGAGGATGGCAAAATCGCGATAACGTCCCCGAACCCGAATAACAGGCTGAACTTTATTGACGTCGCCATTGTACGTCACTATGTCCCCATCCTGAACAGCCCAAACCTGCAAATTTTTAGCAGTGTTAACAAAAACATCGTTTTCGAAATAACCGGTTGCGTGCTGGAGCATTGTCAGGGCTTTGTCTACGCCTACGATCACAGTTTTGCCTGGCCGGCGCGTGAACCACTGCATTTCAACTTCGATATCACCAGTCACAATCTCTTCTGTCGATACTCCATTCGGCAGGAGATGGTCTTGCCCCTGGTAAACGTAACCTTGTTCTGAAAGCTTGCGGAGCATGGTCGCAATGTTGACAAAGTATTTATCAGCATACCAGCCTTTGCGCATACGTTCGATATCAAGCTTGAAGGTTTTGTCGTCCAATCTTTTTCCGTTAAATATGCTCATTTTCACTCGATTCCTGGCGGGGTTACCGTCCTAAAGATATTATAAAGGTGAATTAGCAAATCCCCACCAGTGATGTGCATGGAGGGGATTTTTATGTGAACGCGGATTTCAGACCCGCTATGAAGTTTTTGTTGTGGTCTTCTAAAAAAGTGATTCGTGTGGATTTTTCTCGTCCAGCTTCGCCAGGGCAAAAGAAGCCGCCGCACCGATCAGGAAAAGCAGCACACAGACCAAAATCATTCCCCAACCGCTCACCCCAGAAGGGATAATTGCCGCAGTCGAACCCAAAACCACACCAATGATCAGGTGGTACATAAAAGCATAGTGTTTGGAGAAAAGCCAATTAACCAATTTGGCAAAGATTAAAATGACTAAAGCCACACCCAGGATCAGTGGAATGATAACACCCAGTTGCAGGTTTTTGATTCCGTTTGCCATTGGCTGATACAAACCCATATAGATTAGGAAATTTGAAGGGCTCAACCCGGGCACAACCAGCCCAAGCCCGGTGAGCGCGCCGCTGAGCAGCCAGGCAAAGAAACTCGGTTGAACCTCAACGGTACGGATCGTTTCCATCCAGCGCATTAAGAAGAAAATGCCAAAAGCTGCAAGAACCAACAAGATCCAATGCCAGTTTTTTCGACCTTCTTTTCCTGCGGTTTTAACCAGAGATGGAATTGTGCCGGCAATAAAACCGATAAAAAGCCAGGTAAACTGAGCAGCATAATTTTCAAAAGCAAAATCGATTACCGCCGAGAAGGCAACTACTCCAAGCACACCACCAATCCCAACCGGCAGGAAGAAGCGCAAGTGCTCAACAAACTTTTGGCGAATGTTTGCCAACCAACGCACCAGGGGTTCATAAATCCCAAAGACTACCAACATCACTCCACCTGACAAACCCGGGGTGATCGCGCCTATACCAGCCAAAAAACCTTTCACAAAACGTACGACCCAGCCAACCACAGGGTTGCCTGCTGGTTTAACAGGATTCATCTCATCGTTAGTGTTTCTTTCAATCTTGTTTTCCATATCAGAATTCATTTCAACTCTTTTCTTGTTTTATCTGCACCATTCTACAACAAACTGGCGTTTTGGTAAAAGTTTTAATTCAAACGGAGTCGAGGATTGATTTCTGGGTTAAGAAGATTGTGATTATCGAGTTTGTCAACACGAAGGGTTAACAACCATCAACATGAGGCAAATGATGGCTAAAAACCTCAATTTTGCTGATCCAATTTTTTTTCCTAACCTCCAGTCAGGCTGTCGTCATCTTTCATTTTGTTGATTTGCCCCTCCAGATGGTCCAGCCAATGAAGAGTAGCGCGATCACGATAGAGGCGATAGGAGTGGACAATAGCCTCATCCAGAGCGTCTGCCGAGGTAACCGGCAAATCCTGCAGCAGGTGATCGTACCAGGATTGGCAAACAACTCGCTGCTTTTGAAGTAAATCGAGAGCATGGTTGATGCCATACCTTCGGGCAATGATTAGCTTACCTAAAAAGTCCTGTCGGATATCACGTGCCTTCTTCACTGGCGTTGAGATCCATTCCATAATCAAGGCTTTTCCTTCGTTTGTCAGCCTGAACACAACCCGGCCGGTCAATTCTGCATCAGCTTGGTCTGGAACAGGCTCAATAAAACCGCTGTTTTCCAGTCGATCCAGTTTTGAATATAAAAGGGCTTGTTTGATATTCCAAATCTTATTGATCCCTGGCATTTGATTCATCCTGTGGTGGATTTCATAACCATGCAGAGGTTCCTCATCCAACAATGCCAGGATGACGTTTTCCATCGAAATTGGTAGTGCTTTACGAGCCATGTTTCACCTCGACGTGCTCGTCATTATTTGACTAAGACAGTTTCGTCAGACTTATTTGGAACAAGACAGAGAAAAACGAAATCCTCTGGGCCGGTAACACGATAGCTGTGGGGAGCCTCAGGCGGAATGAAAACAACATCACCAGCGCTCACTGCGTGAGGAATATCATTAATAATCACCAAGGCTTTCCCGCTCAGCACATATTGTTCATGTTCCACGAGGTTATAGTGCATGGGCATAGAACCTCCAGGTTGAATGGTAAATTTACGCATAGCAAAATTCGGTGCGTCCTGGTCAGAGATCAAAACAGCTTTGCTGGCGCCTGAACCGACCGGAAGCGGCTCACTGGGTATTTCGTGGCTGTGTTTTACATACATAAGACTCCTTTCAAGAACCTTATTTCATTATAACAACTGTATGACAGTTTTTCATGAAGCGGAGTAAAATTGTCGAATGAAATCGAAGAAGCTTACCAAAGAAAAAGGCACTGCCTCGAAGCAACAGAATAAACAAATCTCCAAAAAAGAAAAAAGGAGCGGTTCTACAACCCCGCCAAGCACGAAAAAGGACTTTTGGGAAGACCTTCTGGACTATCTGTTGTGTATTATGGGAGGTGCCATCTATTCTGTTGGCATCAACCTGCTCATTTTGCCTTTTGGACTGTATATTGGCAACCTAACTGGTATCGCAAGGATTATCATCGAACTGCTGCAACACGTGTTTCCCGGTGTTCAGAATGACACCGGTTTGGTGTTGCTTGTGATGAATTTGCCTCTGATGATTGTCGCTTTTAGCTCCATCAACCGCAAGTTTTTCCTTAAAACCTTGTTGACTGTTTTGACGGTTAGTGGGGTAATGCTGTTTGTCCCTGTCAAAGCCATCATCCCCGGGCTGGATGACTTGCTTACGCTCTCAATCATAGGTGGAATTGTTTGTGGCTTTGGAGTTGGACTCAGTCTGAGAGCGGGTGGTTCTTCTGGTGGGGTGGATATTCTCGGGGTCCTGATCACTCTTAAAAAGCCTGACTATAGCGTTGGCAGAGTTAGCCTGCTTATCAGCCTGATTGTGTACGCATATGCCCTGTTTACCAGCCCGCCGGTGATCCTGGTATATTCTGTCATTTTCACCATGATTTACAGCCTGGTCGTTGACAGGGTTCATTACCAGAATGTCAAAATCAGTGTGATGGTGGTAAGTAAAAACCAGGAGATCCTTCAATATATCATTGATGAAACGCATCGCAGTGCGACATATTGGGGAGGTCTGGGTGCCTATTCCGGATCGGAATTCCTGGTAATCAACACGGTTGTTTCCAAGTATGAACTGATGCGTTTGCGCAGGGGAATTATTGAGCTTGACTCCCAGGCTTTTATAATCGAGAACAACTCGGTTAATGTAACTGGCTACTTCCCTTCACATTTCTTTTAACAAAAAACATCATCATTTGTTTAATGAGGCTAATCACCAACCAAACCCCAATCCCCGCGTTTCCAGGATTTTGTCATCAAAGATCACCTCGGCAGGGCTTTGAGCCAAGCCTGCACACACCATAAGTGGCAGCAGGTGTTCTTCGCGGGGGTGGCAATAGCGGGCAGAAGGAGCCTGCTCCCAGTTTAGCAATCTATCGCGCGTATCGGCATATGATGGTTGGGTCATGGTTTCGATCAACCAGTCCTGGAAGTTTTCGTTTGCCTGGTCTGGCTCACCGGTCGGGCGCCAGGCAAAAGCGTTCATATTGTGGAAAGAGAAACCAGAACCAATCACGAGTACGTTCTGCGCAAGTATTGGTCTCAAAGCTTCACCAAGTTTCAAATGGCTTTCTGGGTCCAGTCCGCGAATCAGCGAGAGCTGCAAGGTTGGGATGTCAGCTTCGGGATACATCATTAGAAGCGGGATGAAATGACCGTGGTCATAGCCCCGGGTTGGGTCGATTCTGGCAGGAATTCCAGCATCTTCAAACATCTGAACGATTTGTTTTGCCACATCAGGGGCTCCTGGCGCAGGATATTGCACCTGGTAAGTTTCGGGTGGAAACCCATAATAGTCATAGAACATCGGCGGGTTTGGAGAACCCAACAGGGTTGGAACGGGTTCTTCCCAATGCGCACTGATCACCAGGATAAGCTCAGGGCGGGAGATTTGTTGGGGCAAGACGCTCATAAAGTCGATCATCGCCTTGTGACCTGGGTCTCCGAGTAATGGAAGCGGCCCACCACCGTGACTGAAGTAAACGATACGTTTTTTGTCTGTGTTCATAACATCCTTTCTGAATAGGTCAATTGTATACTATATGATCAACGCACTACACGCAAACTTTTTCGCTGGAGAATGACACATGTGAATTCAAATACTCAAAGGAGATGACATCTGAAGATAAAATAGCTGTCAATAACTGATTCAATTTATCTCTTTCTTTGTTATCTCTTTTACCCCAAAACGAGAAATCTACATCAATCCCGTATTGCCTTATTGAAAAAAAATAAAAGTTTTTTCAGCACAGGCTCAACTCCCTGGACATTCAGAGCATTCAAACCTTGAGAGAGTATAAAACTTCAAGACATCATGAGGCAAGTTTTAATATACGGTACAAAAAAGTGATGGTCGAAACGTCCATCACATTTTTACAATCATTGGGTTTAATATCCTTATTACCACTTGTGTTGAAATTTTAATATCTTCATAGCTCTAAGTGTAAGCCATTTGCTTTGGTCATCCTTTTGTCCGATTGGGATGAGAAGCCGGTCACTATTGTAGGTATTCTGAATTCTCCATCTGCCCGTATCGTCCTGCTTGGACACAACAAGGTTAAGAGCATCGTCCATACGGTTGTCCCTAACACCAAGTTCACTCAGAATGTCGAGTATTTCAAGCACATCAGTCTGATACATCAAGGGAAAACCAAATTTTAGCCAGCCGGGTTTTGAAGTCCGATTGAGATTATGACTGCGCTTATAGATATGATGGATTAGCAAAAATTCTACTGCCTTGTCTATTGTATCTTTTACCGCTTGTGTTCTGCATTCTTCTGGTATGGCGCTGAACGCTTTGAGCGCCTTAACCACGCCCATATGACAGGTATGCCTACCCCAACATATTTCGTGTCGGTCATACAGTGGAACTTGAGGGTCATCTTCTATGCCATCATTAAAGCGCATATACTGGGTGAGCCAATCAATACCCTTTTGCAGTCTCGGATCGTCAATATAACCGAAGCGTATGAGGCTCCATACCATATTCCCCGTAAGACAGGGGATGACCTCACTGATTCTGCCGCCGCCTGTTTTTACGGCGGCGTTCTGCGAAAAGCCGCCGTGCTGCGTTTCTTGAGAATACTTAAATATATATTCGCATTGCTCTTTAATCTGCGGTGAGGCATCAGCGCCTAACTCCGCGAGCGTAATTAGCGACCACACAAGTCCTTTGTATTTATAGGTGTAAAACCTGGGAAAGGCTTGAAGATATGCAGGCTCCTGTTGTTTTCGAAGAATATCGGGAACAATGCCGGATTGCATAATCCTTTGCTTTGCCTGTTGTACTTCCGGGTCATCTTCGGGTTTGTCAAAAACATGCTTTAACGTAAAATACCGTATCGAAGGATTTTCATCTTCTAACAGCCAATCAGTGGGATCAGCTTTAAGTATAGCTTTCCAATCATCCATTTTTACCCCTCCCTTGGTTCATGGACATATCATAAGGGGGTTGTAATGCTAATTAAAATTATAGCATGTATATTTTTGGCAAACAACGACACACAATGACAAACAACACCGGGGAATGTACAGCTAAAAACTAATTAATGGGTCCTGTCCGCTCTTCAAAGAGGTTGATAACTGCTTTTGCGAGTTTCTTTGAACTATGCCTCCATGGATAGAGATCGTCTACGAGGTCTGCCTCATAAACTTTGAAATTCTCGTGCAATTCCTGGTCGGCTGCCACCCAGCTGGTATTTTCACCTAAAGCACCCTTGTAATTGCGATTGCAAAGAACCAGATCGAAGATGCGTTTCTTTACATGACTTTCCAAAACCTTGACATGGTCCGATGCGTTGAACCCATCCGTTTCCCCTCGCTGGGTTGCGACGTTGCAGATGTAGTAAGTCTCTGCCCGGCTCGCTGAGATTGCTTCGGTCAGGTCTTTCACCAACAGATTGGGAAGGATACTGGTAAAAAGGCTCCCTGGTCCGATCAAGATCAGATCAGCATTCAGAATAGCCGAAAGTGTCGGGGGATATGCCTGGACGTTTTCCTGATCGAGCCAAACCTTGTTAATTTTGCCTCCGGCTTCGGGGATCTGTGATTCACCGTGGACTATCGCAGGTTCGGGCTCACCCTCTTTCTGTATTTCACCTACCAACTCTACATCATTTAATGTTGTCGGCAAAACTTGGCCATAAATTGCCAGAACCCGCCCCGACTCAGCAACCGCTTCTTCAAAACTGCCCGTAATCTCGCTCATTGCTGTTATCAGCAGATTCCCCAGAGAATGCCCTTCCAAACCCGCACCGGATTGAAATCGATATTGAAATACCTGGGAAAGAAGGGCTTCATCACTCGAGAGTGCTGACAAGCAGTTGCGAATATCACCAGGCGGCAGGACACCCAGGTCCCTCCGCAATTCACCAGAAGATCCGCCATCATCTGAAACAGTGACGATAGCCGTTATGTTATGAGTATAGACTTTTAACCCTCGCAACAATGTTGCCAATCCATGCCCACCACCAATAACAACTACCTTGATCCCTTTTTCACGTTGGCGATAATGTTCTAATCGATCCCAAACGGGCTTGCCATCTTTTTCAAATGGTTTCAATAAGGCTCTGTTTGCTCCCCAGATGCCTAACAGAATCACGATGACACCAAGACCACCAAAGAGCAAAAATCGGATAGGACGGTCAAGAAAACGAAGCGAGAGAAAGGCAAGAATAGGCGTGAGAATTTCACTGCTGGTCGACCGATAATAATCCAGAAAAATCACAGCCAGACCCAAGCCCAACAACATTGCGCCGACAATCGATAACGCCAACCAACGCTTGTAACCCGTGCCCGGAAGAAGCCAACGCGACTCCAACCGAAGCCGGGACCAGAAACGCTTAAACCAATTATCCTTTGATTTGGGAGCCATAATTGTTCTGATGATAGCAGGAATTTTTTATATCGTCAACGCAATCCACAGCGTATTAATTCTGCTAATTACCCACAACAATTTGTTTGACATCGTTGTAACTCCAATTATTCTTGAGGTAAAATTGATGTATAAATTAACAAACAACACCTCTTGATAAATTATCTATTGAGAGTCCAGGAGTAATTATGGCAGATTCCAAACCTCAAATCGTGATGCGCTCAGGTCCAATCCCTGGTTCCAGTTATTACCTGGATAAACCCGAGGTAACCATGGGCAGGGACTTTGCAAATGATATACCGGTGCCTGATAGTGAAATATCCCGGCGACATGCCCGTTTCATCGTCAAAGCTGACGGTGTTTATATTGAAGACCTTGGATCCACCAACGGCACTTTTCTAAACGGTGTGCGCCTGAGTTCCCTTCACCGCCTCGCCAATGGCGACCTGATCACCCTGGCAGAGAGCACCGTGATGAGCTTTGAATGGGAAGCTGCTGCCGAGGTCGCCTCGCACGTGCCTACTTATAGTGCCCATTCACCAGAGCCCGAACCAGTAAGGCGAGAACCTGTGTACGAGTCGGTTGTCCAGCCTGTTCCCCAACGTCCGCTTGCTCAGGAGCCAACCCCCGAACGAAGAGCCAAAAAACCCTGGTTTATGAATTTTCTGGTGGTCATCCTGATTATCCTGATCATTATCGGTCTGGTATTGACCTTTATGCCTGAGTCGTGGTGGTGCTTCCTGTCATTCAATCGCTTGCCCGGCTGTTATTAATCGTTCAAAAATCAATAAGCCCGATTTTACGGGCTTTTTTTGTCTTAGAAGCGATTTTTTGATCTTCTGCGCATTTTAAGGTATAATAACAAGGTTGCAAAAATTCGAAAAAACGCCTGATTTTTGGCTGAAAGCTTTTATGACTGAAGAAATTCAAACTCCGGAAATCCCCGAAACACCCGATATCAACAACCCCGAATCCGGTATGAAAACGGTCGGGATTGATGAACAAATGCGCACAGCTTACCTCGATTACGCCATGAGCGTCATCGTTGCCCGCGCCCTCCCAGACGTACGCGACGGTCTCAAACCGGTTCACCGACGTATCCTTTACGCCATGGAAGACATGGGTATCCGTTCAAATACCCCTTTTAAAAAATCTGCGCGTGTCGTCGGTGAAGTTTTGGGTAAATATCACCCTCATGGGGATTCAGCTGTATATGAATCCATGGCACGCATGGCACAAGATTTTTCGATGCGCTATATGCTCGTGCAGGGTCAGGGAAACTTCGGCTCGGTTGATGGCGACTCCCCGGCTGCCATGCGTTATACCGAAGTGCGTCTCGCCAAAATTTCGGATGAAATCCTGGCTGATCTCGATAAAGATACCGTTGATTTCACAGACAACTTTGATGGCTCACTGAAAGAACCTGAAGTCTTGCCTGCCCGTGTCCCAACTTTGTTGATGAATGGATCCAGTGGTATTGCGGTAGGCATGGCAACCAATATCCCGCCCCACAACCTGCGCGAACTGGTTAACGCCCTCATCGTACTGATCGATCGCTATGATGAGATTGAAGAAGTCAGCATTGAAGAATTGATGCAACACATTCCCGGTCCCGATTTCCCCACCGGCGGCATTATCGTCGGCTCTGAAGGAATTCGCCAGGCATACAGCACCGGTCGCGGTCACCTGACCATGCGCGGCAAAGCCACCATCGAAGAAATTCGTGAAGGTCGCTTTGCCATCATTATTAACGAGATCCCCTATCAGCTAAACAAAACCAGCCTTTTGGAGCGGATAGCCGAGCTTCACCGTGAAGGGAAAATCGATTCGATCTCAGACATGCGCGACGAATCTGACCGAAAGGGCATGCGCATTGTGATTGAGCTCAAACGGGCGTCACAGCCCAAAAGGGTGCTGAACCAACTCTATAAATTCACACCGCTTCAATCAACCTTTGGCGTTCAGCTGCTGGCGTTGGTCAACCACGAACCGCGCATGCTCACGCTAAAACGAGCGCTTCAACATTACCTCGAACATCGCCAGGTTGTTATCACCCGGCGTACTCTTTTTGAACTGGATAAAGCCAAAAAACGTGCCCACATCCTCGACGGATTGTTGATTGCTATCGCCAACCTTGATGCAGTCATTAAGACCATTCGCGAATCACCTGATGCAGACATAGCAAAAACGCGCCTGATGGAACGATTTAGCCTGACAGATATCCAGGCTCAAGCCATTCTCGACATGCAGCTGCGCCGCCTGGCTGCCCTCGAACGACAAAAAATAGAAGACGAATATAAACAGCTGCTGGAACTGATTGCCGAGCTCGAAGACCTGCTCGCCAACCCACACAAGATACTCGAGATCATCCGCGAAGATTTAATTGAGGTTGCTGACAAATATGGTGACGATCGCCGCACACGAATCGCTCCAGACCACGAAATGGACCTTTCTGACGAATCTTTGATCCGTGATGAACCTGTATTCATTTCAATTACCAATCGCGGATACATCAAACGTGTATCTGACCAGGCATATCGCCGGCAGGGGCGCGGCGGCAGAGGCGTTATCGGTCAGAGTATGCGTGGTGAAGACCAAGTCAGTTTCTTCGTAAGAGCAAACACACTCGAAACGATTCTGTTCTTTACTGATAAAGGCAAGGTGTATTCAGGACGGGTGTTTGAGCTGCCCGAAGAAAGCCGGCAGGGTCGCGGTATCCCCTTGGTCAACATCATCAACCTCGAACCGGAAGAAACCGTAACCGCCGTTCTGGCAGTTTCCGACTTCAAACAGGCAAAGTATTGTGCCATGGTAACCAGGCTGGGCAGGGTCAAACGAGTACCTTTATCCGAATTTGAACGTGTTCGCCCATCCGGTTTGATCGCAATTCGACTTAGTGGTAACGACGAGTTGGGTTGGGTGGATGTAACCGGCGGACAGGAAGAATTAATTCTGGTGACGCATAAGGGTAAAGCACTGCGCTTCCACGAGAAGGAAGTCCGTCCAACCGGTCGCAGCACGATGGGCGTGACCGGTATTCGCCTGCGTGGAGATGACCGTGTGGTTTCTATGGATGTGGTTGAACCTGGTGGTTACTTATTGGTTATCACAGATAAAGGGCAAGGAAAGCGCACTCCCCTGGACGAATATCTCGTCAAAGGACGCGCCACCCTGGGTGTTACTACCATTAGCCAGGAAGCCCATGTTGAAATTGGTGAGATCGTTGAAGCTTGCGTGGTCCAGGAAGATGAAGATATCACTCTTATCACTCGCTCTGGCATTGTATTGAGAACCAAAGTCTCAGACATTTCCATCCAGGGTCGCGCTACTCAAGGCGTTCATGTCATCGATCTGGATGAAGGAGACAACCTGGCAGCTATTGCCCGTATCTCAGCCAAAGAAGCCGAGGCAACTCAAATTGAACGCCAGGCAGCCCTTGCAGATGAACAAGAGTTCACTCAAAGTTTCGGACCTGATACCGGAGCGGTGGTTCAGGAGGATGAGCCTGCAGATGATGATGGTTCTTCAGACGAAGAAGGTGCGGATATTTCAGATGAATAGAGGATGAATTTCTCTCCATCTTGATTGCTAACGGTTAACGAACCATCCGGATTCACATATTCAGGGCAGAACAACCCGGTTTTGCCCTGGTATTGTTTAAACTGGAGAAACTGACCTTTATAGGCAAGGTTTTGATTCCAATCGGAGAGAAATTGGTCGCTGTTCAGCATCCTGCGGCGTAGTTGAATCGCTTTGAGAAGTTTCTCTAAAAACACTTCTGGTTTCGAAACCAACGCGCCTTCAGCCTCAAGACTGGTTGCAGGAGAACGCAAACCACTTACGTATTCAAATGCATGGTCGGTCAGGTTGATGCCAACTCCAAGCACCATCGCTTCGGGTTTC